>Ga0180431_10000562_pt1 | contig 53412 bp, 56 predicted proteins | sample SS_ome_11_FD_132459 | JGI IMG/M metagenome (GOLD analysis project Ga0180431, IMG submission 132459) | Hypersaline lake sediment archaeal communities from the Salton Sea, California, USA - SS_1_MS_1 metaG | ecosystem: Environmental > Aquatic > Non-marine Saline and Alkaline > Hypersaline >... | reverse complement strand
TGACGATCGTTAGTATAATGGCTTTGGCTTTGGGATATTGCTTTTCGCTGATATAGCGTATGGGATATGGGGGGATTCCACAGCAGCTAACTACCCTGGTGGAGGATGGGGATAAGATGCTCAAGATAGGGGGAAACAGTGAGGGAAACAGATAAAATAGTTGTCCTTATCACTACCAACAGCGAAGAGGAAGCTCATGAGATTGCTGAGTTGTTGATCAATCGAAGAAAGGCTGCCTGCGTAAACATCGTGCCTAGAGTAGATTCGCTTTTCTGGTGGGAAGGCAAGCCTGGCTTGGCCCAAGAAAGCCTCCTGGTTGTTAAGAGCAAAGCATTGCTGTTTCCCGAGATAGTCGAGCTGGTGAAACGAGTGCATAGTTATGAAGTTCCTGAAATAATCGCCCTGCCTATTGTTGGCGGCAGCGAGGATTACCTCGAGTGGCTGAATACCAGTGTAGAACAAGGGGATTAGCACGATTAGCGACAGACGGATTATTATTTCGGCTAGAAATTTACCCTGTAGAAGGAGTATACTATCACAATATTGCAGAAGCCCTTGGGCTGAAGGACTATGCAAGCTCTAGAAGGAAGTAAATGATAACGGACGAAGTCATTATTACCAGGGCTATAACTGAGAGCTACATAAAAGAGCTGCTTGAGGCAATGGAGCTTGATGTAGCCATCGTTGGCGCTGGGCCATCTGGGATGGCTGCCGCTTATTACTTGGCTAAAGAAGGGTTAAGAACAGCCATCTTCGAAAAGAAGTTAAGCGTGGGGGGAGGAATATGGGGAGGTGGCATGATGTTCAACAAGATTGTAGTTCAGGCTGAAGGTAAGGAAATTTTGGACGAGTTTGGCATTGCCACTACCGAGTATCAGGATGGCTACTATGTTGCCAGCGCTGTGGAATTGGCTTCAACTCTTTGCTCTCTGGCAATAAAAGCAGGAGCTAGGATATTTAATTTGCTCAGCGTTGAGGATGTGGTCATCAGGGAAGCTGATAGAGTCAGCGGCTTGGTGTTAAATTGGAGCCCTGTTTCTCTAGCGAATTTACATATCGACCCCTTAGCACTAAGTTCAAAGTTGGTGATAGACGCCACGGGACATGATTGCGAAATCTGCCACTTAGTTACTGAAAAAGTGGGAGGAAAACTGAGGACAGCGACAGGAAAGATAATCGGCGAAAAATCGATGTGGGCTGAGATAGGTGAGCTGGAGATTACCGAAAATACCAAAGAGGTTTATCCTGGATTGATAGTCGCTGGTATGGCAGCTAGCGCAGTCTTTGGTTCTCCAAGAATGGGGCCAATATTTGGTGGCATGCTTTTGTCCGGTAAAAAGGCTGCCCAGATAGCTATGGAGTTACTTAGGCAGGGTTAAATTTTGATATGGCAAAAACGATAGCTGAAATCAACGAGAAAATCAGAAGAGGTAAGGCAGTGGTGGTGACTGCGGAAGAGGTGATCAAGCTTGCTAAGGAGAAAGGCGTGAGCAGGGCAGCCGAGGAAGTTGATGTGGTTACCACTGGCACCTTCAGCCCCATGTGTGGTTCTGGTGCCTTTCTCAATGTTGGACACTCCAGACCGAGGATAAAACTTGGCGGCGGCAAGGTTTACCTTAATGATGTTCCGGTCTATACCGGAATGGCTGCTGTGGATGTTTTCCTCGGGGCGACTGCCCTTCCTGATGACGACCCCAGGAATAAGTTCTACCCTGGGGAGTTCAATTATGGCGGTGGGCATGTAATCGAGGAACTGGTAGCTGGGAAAGACGTAAGACTTACCGCCACTGCTTTTGGAACGGACTGCTACCCCCGGAAAAAGCTGGAGACCCTGATTAATATTAAGGACATAAACGAGGCAATTCTATTTAATATCAGAAATGCCTACCAGAACTACAATGTAGCGGTGAACCTCTCTGATAAGATAATCTATACCTATATGGGGGTGCTTAAGCCGAATTTGGGAAACGCTCACTACTCTACAGCGGGGCAACTCTCGCCGCTGTTTAATGACCCTTACTATAAGACTATAGGTGTCGGGACGAAGATTTTTCTGGGTGGGGGAATAGGTTATGTGGCCTGGCATGGTACGCAGCATAACCCTGCTGCTCTCAGGGGAGACAATGGCGTGCCACGGGAGGGAGCGGGGACACTGGCTGTGATTGGAGATTTGAAGCAGATGAAGCCGGTGTGGTTGGTAGGGACAAGCATGCTCGGTTACGGCTGCACATTAACTGTGGGCATAGGTGTCCCAATACCTATACTTTCTGAGGAAATTCTCCGCTACACTACGGTAAGCGATGCTGGCATCTTGGCACCCATCGTGGACTATTCCGAGGCGTATTCACAGTTGAAGCCAGATATCCTGGGAGAAGTTAGCTACGCTGAGCTCAAGAGCGGTCGTATAAAAGTTCAGGGCAAAGATGTCCCGACTGGTTCTTTATCCAGCTATCCTAAAGCGGTGGAAATTGCCAGTATCTTGAAAGAGTGGATAGAAAGGGGTGAGTTTTTGCTTACCGAGCCAGTGGCTCCTTTGCCTGGAGCAGAGTCGGGCATAACCTTTAGGCCACTTAAAGAAAGACCAATAGTGGAGTGATAAAGAAGTGAATATCTCCAGAAGAATAGTGCTTCGCTTCCCGCCCAGTATAACAGGGCAGCCAGTTGTTTACCGCCTGGTAAAGGATTTCGCTCTCACCTTTAATATCCTTAAAGCTTCAGTATCGCCGGGAGAAGAAGGATTGCTGGTCATGGAGCTAGGCGGTGAGCAGAAAAACTACGATAAGGGCATCAAATACCTCACCGAGGCCGGGGTGGAAATCCAATCCTTAAGCCAGGATGTAGTCCGCGATGAATCCAGATGCACTCATTGTGGGGCTTGTATAACCATTTGCCCTACAGAGGCTTTCTCTCTAGAGCCAAAAACTAGGGAAGTGCTTTTTGACCATAATAAGTGTGTTGTCTGTGGACTGTGTGTCAAGGCTTGCCCTCCTCGGGCTATGATATTACATTTCTGACCCTGAACCCTTCGCTTCTTGCCATTCTGCCCCTGAACGAAGTGAAGGAGAAGAATCTTATAGTGCTCAGGGCGGGCTTCACAAAGGGGAAGAATCTATGTATGAGCCACGTTTCTATCGCCACTGGATTAAGGACAGCGATTTGGTTTCTTTTAATGTAACGGTGGCGCAGACAGACCTATATATCCGCTCCCGGCGTAATTTAAGAAATAAAGCTCTCAAATCCGTGCTGAAACACCGTGCCTCCTTAGAAGCATATGTCGAGCGTCATCCTCTTTTCCTGACTACATTAAACCCTTACCATGCAGAATCTGAAGCTCCTGCTGTCGTTAAGGAAATGGCTAGGGTATCTCAGCTAACTGGGGTTGGTCCTATGGCGGCAGTAGCTGGCGCCATTGCTGAAGCGGTAGGTAGAGATTTGCTCGCTTTCTCGTCAGAGGTAATTGTGGAAAACGGTGGCGATATTTTTCTGAAAACATCCAAGAGGAGGCTAGTGGGTATCTACGCCGGGCAATCCTCTTTTACAGGAAAAATTGCCCTGGAAATTATGCCCGGAGAAACGCCACTGGGCATAGGTAGCTCTTCAGGAATCATAGGACATTCTTTAAGCCTGGGCAGCGCTGACGTGGCTATTGCAGTTTCAGCCTCGGCAGCTTTAGCTGATGCCGCAGCCACGGCCCTAGGCAATATAGTAAAAGCCGCAGATGATATCCCTAGAACGATTGAAGAAGCCCAGAGTATAGAGGGACTGCACGGTGTTGTTATTATAGTAGGCGACAAAATGGGTGTCTGGGGTAAGGTGAAAATTGTGTCCCTCAGCTAGAATTGCCAAGTGTTGGCCATGCCTTTACTTGCTGAGCACACATTTGGAAGTTACCACGTGAAAAGTCGTGCTCTCAGTATTCTTAGCGCCCATCCCATCAAACACGGTTACAGTGACAATAACGTAACTCAGCTTAAGAGGGGCTGTCCAGACAGCTATATCGTCATCCTCATCAATACTACCCACAGCCGTCCAGGTCTTCGTCGCCTCAATTGACCATTCGTAGCTCAGTTTATCGTCATCTGGGTCTGAAGCCCTGCACTCAATTTCGCAACTTGTGCCCATCATGATTTTCGGTGGTGAAGCTCTAGGGTTAAAATTGTCGCTGTCTTCGGGAGTGATAATTAGCTCCTCAATAATTGGGCGATGATTAGTTTTCACATCTATGGTCAGTGAGCCTCTGCTTTCACCAGCTTGTCCATCAGCGACCACAACTGTGATGTTGTAGGTGCCATCTGCAGAAGGGGCAGTCCAGTTGACTACGGGGCCTTCTCCAAAAAGCTCACCCCCGCTGGCTGACCATGCATAACTTAGAACATCATCATCCTGGTCGGAGGCAACACATTCAATATTACAAATCTCACCTCTGTGAACCAGCAGCCCTTCTGGGTCGGAATCTTGAGGAATGAAAATTAAGCCTTTAATAATAGGCGTATGGGCACCTACTACTTCGATGCTCAGGTAGCTTGTGCTTTGAGTACCGTTGCCGTCACTGACAGCAACAGTGATGGTATAGGTTCCCAAAGCATCGTGGGCAGTCCAGTTAACTACAGAGCCTTCTCCGGAGAGGCTGCCTCTGTTGGCTGCCCAGTTGTAAATCAGGTTGTCACCATCTATGTCTGAAGCAACACAAGTAATCACAGAGTGTTGCGAGGGAAAAACCACGTCTTTTTCAGATATGAGGTTGCTGATAACTGGGGAGTGGTTGATAGTGGCAGAAGACTCACAGCCGATAAGAAGGAAGGCAGCGATAATCAGGAAAGGCAAAACCAGCATCCATTTAGTCATTAGGCGCATCTTTAATTTAGGTGCCTTTCTTGCCCTTCTTCGCTTTTGATAATTTGTTGTCACAATTCTCAGGGCCTTGCTGGCTGCAATACCGGACTTATTATAGCTTGGATGGGAAGTGCAATGAAAAGCGGAGATATTCTTGAGGTATTAGAGGAATATGACGTGCTCTCTAGTCAATGCTATCGCATCTGGATGAATACACATTGAGAAACATCGCATCGTCAGCTTCGCCATCTCTTTCATCCCGCACTGTTACTTCAAAAACAACCTTGTCGGCTTTGTAATCAGGCGCCCACCAGTAAATTTTGGAGTCCTCCTCCTCCAAAACTACGCCCTCACTGACCCACCAATCATAGCTCAGCTTATCACCGTCGGGGTCTGAAGCAATGCATTCAATGTAATAATGGTGGTCCATGCGAATTCCGTCCTCTTCCACAGGCTGACCGCTTCTGTTTGTGATGAGGAAGCCTGTGATCTCGGGAGGATTATTGCTGGCTAACACATCGATATCCAGGGAAGCCGTGTCCTCCCCACCCTGGCCATCGCTAACTGTAACCGTGATGGTGTAGGTACCTACAGTCTCAGGGGCAGTCCAAGTGACCACAGAATCTTCTCCAGAGATATTGCCTCCGCTGGCTGACCACTCATAGCTTAGCACACCGCCATCCCGGTCAGCAGCAACACATACGATGTGAGAATCCTCTGATACGGTAACCTCATCTTCTCCGATGTCTAGGCTCTCTATAGTCGGTGGTTTGTTAGATATGACTTTGATGCTCACGTAGCTTATGCTTTGCCCACCGCTGCCATCACTGACTGAGACGGTGATAGTATAAGTACCCGCAGCATCAGGGGCAGTCCAGTTAACTACAGGGCCTTCTCCGTATATACTGCCTCTGTTAGCTGACCATTGGTAACGCAGACTTTCACCATCCAAATGTGAAACGTTACAGGCAATCCCGCAAGTTTGTGAAGGTAAAAGCACATCACTCTCGGCCGTGAGGCTGTTGATAACTGGGGAGTGGCTGGCAGTGGCAGACGTACAGCCGACAAGAAGAAGGACACTGATAAACAGGGTAGCCAGAGCTGGCATCCATTCAGTGCGGACATGATCTAACTTCATTGATTTTCCTTATTTGCTGTCTTTAACCTTCTACAGAGTGAGATAGTGGGCGGATTGTAGCAAGCGAAAAATGCGATGTCAAATCCTGAAGGCAATAATCAATAGGTTAAGCCAGGACGGAATCTGGAAAGGCCCAAGAGAGCCTTGCTGAACTCTTTTTGACCGGGATAAAAGAAAGCTCAGGTTTTGACATTGGCTGTGTTATGCAGTTAATATTGGGACAAAGTTAGCACCAAAATACAGACATAACTTGATTAGTTTCTTAAGAAGGACTTTCGAGGACCGTTTCAAGAGATATCTAATTATAGCTCTGGTGGTCTTAGGGGTCGTCCTTTTCCTTACAGGCCTAAAACCAGCGGAACCGACTATCAATGGGAGTTACGAGGTCCATTTCTTCTATCTTGCAGGCTGTTCACACTGCGATGAACAGAGGCCATTCAATGAAAGGTTAGCCGAGAAATACCCGTCAGTTTCCGTTATCTATCATGATGCCTCAAAACCCGAGGGAGCCCAATTGTTATCGGAGATGCTCGCAAGCCTGGGCGTGGATGAGGAATCATTCTTTCCAGTGACAATTTTCGGCAATCAAGCCTTCGAAGGTTGGGAATCGGAGGAGACAACAGGTCAGGAGATTGAAGACGCTTTGCAGCAATGCTTGGCGGGAAACTGTCCGGCAACAGGAAGTGGAGGGCCCGGTGATGAAATAATAGTACCCATAATAGGGAAAATAGTACCTTCTGAGTATTCGCTTCCGGCTTTGGCCGTGATCTTGGGTTTTATTGATGGTTTCAATCCCTGTGCCCTGTGGGTGCTTGTCTACCTTATATCGCTGGTAGCGACTTTGCAGGACAGGAGAAAAATATGGCTCATCGTTGGCTCCTTCGTTTTTGCCTCGGCAGTGTTGTACTACCTCTTTATGGCAGTATGGCTAAATGCTTTCTTGCTGATTGGCTATTTCAGGCCATTAACCATGGTCATCGGGTTGGTGGCATTGGGTGCCGGGATAGTAAACGTAAGAGAATTTATCCAGACTAAGGGGGATATTGTCTGCGAGGTCCAAGATGAAGAGTCCAGAAAGAAGACCATGGGCAGGATAGAAAGCATAGTGCGTTCCCCCTTGAACTTGGGGACGATGGCGGGAATCATAGTCCTTGCTTTTGTAGTGAATTCTATTGAGTTCGTCTGCTCGGCAGCACTCCCGGCAATTTTTACTCACGTTCTATCCTTACGTAATCTTTCCGCCTTTCAATACTACGGCTACATCTTGCTGTATATTTTCTTTTTCATGCTGGTCGCCTTGATTATCTTCGGCACGGCTGCCTTTGCTCTGACTTCAAACCTGGGAAGCAGGTTTGTGAAGTATTGTAGACCAGTGGCCGCAGTGATACTGATGATTTTGGGTGCCTTGCTCCTTTTTGCACCGGATTTGTTACGCTAACAGCTAATCTTGCGCTTCAAAATTGAAAGTGGCGGCGATTATTAAGTATAATGTTTGTGGTTGTGGTGAGCGTAGCCCAGTGGTTAAGGCGCCAGGTTGTGGCCCTGGAGATCGTGGGTTCAAATCCCACCGTTCACCCCAATTTATTTTTGCGCCTATAGCTCAGCGGACAAGAGCACCGGTCTTCGGAACCGGGGGTCGTGGGTTCGAATCCCTCTAGGCGCGCTAAAAATCATCGAGCACGCATTTTTGCAACTCTTTCAGGTGTGAGGTGTCATTATGCCTAGTCAAAACGAAACGTCCATCTACATAACTAAAAATCGTAATTCCGCTTACATCCTGTTTTATATTCCAGAAATATGAGTTGTCCAGTCCCAGTAGGGAGCATATCAGGACTTTATTCACAACCCGATGAGATACCAATACCACGCTCCCCTCATATTTGGAGAGTATATCATCAACTACACCAGCGGCCCTTTCTCTCACATCTGCTAGACTCTCTCCGCTGGGCATTCTTACCTCGTGAGGATTATTGTGCCACTTATCGAGGAGAGCTGGATATAACTTCCTCACTTCTTGCTCTGGCAAAGATTGCCATTCTCCATAATCGAAATCTATAAGGCCATCGGCGATGTATACGCCAGTTTTATGGTAGCGAGCAACGATATTCGCCGTGGCCAGTGCCCTTTTTAGCGGGCTGGAATAGACGGCCTCTAATTCCCAATTGCTTAAATACTTACCCAATAGCTCTGCCTGTTTAATGCCCACTTCATCTAGATCCACATCAGCTCTACCTCTGTATATCTTCTCAACATTCCACACGGTCTCTCCGTGTCTTACTAGGATAAGTTCTGTCATGGTTCCCCCGCAATAATTATCTAACCACCGGGCATTTATGGCAAATCCGGGAAGAAAGTCAAATTTTGAGGTTGTTGCAAATCCTTGCCAAGGAGTGGTTGACTAGAAATCGTTGATTAATTAGGATTATAGGTGTAGAATAAATACTTGGTATCAAGGAGGCGTACCATGGTAGAGATGACGATTGACAGCATCCGGGTTAGCCTGATGAATTATCAGAGGGTGGTGATTTTAAAGGAAAAGGGGACTAATCGATATTTACCCATTTGGATTGGTCCTGCTGAAGCAGATGCTATTGCAGTAAAGTTACAAAATGTTGAACTATCTCGTCCTCTAACGCATGATTTGTTGCAATCTGTGATTTCTACCTTGGGGGCTTCAGTTGACTATATTGTGGTAAATGGGCTTAAGGATGATACTTTTTATGCCAGACTCGCTCTCAGCGTTGATGGTGTGAAGCTAGATATTGACTCTCGACCCAGTGATGCATTAGCTCTAGCTGTAAGAGTGGGAGCACCAATATATGCTGAGGAATCGGTGTTGGAGAAAGCGGGTATTGTACTTGAAGAGGAAACGGGCAAACCTGTTTCTGAAGACAAAGTTGATGAGCAAGAGCTGAAAGGGCTTTCAGCTTATAAGGATTTCATAAATACGCTGGATCTAGAGGATTTTAGGAAACGCCAATCCTGAGAAGGTCAGTAGTGAGACAGTGGGTAGGCCCACTTCGATTTCTGCTCACGATAGGTTGGTATATGGTTCTAAGCTTGCTAATCCCAACTGGGCTTGGATATTGGCTTGACCGCCCAGAGATGTTTGATAGACGCCCTTTATTTACCCTGATTGGTCTTGGCATAGGGACGGTTATTGCATTCTATGGGCTGGTTCGCATGCTTCGCCGGTATAGGGCTGAGCAGAACGAATTAAGCAAAGACAAGAGATAAAACAGTGCAAGGGCTAGGTTGTGGCTGTGCCACAAAACTTATAGTTTTCGCTCTTGTCATTATTTTAGCTTTCTTTGGTGTTGGCTTGGTTTTTGGCCCTCTTGGTGCTAGTTTTTTGGGCATAGAGAGTCCCAGCTTCATGAGTATTTCTAAACCCCATGTCGAGCTTCCCGCAGAAGGACTGTTTGAGGTCGCTGGCTTTCCCATCACCAACACGCTCATTGCCTCCTGGCTTACTATCATTGTACTGGTAATCGTGTTTTATGTGTGCACCCGCAAGATGAAGCTTATTCCAGGGCGGCTTCAAAATCTAGCAGAGATGGCAGTAGAGGGGTTGCTAAACTTTGTCGAGGGGGCGGCGGGAAAAAAACATGCGAGATTGCTCTTTCCAGCAGTAGCCACCATATTTATCTACGTGATAGCCAATGCCTACTTAGCTCTTCTGCCCTTCTTTAGCACAATAGTAGTCACTGGGCATGAAGGCGAACTTGTGCCCTTGTTCCGGGGAGCTAATACTGATGTTAACGTGCCTCTTTCGATAGCTGTAATGTCTTTTATCTTCGTCGAATTTTGGGGTATGAAGTCCCTAGGTGCTTTTCGTTACCTGGGGGAGTTCTTTAATGTTGGTCAGCTAGGGAGAGGTATCAAGGAGCTATTCACGGGAAAGATACGCTCAGCTATCACTAATGTTGGGTTTGGATTTATCAACCTGTTCGTTGGCCTACTGGAGGTATTCAGCCACCTGATACGCATTGTCAGCTTTACTTTCCGTCTCTTTGGCAACATGACCGCCGGGGAGATATTGGTGTTAGTTTCTGCCTTTCTTATTCCTTTAATTTTCACCATTCCCTTTTATGGGCTAGAATTGCTTATTGGGCTTATTCAGGCTCTTATTTTTGCTGGTTTAACCTTGGTATTTGGCATTATCGCCATACGTCCTACACATGAGGAGGCCGAATAAAAATAAAAGGAGGGAGTAAATGACGCCAGAAATCATGAAAATGCTAACCATAGCGTTAGCTGCCGGTGTGGGTTTCTTTGGTCCGGCACTAGCCTTGGGGCTTATCGGCTATTCAGCCATGCAATCCCTGGGGCGCAATCCTGAAGCAAGGGGGGCAATTCTGACCAACATGATTTTGGTTGCTGCCTTAGCTGAAGCTATCGGGATTTACGTTTTGATAATATGTATTATCCTGGCTATGGTAGTATAGAATTAAGGAGGTGCAACCCATGGGAGACGGAGGTTTGCCAACTAGTTTATTGGTAATTATTATAACTGTAATGGTGCTGGTATTTTCTTTGGTGGGACTCGTTACTGCTATATTCCTGATAAAAGCATTCTAATCTATTAAGGGGGCAAAATGGGAGGCTTTGCTGATATAGGCATTAATTTACCGTTGCTGCTAGCTTTTGTCATAAATTTCGTCATCCTGTTTGGCCTGCTGGGTTTGGTTCTATATAAGCCGGTGATGAAGATGCTTGACGAGCGGTCCAAAAGGATAAAGGAAAGCCTGGAGCGGGCTGAAGCTACAAAGGAGGACTATGCCCGTGCCGAGGGGGAGGTTAAGAAGCTGATCAGCAAAGCACGTGAGGACGGACAAGCTTTAGTTAGTCAAGCTACCCAAGTAGGAGAGAGGCTTAAAGAAGAGGCCAGAGAGGGAGCAAAAGAAGAGGCCCAAGCTATTATCGAGCGAACTCGAGCCGAATTAGAAGAGGAGCGTGATAGGATTATTGATGACCTGCGCCGGGAATTTGTGGATATTTCCATTTCGGCTGCTGAGAAAGTGATTAAAGAAACCTTAGATAAGAAGATGCATCGCAGGCTTATCGAGGAGGCCTTAGAGGAAAGCGCCACTTTCAAAAATAATTAACATAACAGTAACATGTCAGTAAAATGGCAAGATTGACTTCCGGTAAACGCTATGCTCAAGCTGCCTTCAAGTTAGCTCTGGAGAAGACGGAGTTAGATAGTTGGCAGGCAAGCTTAAAGAAAATAGCTGAGATGAGTACAGATGAAAAGCTTGTGGCTTTGTTGGAAAATCCTAAATTGCCTTTCGAGGCCAAGAAAGTCATTTTGGCAGAACGGTTAGGAAAAATAAACCCTCTGGCTCTAAATCTAGCTTATCTATTGGTGCACAAACACAGGTTAAGCATTGCTGGTGATATTTCACTGCAATATGATAGGTTGTTAGACGCCCATTATGGGGTTGAACGTGTTGAAGTAATTACTGCTTTGCCATTGGGTGGTGAGGATAGGGAGAAGATTTCCAGTCGGCTTGGAGAGATAACCGGAAGTAAGGTTGCCATTGATGCTCAGGTGGATCCCTCCATAGTTGGCGGAATCAAAGCGAAGATCGGTGATACGCTCATTGATGGCAGCATACGCAATAGATTGGAGGCTTTGAGGAAGAGTTTGGCGGGAATTGGCAGGTAATGGCATTTTAGGAGGCTAAATGGCGACTCGAGATCAAGATATCGTTTCCGTAATTAAAGATCAAATCGAACATTTTGGCGCTGCCGTGGCTGTGGCTAATGTGGGCACAGTGGTGGATGTAGGCGACGGCATCGCTCGCATCCATGGACTGGGGAACGCAGCTTACAACGAATTGCTGCAATTCCCCCATGATATCATGGGCTTGGCGCTGAACTTGGAAGAGGATAATGTTGGTGCTGTTATCCTTGGTGATTTCAGCCAGCTTAAGGAAGGAGATGAGGTGAAGTCGACGGGAATGGTGGTTGAAGTTCCTGTAGGCGACGTCCTCATTGGCAGGGTGGTTGATCCTCTGGGGCGTCCGCTGGATGGCAAGGGAGCAATCAAGGCAAGGAAGACCCGTCCTATAGAAATAGTGGCGCCAGACGTAACAAAAAGAAGTCCTGTAGATACACCAGTGATGACAGGTATCAAGGCCATAGATAGCATGATTCCAATTGGGCGAGGCCAGCGTGAACTCATCATTGGTGACCGCTTTTCTGGCAAATCAGCTATTCCTATTGATACTATAATTGCCCAAAAAGGCGGCGACCTCATTTGCGTTTATGTTGCTGTCGGGCAAAAAACATCCAAGGTGGCTCAGATAGTAGCTACTTTGGAGAAATATGGAGCTATGGAGCACACTATTGTGGTTGCTGCCGATGCCTCAGACCCTGCCCCCCTGCAATACCTTGCCCCTTATGCCGGCTGTGCTATGGGTGAAGAGTTCATGGAACAGGGAAAGGATGCCCTGATTGTTTATGATGACCTTTATAAGCATGCCTGGGCTTATCGCCAGCTTTCCCTATTGCTCCGCCGCCCACCAGGCAGGGAAGCCTATCCGGGAGATATTTTCTATGTGCATAGTCGGCTTCTGGAAAGGGCGGCTAAGTTAGCTCCTGAGTATGGCGGTGGCTCACTTACCGCCTTGCCTATTATTGAGACTCAGGCTGGAGATATGTCAGCCTATATTCCCACAAACGTGATTTCCATTACCGATGGGCAAATTTATCTGGAAACGGACTTATTCAATGCTGGAATTCGTCCTGCGATAAATGTGGGATTGTCAGTATCCCGAGTTGGCGCTTCTGCTCAGCGCAAGGCTATGAGGCAGGTAGCTGGCAGGTTACGGCTGGAGCTAGCTCAAGCCCGTGAGCTTCAAGCTTTTGCCCAGTTTGGCACTGCTGACCTGGATAAAGCGACCAGAGACCAGTTGGAGCGGGGCAGGCGTATCACTGAGGTACTGAAGCAACCGCAGTATTCTCCTATGTCTTTGGGGAAAGAAGTGATGGTTCTCTACGCTGTGACCAACGGCTATCTGGATGATGTGCCTGTGGATGGAGTTATTGCCTGGGAGGAAAACTTTCATAGATTTATGGAAACTAACCATCCTGAGTTGGAACAAAAGATTAACGATGATAAGGAGATAAAGACCGAGACCGAAGAATCTTTGAAATCAGCAATACTGAGATTTAAGGAAAGTGCCACTTAATGGAAGGACAAGGTTTGACTTTCATGTCATTCTAAGCTGCAGGCGAAGCGTCTCTGAGACCCTTCGCTTCGCTCGGGGTGACATAAGGGCTCGGGACATTATTAGGTAGAAAATGATCAGTACTCAGATTCTCCGTCGGCGGATATGCAGTATCGAGGGCACCGCCAAGATTTGCAAGGCTATGGAGATGATTGCCACTGCCAAGATGCGACGAGCTCAAGAGCAGGCGATGGCGGGGCGGCCCTATGCTGAAGAAATAGGCAAAGTGGTGTCTGACCTCGCTGTTGAAGCTCAGGTTGGAGGTAAAGTTCATCCCTTACTACAGAAGCGCGAGGTCCAGAAGATCGCTATAGTCCACATGACTACCGACCGTGGGCTGTGTGGCGGGTTGAATGCTAATCAGAATCGCCTTCTTGCTAGCTTTATTCTGGAGCAAACAGTGCCTGTTACCCTCGTTACTGTGGGGCGGAAGGGGCGAGCTTTCGCACGCAGGACCCAGAGTGACCTCCGTGCTGAGTTTACTGGAATCAGCGATCGACCTAGTTTACTAGAGACCCTGCCTATCTCACGGGTGGTTATCGATGACTACAGCAATGGTGATGTTGATTTGGTATATCTTGCTTATCCTCGTTTCATCACCACTATGATTCAGCGACCGATAGTGGAGGTATTGCTTCCCATTGAGCCAGCCGTGCTACCTGGAGCCCAAGTGACAGAATATATTTATGAACCTGACCCTGGTGCTGTTCTAGGTGGGCTGTTGCCGAGGTATATGGAGATGAAAGTATACCATGCTGTACTCGAGCTTGTTGCCAGTGAGCAATCGGCGCGAATGGTGGCTATGCGTAATGCCAGTGATAATGCTAGGGAGCTTATGGAGGACCTGACGTTGGCATTGAATAAAGTTCGACAAGAAACAATTACCAAGGAGATCTGCGATATCAGTGGAGGATCTGAGGCTCTAGGTTGAGTTACTGTTTGTATGGTTTAATAAAGAAAACCTCGTTATTCATCACTTTATCTAACGAGGTAGGGGAGTAATAGATGGCAAAGGGCAAGGTAGTTCAAGTTATCGGCACGGTGGTTGATATAGAATTCCCGCCTGATGAGCTGCCAGCTATAAACAATGGCATAGAGATTTCTTTAGATGGTGGTAAAGTTATTCTTGAAGCGCAACACCACATTGGCAACAACTGGGTGCGGGCTGTTGCTTTAAGTCCTACTGATGGATTGATGAGGGGGGCTGAGGCGAGCGATATGGGAACTCCGATAACCGTGCCGGTGGGAAGGGCAACTTTAGGCAGATTATTCAACGTTTTTGGTGAACCTTTAGATGGTTTGGGAGAGGTGAAAGCTGAGCAACGCTATCCCATTCACCACCCGCCTCCCCTTTTAACAGAGCAGGAGACAACTCCTCAGATGCTGGAGACGGGACTCAAGGTGATGGACCTCATCACTCCCTTTACTAGGGGAGGGAAGGTGGGTGCATATGGTGGAGCCGGTGTAGGCAAGACGGTTATCATTATGGAGCTTATTCGTAACATCGCTACTGAGCACGGTGGTTTTTCTGTTTTTGCTGGCGTGGGTGAAAGGTCGCGTGAGGGGAACGACCTTTGGTTAGAAATGCAGAGGTCTGGTGTCCTAGAAAAGACTGTTCTTGTTTTTGGTCAGATGAATGAGAGTCCTGGCGTGCGCTCTCGAGTGGCGCTAACGGGAGTGACCATGGCGGAGTATTTCCGTGATGTGGAAGGCCAGGATGTTCTTCTGTTCATAGATAACATATATAGGTATGTCCTGGCTAACATGGAACTCTCGGCTCTTTTGGGGCGCATGCCTTCAGCGGTAGGTTACCAGCCGACATTGGGCACAGATGTTGGTGAGCTGGAGGAAAGGATTACCACAACTAAGAAGGGCTCAATCACGTCCTTTCAAGCTATATATGTACCTGCTGATGATTATACTGACCCGGGCATTGTGGCTACTTATGGCCATCTGGATGCTGTTGTTGCCCTGGAACGTTCCATAGTTGAATTAGGCATATACCCGGCTGTCGATCCACTGACTTCGACGTCTCGTATACTTGATCCTGCCATCGTTGGCGAGGAGCATTATCAGGTAGCTAGAGGGGTGCAGCGGACATTGCAAAGGTACAAGGAGCTACAGGATATAATAGCTATCTTGGGTATGGAAGAATTGAGTGAAGAGGATAAGCTTGCTGTAAATCGAGCCCGGCGAATTCAAAGGTTCTGCTCCCAGCCATTTCATGTGGCTGAGGTCTTTACCGGCACTCCAGGCAAATACGTGCCTGTTAAAGAGACCGTGCGTGGCTTTAAGGAAATTCTGGAAGGAAAACATGATGACCTTCCTGAAGCTGCATTTTATATGGTGGGCACTATTGATGAGGCGGTGGAGAAGGCAAAGGATATCGGGGGAGGATAGTGGCTACATTTAGATTGGAGGTTGTTACTGCTGAAAGGCTGGTCTTTGCTGATGATGTTAGCGGGGTTGTCGCTTGGGGAGTGGAAGGACAATTAGGTATTCTTCCCCATCATGCTCCTTTAATGACCATGCTGCAGCCCGGGGACCTAGTTATAAAAAGAGATAATGAAGAGGAGTACTTAGCTCTGAGTGGTGGTTTCCTTGAGGTACGCCCTGACAAAGTAATAATCCTGGCTGATACTTGTGAGCGCGCTGAGGAGATTGATATCGCTCGTGCTGAAGCTGCCAAATGTCGTGCTGAGGAGACTTTGAAAGAACGACCACCTGAGGTAGACACCGCCGCTGCGGAGGCAGCTTTACGTCGCTCCCTCGCTAGGTTAAAAGTAGCGGAGAAGAGACGCCGCAAACCTAGAGGGATGGTCTAATTACAATATTTCCAGTCTGACTCTAGTATCGTCTTTCGCCGCTTTTACTCGAAGTAGCGTGCGCATAGCCTGAGCTACACGTCCTTGTCTACCGATAACCCTACCCTTGTCGTCCGGGGCAACCTCCAATTTAATTAACAAACCTTCGTCACTGTCTTCCTCAGTGATGCTCACCTTGTCAGGTTCTGCCACAATGGCTTTAACAATGTATTCCACCAGGTCTTTCATTTCGCCTCCTTAATGGTTAGTTTTGGCCTGAGGCCGGTTTTGCTCAAATTTATCCATAATGCCTAGTTTGCTAAGCAAGCTACGCACCGTATCTGTAGGCTGAGCTCCACAGCTAAGCCACTTTAAGGCTTTCTCCTCATCAATGTCAACAGTTGCTGGATCGGTCAAAGGATTGTAATGCCCGATAATCTCGACAAATTTGCCATCACGGGGAGAGCGACTATCGGCTACTACTACCCGGTAGAATGGTCTGTTTCTCCTGCCCATACGGCGTAATCTGATTTTAACCATTTGATAATGTGATTATCTCTTAACTGCGGATGTTTGTCAATGGTGTCTTTGGGATGGCCTCTGCTCCAAGGGACAAGAGTCTACAGTTCGGCGGCTCCGAAGTAAGAAGATTATATTGTAGGCTGGCAGCTTATGCAACGATTTTGGGAGAGAATACATAAACGGTTGTTGTTTTGAACTTCCTCCTCAGTAGGGCTAGTTGGGGTTTATATATCCTAATCCTTCTTTGATCGCATGTGACCGGCATATTGAGCGCTTTTGATATGACTTTCTCCTCTACTTTTCCTTCGCATATTATAGCTGCCTCAGCTTGATTTGCCCCTAGCTCTATAAGCATGGGCAATGGCAATACTGCTTTCTCGTCAGTATCTGTCATGCTGGCAAGATACTCAAGCTCACTCTTCTTAAAGAAATGGGTGCTGCCATCGCTACATACCACGTGAGGATATTTCTCGCTTAATAAATTTGATAGCCGTTTTTGGCTCCGTGGTAAACCAGCATTTACTATCCTGAGCTCGCCTCTTAAGCATTCCTGAAGCATCTTTTCATAGGGAGATTGTTTTGCTTCATCTTGTAATGGCTTAGGCATTTGTCTATCCTCGAGCAACCAGCACTTTCACACGTTTCAGCCGTGCTTTCTCTTCTCTAGCTCTTTCCTCAAACTTCATATTTAAGTAATTTATCGTCGTCTGTAACCCTGGGATTACTATATATTCTAAAGCATTGGTTATCCTTTTTGTCCTATTTATTTCCATTGCTAGCAATTCAAAATTCCTCTGAAGCTCAGCCAATTCCACAATAGCTCTAAGACTTTCTTCAGATAGTTGCGCTGCACGATCCAACCACGAGGAGGTATCAACCAGATTATAGCCTCTCATTGGCTTCTCGTCGTCCATTAGCTCAAAAGACGGAATTCGCACACCTGCTATGTTTCTTGAGCCAGCGGTGACTTTTGAAGCAGCCTCAGTGGCTATTAGGTCTTTTTCCAGGGCTATATACCCGTGATACCCAGCGGCGATTGATAGTGCCTTATAAAGTCTGGATAATTCATCGAGTAGTTTTCTTTTCGCTTCCACTGTGTCCCTCGCTGTCTGTAGGAATTCCATGGTTAGTATGGAAAGTCTGTCCTTTACTATCTTTTCTACTCTTTGAGCTAAAGAAAGCCTCCGTTTTAGTCTTACCAGCTCAATCTTTGTAGGTCTAACTTTAATTAATTCCGGCATTTCCCCTGCACTTGATTCTACTTCTGGTACTTGGGAAGGTATTTTTTGATGAACTCCTCTTTAATTAGTTTCAAGTCTTCTTCAGGCAGTGCTGAAAATAGCTGCCAAGCTATATCCAAGGTGTCTTCTACCATTCTTTTCTCCCACTCGCCTTGAGATATGAATTTCCTCTCGAACTCGTCTGCGTTGGTCAAATATATTTTATCCCTTTCACCTAGTGCCTCAGCACCTATGATGGTGGATATCTCCCTGAGATAACATCCCTCAGCATAAGCAGCATAGGATTGCATGAAAACGTTGTTGTGATCCTCCCTGGTCTTGGCCGGCCCAATCCCTTCTTTCATCATTCGCGAAAGGGATAAGAATACATCTATTGGCGGGTATACTCCTTTTCTTTCTAGATTTCGGGAAAGAACAATCTGACCCTCAGTTATATAGCCGGTAAGATCGGGTACGGGATGTGTTATATCGTCGTCAGGCATGGTCAGGATGGGCATTATAGTTACTGAGCCTTCTTTTTCGGAAATTCTACCTGCTCTCTCATACATCGTGGCAAGGTCAGTGTACATATACCCGGGATATCCTCTTCTTGAGGGTATCTCTTCACGCATAGAAGAAAGTTCACGGAGAGCTTCGCAATAATTGGTCATGTCGGTAAGTATGACCAGTACATGCATATTCTGTTTCCATGCCAGATATTCGGCTGCGGTTAAAGCCAACCTTGGTGTTGATAACCGCTCGATAACGGGGTCTGATGCGGTATTGATGAAAGCCACGGTTCTCTCCAATGCGCCTGTCCTCTCGAGATTCCTCATGAAAAAGGATGCATCATCGTAACTGATACCAATAGCAGCAAAGACCAGGGCGAATCTTTCTTCCTTGCCCTTTACGGTTGCTTGTCTGATTATTTGAGATGCAATTCGGTTGTGCGGTAAGCCCGAGCCGCTGAATATGGGCAACTTCTGTCCTCGAACTAATGCGTTCAAGCCATCTATCGCCGAAATTCCGGTCTCAATAAACTCTGCCGGAGGCTGGCGGAGTGCTGGGTTTATGGGCTCGCCGTTAATATCTATGTAGTCTTCGGGGATCACCCCCGGGCCTCCATCTATAGGTTCTCCCATCCCATTAAAGATCCTTCCTAAAATGTCAATAGATACTGGCAGCTTTAAAGTCTCTCCTTTACATCTTATCTTGCTCCCGATGAGGTCCACTTCGCTGACGCCACCAAATACCTGGACTATAGTTGCCTCCTCACTTATGTCTATTGCCTGACCACTTTTGACTTCACCATTTCCAAGTTGAATATCAACTATCTCATTAAATTTTATACCAGGAATGCTTTCAGCCACGAGTAAAGCTCCCCTAGCACTACTAATTGCTCTTCCTTCTTTAACGTAAAGCGAAGAAAAATTCATCAGAGCCCTCCTTTTTGACCCCAATATCCCTCGAATTTTCAGGGAATTCGTTTGCCAGTGACCAAGTTTTGTTCCATCTCTGACCACAATTCCTTGGCCTTCTGTTCAAAGACCTCATTGGCTATATCCTTCATTCTGGATATTCTGTACACCATGGGCGATGAACGGATGCTCTCAATGCCCATCCCCGAATTTAACATCTCCTGGGCAAGTTCATAGAACTTTAGTATGGTCTTAAGCATGAGCCCAGCTTTTGCTGGCATACAGTAGGTGTCAACTTCATGATAGGCGCTTTGCTGGAGAAAGTCCTCGCGTATCATCCTGGCGACAAGAAGCAACAATTTGTCTCCTTCGGGCAAAGCTTCGGGACCGACGAGTCTCACAATTTCTTCCAGTTCAGCCTCCTGCTGCAATACTCTCAAGGCACTAGCTCTGGTATTCTCCCACCCCGGATCGTGCTTATTCCACCAATCTTTAACTGCGTCTACATAAAGGCTATAGCTAGTGAGCCAGCTTATGGCTGGGAAATGTCTCTTGTTTGCCAGCGAGACTTCTAAGGCATACAAGGCGTCTATTATTCTAAGTGTGTTTTGGGTCACTGGTTCACTGAAGTCGGCTCCGGGGGGACTAACGGCACCGGCTACTGTTACTGATCCCTTTCTTTCAGGATTGCCTAAGCATTCAACCATTCCCGCTCTTTCGTAAAAAGAGGAAAGCCGAGAGCCCATATATGAGGGGAAGCCTTCCTCTCCTGGCATTTCCTCAAGTCTTCCACTCATCTCCCTCATAGCTTCAGCCCATCTTGAAGTTGAATCTGCAACCAGTAAAATATCGTAACCCATGTCCCGGAAATACTCGGCCATAGTAATGCCAACGAAGATACTCGCTTCCCGAGCCACAACGGGCATATTCGAGGTGTTGGCTATGAAGATTTCTTTCTCTTGTAACAATCTTCCTGTGCTGGGGTCCTTGAGTTCCCTAAAGCTAGTAAGCACGTCAGACATCTCGTTACCCCTTTCGCCACAGCCAACGTAGATATTCAGATGTGTCTGGGCCCATCTAGCCAGTTGCTGCAAGGCAACGGTTTTTCCAGTACCAAAGCCCCCGGGTATCGCAGCTTTGCCCCCAAGCGCTAAAGGGAACATGTAATCCAAAATTCGCATGCCAGTAGTGAGCAAGCCCGAAGGATCGGACCTCTGCTTATAGGGTCTGGGCTTTCTTACGGGCCATCGTTGCATCAGCGTGAGTTCTTTTGTCTCCCCATCATGTTCCACCCGAGCTACAGGCTCTTCGACAGTGTAGTCGCCTTTGCGTACCTCCTTTACTGTGCCTTTGATTCCTACCGGCACCATTATTTTATGTTCTATCAGGTTGGTCTCGGGAACTATGCCTATTATATCCCCTTCACTAATGGCATCCCCCACCTTGACTTTAGGTGTGAACTCCCATTTTTTGTCGCGGGGAAGTGCTGCGGCTTTGACTCCCCGTTTTATAAACGGGCCGATATTTTCACCCAGGGTAAGCAAAGATTTTTGCAACCCGTCGTAAATAGAGCCCACAAGTCCAGGGCCTAGCTCCACACTCAAGATTCTTCCTGTTCCTCTCACCACCTCGCCGGCTTTCAGTCCCAAAGTATCCTCGTGTGCTTGAATTATCGCCCTATTCCCTTCCAGTCCCACTATCTCCCCGACAAGCCCTTCTTCACCTATCTCGACAACTTCGTAAACCTGGGAACCTTTCATGTCGTCGGCTATAACTAGAGGACCTGAGACTCTCCATATTTTGCCCATGTCTTTAGCCTCCTACTCTTACCATAATCTCAAATTTCTACGTCAAACCCTATAGATTCTCTGATCAACGCCCTGTAATATTCCCGAATATCCGGGTACTTTGTGCCAAACTTCGATGGAACTTCAATGATCACAGGGGCCAGCGCCTTTTTCCCCCTAATTTGAGTTACCAGATCTTCAACATATTGGGCATAGTCTTCCAACATAATCACTATGCCAATATCAGGCTCAGCTATTAATTCAGTTAAAGCCTTCCTCACATTTTCATGGGCACTAGTATCACCCCTTATCACGTAATGCTTGCTGACACCAGCCAATCTCAGTGCGTTGACCAGCTCTTCGTCTCCTATGACGGCTATATCTAAGTGTTTGATGGGCATCATGTCACAACACCAAATAATCCTTTATTTCCTGTACAGGAACAGCATCGACTATTGCTTTTAGAACTAGCCTCAAGTTGCGTACTTCAACCTCCTTGAGGATTAAATACCAGGCCATCACGAGTGGGGATAGCACCCTCGGTGACAAAATTTCCCTGAGTATCCTGAACTTATGCTTATCGATAATTTCCTCTACAGCCGTGATGTTTTTGGTCTTATCATAGCTAATGGATACTTCATTTGCTATATCCCGATATTCGGTAATCTCCAGTCTAGCGGGCATGTCGGCCATTTTAACGGATAGTAATTCTTTGATGGTTTGGTCTGTAATCCTATATCCGCCGGCAATGGTATATTCAGCAGCATCAAGTCCTGCGCCTTCGATTATAGCTCTCGAGGCAATTTGCAGGTTTGCCAAGTCTATGATTAGACCGAAAGCCTGAGATAGCACAGAGCCATCTTTTATGCACCTTGCCGTACTTAGCATGTTCTTATAGTACTCACTATCTAACTTGGCTTCAGCCAGGAGCTTTGACTTTGCGCCTTTATCTATTTTGTACTGTTCTAGGGCAAGTACATAATCTCCCAGTTTGCACGTGATAAGTAGCTGGATGATGTCATCTATATTATCAGCGTTGAGAAGTTCATCAAGCAATGCATTATTGTGGATAATCCCTACCGGTATCATAGTGGCTTTTTTGCCACCCGAAATATTTTGTAAAGCAGCTTTAATATTTGAGACATCATATTTCAGTATATATGCTCTGGATACCTTCAATATATCTCTGGGCAGGAAGTTAAATGATTCCACATATCTGATGCGCTGCGCGAGATAGCTCCACAAGCATTCATCTAGGTAATCAAAAGTTCTAACAGGCAATGCCTCCAGATAGCCTCCTATATCGGTCTCTCTAATGATTGCCAACGCATCCTGGAGGTTGGACGCTGTCGCCATTCTATCTATATGTTCGGAGGTGACGGTTTTAGGTTCCTCGCCTTTCAGACAAGCAGATATAAATGCATATTTTGGACTAAGCACGACGTTCCTTTATGGGGCTTCAAAGAGTTCCTTGTTTATCTCCGGCAATAACTTTGGTAGCAGCATCTCGAGTCTGGTCTCGTAAGTGTTATCTATTCTGAGCTTTCCCTCAGCATCCTCAGCTATGACTCCTCCCAGGCAATTGTATTCCCTGACCTCAACTATCTTGCCGGATAATTCTCTATCTGCCTTAAGTAGTCTTTCTACGGTTATGGTATCTTTGGGAGAAACGTAAATTCTACATTTATCCACGCCCAGTCCATCTATGGCGTCTCTAATCAAGTTTAGAAAGTGGCTTTCATCGCTTGAAATTCGGGACAATTCCTTCCGCACCCCGTCAATTATTTTGGCAATTGTGTCCGCTTTCGCGCTCGATAGCTGCTGGCGTGCGCTGATAGAGGCCTGGGCCAGAATTCTAGCAGCCTCTTCCTCCGCCTCTCCTAGTATTTTGCCTTTCTCTTCCTCGAATCTCAACTCCTGCTGCTTTTTGGCTTTCTCTATCTCATCTTTTGCTTTCTCCTCAGCCTCTCTTATTATGTTCTGAGCATCCAGCTTAACCTTGGCAACAACGGCTTCACTTATTTTTTCCATTTTAGATGCCTTAAAAAAGTCCCAGCAAGGCCAGTGCCATTATGGCGAATACTAATCCCAGCACGCCTATCAGCTCGACGAACACGGCTAACATCATGGAGTTAGTTAATATCCGCCCCTTTGTCTTGGGCAAAAGCGAGATACCCGAAGCGCACACAGAGCCTTGGTACGCTCCCGAGAACGCTTCAGCAGCGGCAGTTATGACACCAATGCCCAATACCGCGAAACCCATGCCACCACCATCAGACATGGTAGAGAGGTTGGGGATTACTGTTGTTAGAATTAGTATCAGTGTTATCAGGCCATAAAAGGTCTGGGTCATCGGCAGCGACGCCAAGAGGATGACATTCCTGAGCTGCCCTGGTTCTTCAGACAGCGTAGCTGCTCCGGCCGAGCCAGCTATACCGATGCCTATGGCTGAGCCAGCCAAGCCTCCGGCTAGAGCTATCGCGCCTCCGATGACCGCCAGGGATTCGGGGCTGATTAGCATCTTACACCTCCGTCAATCAAATATTTTTTAACTGCGTTCACAGTTTGACAAATACAGGTCGAGCATTCAACCGAAACGGGCCGTATGCCCTGCCGCCTCCTTCATAGAACTTGAACAAGAACTCCACAAAACATAGCCTAAGGGAGTGCACAAAACATGTTATGGCGCTGAGAGCTAAATTCAGTACATGTCCAAGCAACAGAACTAATATAAATATTAAGGTGCCAACGATAAGCTGGACTATTCCGGCAGGCATCATTCCGCGTAATAAATCTGCAATCAGGTTAAAGCAATATGCTAGGTAATATGTGGCCAGCCCCACACCTGCCAGCCTTGCATATGACATAACATCACCCAGTATGCCGGTGACGTCAAAGAGCCAGAAGATAGCGCCCAGGAAAGCGCCCTTCTCCATCAGGGAGGAGGCGACAATTAGCACTAGTCCGATAATTGCAACAGACATCAGTATAGTCGGTATTTGCCCGGTTAACCATGGGATATCCATACCAAGTATGAAAACCATAATCAAGGGTATGGCACCGATTTGAAGCATAAATAGCCCGACTTTGTTGGGCACTATCGCTTTCTGCCTCTCCTTTATTCCTCTAATGAGTGCGAGCACATGAGCTATGTTTACGTGAACCAGACCCATTACTATTGAGAATTGTATGAATGATACAGGGTTTGAAAACATTTCCTGAATTTCTCCGACAAGTGCTAGGCTCTCGATTCCAATGAACGGGAACTGGTAGAAGTTGCCCAAATAGCTTCCCGTAAGCAGACCAATAACCAAACCAACACCACCACTTATGTAAATTATCCTCTGGAATAGTTTGAAACCTTCAGTTTTGGGGTCATCGACTAAAAGCCGCAGGCCAAAGTATGCAAATAGTATGAGGAGGGCAGAGTACACTACGTCCCCCAGCATAATACCAAAAAAAATGGCAAAGAAGTATGCTATTATCGGGGTGGGGTCCCATTCCCTATACTTTGGGGTACCAAACAAGTTCACGATGACCTCGAATGGCTTAACCGCAGTTGCATTCCTCATCTTGGTGGGGGGCTCTTCGGCCTGCTCTGGCTTCCTGGTGTCAACAAAGACATAGCCTATGTTCTCCCTGAGCCCAGAAATTGTCGCTTCAACTTTGTTCTCTGGAATCCATCCCTCGATTAAAGTGACATACCTTGCCTCACAGGCTTTTGCCAAAACCGCTAGTCTTTCAGTTTCTGCTGATAATGCCTCCCTGAAAAGGACGAGCTTTTCCAGATTCTCCCTGGTTTTACTTTCAATCTCGGCGTGAAGCTTTGTCAATTCCTTTTCAAAGCTGTTAATTTCAACACTGGCTACTTCAAGAAATTCTCTTACTGTCAAATCTTTTTCTGGTATGTGCAGAATCTTGCCCCCGCCATCCCTAACTACAGACTCTATAGTCTCCTGATCTTCCACTTTGGCAATGGCGTACAAGACGGTCTCGTCGTCTACTGTGCCCACAATGTTCTCAAGTATGTAGTCTCCAAGTTTGGGGTACAAAGTCTCAAATACGTCGTTTGGAAACACAAAGACCCGAGAAGAAAGGTAACTCCCAGAGAAATTTAGATCTCTCAGTCTAATATCAGCCTGCTGCTCAAGAGAGCCAAGATACTTGCCTAGCTCTGTTAGTCCCATAACCTCTTCATTGAGTTTGGTGGCTCTTTGATGCATGTTGCTGAGCTTGGTGCATAGCGATCTCACTTCGTTGTCAACTTCATCAAAGGGCCTTGTGTATATAACCTCAACATCCTCCCTCAGTGATACTCTCTCTCCCTTTGGCATGTAAGCTAGTATATCGTTAATGCTTGTCGATAATTCACTGATTTCTCTTCTTTCCCTTTCAATGGCTTCTTTGTCTACAGGTTTTAGCTCTTCACTTTCTTCAACATGAAGCACACCCAAGGTATGCAGAGTTTTGAGGGTCTTGGTGGAGTAGTCCTTAGTAGTTACTACCCTGACTTTAGTCATAGGGTCGGGCGTATTGACGATTAGAGGTATCATTCTAACTTTTGCCCGTGACAATATTCACCACGAGCTCCGTAATCTCTTCTACTTTTCTATCAGCATTAATGCTGATTTCAGCAGCTTTCTTCTCAGAATCCTTGATTTTTTTATCGGCTTCTGCTCTAGCATTAAGTACAACCTTATCACACTCAGTTTTTACCTCATCCAGTGGGAGCTGAGAGGAAAGTATTTTCATAGCCTCCTCCTTAGCTTCAATGAGAATGCCGTTGGCTGTAATCCTCGCCTCTTCGAGCATCTTTTCGGCTGCGATCTCCATGGCTTCTACACTATTGGTGAGTTCTTCACGCATAACACACCTTCTCAGTAGTTCTCTGGACTGGTACTAGGCAAAGTTAATAAATAAGCTATTTCTATAATCGGGCGGATAAACATTTCAGCAACTAATGATTGGTTACGTCTGTGATTATAGCAGAGTAATTCTTTCTTTGCCAAACTGCTTCCCGTGGGGAAGTTCACATTAGTCATATATAAATGGCTTAGAAGTTTGCTAGTAGTGCAGAATGCTCTATAATTCAAGGTATGAGGGTGCATGAATTACACGAGTGGGAGGTGAGCGTTGCCAGAGCAAGGGAAATACAATTGAGCCTGGCAAAAAAGGTGGTGATTGAAAAACAGGATATTAACCCATGTCTTGTTGCTGGTGTTGACATATCTTCTCCCAATGCTCAGGGTGTGGCTCGAGGAGCAGTGGTGGTTCTCCGTTATCCTGAACTTAGCATAGTTGAGATAGAGGTAGCTGAGGATGAGATTAGATTTCCCTATATTCCTGGCCTATTGTCTTTTCGAGAAATTCCCTTAATCCTGGCCACCTGTGAAAAACTATATAACACTCCCGACCTTATGCTGGTTGATGGTCAAGGGATTGCCCATCCCCGGAGGTTTGGGCTCGCCTCACATTTGGGGCTTTTTCTCGATTTACCTACTATAGGCTGTGCTAAATCTATTCTTTGCGGCAGGCATCAACCTGTGGGGGAGGAAGCTGGCTTTCATGCTGAACTGCTTGATAAGGGAGAGATTATTGGAGCAGCTTTAAGGACTAAGTCCGGAGTGAGGCCGATATATGTTTCCGTAGGCCATAAAATTAACCTGGCATCGGCTTTACAATGGGTGATAAAGTGCTGTCGTGGCTATCGAATTCCTGAGCCAACCCGCTTGGCTCACCTTGCTGCCGCGGGCAGCCTGGTCTTTGAGCCAGACTATCAGCGGGAGGTTATTTGATTAGCACCCTTTCTTCCTCTCGCCAGGGAGGGATTCTACCGTTAACTGAGTATAAGGAGGACAAATGCAAGAGGAGAAGGAAAATCTAGAAGACTTGCTTCGCCGAATATCAGACATAATGGTGCATCTTTGACATACCTAGCAAGGAAAAGGAAATTGCCAGGCTAGAGGCGGAGTCAGCCCAGCCTGATTTTTGGCATGACCCAGCTAAAGCACAGGCTATTATGCGCAGGCTTGCGGTAAAGAGGAATTTAGTTAATACTTGGCGTGGACTGGAGAAAAAAGCCACCGACCTTCGGGAAATGACTGTTTTAGCCATTGGGGAGGATGATTACTCTCTTAGGGAAGAGATACAACTGGAGCTACGAAAGCTAAGCTCTCAATTTGAACGGCTAGAGAGCCAACAGCTCTTTGTTGGTGATTATGACCCGCGAAATGCTATGCTTGCTCTTCATGCTGGTGCGGGGGGCACCGAGTCCCAGGATTGGGCAAACATGTTGCTCCGGATGTACTTGAGGTGGGCAGAGCAGCATGAGTATGAGGCTGAGGTCTTAGATGTCTCCCCCGGAGAAGAGGCTGGCATAAAAAGTGCTATCGTGGAGATTAAGGGGGATTATGTCTACGGCTATCTTAAAGGCGAACACGGGGTGCACAGGTTGGTGCGGCTTTCTCCCTTTGATGCTGACCATGCGCGCCACACATCTTTTGTACTCGTGGAAGTCCTCCCTGAGGCTGAAGAGACGGAGGATATCAAAATAGGCGCGGAAGATTTGAGGGTAGATACTTTCAGGTCCAGTGGTCCTGGAGGACAACATATGCAGAAGACAAGCAGCGCTGTCAGGGTAACTCACTTGCCCACAGGACTGGTGGCTACTTGCCAAGGGCAGAGGTCTCAACACCAAAATAAGGAAGCTGCTTTGAAGATTCTTTATTCCCGCCTCCTTGAGCTGGAGCGTACGAAGAAGGAGGAGGAGAGAGCCAAGCTCAAGGGCGAGCGTATTGAAGCGGGTTGGGGGAATCAAATTCGAAGTTACGTTCTTCATCCCTACAAAATGGTGAAGGACCACCGCACCGATTATGAAGTTCATGATGCTGAAGCTGTATTAGAGGGGGGATTAGATGGATTTATCACTGCCTACCTTAGGTCTAGAGTAGGGAAATGATTAGACGCATCGCCTTAATAATCTCGGCGCTTCTCTTGCTGTTAAGCCCCTCCCTCGTCGCAGCCGAGAATGATATTGCAGTCATAAATAGCGGTGTAGAGATAAATTTCCCTAGTCAAGCCGTGTTCACTCTGGAGGCTGAAAGCTACGCTGATATTGTTGATGTTCGTCTTCATTACCAAGTGGATAAGATGAACTACGCCAGAGTTGTCAGCGAAGGTTGGGCTGATTTTACTCCAGCACCCAGGATAGAGGCTAATTGGCCATGGGATATGAGGAAAGCGAGCTTGCCCCCTGGTGCTGAAGTCACGTATTGGTGGGTGATTGAGGACGCTGCCGGGAACAGATTTGAAACTTCCCACGAGGTAACACATTTTGATGATGAGCGCTATCATTGGCAGAGTTTGACCAGTAGCGGGTTCTTTGAAAAATCGCAGATTTCTCAGGATGAGGGTGCTGAGCTGACCATCTTCTGGTATGAGGGTGACGAGTCCTTCGCTCAGGAATTGATGAATGCTTGTGAGGGAGGGCTTGCCAGATTGACTGGGGATATTGGCACCTATCCTGGAAGGCCCATAAAGATATATGTTTATGCCTCGGTTGAGGACCTGCAAGGAGCCATGATTTTTCCCCAGGAATGGACTGGAGGCGCTGCCTTTACTGAATTTAGCATAATCGCTATTGGTATTTCACCAAGCAGCCTTGATTGGGGCAAGAGAGCATTGGCTCACGAGTTAACGCATCTGGTTGTTCATCAGGCGACTTTCAGCCCGTATGCCGAGCTTCCTACCTGGCTTGATGAAGGGTTGGCTATGTATAACGAGGACGAGCTTGACCCTTATCTCCGCCCCTTCTTGCAGAGGGCTATCTTCGAGGATAATCTTATTTCGGTGCGTAGCCTGTGCAGCCCCTTTTCCGCCGAGACTGGAAAAGCCTATCTTTCCTATGCTCAGAGCTACAGCCTTGTGGAGTACCTTCTGGATAATTACGGACAGGGCAAAATGCTCAACTTATTGACTCTTTTAAAGCACGGTAATACCTATGATGAAGCTATGGCCGAAGTCTATGGTTTTGATATAGATGGTCTTGATGCTGGGTGGCGAGAAACGTTGTCAAATTCGGCAACTCAAGCTCCGAGGGTATGGCTACATCCTGCCTTAATTGCTGTATTGGCAGCATTAGCTACAGCTCTGGCTTTGGCCGGCGCGCTGGCTCTGGAAGGGTGGACTTGGCGGGGGCTGAGTAAGAAGGGCTAACTCCCATTTCTCAACACTCTTCTTTGTGAGTCAGCTTTGCATATTCGATATATTTCACCAAGAATTCTTTAAAGAATGCTTTAATTTCATCTAACTCCGCTCTCTTGACCTTGTTGCTCTTAATGACTTCATATTGCTTGGTATGAATTTGTCGAAATCTTCCGATCAGTAAGGCTTCCTGCTCCTTTGTCAAGGCTCCACTATCCCTAAACTTTGAGAATGTCTCGCGCGCTGTATCAAGGGATTTTTCTTGAAGCCCGACACTAGTCATCAAGTAACTTATAGCTCCATAAATTGAAATGAAGCATTGGACGTCAGAGGATGTAGCAAGTGCATCATATAGGAAATTCAGTGCTAGGAGTACCCTCTCCCTTTTATCTGCGCCAAGTATTTCAAGGGAATTTGCAATTGTTTTTAGAAGGCTTAAATCTAGGTCTTCAAGTTTGGGGATAGCTTTGAAATGACCAAACAACACATTACCCACAAAGGCGTGGCCATCCTTAGTAAAAGCGCTTGCATTGCTAATCGTGGGCCTATAGCCTCTTCCTGCCTGTAAGTCCAAAAGGGAAAGGAACGACTTCAGAACTAAGTGGGCCTTGTTGTGTACTTCTGCTACTCCTGCACGATCTGAAACTATGGTTATAGAAAGCTGGGTTTTGTTTCCAAGCTGTTTTTCAAAGGCAACACATTCATCAGCGCTGATTTTGAAACTATCAATCCCTATCTTTTCCCATTCAATTTCAGGCTCGACTATGGCCTCAACTTTCCATAACTGTTCCTTATTTTTCTCCATGCTAATCTATTTCTTGAAGACTTTGTAACGAAGTTCAATTGGCTAAGCAGCAAGGCCAGCTCCCTCACAAAGACACTCTAGCATTCCATTGCCACTATTGTGGCACCTATTGCTCCTAGTGCCACTGGTGCAGCGATAGGACAAACTTGTATCAACGCCGCACCCGCAAGAGCAATCAACACTCCTCCGGATCCAGCTAAACGCTTCTCTATGACAGGTTTAATATTCTTTTGCTTATATCGATGCAAATTTTCTCCTTTATGCCAAATTATGATCCCTATTTCCTTTAGACGTTCTCTTATAGCCTCCAACCTACGCATAAGCTCCCAAGAACCACTGGAAAACGCCAAAATAGGAAGCCCTTGGTGCTTGGAGAGCACTATAAGCTCGTATAGCACGTCTTGGACAAATGGTACCCTTTTTTCTTCTGCTAGCACCGCACGGAGGGCTAAGTCAAGATTGTCTGGTGCGATGGGGATAGAAGAGATTTGATAACTCATAAACAAGCTAACGATGCTATCCCAAGCTTCTATTACCTCTTCTTTCTTGGCTGACCAGGATTGCTCTAAGTTACTGACAAACTCATCTTTGTGGCCAGTGTAAACTTGGTATGCAGTTACCCTAGGTGTATATATCTTAGAGCTCTTAAAAGTATCTATGCTAGCTTCGACGACTTTAATAGTATACTCTGAATAAAAACAGGATGGGTCGAGAATTAACCCGCGTTGTATATTCCCGATATATACTGAGCTAAACAATGGCTCTGGCACACAGATTTCCTTTACTTCTTCGTCTACCATGCGTGAAATGCCTCCTTTGGCTAAACCCTCTCCTGCTCTATTGGGCAGCCTTACCATCTTACTGCTAGTTAGTTAGTCATATTGCTAACCCCTACTCTTAATCTTTTAAGAAGTATTTTAGCAGATTATGGATTGTGGCAGAGTGCTTTGCTAGAATATCTGTATGAAGGACTCCTTCACCGTTCGCGATTTACCCCTTAGTGAGCGTCCCAGGGAGAGGTTACTTAAGCTGGGGAGCGAAGCGCTTTCTGCCCAAGAAATTTTAGCCTTAATCTTAGGTCGAGGAATCAAAGGTGAATCCGTTATGGTGACTAGCCAGAAGCTGTTGAGCCGATTTGGAAATCTCAAAGGTATCGCTAATGCCTCTGTAGAGGAGTTGAGCGAGGTAAAAGGGGTTGGTTTAGCTAAGGCAGCTCAAATCAAAGCTGCCCTTGAATTGAGTAAGAGGTTGGAAGGCGATGCTGGTGAGAAACAAAAGCCGATGGTCAAGTCCCCGGAGGATGTGGTTAACATTGCCAAGAGCCAATTGAAAGGCAAGAAGAAGGAACATTTTTTGGTCCTTTGCTTAGATACTAGAAATAGGGTAATAAATTGCAGGCCGGTTTCCATAGGCAGCCTGGATACCAGCATTGTCCATCCCCGTGAGGTATTCAAGGAAGCGGTCTCTTCCTCCGCTGCTTCGGTAATCTTTGTGCACAATCATCCTTCGGGTGACCCGGAGCCATCAAAAGAGGATGTTGAGTTAACTAAGCGGTTGGTCAAGGCAGGGGAAGTCATAGGCATTGATGTCCTTGACCACATCATCGTCTGCGATAGAAGTTACTTAAGCCTGAAAGCTAAGAATTTGTTATAAATGAGAGTCGACGGCGAAACTAAGGAGGCAGTTTTCTTAGGGAGGTTGAAACGTTTTTCGGCTTTGGTAGAGTTAAGGGGGAAAGAAGAAATTGCCTATTTACCCAATACGGGGAGGGTTTGGCAACTTTTCTCGCCCGGTCAAAAGGTATTTCTGGTAAAAAGGGACAATCATCGGAGAAAAATAAAATGGGATTTGTATCTTTTCCCCTTAGCCCAAAGCTTGGTTTGGGCTGACCCTCGGGCGGCCAATTCCTTGGTTTTTGAGGCTTTAAGAAAGGGATTTTTCCTTCAATTTCGGGGATTCCATTCAATACATAAGGAAGCCACCTTCAAGGGCAACAGGTTTGATTTTCTCCTGGTAAATAATGGCCAAAGATATCTTCTGGAGGCAAAATCGGTGACATTGGTCAGGGAAGGCAGAGCTCTTTTCCCCGATGCTCCTACTCAGCGGGGAACAAAGCAACTGGAAGCATTGCTGGAGGCCAAGAATGATGGTTACGGGGCGGGCATTATTTTTATTATTCAACGTGAAGATGCCTGTGTCTTTTCACCAAACGAGGAAATTGATGCCAGGTTCAGCCGTACTCTTTGCCGAGCCGTTGAGGCGGGAATCACTGTCTATGCTTATAGCACCAAAATTAGAGCCGATGAGATAAGTTTAGGAGAGGAAGTAGGAGTCTCTCTAGGTTGTCTCGCCCAGAAACAAATCTAAAATCTTTAGGATTTGGTTATCGGGGCTTTGGATTCGATGAGAACATAATTTACCTGCGCCTTAATTTATTATACTATGGTAAATGAGTACCGTGGAAGTTAGTGAAAGGAGCGAGGTTTTCTTTTTTCCATATGATGAGGGCAGGACTTTCCTGAAGGGGCTGAAGCTCCTTTTCTCCAAGGTAGCAGGCGTTATCTCTACGGGAGACTCGGTGGCGGTGAAGGTTCACATGGGAGAATACGGCGGTAGCTTTTATCTTCGCCCGCCATTAGTGCACCGAGTGTGTGATTTGATTAAAGAAGCTGGAGGCAAGCCATTTGTCACCGATACCACTGCTCTTTACCCCGCGAAGAGATTCACTGCCAGCCAATACCTGTCTACCGCAGCCTTTAATGGCTTTACTGGGGAATCGTTGGAAGCACCTGTCATCATCGCTGATGGGGAGGAAGGCAATGATGGCGAGTGGGTGGATATCCCCAAACGAGTTTCTGATTGCCCTTTAGACAAGATAAAGATAGCCAAGAAGATTTTCAATGCTGATTCTATGGTGGTCCTTTCTCACCTAAAGGGGCATGAGCTATCTGGCTTTGGCGGCGCTGTCAAGAATGTGGCTATGGGCTGCGTCGCTAAAGAGTCGAAGGCTGCTCAGCATAGTGTAAATCGAGCTCTAATCGACTCCTCTAGATGCACAGGCTGTGGAAAGTGCGTTGAGACTTGTGCCTTCAAAGCCTTGTCTTTGCTTCAGGAGAAGATAGTGCGTGATGAAGACAAATGCATGAATTGCAACAATTGTTTTTACCTTTGCCCGGAGGAGGTCTTTTACTTACCTCCCCATGCTAAGGAGAGCTTCCAAGTTAATCTGGCTCACGCTGCCGCCGGGGTGCTAAATCGATTTCACTCCAATGTGGCCTTCATCAATTTTATCCAGGATGTAACGCCATTGTGTGACTGCGCTACGCCATCAGGTTTACCAGTAATCCCGGATATTGGCATCCTCGCCTCCACAGATGTTGTAGCTATTGATAAGGCGTCTTTGGACTTGATTGCCCAAGCCAAGCCCGTAGGGAAATTTGCCGATGTAAGCTCTCCTGATGTACTGGGCGAAATAAATGGCACGGATAGCCTAGTTCAGATAAGGACTGCTCAAGAGCTTGACTTGGGCAACATGGCATATCAGCTATATGAGGTGAAGTAGTATGGAAGATATTGAGCTTGCTCGCTCTCTCTTGGAGGAAAAGAAATTGAATCTCGTCGTAGTCAAAGGAAGGCAGGTTCTCTTCAGCTCCAAGGAGAGTGGGGTGGCACCCTTTTTCCGAGCTGTTCAGAATATGGAGAACACTTTGCATAATGCTGCACTAGCTGATCGGATAGTAGGCTTAGCCGTAGCTATGCTTTGCCTTCATGCTCGAATAGCCTCGGTATATGCTGGCATAGTGAGCCAGGGAGCACTTGATATGCTCAAGAAGCATGGAGTGACCATTAGTAGTAAGAGCGTAGTTCCTCATATCTTTGACTACGACGGCACGGACTTATGTCCTTTTGAAAAACTTGCGCAAAGTTGTCAAGAGCCATCCCGGTTGTTTGCAGCGTTACAGTCCCTTTTTGCCGAGGGTGGCCAGTGAAAAGAATTTGGCAGCTTACATTATTATCTCTTCTTGTGTCTGCTTTATTGCTTTTACCTTCGACCGGTTGCCGGCCGGAGCAGCTATCTCCCAGCGGTCAAGGCGTCCTTAACCTCTGGGATACTGGCCCCATAACACTTGACCCGGCGATTTCCACTGACCTATCTTCTCATACCTACATCATGCAAATCTTTAGTGGTTTAGTTCGCCTTGATGATGAGCTGAAGGTGGTGCCCGATATCGCTGAGAACTGGGAGAAAAGCCCTGATGGCAGGACGTATACTTTCCATCTACGCAAGGGGGTGAAATTTCATAGTGGCGGGGAGGTTAAAGCTGCCGACTTCAAATACTCTTGGGAACGAGCCTGCGACCCCGATACTGGCTCTCAGACAGCAGTTACCTATCTGGGCGATATCGTTGGCGTTAAGGATATGCTGGCAGGAAAAGCAGAGGAAATCTCTGGGGTCAAAGCTATCGATGACTATGTGCTTCAGGTTACTATTGATGCACCCAAGGCTTATTTCCTGAGCAAGCTAGTTTATCCCACTGCCTTTGTGGTTGATGGGGTTAATGTGGAATCTGGAAAAGACTGGTGGCGTGATCCAAACGGGACTGGGCCGTTTAAGTTAGCGGAATGGAAAGTAGGGCAGGTGTTGATTCTGGAGCGTAGCCAGGCTTATTATGGTAAGCTGGCTAGAGTGCAGCAGGTCATCTTTCATCTTTTGACTGGCGTGCCCATGGCTATGTATGAAAAAGGGCAGATCGACGTTAGCCCTGTTTCTAAGATTTATATTGATCAAGTTAGTGATGAGGCTAGCCCGTTGCATCGAGAGTTGGCCATAACGCCTGAACTCAGCCTTTTCTATATTGGCTTCAACACTGCAAAAGCTCCCTTCGACGACGTTAATGTTCGCCGTGCCTTTTGCCATGCTGTGAATAAAGAGCGCATCTCTAGACTGATATTGAGGGATATGGTGAATGAAGCCAAAGGTATTTTGCCTGCAGGTATGCCTGGCTATAACGAAGGGTTAGAGGGACTGGACTACGATGTGGAAAGGGCAAAAGAGCTTATTGCTGCCTCAACTTATGGAGAGGCTTCGAATTTGCCGCCTATCATCTTAACTGTTTCAGGCTATGGCAATAACATTCCCGATTATTTAGGCGCCATCATCCAGGAATGGCAGCAGAACCTCGGGGTGGAAGTCTCGGTCAGGCAACTGGAAGAGGAGTATTTCTTCTATGACTTAAAACAAGAGAAAGATGATATGTTCATACTGGGTTGGATAGCTGACTACCCCGACCCGCATAATTTCTTGGATACCCTCTTTTATACTGGAAGCGAAAACAATGCCTTTGAATACAGCAACCCCAGCTTAGATGCTCTGCTTGACCAGGCAGCTATAGAACAAGATGAGGCTGTCCGACTGAGTATGTATCAGCAAGCTGAGCAATTAATAGTCGACGAAGCCCCTTGCCTCCCTTTGTGGTTTGGCATCAACTATATCTTGGTGAAACATTACGTTAAGGGTTATGAGCTTAGCCCCTTGGGTGTTCCTGACTTGGGCAAGGTGTATTTGGAGCAGCATTAATCTGGCTTTGTAATCCTCCCTCTCGTATGGGGGGGTAGGGGGTGGGGCACAACCCTAGGAGCGCGCACACCACGGATTGAGCTGTTTGCTCCTTCCCATTAAGATAGAGGGGCTTCGTGTGAAATTATACTGGAGGCTGTAGGTTATATCGGGATAGGCCGTGGTGGTATAATGATGGATGATGGAAAGGGAGGCGATGCTCTATGAGACAGTCCCTGGTGGCAGGGTGAGGTGTCATGTTTGCCAGTGGAGATGCCTTATTAATCCCGGAAAGCTTGGCCTCTGCCGTATGCGCATCAACCGGGATGGCACTCTTTATAACATGAATTATGCCGAGGTATCCTCAGTGGCGGCTGACCATATTGAGAAAAAACCTTTGTTTCATTTCTTCCCTGGCACCTTTGCTTTCTCTTTAGGCACTTGGGGATGCAATTTCCACTGCAAGGGATGCCAGAACTGGGAGATTTCCTGCGTTGATATTCCGCCAAGTTCACAGCAATTGCTTCCTGAAAGAGAGGTAGAGTTAACTAAGCGAAATAATTGCGAGGGCATTGCCTGGACCTACAATGAGCCCACGGTGTGGTTTGAATATACCCTGGATTCAGCCAAACTGGCTAAGGAAAATAATCTATACACTGTTTATGTGACCAACGGCTATGCCACGCCTGAAGCTCTGGACACTATAGGGCCTTGGCTTGATGCCTGGAGGGTTGATGTCAAGGGTTTTACTGACGGGTTTTATCGTCAGCTGGCCAAAATCTCTCAGTGGCGGGGCATTCTGGATGTGGCCAAGCGGGCTAAAGAAAAATGGGATATGCATGTTGAGGTGGTGACCAATATCATTCCTACAATGAATGACGATGAGGAGCAGCTTAAGGGCATTGCTAACTGGATCCGAGATGACCTGGGTGAGCTTACTCCCTGGCATGTAACTCGCTTCCACCCTCTGCACGAATTTACTCGTCTGTCAGCTACTCCAGTGGCCACATTGGAAAGGGCATATAGGATTGGAAAAGAAGCAGGGCTGAAATTTGTTTATCTGGGCAATGTGCTGGGACACGAGTATGAAAATACCGTGTGTTATTCTTGTGGCAAGCCAAATGTTCACAGGATTGGTTATGATACCCATGTGGTAGGGTTGGATGGCTCAAAGTGTAAGTTCTGTGGAGCCGAGCTTAACTTCAGGACAAGTCTATCCAGACAGGGGGAAGATGCAAGATGAGACTTCTTTGGGGATTGCTTCGGTGTCTTATGTTTCGTGGCTAACGTGTTCCAGCCCTTTATCTGGTGGGAAAGGGGGTGCTCATGGCAGAGGAACTTCATCCTGTTGTAAAACTGGCCAAGGAAACTGTGGAAAGCTATATCCGAGATGGTAAAATACCCAAGCCGAGGGAATTAACTCCAGAAATGAAAGAGCGGGCGGGTGTTTTTGTTTCCCTTCATAAGCATGGCGAGCTAAGAGGATGCATTGGCACCTTTGAGCCTTCCAAGGATAATGTGGCTGAAGAAATCATAGCCAACGCTATTAGCTCATCTACTAGGGACCCTCGCTTTTCCCCGGTAACTGCATCTGAGCTTGATGACCTGGAATATAGCGTGGATATCCTTACCCCGCCCGAGCCAGTTACGGATATCAGCCAGCTCGATCCCAAGGGGTATGGGGCTATCGTGGAAAGTGGTTGGAGAAAGGGACTTTTGTTGCCTGATTTGGAAGGTGTAGATAGCGTTGAGGAGCAGATTGCCATTTGTCGGCTCAAGGCGGGAATATCACCTGGTGAGCCTGTTAATCTCTATCGCTTTCGGGTGAGAAGATTCAGTTAACAGGTCGTGGTTGCCAATAATGGAGAAGATGCCCTTTTTCGACCTACCGGAAGAAAAGGATTTGCCTCAGAGTATGCCCCTGGCGGCAAGGATGCGACCGCAGACTTTTGCCGAGTTCGTTGGGCAGGAACATTTAGTTGCCGAGGGACGGGTGTTCCGAAAATGTATTGAGGCAGACCAGCTGCCCTCTATGATCTTCTGGGGACCGCCGGGCAGCGGCAAGACAACTCTGGCTCACATTATCGCCAATATCACCAGATCGCAGTTCAGCTCTCTTAGTGCCGTGAGTGCTGGGGTGGCTGATTTGCGGCGTGTTATCGGTGAAGCTGAGAAGAGGTTAAGACTATCAGGACAGAGAACCCTTCTTTTTATCGATGAGATTCACCGTTTTAATAAGGCACAACAGGATGCCATATTGCCTTTCGTGGAGAATGGCACAGTGACTTTCATTGGAGCGACTACGGAAAACCCTTCCTTTGAAGTTATCTCTCCGCTTCTTTCTCGGTGCCGGGCTTTTCGATTAAATCTGCTGAGCGAAGTGGAGGTCAGGCTCATTGTGGAACGGGCCATTAAGGATGAAGAAAGAGGGCTGGGAAAGTCCCAGATTAGAATAAGTGCGGACGCTCTGGGCCACGTGGTGACCGTGTCCAATGGGGATGCTAGAGTGGCATTGAATGCTTTGGAGATGGCGGCATTTGCTACCTTGCCTGATGGTGATGGGCGGCGGTCAATAGACCTGTCGGCTATTGAGGAGGCACTACAGTATCGCGCCTTGCTCTATGACAAGAGCGGCGACCAGCATTATGACCTGATTTCGGCACTTCATAAATCCTTGCGCGGCTCTGATCCAGATGCTGCTTTGTACTGGCTCGGACGTATGCTTGAAGCTGGTGAAGACCCTCTCTACATAGCCCGCCGCCTCGTGCGATTTGCTTCTGAGGATGTTGGCGTGGCTGATCCTCAAGCACTGGTGATAGCGGTAGCTGCTCAGCAAGCGGTACACTTTGTGGGCTTACCCGAAGGCAACCTGGCTTTAGCGGAGGCAGTGGTCTACCTGGCAGCCGCTCCCAAAAGCAACTCGTTGTACCGGGCTTATTCCCGAGTTCAACAGGATATACAGCATGGCCGTAATGAGCCTGTGCCACTCCATTTGCGAAACCCGGTAACTGGCTTGATGCGTCAAACAGGATATGGAAAAGGCTATAAATATGCCCATGATTACACTGACCATTTCGTCAAGCAACAGAACCTGCCCTCTTCACTCCAGGGGAAACGCTATTACATTCCCGGTGACCAGGGTTATGAAAAAGAGATTGCCGCCAAGCTAAAGAGGTGGTGGGGAGAAGACAAGGGCTAGCTTACTTAAAGGTACAAGTAGAACAAGCCACTACGCTGAGTAGCAATTCCTGGGTAGCTACTCCATTCTTGCCATCGGTTACCGTTACCACAATGTTGACCTTGCCGTCAACTTTAGGTGCCTTCCAGGTAACCTGGGCGCCAGTTGCTGATATCTCCCCTTTGTCACATGACCAGACATAGGATAAATCATCGTTGTCTTCATCCTCAGCCTGGCACGAGATATTATATGCTTTACCTTTTCCGACTTTGTAATAATCCTCCCCCTCCTTCACCTTTACCTTCTTCAGGTACTTATGCTCCGCGGTGATAACTAAGTCCTGAATCACTGGCGCATGGTTGTCCGTTACTGTGATAGTTATGGAAGCCGTGCCCCTTTCGCCATTATCTCCCGTTACCTCGGCCCTGATGGTATAGGTGCCAGGGCTGTCAGGAGCAACCCAGTCGATAGCTTTACCTTCTCCCTGTAAACTGCCGCCATCGTTTGACCATTCATAGGTAAAATTGCCAGTGAAATTGCCCGTGGCGTTTGAGACGATGCATTCGATGTTTGCGTGTTCGCCGAGAGACAACACTGATTTACTTGCTTCTATTTTAGCGGGCAGGGCTTCGCTGGCGCAGCCAACTGCGAGGATAGACATAATGCTCAGGAAAACTAAGGCTTGCCACTTTATTGAGGCTAATCTCATATTGTCCTCCTCTTTTTCTTTTCGATAAGCTGGTGTCGAAAGGTTGAAATATCAATATAGACTAGGGCCATAATATCAATATCAGCAATATTATAATAATACTAACCAAAAAAGTACAATACAAGTTACAAGCGGCTGGTGGAAGAAGTGTAAACGCAGTCGTTGAGTTAGGGATGCCCCCGAAATTCCGGAAATTTTGGACAAATGAGAGGACTAACACGGAGGCTGTAGCATATCACTGAGGGATTGCGTATTCCGGTTAGTGCCTTGCTGGTGGTCCAAGGCATGTTCCTCCTGGCGCTTATCTCCGTCCCCATAACGGCTCGTGTTGTTGAGGTTGTCAGGCTCGGGTCCCTACGGGTGAATCGGCGCTTTGTAAGCGTCTTTCGGGTATTGCTCAGGGAAAGAGAGGGTTCAACGCTTACCGGCAGCACCTACCTTCTTATAGCCTCCTCCATCGTTTTTGTTTTGTGCGACAAATCTATCGCTGCTGTAGCCTTAGCTTTTGTCGTTGTCGGTGACCCTGTAGCCGGCATGGTAGGCTAAAAATGGGGGAAGGCTGGGAGCAAGTTCTGGGAAGCGGTCCGGGCATGGTCTGGGGGGCAAACTGCAAAATCCCCTGTAACTTCGAGAAAGTCACAGTCATTGCGAAGCTGGAGCCTGCTATAGTTGGACTGGGGGCCCTCGCTTAGAGATCGCTTCGTCGCTGCCGCTCCTAGCAATGACGGAAAAAAGGAGTGTCAGTAATCATATGAATGAGGGCACTTAGTGGAAATTTTCTATGGTGTGCTATAATAAGTGACGTAGCCAGGGAAGACTTTGGGACAGGAAGTTTGCATTATCTAGTGTGTGAAAGAGGCGGGGCTTAGTTTTGTATTCCTGCATTGTTACTTTCAGTATTGCCCTCACCGCGAATAGGCTGAATTCACTGCTTTATTTTACTTCTAATGGGAGAGAAGTGGAGGGATATTCCTGCCACCCTATCTCTGTATCTGGCAAGGCGGAGGAGGTGCACTTTGGTTAGATTCTCCATAACCCCCAGAGATACGGGGTTTTATGACCTGTTCGAACAAGAGACGAGCAATTTAGTCGTTGCCGCAGAAAAGTTAGTTGACCTCTTTGACAACTATGAAGATGTTGAAGCTAAGGCAAAGCAACTCAAGGATTTGGAGCACAAAGGCGATGTTATAACCCATGAGATAATACAGAGGCTGCATCGCACCTTTGTGACTCCCATCGACAGGGAAGATATTACCCTCCTGGCCCATAGCTTGGACGATGTAATGGATTTCATCGAGGCTGCGGGCAGAACAGCCTACCTTTATAATATTGCTCAACCCACGGAGAGGGCTTGTGAGCTAGCCCGAATCGTAACCAAGATGGCCCACAAGTTGAATGAGGTAATGTCTCGTTTGCGCCGCCGTGACCAGTTTAAATGGATTCTGGAGCAGTGCGTGGAGATCAATACTCTGGAAAATGAGGCTGACGACGTCCATCATGCTGCCCTGGCTGAGCTGTTCGTAGTTTGCCGCACTGACGCATGTGACGTAATCAAATGGCGCGAAATCTACGAGCACCTGGAAAACGCCACTGACCGGGGGGAAGATGTAGCCAATGTCCTTGAGGGTATAGTTTTGAAGCATGTCTGAGCCGTTCGCTCTGCTGATTTTAGTAATTGCAGCGGCAATTGGCTTCGGTGTTGCAAATGGCTTTAATGATGCCGCCAATGCTATTGCTACCGTAATTGGTACTCGGACCCTCTCTCCCCGGGCTGCCGTAGCTGTGGCAGCCGTTTTTAATTTCCTCGGGGCAGCCACAGGCACGGCCGTAGCTCTAACCATTGGCAAGGGGATTATAACTTCCGGAGCCTTGAGCATGGACATTGTGCTTGCTGGGACGGGAGCGATTATTATCTGGGCTGTTGCCGCCACACGCTATGGCATGCCCATAAGTCTGACCCATGGCCTTGTAGCGGGTTTGGTGGGGGCTGGCATCGCCACCTCAGGCAGCGAAATCATTGTTTGGGGGGTGCTGACAAGGGTTGTCTCTGCTGTCGGTATTGCCCCGCTCCTGGGATTTGTAGGTGGGTTCTTGCTAATGGTGGCCATACTCTGGCTTTTCCGAAAAAGCGCACCTGACAAAGTGCGGGGTGCCTTCAACTATCTACACGTCCTGTCGGCGGCTTTCCTGTCCTACAGTCATGGCAAGAATGACGGGCAGATGCCCATTGCCCTGATTTCTATGGCTTTGATGGTCTACTATGGATACGGCGAGTTGCAGATTCCCTTTTGGGTCATTATAGTTTCAGCAGGCTCTATTAGCCTGGGCACTGCCATTGGGGGATGGCGGGTCATCCAGACATTGGGATTGAAAGTAACCACTTTGCGCCCCGCTCAGGGATTCGCTGCTAATGCCGCGGCAGCTACTGTTATCGAGGTCGCTTCACATTTTGGTATTCCAGTGAGCACTACACACTGCATAAGCACTGCCATTATGGGGGTGGGGGCCACAAGGCGCCTTTCCGCAGTTAGATGGGGGATAGCCAGAAATATCGTGTTGACCTGGATTTTGACTTTTCCCGCCTGTGGCATCCTGGGCTGGATAATAGCATCACTTCTGAAGTGAGATGAGCTCGACTACACCATGTGACGGCGTAGCACCCTCGCTATAGGAAGGATACGGTTGGCTGGTACTGCGCCGGGCATTCTCGGGGAATTGCCCCCTGTGTTTCGGCGCTTTCACGGACTGACCTGGGTGGGAAAGGCACTGGTCTGGGGTTGGTACTAGCAGCCGCAACCGGGTGACAAAACCCCTTTGCCTCTTTAGGACACATGTGCTAAGATTTAGCACCCACTGGACAATGACGTAGCAAATAAGGTAACTCTTCATTCCGCTGTCGTTCTGAGGAGCGAAGCGACGAAGAATCTCTGAGCCCCTTCGCTTCGCTCAGGGTGACATAGGGAGTAACCGGAGGCCTACCAATAAGGCAGATTGGATATGAAACTATTGCAGGTGGCTCTTCAGAGGCAGGACTATGATCTGGCAGCTCATGTCCTCGTCTACGGCTTGGTCAGAGCTTGGGCAAAACCACCAAGAGATTCTGCGAATTTTCGGAGACCCCATAACCCGTGCTCCAAAGATTCTGTGAATCTTTGGAGGCCCCATAACTGTTATGGCAGAAAAAGGGGAAAACAAGAGAAAGAGTAGCCCGCGGGGTTTCTACAGCCGAGCTCTGGAGGAGGCGGAGAAGATTGAGCTGGAGGAAGCTTCTCATGTCGAAGGAATCGATGAGGAGATCGCCCTTCTCAGGGTAGAGCTGAGGAAGCTTCTGAAGAGGCAGCCAGAGCGAATTGACCTGCACTTCGAGACGGCTAACATCATAGCTAGGCTGGTAAAAACCAGATATCAAATTAGCAAAGAGCAGAAGAAGTCTCTCAAGGCAGCCATCCAAAAGGTCTTGACTGAGCTCGCTGTGCCCCTGGGGGTTGGGTTGGGCATAAAGATGGCAGGCCAATAAGAAGCGAGCAGTTAGCGGTCAGGGGACAGTAGTCAAGAGTCAGCAATCGGCAGCCGTCTCAAATCTGAAAACTGATGGCTATGAAGCTAAGACCTTACCAGTTGGAAGTGGCCCGGGCGGTTATGGACTCCGTGCAGAAGGGAAGGGGGCTGACCTTTTCCGTGGAGATTGCCAGGCAGGGAGGCAAGAATGAGCTTTCAGCCCGTTTGGAAGTTCTGTTATTAACGCTGTATATGGCCAGAGGAGGCAATCTTATAAAATGCTCCCCAACCTTTAAGCCTCAAACAATTATATCTATAGAAAGATTGAAGGAGAGGCTGGATGAGTTCGGTTTTGAGGGCATTTATCGTACCCAGATGGGCTATATTATTCGGCTGGGCAACGCCAGGGCTATCTTCTTATCTGCTGAAGGATCGTCTTCGGTAGTAGGACACAGCGCTGACATAATTCTCGAGATCGATGAATCGCAAGATGTCAGCAAGGAGAAGTACAGCAAGGAATTCCGCCCTATGGGTTCGGCTACCAACGTGACCACGATTCTCTATGGCACTACCTGGGACGATAGCACCTTGCTGGAAGAGGTAAAGCAGAGCAATCTCGAACTGGCGAGGGCGGACGGCATTAAACGCCACTTTAGATATGATTGGCAAGAGGTAGGCAAGTACAACCCTGCTTATGTCATGTTCGTCCAGGCAGAGCGTCAAAGACTGGGCGAAGAGCATCCCCTGTTCAGAACTCAATATGCTCTGTTACCTATCGCCCACGGTGGGGGTTTTCTATCACGACAGCAGATAGCGCTGGTGCTGGGAGAACATCAAAGGCAATCGCAGCCTGAGGGGAAGAGAACCTATATTGCTGGCGTAGATTTGGCCGGGGAACTCTCACCTTTTCCTTCTCCCTTTAAGGGAGGGGGCAGGGGGAGGGATTCCACGGTAATCTCCATTGCCGGGGTGGATGCCCCTAGCCATTCGCTGCCGCTGCTGAAAGTTGTGGAACAATACCAGTGGACGGGAACGCCCCATAGCCAGCTTTATCCGCAGATGATGGATATCCTCAAAAATGTTTGGAACTGCCACAGGATAGTGGTGGACGCTACCGGCATAGGTCAGCCTGTGGCTAGCTTTCTCCGAAAGGAACTGGGAAGGAGGGTTATCCCATTCGTGATTACCTCGAGAAGCAAATCCGATATGGGCTTTGAGCTATTATCCTTTGTCAACTCCGGGAGGCTAAAGCTTTATGAGCAGGATGGCTCCAGGGAGTACAAAGAAACCCTGTTTGAATTGGAAAGGGCCAGGGCGCAATACCGGCCTAACCAAACGGTGAACTTCTATGTTGACCCTCAGGAGGGGCACGACGATTTTCTCATGAGCCTGGCTCTTGTGGTCCAGGCAGCCAAAAACCTTAGCCCGAGGGGAGCAAAAGGCTGGCTCAGGGACAGCTAGGTAGCTCCTGGGCCGGGCCTGGTCTTTACTGGAGATTGCTTCGGCTGACGGGGTCAGCCTGGCAACGACAAAAGGAGGTGTCATTGCGGGCGAACCGAAGCACTCCCAAGCAAAGTGATGGGCCTTAAGGTGATAAAAGGGAAAGGCTATACTTTATCCCAAGGCGGGCAAGTCCTTGCCCAGCTCACTCAGGGCCTCGATTCTCTTCTTAGTTTGCTCTATCAGCCCCTTATGTTCCTGAGCGTACTGTGTAGCTCCCTCGTAAAAGTCTTTTATCTTGGGCACAAAGGATAACTGGGACAATATCAAGGTAACATCAATAAAGTGACTTTCCCCAGGAAAATCGCCGCCTCGAATCAAGGCATTGGGTGCCAGTTCTTTGATGTAATCGCTGACGCTCTTGACCATATCCATATTCATCTCTCTTTCCGGGCCAGACATAATGTATATGGCCAGGCCAGCATCCCTGGGGCTACAACCAAGAGAGAGGTCTGAGAAGGTGGCGTCTAAGGCCTGTGTCCCCCTGAAGCTTTCCAGAGCTTTGTCGCGGAAACTCTTCTTCCTCAGCTCCCAGGGGAAGCGGAATGAGGGAAGCTCGGTTCTCCCCAGGCCAATAGTGGACCATCCCTCCAAGGTAGCAATTATGTCCCCAGCATCTATTGTCCTCGAACCCACATATTTGGATTTAGTTACCTCACCGGCGCACATCAAGTCATAGAAGGGCTCGACAATCATCCTGTTTATTCTATCCATGTTATTAATCAGGCTCATGTCTTTTCTCACATACCTCTCGTTGTCGGCGAGAAAAACGGCATCCACTACATCATAAGTGGATTTCAAGCAAGTGGCGGTGTTATATACGCCTCTGGCCTCAGAGCTCTGCTCATGGTCAAAAGGCAGAACTGCCAGGGCATAGACCGGCTTGCTGATGTATCTATCCTTAATTGCCTTGGCCAGTACTGGCAGCGATCCTGAGCCTGTGCCGCCGGCAGCGCCGGCCACGAGAAGAAAGGCATGTGTCTCGTAAAACTCTGGACTGGCTTTCACAGCCTCCAGCACCTTGTCACTGTCTTCCTTGGCCAGTTGAGCTCCTAGCTCGTTTATCTTGCCGACACCATGTCCTAGGGTCTGGCGCAAGCCCAGAAGCACCCGGTGCATGTAATCGTTCTTGATAAACCTCAAACCAGTCAGGTCCGCCTGGTCGGTATTCACCGCGATTATGGTGGGCGCTATCCGAGCCTTACGTTCACTGTGGGCTTTGAGATTCAGTCTGGCAAATTGGTCAGCAATCCTGCAGCCACATTGCCCCAGTCCGATAACCGTGAATTTCATTTCTTAATCCTCCTTCTGCTGAATTATAAACTTATTTTTACTTAATAGTAAAATTTTCTCCTCTTTATGACGAGATTATAAACCAGTATGCCTATGATTACTACTATTGCGGCTATGGCGGCGATGAATCCCCACATAGGCAAGAGCCCGGCCTTGAAGGAACGAGCCGCGGTCCATCCGCTGTCGTTTTGGGCACCATCTACCGCCTTTACCCTCCAGTAATAAGTGCCCTGGCCCAAAGCTTCCGTGTCGGGCAGGGTATAGCTGGCCTCGGTTAAGCCTGTGAGGGAAACCATGGGGTCAGTGCAATTTTGGGTGGTTGCCACTTGCAGGCTGTAAGTGACTCCGCTATCATCTGTCACATCAGACCACTCAAAGGTCGGCGTCACGCTGCCTACAAGTCCTACCCTGCTTCCATCGTATGGTGAGATGGGGGCTGGTTTAGGTGGTGGTTGTGACTCCATAGTGAAGGTGACTGAAACTTCGGTGCCCAGTGCGTCTTCCGCTGTCACGTTATGCTCGCCATGTATGCTCTCGGGGGCGGCAAAACTTACATTTGAGAAACTGCCCTGGCTATCGGCGCTGGCTGTCGCTTTCTGAGTTTCATCATATCTAATGACTACATCCTTGCTGGCGGCAAATCCGCTGCCGCTGACGGTTAACTCCGTGCCCACATGCCCCGTGGTGGGAGATAGCACCAGCCCCGCCTTTACCTCAAAGCTGGCTGACTTGATGTCGTCTTTATCGGTATCTTCTCCCTCGGCAGTCACATCATACTCGCCTTTGGGCATCTCAGGCAGGGTAAAGGTCTCTTCCCAGTCGCCCTCTTCATCGGCTTCGATATCCTCGGCTACCACCGTGCTGTCAAACAATATCCGGATGTCCCTTTCGTTCTCCTGAAAGCCGCTGCCCTTCGCTGTTATAGTGGCGCCGGCGCTGCCCGATGCTTTGTCTATGCTTATCCCCGGGCTTACTTCAAAGGTAGCATCCTCAACCTCGGCAAAACTGCTATCGTCACCCCGGGCATCCAGCTTGTGGCTTCCGCTGCTGGAAGGGGGAATCTTGAAACTCTCCTCCCAGCTGCCATCATCATCAGCGGTGATGTCTTCCGCTACTATCTCATAGTCGCCGTTGAGGTAATACCTTACCTCGATGTCTTCTTCATCCTCCTCGAATCCCCTGCCTTTCACCGTAATCGTAGTGCCCACGGCCCCTTCTTCGGGGTCTACTGCCAGTCCAGGCTCCACGGTGAAGAAATCATCTGCTTCGTCATACCTCACCTCAGCGCGCACCCTGTGCTCTCCCTTGCAGCTTTCGGGAACGGTGAAAGTGACCTTGAAATCTCCGCCACTATCGGTCTCGTCCGTAGCCACCTCAATTCTGGAACCGTTGGGATAATAGTAAATTTCCACATCCTCGTCGTCATCAAAATCATAGCCGCGGATGGTAACTTCTTCTCCCGGCATTCCTGAGAGAGGGGAGAGAGTGATGAAAGGTTCATCCTGAGCCTGTGCAGGCACAGCCAACAAGAGAGTGGCCATGAGGCACACGACGAGAATGATGCCCAGTCGCGATAGCAGGCGCATTTATCAAACCTCCTTATTTATTATTATAAACGAAAAAACTGCCGAAAGGAACTAGGGAAATAGCCTTTATGGGATAAATTAGCGGGGAATATGGCAAACTTCCATGTTTTTTCCTTAGTATCACCCTTCCCCTGTGCCTCTCCCCGGCACCCACACCATTTTGAAAATCCTAAATACTAAGCTCTAAATCCCAGATTCGAATACCAAGACCCCTGTTCGGCATTTTGCTTATTATTGCTTTGACAGTGTTTAGAATTTCGTATTTCGTGCTTATTATTTCTCCTATGTTCTCCTTCCCCGGTGGGATGCACGACCCTGAAAGGTCGCACTGAACTACGCCGCTAGGCTGGTAGAGCATTTAAGGAAAAGAAGAAGGGGCGGCTTTGGGCCGCCCCTTCGTTGAAGGCTAGCGAGGATAGCTTATACTCGCCGCGTTCTGAAGATGAGCACTATGACCACAATCACCAGAACAGCGCCAATACCAATAACTACCCATACCCAAGCCGGAGTCTTCGCTGGCTCGGGTTCGGGAGGTGGTGCTGGCTTTTCAGGCATTGAGGTGAAGGTGCTGATCTCACTCATGCTGACTACAACACCATCCTTCTTGGCATTTACCTGCCAGTAGTAAGGAGTGTCTTTATCCAGCTCGCCTGTGAAGGTGTAGGCAGTGCCTGCCAGATTGCTCTGGCTGTCCACAGGACTGGACAGGTCAGCATTAGCTGATAGCACCCAGTCATAGGCAGTAGCATCGGGAACGCTTGTCCAGGTGAAGCTTATGCCGGTTACGGGCACGTTGGTGACGCCGTTATCGGGGGCCGTCAACTCAACGCCGCCGCCAGGTCCCACCTCAACGATGAAGCTCCAGGCCTTGTCTTCGTCAGAAGACCACCAGCTGTGGATTATCTCACCGGTCTCAGCGTCGGCAGACCTGACTCTCCAGTAGTAGGTCTCGTTGCAGTCAAGTGCACCTTCCGCTATCACCAGGCTGGGATTGTCTCCCTTAGACGGCTCGTACTCTATGTACTCATCGACTACCTCGACGAAGTCCTCATCGAGAGCTACCTGGATGTCGTAGGAGCAGGAATTGCACATGCGTTCCCACTTGAGGACGATCTCCTCATTGACACAGTAGCACTCGTCAGCAGGTATCATGCTGCCATCGGCCGGGCTGCTGAGGTCAGGAGCGCCCTTGGAGAAGCAGTCTTCGTAAGTCCAGACGCGACCAAGACAGGCGCAACAGCAGTCCTCCCAGTCGGTTATGCAGCAAGCCGGCTCGCAGGAGCAACAGCTGCCGTAGTATCCCCAGTCGGTGTTATCAATAGCAAACAGGTGGCTGTTACTGTCCGAAGTGAGACAGCCGCAGATCTTCAATGAGCTGGGCTCGAGGTCGAAGTCGATGTCACTTGAGCCTCCAACATCGTAGTAACAATCTTCGCCGCTCTCCCACTCGCACGAGTCAAGATTTGCCACTAGGTAATCCCAGTCAGCTTCCTCACAGCATAGCTCCTCGGCGGGGTTGAGAATACGGGCTACACCGCTGCCATAATAGGTTCCGTCGTAAAAGACGTAGGTAGCGTAGAGGGTAGAGCCTGTGGAAGCATCGGTCATGGGGTTGCCGTCGGCGTTATCCACGACTATGCCGTGGTAGGAATAGCCATCAGAGGCATCCCGAGCACCGAGGTCTTTCCACTTGCTGCTCTCGCCGATGACCCATCTGGCAATTTGGGCATCAGAGCCAGTCAGCGCAGCGTAGATGGTGCTGTTCTCGTCGAAGTAGGCATCGAAGGCCACATGCACACAGCCGCAGCAAGCGGCGTCATCCATCTCGGTAAAGGTCTCGCCAGCGTCATCGGAGTAAGAGACATCGCCAACGATACCGCCGACCAGGACGTGGTCGCCCTTGACCGCGATGGTGTGTCCGGCGGAAAGCTTGCTGTCCACCGAGTCTTCCCAGCTCGCCGGGAAGCCGTGGTCGTCAGACCAGGAAACCTTGCCATCGCTGTTCAGGGCATAGATTGTCGCCTCGTCCTTCACTGCCAGGTCTACTATCTCATCGATGTTGGCTTCGCCCCGTTCCCAGCAGGTCAGACCTTCTTCCCCGTTGTACCAGACGATGTCCGTGCCGCGGTTAACCAAGTAGACGGTCTCGCCGGTGTCTTCATCGGGAGACAGTCTGAGGATGGCAAGTGCGTCTCCGCAGCCCTCATGGCCGCAGGCATCAGAATCATCGAAGTCATCCAGCGCTCCGTGCCAGACTCTTATCCAGCAGCCGCTGAAGCGGTCATCCTCGGGGAGTTCATCAGCATAGAGCCAGACGCTGTCGCAGGTATCGGACTCTGGTGCCTCACAGTAGTCGCACTCATTTATGGATGCTAGGTAAGTCTTGTTGCAATCGGGCGACACGGCGACATCGGACAGATAGTCAATCTCCGTGTCAATCAAGCCCACCTGGTTCCAGTTGTCGCCGTCGTCCAGAGATATGGAGAAGGCGCTCTCGTCATAGCTCCTGCCCGGGGCGGCAGTACAGGTAATGGCCAGGTTGTCGGCCACGAAGCCGACTCCGTTAGCCCCGACTCCTGAGGGTGGCTTGCAGGCATCTTTCCAGCCCTTGCAGCAAATCTCCATGTCCTCAACGGCGTTGTTGCGCCAGACCTGGACGCCCGTACAGCAGTCGGTTGCGTCATATTCTCCATAACCGGGCATTTCGCAGCAATCGTATAGACCATTGTAATACACTCCGGCTATGGCCTTGCCGCTCTCAATGTAGCCCCAGAATCTGACGCTGGTAACCAAGGGGAGGCCGGGAATCTGCATTATGATGGGGTCTACGGCGTCGTCCACCATGCGGTAGATGACACCACCGCCAGCGCAGTCCTCACCGGGAAACGCGTTGGTCATGTTTGCCACGTTTACATGTACCCAGTTGTACCTCTTGCTGGCGTATCTGCTCTCCCAGTCCAGCGGTGTGCTGATGCCCGTGGCTGCCCCTCTCATGAAGGGCCACAGGCTGCCATCCTGGACTATTAGAATTGCCTCGGGAAAGCCAGCCTCTAAGTTCCAGGCCTTGGTGCTTCCCCAGGTACCGTATTGCATGTAGGTAGCATCGGCATAGCCATCGTCATCGAGGTCAACATGACACATGGCCATGACGTCTTTGCCAGTAGGAAAGTCCACGCCGTACATTATGGTGGTAATGGCCACGGTATTGATGTCGTTGCCAGTGCCCATGTCGTCGTTCTTGTTGTCAAAGCCGGGGTATGTGGCAGGGTTCGTGGTATCTTTCCAGGAGCCGAACAGGCCGCCGGTCTCCAGGCGGTCAAGCACGGCAACTTCGTTACCACCAGGCTGAAGTCCACAACCGACAACACCGCTCCCCTCCAGTAGGATATGCGGTGTCGAGAATGCCCCCGCTGCAGAAGGTACTATCCCAGCAGGGTCAAATACGCCAGCGACTCCGATGTTGCGCTTGTCATCATCCTCCATGGTACAGAACATGGAGTAGGCGTATGACCCCTGAGGGCCGGTGCAATTAGGACTTCCAGCTGCATCAGGCACCGGCAAATCGCCGGACCAGACGAACTTGGTGCCGCCATCTTCGGTGATGAATATGTGTTGGTAAAGTTCCGAATCCGGGGCAGGGTTCCCGTTTAGAGCACTATCCATTACCCCATCGCCATTGTCATCGTGCCATACAATGACGGCCACGACTAGGAAATCGGCATCCAGGGGGTCCATGGTCGCATAGTTGATTTCAAGTAACTGGTAGTCCGGGCCAAGGTCGTCCTTAATGCCTTTGAGAAGGTTCTTGGTGATAGCCTTCCAGCTGCAGCCAATGGTGTCGGATGCCCATAGCTGGGGCGTTATATTGCCGCAGGGGCCCCAGTTGAGGACGCTTATGTTGTAACCCGATGTGTGGCTACTTAGCCCGTCCAAATCCAGGCCACGGCCCCAGACGTAGAGCTGCTCGGCGCCAGCCATGGCAGCATATCCATAGACTGTGCTCTCTGGAGCGACTTTCCAGTCCTCTCCGGTTGGCGTGCCTACCCTCTCCCACTCGCTTTCATCAGGATTGGCACCGACGCTTGCTGGTGCCGCTGTCAGGAGTAGGCCTACAGCCAGTGCCAGAGCAACCAGCATATAAATCACTCTCGCAGGCCAGGTTTGTGTTTTAATCATTATTAATTCTCCTTTCAAGAATTTAGGATTGTTTTTACCCTCTGCCCAAAGTCGACCCCTCCAGGCTTCGGGTCTTGGTTTCTTAGTAAACCTTGTGTTTCAAGTCCGCATCTTGCAGACTGCCCGTTTCAACCTCACCTCACTCCTCTCCCTTCGAGGGCGGGGAAAGCTGGCGAGGAAGTTTGCCCCGGGCCAGGGCTCTTATGTTTCCCCTCATGGAATAGCATCCGCTACTCCGTTGGGACTTTGCCATAGACATCACCTCCTTCTTTATTTCTACCTAAGGCAATATTCAATTATTAAAGTCCAGCCTCTATTCCCTAACCCAAAAACATAAACGCATATAACCCTCTTCGGGTTTATATTAACTTTATACCTATTGTATATTTTTTGTCAATAGGTAAATTCAAGAATTTCACAAATTGCGCCAGATTTCCATTATAACAGCCAGCTCTTCCCTGTCAATACCTCTCACTACTAGGTACGAGATTGGCTCTTGTCCCTCTTTCCCTCACCTTAGTCCTCTCCCTTGAATGTATTCCCCCTCCCTCTGACTCCCTCCCGCCGGGGGAGGGAGTTAGAGGGCAAAATACTAAGCACGAAATCCCAAATTCTAAACAGTATCCAAGCCTCAATGACCAAAACTCAAAACGAACAGGCATTTTGGCATTTGCATTTAGGATTTGGGATTTGCGAAATGGAGAGGGTGCCGGGCGAATACCCTCTCCCTTGACGGGAGAGGGTTAGGGTTAGGGTGCCCCCTTCTTCCGGAGCTTTAGCCTAACCTTCTTCGTGCCCTGACGACAAACACCACCACGATGACTACCACGACGATGGCGATGATGGCGATCAGCCACATTGTGCTCAACCCGCCAGGGGTGGCGACCTCGGTGAACGCAGCGGCGATTGTTTTGTCGGCATCCATGGTTATGGTGGTCCCGGCTTCGTTGACATCGGCTACCGTGGCGACGTCGCCGGTCCAGCCATCAAACTGGTAGCCAGCATCAGCTTCAGCCGCAAGGTTCACCACCTCAGCAGCGCTATAGCTGAAAGTTCCCTCACCGGGGGTGGTCACCGAGCCACCGGCCGTGCTGGAGATGGTCAGGGCATATTGCATGACCTCCCCCACTGTGAAGGTGCCATCATTAAAACTGTGCGAGATAGGCTGCCCATCAGTATCGACCAGCACCTTGACCTCCAGTTCCAGGGGACTGGTTGCACCGTCAGTCCCCACGGCTCGCAGGGTGACATGGGCGAAGGCGAAGTCGCCACTCTCCCCCTCAGCCAAAAACCAGTTCATCTTGGTAACCCCATTCGGATTATCGATGCCATAGGTTATGGTGCCCAGGTCTCCGTCGGCCGCGTCGCTGACCTCGACTACGCTGCTATCGTAGTGCAGCCAGATATCCACCGCCCCCAGACTGGTGACGTCGGTTATGGTGATGGGAACCGTCACCTCTTCACCCTCCCCAGCGCTGGCATCAGGGATTGATACTGCCGGCTCGGCGGCCAGTACGGTCAGGGGACAGGCTAGAACCAGCAACGCCAGCACCGCTAACAGCCCAGCATATTTCTTGCTTCTCCTCCATAATGATTTATCTCTGGTCAATGTCATTTTTCCCTCCTTATAGTATTGCCCATAATTTGCTATGAATTTTCCACCTCTCTCTGACTCCCTCCCGCCAGGGGAGGGAGGGCCATGTTTTTCTCTCCCGCCGGGGGAGGAAGTTATGCCTATTTCGCAGATAACATAATATCATATCAGGCCAGGAAGCCCTCACTGATTAATCCTCTCGCTGCGGGATTTTCATTAGGGCTATTTCTGAGGCGGCAGCATATCATCATCGGCGGGGGACTCCCATAAGGGCTTAAACAGCACACCACCTGTGCCGTCGGAGTCAACCCGCCATTGGGCAACGTGCAGGGCATCTATCATATCTACGACACC
>Ga0180431_10000560_pt1 | contig 53535 bp, 43 predicted proteins | sample SS_ome_11_FD_132459 | JGI IMG/M metagenome (GOLD analysis project Ga0180431, IMG submission 132459) | Hypersaline lake sediment archaeal communities from the Salton Sea, California, USA - SS_1_MS_1 metaG | ecosystem: Environmental > Aquatic > Non-marine Saline and Alkaline > Hypersaline >... | reverse complement strand
TGGTTGTGTCTTGCAGAGACCTGATTAAGTAGACATAGTGCATAGATTTTTTCTTGCCTAAGGGCCGGCCCGCTTTCGTTTTACGGCCATCGGGTTTTCAACCCTCAAGGACCTAAACTACAGCGCGCAGCCTTCGCCTATTTTTCTTATTAACATCTCTTAAAATTAAAACCGACCATCCTTGAAAAAAATGGCCGTGCCAGCCGTAGCCTTGGCGAAGGCTGGCGTCCCCAAGGGGATTCGAACCCCTGTTTTCGCCGTGAAAGGGCGATGTCCTAGACCGGGCTAGACGATGGGGACAGACATGGTGAGCCGCGTTGGACTCGAACCAACGACCCACAGCTTAAAAGGCTGTTGCTCTACCAACTGAGCTAGCGGCCCACATCTGTATCATCGAAAAATGATAACTTATTATCAGAATGTATAAATCAGGGCGCTCTTTGTCAAGAAAATGCTTATTTAATAATGTTAAGATTTAGATTGAAAGAAGTCCGCGCGATACCAAAGTGCTCAGAATGATACAGAAAATAAGAACACCAAGAATATCCATAAACGTTGCTAGAAAAGGTCCTGCGGAAAATGCAGGGTCGATACCTATGCGCTTCAATATTAAAGGAGCCCCACTTCCTAGAGTCACGGCCATCAAAACAATGAGGCCAAGAATAAGACCTATCGCAAAACTAGAAAGTAAACTTCCCGTTCTTAAATAAACTCGGAAAAATGCAGTACCTCCCAAAATAAGCGCCATTGAAAATCCAATCAAAAACTCTCTTCGTAAAAAACGAGAAAGATTTGATGGATGTAATTCACCTGACGCTATCCCCTGCAAAATAAGAGCTGAGGTTTGATGACTTGCATTTCCACCAGTACTAATCAACATTGTTATGAATGGAACAAGAATGAGCGGCAAAAGATACATGTACTCTTCTAAAATATAAACAGACAATGACTGCGCAAAAAGAAGAACCATCAAAATGCCACTTCTGCCAAGCAATATTTTATGAAACGGAGTCTCTAAATATGTACGCCTCATTGGCGCCAACGCAGCCATTTTTTGTACGTCCTCGCTAGCTTCCTCAACCAAAACATCCATCAATGTTTCTGCTGGAATAACTCCAAGAAATTCGTTTTCAGTACCGACAACAGGAACTGTCGTCAAATTATAGTGAACCATGCGCTGAGCAATCGATTCTTGATCCTCATCAGCTTGAACGACTAGTTCATTCTTTCGTATAATGTCAGAGAGCCGCTCTTTAGGACGATGAACGACAAGATCCTCAAGATTGATATGTCCGACAAGTTTATTGCTTTTATCAGTCACATAAATATGCCGATATATCTCCTGGTCGGGCCGCAAACGCTGTAAAATTTTTATACTTTTTTCAACAGTAAAGCTTTCTATCAGACTCAGAACCTCGATATCCATTATACCGCCGGCCGAATCCGGGTGAAACTTCAGCAAAGAAAGAACCTTTTCTCTAGATCTTTTATGCAAAAGATTTAGATATTTTTTAAGCTCTTCGTCAGAAAAATAGTCAAATAGATCGGTTAAATCATCTACACTGAGAGAATGCAAAACATCGACCTGTTCATTTTCTGCCATAAATGAAAGGCAAAAAGCTTTGAGCGTATCGGAAAGCTCCTGAAAAACCTCAAATTTTAGATCTTTGGGAAATTTCACAAAAATTTTTTTCAAATGCTCTTTGTCAATTGATCCCAAAAAATCCGCAATATCTACTGGATGCTGTTGAATAAGCTCCTTCCACAAGGACTTTGCCCTTGATGAACGGCGTTGAACCACCTCTTCTAGATTTTCTTTGATTTCGAGCAAAATATTCTTTTGTTCCATAACCATCTCCTCAGCCAGACTTAAGGCCCCCTCTGCTTAAATACTATCCCATCAAACCAAATCTGTCCATTTGACTTTAAATATGCACATAGTAGCCTTATTAGTGAAAAGGGTTTAGGGTCAAAACCTCATAAATAGAAACCTTTACACACCTCACTATACGCTACATTACAAATTCACCATTGTTACAGACCGCTAAACCGAAAAACATAAAGGTCAATAAAAAATGGGAACAAGATGGAGAATATCACACTTATTCAACCTAACACAACGCACCAACTTCGAGTCTGCCAAAATCATGAAGGACAACGATTAGACCTTTACTTAAAGCAACGGTTTCCGTCATATTCTCGCAATTTTTTCCAGCAACTTATCACACAAAAAATGGTGACCGTAAACAATAAAAAAAATATAAAGTCAAAAACTGTCACCAAGCAGAATGATTTAATCTCCATTACTTTTCCGCCAGTTCACACCGAAAGACCGGCTAAAGAAATTCCCAAAAATCTCAATGTTCAGATCGTTCACGAAGAACAACACTTTATGGTTATTAATAAACCGCCACACCTCGCTGTTCATCCTCCCAAAATTACAAGCGATGATTTCACACTTGTAGATTGGCTTGTCTGGAAATTTCATTCTATTTCTAACGTCGGCTATGCGGACCGACCAGGAATTGTTCATCGCCTTGATAAGGACACATCAGGAATTTTACTTGTTGCTCGCAATAACTGTGCGCATGCCCTATTGAGTGACCTATTTAGAAAACGAAATATACAAAAAACATATCTTGCTATTGTGCAAGGACATCCGGAAAAAGAAGGTAGCATCAACTTTGCTATCAAACGCCACCCCAAAAAAAGGAACAGCATGACCCATGTTGATGCTAGAACAGAAGAATTACAGTCAACAAAAGTCCGCCACGCACTCACGTATTATAAAGTTTTGGAATATTTCGATAATTGCTCTCTTGTACAAGCAAAACCAGTCACTGGACGCACCCATCAGATTAGAGTCCATTTTTCAGCTATTGGCCATCCATTAATTGGAGATCTTTTGTATGGCCATCCTTCAAAAAAAATAGGCCGACAGGCCTTACATGCCCACAGCCTTTCTTTTTATTTTAATGGCAAACAGTATGATTTCTCCCAGAAGCCGCCACAAGATTTTCAAAATTTTATTGAAATATTACGCAATAATTAAACTAAAATTTTTACTTGCTTTTTTCTAAAAGTACAATAGCATGAAACCGAGCTAAGAGGGAATTGTAGTAATGAAGCGTTACAAAGATATTCCTTTCTGCTTGTTTCCACTTTTTCTTTGCTGCGGACTTCTGCTAGAAATCTTTTGTTGAGTGATAACGGCCTTTTTAGACGAAGGCTTATTTTTTTTATAAGAGTTCTTTTTTTTGTTCATACTTGCTGAAGTTCGACCAAAAATATTTTTTTCGTACTGTCTCGATCTTTTTTTTATCAGCTCAAACTGCTGCTTGTACCGCTCAACAATAGCCTGATCATTCAGCACAAGCACATTCTCCTGATTCCTAAGCCTAGCTGAATGTGTAAAGTTAAATGACCCTGTCCAAACAATCGAAAAATCGTAAATATTTTTATCAAAAATAACAAACTTGTTATGCATAATATCTGATGCATGGCTACCCGCAGGTTGCTTTCCGCAATATACAAATGGACACACCTTTCCTTCACATAGCATATCTACTTTTCCATGCTTATTTTTGCAACACACCCGATCAACAACAACTTCAACCTTAACTCCTCCTTTTTGCGCATCAAGAAGTGCACGTGCAATAACAGCATCAGTCAACAAAAAGGCCGCCACCCAAATTTTCTTTTGTTCACATGCTATCAAATCCAACAAAACAGATCGAACATCATCGTCGGGAGTAAAAAACACCTGCGTGACACTGCTTTTTTTTCTATCTACACGTAACGCACGCTTGACCCGCTCTTTACTCTTCTCTGTTCGAACAGTCGCACTATCAACACCTACAATAAAGTTAGTAGCGCCAAAACTGGACGGCAAATAAGAATGTGATGAATAAACAAGTGAAGAGAAAAAGAATGCTAAGGGGAAAAATATGGCCGGATTACATCTTTGCTTCATTTTCCTGCTACCCTCATTAAAATTAACAAAATATTGCACGATTCTATCAAAAAATAGCCGAATGTCCAGCCAGAGCTCCTATTGCCACCTGAAAAAGCCCAATAGCCTCTCTTAAAGGCCGTATCAACCTTAAAAAAGGTATTTGGCTTATTTTTACGCTATAGATCCTCACTCAAATCATCGACCAGGAGGGAAAAAGCCTTATAATTAAGCTTTTTTCTTGAATCCTTGCCAGATAAATGGTTAGTCTGAAGTTAACTCAGGAGAGTTGCGCCAAGCCATCTCTTCTTCTCAAGTCCGGAGTCTTTTTTTCGATATGTGGTTGCGGGTAGGGAAAAATGTTTAACAGATGTTGTTACATTTTTTTAACAATAACCACAAAGGAGTTAATTATGAAAAAACAACTCTTATCAACAATAATCACCCTCGGACTTGTGTTCGCTGCTGGCAACACCGTTGCCAAAAGCTATGAGCACCAGATCCAGAAGTTTAGACAAAAAATCCAAAAGGCTCGATTCCAAAAGAACAAGCAAATAAGCCATATTAAAGATATGGACAAACCGTGGGCCTTTAAGCAAAATAAAATCAACAAAGCGAAAGACCGCTGGAAAAGAAAACGCAATAGATTTAAAAACAAAATTCAATGGTTCAAGAATAAACAAGATGACGGTGGCGACACCCCAGGTGATGACAATCCAGACATCCCAGGCGATGACAACCCAGACATCCCAGGCGATGACAACCCAGATATCCCAGGCGATGACAATCCAGATATCCCAGGCGATGACAATCCAGATATCCCAGGTTCAGGAACTGCTGGCTAAATTTCAAACATTTTGAAATAGCATAAATAGAAAGCGTAACGTTGATCGCTACGCTTTCTATATTTTTTATTGTGTTTCAAGCATCCCCCAAAACTAACACTACGGTTTTTCTTGATTATTTACCCAAAAGGGTGCACAGTGAAATAGGGCATTAGGTAATCAAGAAAGGTTTGCTGTGAATAATCATCGCGCAACCGTGGGCAAAACAACCTGTTTTCTTATCGCTTTGTTATGTTTAACCTGTTCATTTTCTTCTTTATTAAATCGAGAAAATATATTCACAAATTTTCCAACTGGTAACGGCAAAAAAAGCATATTGTCTATCGAAGATGCCATACAAACAGCGTTTCGCAACAGAAGAGATTTAGAAGCCTATATTTATGCAAAACGAGCAAGTAAAAACAGCGAGCGTGGTGCGCTGGCTGGATATTTTCCACAAATACAATTAAGCACAAATCTTGCAAAAACAGCGCCTTCGATTCTTTACGACTCTAACGGCCTATCTCAAAAGTTCTGTCCCGATACAACATCAAATCGTGGCGTATCGTTCAACTTCTCTCAGCTGATTTTTGACGGCGGAGGACCTGTTCTTGATTATAGAATTGCTAAAGAATCAACAAATGTTTTACGTGCTGAAAAACGACAGCTCAAACAGAGTATTAAAATCGGCACAGTATCATCATATTTAGAACTTCAAAAAATACTTTTGCAAAAAGATTTTTATCATATGCGTGACAAATCTTCTAAATTATCATTCGCTCTTAACTCTGGCCGACGCGCAGTTGGACAGTTAAGTAATACTGATTGGTTGTCAGCACTTTCGGAATACACATCAGAGCAATCTGCAATTGCTAATTATCCGTTCGAAATTGAATCTGCAGTGAGCAGCTTAGAACGCGAATTAAATGAACATATCAACCCGGAGCAACTTGACCTTTCTGTTGAAGGAATAGCAGCTGTAGAACTAGAGCCTCTTGACTATTACATTATGCTATCAATAAAAAATAGACCCGACCTTGAAGCTCAAAAATATAGAGTAAAACAAGCAAATTTGAGAGAAAAAAAATATAAGCGTGTTTATCTTCCAACCGTCAACATCTATGCACAGGCTTCCGACGTAAAACTTGGAAGACACAACAGTAATAGAACAGCTTCTTGGTCGGCAGGCGTGGAATTAGGCTGGAATTTTGACGGCCTGGGGAGTGCACACACATCTCGACTGTACAAAAACCAAAAAACCCAATATCTACTTCAAGAAAAAGACCTTGAACTTCAAATCAGGAATGATGTTATATCAGCTTTCTTTCAAACAAAAAAATTAATAAATCAACTCAAGGCTGCACAATTTGATTTTGAACGGGCACAATCACGGCTCAGATCAAACGAAACACGATTCAAAATTGGGTCTATTTCTCAGTCAGATTTTGCTCAGGTAGAGGTGGACTATGAACAATCCCGTTACTCTCTCGATTCATTGAAAATAGATGTACGAGGCTCATATCAAAATCTTCTTTTTGTTTGTGGTTACCCTAAAGAACTTCAAAACCACATGTAGGATCGAGAAATGAATAATAAAAAGCTCATAAGAGGAGCAATTTTTTTAACCATCATCACTTCCGTCACTGGCTATATCTACTACAAGGCAACGAAAAAAACAGAAAAAAAACTTTTTAAAACAGAACGATTACACCGACGCAACATCACACAAGTCATCAACGCCACCGGAAAGTTAGAAGCGAAGGGAACTATTAATATCGGTTCGTTAATCAATGGTATTGTTGAACAACTGTACGTTGAAGAAGATCAACAGGTCAAACAGGGGCAGCTTCTTGCAAAAATCGATGATGGAAAAGGCGATACAGTTGTTAAACAAGCAGCAGGCCAAGTTGCTCAGGCAAAAGCAAATTTAGACTATCAAAAAGAGTCGTATGCTCGACAAAAAAAGTTGTACAAGGATGGTCATATTTCAATCGACGAATTCCAAAAAGCTCAGCAATCACTTGATTCTTCAATCGCCAGTTTTGCAACACAAAAGGCTTACCACGAACAAGCGCTGTTGGAATTTAATAACAAAAAAATAACATCTCCTATCGACGGTGTAGTAATCAGAAAAAACGTATCACTACGAGAAGGTGTGGCAAACTTTTCTCCCCCAACAATTTTGTACACACTTGCTGAAGACATAAGAAAAATGAAAGTTGAGCTTGAAATCGATGAGACAGATATTGGAAAAGTAAAAGTCGGTCAAAAGGCAAAGTTAACTTGCGATACGTATCCACACAGAGCAACATACGGAACAATTAGTGAAATTAGCAGTGCGCCAATAGATGATGGCTCAACAGTTGCTTACAAAGCTATTATAAAGGTTGACAATAAAGATCTTTCTTTAAAACCAGGTATGACTGTTCATGCTCGCATTGTTGTTGGATGCAAAAAAAATATTCTCTCCATTCCTGGTTATCTTTTTTCTATCAATAAAAAATTACTACGGGTTGTAGCAAAGAAGAAAAACTATGCGTACAAACCTCTTGATACAAAAACAAAAAAAGCCTTCAAGGCCAAGATGAAAAATAAAGAAAATCCTATAAAAAGAGTCTGGGCATTCCAAGATGGCGCATTTGTACAAAAATTGATAGAGATCGGCATCACAGATAATGCTTTCTTTGAAATCGTATCAGGACTAGATGGCACAGAGGAAATAGTCATTGATGTCGCAGAGCCAGATGCTATGGAAAAAATGTACAAACAACTCTTTGGCGGCGGACTGGGGCAAAAAAAATGAACATTCTGATTCTTTTCAGATCATCTCTGCGAGCACTAGAAAAACATAAAATTCGTTCCTTTCTGACCATTCTCGGCATCATGATTGGCATCTGCGCAATAATTATTACGTTCTCTATCGGTCGCGGCGCAGAAGAAGCCGTTGCCTCACAGATTTTGAGCATGGGCGAAAATGCCGTTTACATTCTGCCCAGCACTTTCATAAAACATGGCGGTCTTCGTGGCAATGTAAAATCAACACGCCTGCGTTGGAGAGATGTTAAAGCTATTAAAACTCAAGCTCCAGAAATTCGCGAAATAAGCCCAATGCACATGACAGCACAAACTCTTGAATACAGAGGCGTAACGGCACAGCAAAATGTCGTTGGTTGTTATCCAAACATGTCAAAAATTGATGGCAATGAAATTGACAAAGGAGACTACTTTAACAATTACCACTTAAAAAATCGTAGCAATGTTATTGTTCTTGGATCAAAACCAGCACAAGAACTGTTTAAAGGTAAAAACCCGATCGGAAAAGTCATTCTTGTCAACAAGCAACCATGCAAAGTTATTGGCGTTCTTAAAAAAAAGGCACACTATTTTGGCCCTAGGGACCCAAATGAACAGGCATTCATTCCATTCACAACATCAAAAAAAATATGTCGCCTCCCTGGAGAAGCGGAAGATGAATTGACAGCAATATCAATACGCCTTTATCAACACGTTGATGCCAGTCAATTCCGTAGAAAACTGTTCAATATTTTACGCTTTACTCACCACATAAGAAAAGATGAAGAACCTCCATATGTCATTTTTGACACACAAACTCTCGGTCAAGTTGCACGTGATGCAGCTGCAATTATCAGAATGTTTGGACTTTTTGCCGCATCCATTTCACTTATTGTCGGAAGTATCGGCGTGATGAATATAATGCTTGTGTCGGTCAAAGAAAGAACTAAAGAAATAGGTTTACGCATGGCCGTTGGCGCAACACAAAGACTGATTAGATTGCAATTTTTATTTGAATCAACAGCTTTATGTTTTATAGGAGGACTTATTGGCGTTGCACTCGGACTGCTTGGCCAATTTGCTATCGGTTATGGAACAAGTCTAAAACCAGTTATTGAAGTTGGTCCGATGCTTGTTTCTTTGATCGTTACCATTTTAATAGGAATCTTCTTTGGGTACTATCCGGCATATCAGGCCTCACAGCTCAATCCTGTGGAAGCTCTTCTTGATCGGTAAAGGAACTGAATGGCTTTATTACTTGCAAAAGATATTACAAAAACATATTCGGTTGGAACGAGAAAACTAACTGTTTTGCACGACGTTAGTTTGCAAGTCAATCAAGGGGAGTTTTTAGCAATTGTTGGCAAGTCAGGATCTGGAAAATCAACTTTAATGAACATTCTTGGCTGCCTCGACACAGCAACAAGCGGGCACTACGAAATAGAAGGAAAAGATGTATCTGCCATGACAGTTGATCAACTCGCACAGATCAGAAACGAAAAAATAGGCTTTATTTTCCAACGATATCACCTTCTCCCAGACATGACGGCACTAGAAAATGTTGAACTTCCACAATTATATGCAAACAAATCAGAAAGCTCGTCAAAAGAGCAGGCAATGAAAATGTTAAGCCTTGTGGAGCTTGCTGACAGGATGCACCACTACCCATCAGAACTTTCTGGAGGAGAACAACAACGCGTTGCAATCGCACGGGCCCTTTCAAATTCACCGAGTATTATTCTTGCCGATGAACCAACAGGAAATCTTGATTCAGCAACAGAAGAAACCATCATGCAATTAATAAGAAAACTAAATAAAGAGCAGGGCGTTACCATCGTTATGATTACACACGATGAGCACGTTGCACAAGAAGCCGGTCGAGTAATTCGATTACATGATGGAAAAATTGTTAACAACTAAAAAACTTTAAATTTGGAGAGTTTATCGATGAAAAGTAAAGTTTTCATACTTTTATCATTCTTCATACCTGTTACAAAACATCTTCAAACACTAGGGATGCTCAACAAAAAAATCCGTAAAACCAATACCATTCAAAAAAAATTTGACAACATAATATGCAAACTAAATAAAGAAAAACAAAAAAAAACATGGCTCAAAAAACAGAAAGCAAAAAAGAAGGGCAATCTACGACCTAAATGGGACAGACCCTGGCGAACCGAGAAGAAAAAGAAAAAAGCATTCGACCTTCAACTTCTTAACAAAATAAAACAATCGAACATCTCTTTTATAAAAAAGAAAAAAAATAATATTTCCGACCTTAATTTTCAGAAAAAATACACAGTAACTTTAAAAAAAAGAAAAACATTAACGGATAAAATAAATATAAAGCAAAAGCTTACTATCCCCCAACTTGCAATCATCAAATGCTTAAAAGGTTATTGTCACACAGCCCAGAGTGAAACAAGCTCCTTTAAAATTCTTGTTGAACTAACAAAAAATAAAAACATTCAAAAACAAATTCAAAAACTTGCGGCTAAAAAAAACAAGAATCTTATAAAACTTTTTGAAGAAACATTTGTTCAATCGAAAAAAAAGAAAAAAACAAAGCAAATTATCAATCGACAAGATCAAATTAAAACAATTATAAAAAACTGTAATCCGAAACTTGACAAATTCGAACGGAAAGCAAATTTAACTCTATTTGATTCAGAAACAAAAAAATGCAGACAAAAGATAGTACAAAAACTTTTTGAACCTCCAAAAAATATCTAGAATTTCCAACGCATTTCAACTTCTGCGCTAATATCCCCCCGCTCATCCCTAGTACCAAGCAGACTCACATCGTCTGACAGAAGATACTCAACTTCAACTTTAGTATCTTCTGTCAGGCTAAAGTTTTTTTGAATCATTGTGCGCCAACGGTCACTCACATCTATCTCAAGCGCACCACGAAGCCCGCCGCGACCTGTTTGATCGGTAAAACTTGGGACAAGATGAATTCTCTCAAAAGGCTTAAATAATCGCCCAAAAGCGTTTCTTATTCCTGTTGGTGACTGATCTGAACCAAAAATAATACCCTTGATATTTTGCATCACCAATGCTGGCATTAAAATATTAAGAGACTCTTTTTCTGAACCCACAAAAAGTAACGAGATAATCTGTTCTTCAGTTAATGGAGGACTTGACTCAAGAGAAATTTCTGGCTGACCAAGCAAACCGGAAACAGAAAGATCGATGTTATATCGTTTGAGTTTATTCTTTGCCCGAATTTCAATTGCGGGATCATACAAATGGCCAGATGAAAAACCTATTACTCCGCTTGTAATATACAGAGGCTTGTATGGAAAGGCTAAAGACCCGGAAAGAACCGACAATTTACCCAAAACTTTTGGTTGCAAAAGTGATCCTTCAACGGAAACATCCACTTTAACACTTGTTTCTAAAAATGATGTACTTACTCGAACAGGATCCTTTGTCTTGACTTGTAAATCAATAAGAAGATCTGTTCCTTTTCCGTCAATCGCAGAACCAGGTAGATCGAAAAACTTTCTTTGAAAGCCGCGAGAAAAAATATTTTGCTTCAATTGCGAACGATCAACAAACAACTGCCCCTTCAACATAGAAGTTTTTTTCTTTTCTTTTTTGAATGTCATTTGCCCAGAAATAACGGCAAATAAATCTTTTTTCCAATTGAGTAAACAATCACGAAATGTAATGGGAATATGCGCAAACATCAGTTCGTAGTTCTTGTCAAAAAGAACAATTGCTCTCTTGCACAAAAAAGATCCTCTATGCAAGCCACAATCAAATTTGTGAAATGTCACAAGAGGAATAGATGGATCAATCACACAACCGAAACGTAAACCATTAATGAAATTATACGTATCAGCAACACGAATATTGCCATCCTCCAAACAAAGACGCGCAAACAATTTTTTATTTTTAAATATACCGTCAATTTTTATTCTTCCCTCACCCTGTAAATCATAATCTAGTGTTTTTTTTAGTAGGTTATGAATAAATGGCATCGCAATGACACCTGAAAATCCATTTGCATTTTTTTTGTCTGCCCAAATATCAACAAGATGTTCACCTAAAGGGTTATAGTATTTACATTTATTCAAACGAAAATTGGGAAACAAACTGAAAGATAAAGAAAAACATTTGCCATCAAACAAACCGTTAAGATTTAAGTCTTGACGGTTCCAGGTCAGCTCACCGGAACATGAAACATCTGTTTCAGCTTTTTGATTAGTTGCAAGACACACATAATTACACTGCAACGGTTTGCCTGTAACGTATTTAACCTGCGTGGATAAACCATCGGGAAGAATACTCCAGTTGTTAAAACCTGGTATAGAGAGCTGCGTTCTATTATTTAATTTCAAACCTCCAGATCCATTTTTTTCTCGCCACTCATAACCTCCATAAAAATCTTTTCCTTTTACAGATACAAGAAAATTTCCATCCCAGACTGATTTTTCTCTATGAAAACTCACATTACAAACCGATGCAATTTCCTTCTTGTTGTAATGGATTGCTCCTGATGTAAATCGCCCACTAATAAGCGAGGGAGAACCATCAAACTCTATATTTGTGTGCAAAGAACAGGCTCCATCAACCTTGCACACATCATTTTGTTTAATTAAAAAACCGGAAAGATAAGAAGCAGGAAAATAACCATCTACTTCTACAACCAAACGACCCCCAACTAAATATAACTTGATTGGGGAGATAACAAATGATCTATCATCATTTTTAATAACAAAAACCCCTTGATCGTACCGCCAGAAACCAGACAGATAACAATTAGCACACTGACCCATTTGTGGAACTTGTAAACTACAATTCGTATTAATTAGTAACTGTGAGCCACCAGGCTTGCTGAAAACATCTACCCGTACTGGCCCCATCAGCATGTTAATAAGTGTCCGATCTTGCAAACAACACTGCCCACCCATAAAACGTATGATCGATTTCATTCCACCACCAATTCTACGAGTATCCAGGGAAAAATTTACCTTAGCAAACGCGTTCGTATAGCGTTCTTTAACCTGTACCGAAGCTCTTTTTATACTTAATGATCGCAAAAAAATAGGAATAGAACTTTCACCTGAGTACAATGATCTGATATGCTCCCACAGACAAAGACCATCACCACCTAACTGAGAATCTGCTTCCAAGTCATCAATATCAATGTAAAGATCCACAATTCCATACAACAAAAAATCGAGCCAGGAAATACTAGCCCTCAAGGAACGACATGACCAATGATAATCATCACAATCACGCGGACGAATCAAAACATCCTTAACCTTAAGACAAAAAGGCACCAAACTTATTTTTTCAACATCAAACGAAACAGTGCTTGAAAAAAGACGGGAAACAAAAGGGTGAAGTTTATGAGCAACGGCTTGACGAATGCAGGGATCATTCTGAAACAAAAAAATAAAAAGAAAAAAGCCAAGAAAAAGAGAGCCACATAGTTTAAAAAATATTCTGAATGATCGCACAGAAACATCCTCAATCTTCTACAGCTTTCATAATTATGGAAGCAACATCCATTTTCCATTGTAACTGTATTTTCGTAAATGAGAAACCTGTGCAATACCGCTACTCAAGGCGTAAAAAGACGTTCTGTCTCTATCTGTCAAGTAAACTGTCCCAGAACTGATAATTCCATCAGGATAAAAAACAATTTGGTTTTTTTTAAACGTAACTGAAGATCGTATCATACTCTGTGGACTTGACGGCGGTCCTTTCACGTCAGGAACAACACCAAACAGAACAGGGGTATTTAGTTTTTCTGTTTTTCCATCAAAACTATAACACCCTTTATTGAAATCAATATCAAGGACCTGAACCTTACCACTCGCGAGAGCACACTGACGCAAATAGTTACACGTAGAATATAGACGATTAAGCTCAGAGCGAACGATGCCGCGATTCAAAAACGAAACGTTAACAACTGTCAATGTGACAACAAGCGCACATAAAGCAACAGTGATCATCAACTCAATAAGAGTGAAGCCTGTCAACCTAGTCTTTGTCCCTTTTATCTTCACTATTCGATTCATCACTAAATATACTTGGGTCACTCAATGCATATAACTTGCGCCTCAATATTTTAGATATTGGGCCCTTTTTCTTATCTTTTCCAAAACAACCACAAAAGGCACTATTTAAAAAATCAAAAAAGGTATACTTACTTTTACTCGCGTTCCCATTCATACAAAAAACAGCGCTGGAACACAATAACAACAATAAAACACAAAATTTTTTAAGCATTGCAATAATCTCTTTACTTATTTATATCTTCTTGATCAACTGTCGCAACAGAAAGAACTTCATCAATTGTTGTTAAACCTTGAGCAATCTTACGAACACCATCTTCAAGCAAAGGAGCCATGCCATCAGCTTGCGCTTGCTGTTTAAGAAGGGATGTGTCAGCACGCTCTATGGTCAAGCGCGCAATGTCATTTGTCATTTCCATTATTTCAAAAACAGCCAATCTGCCCTTAAATCCAGTATTTCCACACTCGTGGCAACCATTCGCTTTATAAAACGTCATTCCGGCAGCCTCCTCTTTTTTTAAGCCGATGCTTTTAAGAAGCTCCTCCGATGGAGTATAAACTGATTTACATTTTTCACACAACTTGCGAACCAATCGTTGCGCACAAGCAAGCACAACCGATGATGCTATCAGATATGGCTCAACTCCCATATCAAGCAAACGAGTGATTGTTGCAGGAGCATTGTTTGTGTGCAGAGTGCTGAGAACTAAGTGTCCGGTTAATGCAGACTGAATAGCGATTTGCGCTGTTTCTTGGTCCCGTGTTTCACCAATCATGATAATATCAGGATCTTGCCGCAAAATGGAACGAAGTGCTGCCGCAAATGTTAGACCTATCTTATCACGAACTTGTACCTGTCCTATGCCCTGCATTTGATATTCCACAGGATCTTCAACCGTAATAATATTCACTTCAGGTGTACTGAGCCGACTTAAAATGGAATAGAGTGTTGTTGTTTTACCTGAACCAGTCGGACCGGTAACAAAAATAATACCATTGGGTCTCGAAATTCCTTTGATAAGAACATCAAAATCTCTTTTGGATAATCCTAAATCTTCCAGCTGTGCAAATGTTCTGGTCTTATCGAGTAAACGCATCACGATTCGCTCTCCAAATGCAACAGGCAAAACAGAAACACGAATATCAATAGATTTATCGGCAACCTTTATCTCAATTCTTCCATCTTGAGGAATCCTTTTTTCTGCAATGTTCAGGCCAGCCATAATTTTTATGCGTGAGGCAAGTGCACCTTGTACACGTTTTGGAGGACTCATAATATCATACATCACACCATCGACTCTGTACCGAACCTTAACCTCTTTCTCAAAAGGTTCAATGTGAATATCTGATGCTCCTCGTTTCGCAGCTTGAAACAAAATATGATTTACCAACTTTATAATCGGTGCCTCGGCAGCCATCCCGAGTATGTCTTTTTCTTCTACCTGATCAAACTCAACAGCTTCTTCAAACTCTTTTTCTTCTTCAAGCTCCTCTATCATTTGTTTAGCGCCGCCGAGAGGATAGTAGCGATTTATGCCATCAACAATCATCTTCTTTGTTGCAACAGCAGACTGAATGCCCCCACCTAATAATATATTTAATTCATCAAGTGGCTGAAACTGTAACGGATTGGTGGTCAATATAACAACAGCCCCATCGACCATGACCGGCATAACACTATTTTCTCGCAAAAAGCGAAGCGGAACCTTTCCAAGTAACCCCACATCGATCATCTGTTCAGTAAGCTCCGGAATATATTCAAGCCCAACATGCTTTGCAAGCATCTGTGCAACTTTATCAGAAGGAACAAATTTCTTTTCAATCACACAATCTAAAAGTGTCTGTCCTGTTTGCTCCACATCTTTCAAGCACTCTGCTAACTGTTCCTTTGTGATAAGACCGGCATCGACAAAAATATCTCCAATCTTTTTTTGTGCCATGTTCTTTACCCCAATCTTTTTGCTCCATGCGCAATAAGAATTTTTAAAAAAATTACACCTATATATTATCTCTCACAGACAAGAAAATAGCAAACTAAGACGAGCCAATCGTACTTTTTTTATAAAAATTTTTGGCAAGCAGCTCTGGATGCCACTCTTCATTTTAATTGCAAAACTCACTTGCAAATCAGAGTGCCACTTCCTATCATCTTTATCTGAGCCCAGGGACACGTGCCACCTACATCTGACATAAACGAATAAAAAAGACCATGGACTAAATGGTTAGAAGATTATATCTGCAAAGATGATCTTTGCCACCAAAATCTCCTGTGTCTTCACAAGGCCTATGTATACAACGTACCGTTGAGCCTTGTAAAGGAGAGTTTACACAATTTTTTGTAGCGAGAGGGAACCTATGAATGGCTATATTGCCCGAATTTTCACATCGTTTGTAGATGTACCAAATAAAATTTCTACAGCAATTTATTTTTCAGGATGCAGTTTGCGTTGCAATGGTTGTCACAATAAAGACATCTGGGAGAAAAAAAATGGCACACTTATGTCCAGCAATCATATTATGGAAAAAATAAATAATCCGCTCACTGAATATGTCGCATTCCTAGGTGGAGAGCCTACAGACCAATTGAATTTTCTTCTGCATCTTTGTGAGCGAATCCAAAAAGAAACGGATAAAAAAATAGCGCTTTATTCAGGCAGAGAATTTGAAGAATTACCCGAAAAGCTGCTTCTTTATCCGTCTTTTGTAGTGTGTGGGCCATACCGACAAGATCTTCGCCAAGAAGGCTTTCCGGCGTCATCAAATCAACGTGTTTTTAAAAAGAAGGACCAAATGTGGACGAACTAAAACAATATTCTATGCTGTCTGAAGACTTCAAAAAAATATATGAATCTGTGGATAAAGAGATTCTCAAACTCGAGGGAATTTCTCCTGAAAAACTAGATACATCCCGCGTTGGACATCAATATTTCCGAGAAGATGTAAAAGAAGTAACTATTGATGCCAATGCAAACCATCTTCAAGACGGTATTTCGTTCGCAAATTACGTGTCAGAAATGGCAAAGAGTAACATGAAGCTATTAGGATATCATGACTTGTACATCATTTTAAAAGAGAAGTACGGACAACAAGAGGCAACAGACATTCTTACTTCTTTGTGGGATGGAGATCTTTATATTCACGACAGCACAAAGCTCCAAGTTCCTTATTGCTGGGCTCTTTCGGTAGACCTCATCCTGCGAAAAGGAAATTTTTGGGGACAGCTCCGATCTTATCCCCCAAAACGCGCAACATCATTTATAGATCAGGTCAAAGAGGTAACCATCGAAGTTGCTCAGGAAATCGCTGGAGCAGTCGCAATTGGCGACCTTATGATCGGTTATTCTTACTTTGTTAAATTAGAAAATCTCGATATAGACAATCCCGATCATAGAAAAAAAATTGAAAATGATTTTCAATCTCTTGTCCACACACTAAACAAAAAACTTCGCCCATCACATCAATCGCCATTCAGTAATATTTCGATTTTCGATCGACCAAATTTAGAAAAACTATTCAAGGATTATCGATTCCCTGATGGCTCCACACCGAACCTTAATACTGTTTATGAAATTCAAAAAATATTTTGCGACTGGTTTTACAAGGGAGATCCATCAACCGGCATACCATACCGATTTCCAATTGTAACGCTTAATCTGAGAGTTGATGAGGAAGGAAATGTTCTTGACCAGAAATCACTTGAATATTTCACAAAAATCAATCTAGAAAAAGGATGTTTTAATATCTACATTTCAGCGGGCAATAAAATCGCAAGTTGCTGTAGACTAAGCAATGACCTTGACCTTGCAGGAGCAGACAGCTTTGGAAACGGAGGAGTTTCTCTTGGATCACACCGCGTTGTAACTATCAATCTTGCACGCCTTGGTAAAAGAGCAACGTCATACAATAATTTGATCGATTTACTACACGAACAACTGGATAAAGCAACAAAAACACTTGTTGCCCACAGAAAATTGCTTGAAAAGAGATCAGATCAAAATTTTCTTCCGTTTGTAAAACGCGGACTTATCATCATGAGCCGGCTGTTTAGCACATTTGGAATCAATGGAGTGTACGAGTGCCTTGAACAGATGGGACACTCAATTATAACCGAACAGGGCAAACAGGTAGCCTTTAATATTTTGCAAGAAATAAAAGACTACGCCACTGCCTGCAGCAAAAAATATGGAACACCATTTAATGTCGAACAAGTGCCCGGTGAGAGCTTAGCAGCAAAACTCGCACTAAAAGATAAGCTCCTTCATGATATGGATTATTCAATCTATGCAAATCAGTTTGTTCCGCTTTGGATTGATTGTGATATCGTAGAACGAATAAAACTCGATGGAGCATTTTCAAAAGTGCTAACCGGAGGCGGCATTTCTCACCTTAACCTTGGCGAAAAACTTTCACATAAAAATCAGATGAAAACACTCATTGAGTATGCAATCAAACACGGCTGCGAGCACTTTGCCATCAACTACAATTATTGTCGATGCGAAAACAAGCATACAACTATCTCCGGTCAAACATCTATTTGTCCAATTTGCTCAGGTAAAATTATTGAACAATACACCCGAATTGTTGGCTACCTTACTCCCGTTTCTTCTTGGAATAAAGGGCGCAGAAAAGAACATGCTATGAGGGTATTTAAAAAAGAAACCACACTTAACGGAAATACTGTAACTCCGGCCAAGAACGTAAAAACTCAAAAGGAACTATAAGAAACAGGTGCCCACACAAACAAATCATGAGTGTGGGCACCTAGCACGCGCTTGCAGCATAAAACGGAGTCTGTTAGTTTAAAAACTCTTAATCGTCCGTTGGTAAACTTTTCTAAAAGGAAGCCGGATCATGCTTTTTATTCGTTCAATAAGCTGCACAGCTCTTTTGCTGCTTTTACTTTCAACACCTACTGCCACGCAAACAAAAAAATCAAAATCATGCTGCTCTGATTGTTTTTCAACCTGTTCTTCAGAACAGGAAACAGTCACCAAAAAAAACAACAAAAAAGAAACAAAAAAAAAGAAGAAAAAAGCTAGAAAGAAAAAAAAGAAAGCGAAGCAGCAATCTCCTAAAAAAACATTCAGCAAACTGGAGTATGAAGAACTAAAAGTAGAAAAGACAAAACTTTTAGAAAAAGGAAACAAAGAGATTGCAATAAAATATATCGAAAAAATGGTCCCTTTGTGCACAGATCTTAATGAACTTTCGGGCCTGATGCTTGAACTTGCCGATCTGCTGTTTGACCTGGGTTATCTTGCACGAGCAGAGCTTTTGTACACTGAGTTTGTTCATCTATATCCAGGAGACCAGAAAGCAGAATACGCAAGTTACAAAGCGGTCCTGTGCTCCTATTGGAAAACACTTGACTACTTTCGCGATCAATCAAAAACCAAAGAAACGGTTGATCTGGCAAAAAAATTTTTGAATCGTAAAGATGTTTTTACAACTTATACAAAAGAGGTTGAAGATATTCTAATCGCCTGCAACGAAAAGCTGTTTGAAAGCGAAGTAAATATCTTCAATTTTTACGTCAAAAGAGGAGATTATTTGGCAGCGCAAACAAGACTCACAAATATAGAAAAAGAGTTTTTACCACTTTTACCAGGTAAAGAACCGGATATTATCACGCTGGCATGTGATCTTGCAGAGAAACAAAACAACAAAGAACTTCTTACTGAAAAACAAAAAATTCTTGAAGAAAAATTCCCCGAATATCTGCAGAGAAAGACGATTGTTGCAAGCTCAACAAAAAAACGCTCAAGCGTGGATAAATTCTAGGTTCTATGTTGGAAGGTTGAAGGGGTGAACAAGCGTAAAAAATTGGGACAAGATGGAGAAAATCTTGTCTCTAAGTATCTGAGCCAGAAGGGTTTTGCCATTGTTGCACAAAATTATCGCAAACGATATGGTGAGATCGACCTTATAGCACAAAAAAAAGACCTGATCGTTTTTGTTGAAGTTAAAAGACGATCAAAAAGGTTTTTTGATATGTGTCAGCTCATTACTTTTTCAAAACAAAAAAAAATAATTTTGGTTGCTAAAGAATATATTGCGCGATACGGACACGATCAGAAAGTATGTCGGTTTGATGTTGCACTCATTGAAGGAGATCGGATAACCTATCTTCCAAACGCATTTACTGAAGGAGAAAGTAATGGCTGCTGGTAAAGCAAGAGATGATCTATATGATCTTTTCAAACGAGCTGTCACAGGATTTATTTTAGGCATTTCTTTTTATTTTGTTTTTTTTCACCTACCTCCACTATGTTTTTCGATCGCACTGGCAGGTATTTTAGGAATTATATTAATATCCGAATGGCCACGCCTTTTCCATACAAAAACAACTCCTTTCTGGGCGCTCATGCCCTTTTACCCTATTTTTTCATTTATTAGCATGATTTTGTTAAACCAGAGCATGATCCATCGAGATTTGATTGTTATTGTTTTCATCCTTGTATTTGCTTTTGATTTTGGATCTTATGCTGCTGGATCTTTATTCGGTAAACACAAGCTTGCTCCAGAAATAAGCCCACGCAAGTCATGGGAAGGTGCAATTGGAGGCTATTTTTTATCTTTTATTTTTCTCAATATTATTTTGTACGTTACCGGCGCTCCTATGTCGATTTTTATGCGATTCTACCTAACTTTTGCGCTTTGCTCACTAGCACTGTGTGGTGACTTTTTTGAATCTCTGCTCAAAAGACGTGCCGGCATTAAAGACTCTGGATCGCTACTTCCCGGTCATGGTGGATTTTTAGATCGATTTGATGGATTAATGTTTGTACTACCACTGGTCTATCTATTTAGAGACTTTTTTGCACGGATGTTTGGATTGATTTAAGAAAAATTCAAACAAGAAGTCGACCCACTAAATCTGTTTGCAAAACAGTTTCGGACTCTCCGCTAACCATATTTTTTAAAGTGACAGACTTTTTCTCTTGTTCACTGGGACCAATAATCAGGCAATATTTTGCTCCGAGCTTATTTGCTTTACGCATCATACTTTTGAGAGAATCACCCTCCAAAAGAATATCTGCACAAAGATTATGTGATTGCAATACGTCTGCAATCAGCAAAGCTAACGGATGCTGTTCTTGCGTTGTCGGTAAAATAAGATGTAAAGCTGGTGGTTGTTGAATCGGCAAGCTTGCTCTATTTGGCTCCAGAAGTAACAAAAGCCGTTCGATGCCTATACCCACACCAATTGACGGTTGATCTTCTTTGCCGCCCAACTGTGTTACGAGCTGATTATATCGACCACCTCCACAAATTGAAGATTGAGCTCCTAAGTTATCGCTCACAAATTCGAAAACCGTTTTACAATAATAATCAAGCCCTCGAACAAGTTTTGTGTCAACTACAAACGAAACTGATAACATAGAAAGCTCTTTTTGCAACATCTGCCACTCTGAATAGCATCTTTCGCACAGATTATCAGTAATTCGTGGAGCATTTTCGTACAGTTTTTGGCATTCTTGATTCTTGCAATCAAAAATACGCATGATATTTGTATCTTTACGCATTTTGCAAGTATCACAAATATCGCCAACAATATTGTTCAAAAATTCCAACAGCAGTGAACGATACATTTTGCGATCATCAAAACAACCGAGATAGTTAATCAATAGTGCACCATTAGATAGCATCAATTTTTCGTAAAAAAAGCGATCCAACATTTTAATCAATTGTGCGTCTTGCGCAACAGAATCAGAGCCTATCACTTCAATATTAAGTTGATGAAATTGACGAAACCTACCTTTTTGCGGACGCTCATGGCGAAACATGGGGCCAATGGAAAACACTTTCCATGGGGTTTGTTGTATTTTGTTTTCTATAAAAGCACGGACCGTTGAAGCAGTGGCTTCGGGACGTAAACAAATCGACTCTTTACTTTCACCCCGCTCAATCAAAAACATCTCTTTACTCACAACATCGGTTTGCAAACCGAGTGAACGCTTAAACAATTCAGTTGGCTCTAAAATCGGCGTTTCTATCTGCGTAAAGTGATAATTCCTCAGATGCTTACGTGCTTGCTGAACAATAAAATTGAACAACGAAAGATCCAAAAAATCTTGTGTGCCTTTGATTTTCTTGAACATAGAACACGGCTCCCTATCTGAGCAAAAACTGTTTAAACAAAAGGAAAACAAAGCATAATACAATTATTTATCATTGCACATTACAAAAATTTTTTTAATTTTTTTGACAAATTAGTTGCTTAACATATGCTCAAGGTGTTATCGATAGAGTAGTTTTTGGGAATCTAATATTAACCCTTTTAAAAAGGAGGGCTCATGAAGAAGCGCTTGACACTTCTTTTATCGGTCGCATGTTTAGCTCCAGCCGCACAGGTGCGTGCTGAATGCTGTGAATGTGACACGGTAGGCCGCACATTTTACACAGTTCGTCCACTTTATCAATCCGCATCTGCTGAAAAAATAACCATGTTCCGCGATCGCATGGACGCACGCGAAAATGGTAAAGGCGGAGCATTCCAGATGGCACTCTTTGGCAGTAGATCAACATATCCGGAAGGACTCAGGGCATACTTCTCACCAACATGTAAAAACAAACTTAAGGTAAAAGAAGAAAGCCCGTACTTGAGGATAACCCAGAATATAGGCGAACAACCGGATGATACTATCGACATCATTGGACGACACTTTAGGATTTTAACAGTCAATGGTTTGGCAAAGGCTAAGGCAGCTTTCCCACCCCAAGGAAACCCGGCCCTAACAACCGACCCACTATTTGAAAGCACTATCTGCTTTGAACCTCGTCAAACTGTATTTGGAATAGGTCTAACCTACAAACAAAACCTCACCACATTAATGAGTGATGAAGACAAAGATTATCACTGGTGGTTTGAAATTTCTGCACCAATAACACGTGTCAAAAACAATATGGAACTTGAAGAAAAAACTTCCGAAGACGGTGGCGGGGCTGTAGACGCAATAACTGGACTCGATGAGGACTATGAGTTTTTTGCCAGCATGGAAGACGCCTTTAAACAATCCGCTTGGAACTATGGAAAAATAGATTGCAAATGCATGACCAAATGGGGACTTGCAGATATCGAACTGAAGCTTGGCATTGACTGGATAACCAAAGATGAAACCTGCAGATTAGAAGGTTATGTTGGATTCCTGATCCCAACGGGCAACAAACCATGCGCTGAGTACATGTTCGAACCCATCGTCGGACATAACAAGCACTTTGGTATCGTCAAAGGCAGCCATGCATGCTTTAGAATTTGGGAAGATGAGCAAGAAGCAAAAGCTGTTCATACAACACTCGACATTCACGGCATGTATCTTTTCAGCAGGCACGAAAAACGCTCTTTTGACGTAAAAGACAAGCCTTGGTCCAGATATATGGAGGTGTATGAAGACAAAACGCAAGCAACACTAGCGTCTACAATAGCTGATGACGCCGGTCTTATGCTTGCAACTCCCGGCATAAACCTCTTTACTAGCGATTTAAAAGTAAAACCGCGCCTTTCATGCAATCTGAGTACCGCATTGATCTACTCAAATGATGACAAAGGATTCCGTGGGGAAGTTGGCTATACCTGCTTTGTACGTCAAAAAGAATGTGTTGAACTTGCCTGCTCGTGGCATAAAGAAGTGGCATTCAAATCAGAACGAGGAAAAGGCAAAACAAGCTCGCTAGGAACAATAAAAAATAGAAATGAAGCGTACTTACATTGGGATCAGCCAGATCCAGAATTAAAATATCAGGTGTCTTATCGACGATTAGATGTTTATGACGAAAGTATCATCAAGGAATCAGACCTTGATATGGATTCCGCATCCCATCCAGCAGCATTTTCGCATACCTTCCACCTATCTCTGGGCAAACGTTGGGACGACAGAGACTATCCACTATTCTTCGGCGGCGGCGGATCCTATGAATTTGGCTCAGATAACGCAGCAATAAGCCGATGGATTCTTTGGATTAAAGGCGGCGTTTCATTCTAAATCATTGAAAAGCTTCAACAAAATCACAGACAAAAAGGTAGAGACCCAAAAATCTCTACCTTTTTGTTTGATATCATATATTTGCTTTGTAGAACCTGCAATCCTAAAGCAAAAAACTATTGCATCAAAAATATACAACTTGTTATTATAAAAAATGTAAAAGTCGCTTTTTTCCTCATATATAAAAAAGAGACCTTATTGATAGAAAAGAACTTATAACAGCGCTGTTTGCGATGATATCGGCAATCCTAAGTCGCCAGACAACCATGGGAATGAAAAACTTCAAACCATTTGGAATAAAATAGAACAGAAACAAGAAATAACTGAGAAAGAAGAAGAAGAAGAAGAAGAAAAGGAAAAAGAAAAAAAAGGAGAAATCAATGAATGCTAAAAAATTTATAACCGGTCTATTTGTAATATCGGCAATCCTAAGCTTCCAGGCAACTATAGGAATGGATGACCCCTACATAAGGAGCCTTATCAAGGGGAAACTTGTAGATATAAAAATCTCGCCAACACAGCCTAAAAATACTATCAACACCTACAATAAAGTTCTCGAAGACGCTAAAAAAAAACTGGCCATAGTCAAAACGGAACAAGTCAAAAATCAAATCATACAAGCCATCCAACAAACCGGAAAAAACATTCTAAAAAAACTTGGGAAAAAAATCCCAAAAGAATTTAAGGAAAAAGCTGAGAAAATAAAAGACATCAAAATTCTCATGATAAAACTCGACGACAAGCCTAAAAAGAAAAAGAAAACAGAAAAAAAAGAAAAAGAAATAATAGAAGAAGAAATAATAGAAGAAGAAATAAAAGAAAAAAAGAAAGAAAAAGAAAAAGAAAAAGAAATAATAGAAGAAGAAGAAGAAGAAATAACAAAATCAGGGCCTTTATCTCAAAAAGAATTCGAACAAGAAACGGTATCTATAAAAGAAATCAATCTTATTAAAGAAAATAAATTACTAAAAAAATCTATTGAAAAGATGACAAAGGAAGTTGAAAATATAAATTTTCAACTCGTGACTGAAAGATCACAACATAGTCTTCTCAAGAATAAATTTAAAAAAATCAAAAAAGAGTTAGAAAAATTACAAAAATCAATACAGAAGAAAAAGAAAAAAGAATAAAAAAAGGAAAAGTCGATGAATGCTAAAAAATTTATGACCGGACTATTTGGTTTGGCAGCAATCCTAAGCTTCCAGACAACTATAGGAACGGATGACTCCTACCTAAGGAGCCTTATCAAGGGGAAACTTGCAGATATAAAAATCTCGCCAACACAGCCTAAAGATACTATCAACACTTACAATAAAGTTCTCGAAGACGCTAAAAAAAAACTGGCCATAGTCAAAACGAAAGAAGTCAAAAATCAAATCATACAAGCCATCCAACAAACCGGAAAAAAAATTCTAAATCAACTTGGGAAAAAAATCCCAAAAGATTTTAAGAAAAAAGCTGAGAAAATAAAAGACATCAAAAAGCTCATGATAAAACTCGACGACGATGATGACGATTCAGATACTGAAGACGAAGATTCAGATGAAGACGACGATTCAGATACTGAAGATGAAGATGACGACGAAGATAAAGAAAAAGAAAACCTAAAATTGCTGCAGAAACTAGAGATGCAAAAAAACAACGATAACGATGATGATGACGATTCAGATACTGAAGAAGAAGAAGAAGAAGAAGAAGAATATTCATCTGATGAAGACGACGATGAGAAAGAAGCAAAAAAGATACTTGATAAGGGGTTAGATAAATTTGAGGATTTGAAAAAAAAGTATAAAGCCAATCTAGATGTAGACGAAGAAGTTGAAGATCTTCTTTACGAACTTGTCCCACAACTGTACAAGATAATAAATAAAACTACACGAGAAAAATATAAAGAAAAAATAATTAAATGTACTACTGATGAATCAACAGATATGGATATTGATCTAGACAAGTATAAAAAAGGCAAAAAAAAGAAATTCAAAAAACCAACCCCGCCTTTCCAGAAAAAGAAAGGGAAAAAGAAAGGGAAAAAGAAAAAAGGGAAAAAGAAAAAAGGGAAAAAGAAAAAACAAACGGAAGAACAAAAGAAGGCTTACCAGGCACTTCCGACGTTACCGACTGGCGTGACATATAGTGACGTAGAGGATATATCTGAGGAAGATCGTGATTTTGAAAAAGAACAACTAAAACAACAACTAGAACAACAACTAAAACAACAACTAATGTGGGAATTATCAGAAAAAGCGTATAAAAAATTCAAACAACTTGATAAATTGAAGAATCTCAACTTTGATGCAAAATTTAAAAAAATCAAAAAAATTGTAAATGATATTGATAAATTAGAAAAAAAATATAAGACGAATGAAAAGATCAAACTAAAAGACAAGAGCTGGGATAAAATATCTTCTAAGGCCAATAAGATCATTACAAAAGCACTAATCAAAAAATATAAAAAAAAGGCCGCAGATGAACTAGGGAAAGAAACAAGCCTCAGCAAACTCAAAAACACTTACGATAAGTTAATAAAAGAATATAAAGAAAAACTTAAGAAAATAAAAGGTCTCTCAAAGAAAATAAAAGGTCTCCTAAAAGATGATACAATTTTTATGATAAAAGAAAAAGTACAAAAAATCATTGAAAATATCTATAAAAAAAGTAAAAAAAGAATTACCTCAACAAAAAAGAAAAAAGGGAAGAAGCCAGAAGAGAAGGTCGTCACATTTGGAATAGAAGAAGACGACGATAACGAAGAAGAAGAAGAAGAAGAAGAAGAAGAAGAAGAAGAATAAGAAGAATAAGAAGAAGAAATAACAGAAATCTCTCACAAAACACTCTACCTAAAAGACATCAAACGTCTAAAAACTAGAGAGTATACAATTCGTTCATTTCTTCCAATGGAAAGAGTTAAATGAAAATACTAAGACTGCAAACAATATAATCAAAAATCTGGAGAATTCTGCTAAATTAAAAAAGCTTACTGTAGAAACATTAATGGAAAGTGAAGCTTACAAAAATGCTATAAAAAATCTAGAATCATATATTTACAACACTGAAAAGGCTCGACAGATAGCCGATAAGTCCCGTAGTACAGATTATTTAAATACTCTCAAGACAAAAGAAGCTAAAAAAGTATCTAAGGATATATTCACTACGTTTTACAACACATTCGATTCAAAAATAAAACAATACGAAAAAATCATGAATACTCTCAAAAACAAACAGAAAATGAAAGAATTGGTTGAGAAAGCTAAAAAAAAATAGGGGCCTGCGGTTTTGTAAATCAAACTGTGTAAACCCCGGGCCTGCACCATAAAAAATGGCGAAGCGATAAATGATGGACAGTTCCAGCTCATCACGAGTTGGAACTGTCCGTTTCTTTTAATCCGTGCGCTGCCTGCAATAACTCTTCTAGTCCCCCTACTTCAAAAATGTAAACTCAAGAAACTTTTCTATTGCCTGAAGGTACTCCCCCTTGATTTTGAGATTTTTTAATGTTTCGATCACGCTCTTGCGTTCCGCCAACACTTTTGTTTTGTCAGCTTTGCCGGTTGTTTTGAGCGACTGTAGATACTCTTTTAACAAAATAATAAGTTTTTTGAACTGTCCTCTTAATGAGTGAAGAACACTACTGCGCTCCCGTCGAACTTTACGATGTACGCCTTTAAGATCTAGCTTCGACACTGGAAGCTTTTTGACTACTCCAATCTTGTAAAAAGACTTACCTTCGTCCAAAACAGTTAGACCCTTTATCTTTTTTTCAATCGGATCAAATGTGATTGCCTGCTTAAGACCTTCTGTAATGTCTTTAAACTTATCGCTTTTTTCAAGCCCAAAATTATCTTTTTTTACAAACTCACTCAGTAATGCAATGAATTTATTAGTCTTAAGGTCCTGCAAATATTTTGCCATAGTCTGTAGTATGAGATTGCCTCCAGACTTGTCAATAAATTCCTTATTATTTTTCAGAAGTTGATATTCTTTTGCTGTTGACTGAAGAACCCGCTGTTTAAAGCTCCAAAGCACATCTATTAGCCGCTCAATTCTACTACCGATAAATTCTTTTTTATTCTGAATATCGTCCATAACTTCCAATAGAAAGCCCGAGAGCGTCATCATTTTGTAGTACTCTCCAGAATCAAGCTTCTGCTTTGCGTCCTTGTTCCGGATTAAATATTTTTTTATGGGCTTAATGAGCACATCCGGCGTTATAAATGGCAAATTATTTTTAATATTATTCTCTATGCTTTTTTTTATTTCAGAAATTTTGACCAAGGCATCATAAAGATATTTCCCCCCTTGCTCAGTCTCCCCCTTAGCGCAAGCTTCTAAAAAGGCACTTATTACCTCCCTTGCAACCCTGCCTTTTTCCCATTCACTTGCAACAACCTTCTTTATATTGTCCTGCCATTTAACCTTTGATTTTCCGACAATTTCTTGTAATAACTTAATAATGGTATCCAAGTTCTTCCCAGACTTAAGGAAATTCAAAATATTATCTATATTCTGACTATATTTATTTTTTTTCTCTCTTGACAGCTTATCTATACGATTCCTCATACCCGTAATCGACCTCACTTTTGAAAGAGCAACATCAAAGGCAACCTTTTTACCCGCAAGGTGAATGTCTAGAGCTTTTTGGAGTGATACTTTATTTAATATGCCTTGTATCAACTTTTCTTTTTCAAATTTTTCAAAATCGCCAAGGTTAAGTAAAAATTGCGCCTTTAAAGCCGATCTAAGTTGTGAATAAGATTTTAACCCCTCTGTACGTGCACTATTAATAATCGGGCCTGAAATTTTACGCGTTTTGCCAAATACTTTATTAAACCCTGTAAATTTAGGATTAACTCGAAGATAATCTATTTCTCGAATAAGTTGAATGATAGGATCTTTCACATTTTTGAATCTTTTTTCATTTTTAACCAAATCGGTAAGAACATCTTCTGCTATTTGATCAGAATCTGAATCCGAAAATCCCATAGAACCAGAACGAAATGATGCCGCTAAACTGATAATTATTGTGTTTATTTCATCATTTATTGCTTTTAACTTATCTGGATCGAATAAACAAGATGCTATCTGTTTTTTTATTCCGTTAAATAGTGAAGGTTTTTTTACACCAGTCAACTGATCATAAAGACCTTCCAGGAAAGCTTTCAAATCTTTTTTTGCTGGATTTTCAATATGATTTTTCAAAAACTTTTGAAATGTCCCTTGCTTTATTTTTCCTTTACCAAAAAGCTTGTCAAATTCATCACGTTTTTTGAAAGTCTCATTTGTTCTTACGTCTTTATAAAGCTGTTCTTTTATGGCGGTCAGATAGCCCGAAAACTTGTCTGAATATTTATTTGAAACGCTTTTTAAGACATTAATTAAAAGCTCGTCTGAAGCAATTTTTTCTTTTGGCTTAAGTTGTTCCATCTCATCTTTTGTGAGCGCACCAAGGTCACCTTGTTTTGGCTCAACAGATCCAGGTTTGCCTTGTGGCTTGAAAGTAGGCTCGTCATCATCATCATCAGGAGGAGGTGGCGCATCGTCATCGCCCTCTTCTTCAGGCTCGTCATCATCGTCCTCTTTGCCCTCTTGCTCTTCTTCGGGCTCTTCTTCCTCTTTCTCACCTTTTTTACCCAACTTTCTTTTTTTCCAAAGATCAACAGCCTTTTTAAATTGGTCCTCAGTCAAGCCATAATCCTTAAGCGCCTCGTCCAGAGTCTTAGGCTCGTCCTTCATCTTTTTTTCTATTTTCTTTTTTTGGCCGACCGGTTTGCCGGCTTTTTTTAACAAGGCCTCAAATTCTTGCACCGTTAGCTTGTATTTTTTGAGCTCCTCTTGCAAAGTTGTCGTGGTTTTCCACAACTTACTGGGGTCAATACCAAGATCTTTTAGTGTCCAGCCGGTCCCTAGAAAGCGTGATGCCCCCATTTTTTTGAGCAAATCTGTCGTTAACTTTTTCGCACGAGAATTTTCATATGTAACTACAAAATTACGTTTTTTAAGTAAATTTAGTTTTTTTGCAAGAATATTTGGCTTCATGCGAGCCAAACTACGTTCAGTGAGAACAAAGGGCTTTATTCCCATACAATTTATTGGAAAAAGTATGCAAGCCAATAAATATACAAAACTTTTCTTTTTCACAAGATTTCCTCTCTTTATTTAGGCTAATACAAAAAACCGCCTTCGAGCCAAACTCCAAACTGCGAAAGTGCCCGACACGAGTGGCCAATTTCAACCTCTAATCCAAGACCAATATAGGGAAGCCAGTTTTCACGATTTTTCCAGACATGATTGCATCGAGCAAAAATTTTGCTCGAAAAAGCCCGCGGAGAGCAGGCACTCGACTCATCCAAGTCAACGTTAGAAATCAATAACGGAAGATTCGAGCCATTCACTGGAACCTGGCCAATTGCTAAATCAGCAGAATCGCTAAGGTTTAAATTGTTTAAATCAGTGGGATCTTCCAATTCATAAGCAACCGCCGGATTGTCCACATTCAAGTTGCTAAGATCTCCATTTCCAACTCCTTGGCCTTTATAAATGGTTGCTTCACTCTGTGTACCATTCAAAGAAACAGAAAATTCCTTGTTTTGACCAACCAAAAAACCATATAGCTGCGCATCACCTTTTACTGCAAACTTTCCGCCGGGGAAACAGTCTCTACATTTTATTTTTTCTGAACTGCGACCCCAAAGATTGTACCCTACGTCAACGGACCAGGAATTGCGGTTGTACGAAAAACCAAGCAATAAGTTCATTCGCGCACCAATGCTTACTTTACAATCAAGCGTTGTCTTATTAATTGCATGAAAAAGATGACCCGTGTACTGCAAGGTCGGCGTTACACCTTGAGGAACTTGCAAAATATCATCATGCGGGGTGTCGAGTGAAGTGAGCAGCATGTACCTGCTTCCTCTGCCTCCTTTTTTCAGGTCGAAAGAACGCCGTTGCCAGGAAAAAATCAGATGAGCAACATCGAGGTGCACAAACCCACTACAACTTTGGTCAACCTTTTCGTCACGCCAAAACTCCCACGATCCGTACAATCCCGCACCAATTTCCCAGTGGTGATCGTTTCCCACAATCGGCTCGAAAAGATACTCAGAACGTCGACTATTGCCCATTGGAGCAGTAACAAATAGATTTGCTCCAATCCTATAGTCCGACTTTTTGACAAAATTCCAGCCAATACGTGTGCGAATACTAGCTATTTCTGTCTTTGTTTGTGTTCCACAGATTTTGCCAAACCTCAGCGGATCTTGCATATCGCCAAACGTCACACCACCTCGAAGAACAGTAGTCACATTTGCTGGAAGCTGACTCCGTTGCATTCGTATGTTGCCACCAGAAAGATATCCTGCAGGTGAAAAATTCTCCCCTTTTTTTACAACCCGTTCACACATGCGCATATTCCAACGGGTATGAACAAGCGGAGCCCAAAAATCAATAAAAAAATCTTTGTGCCACCAATCTAAATTAATTTTTAGCCCAAAGTCGATAAGAAAATTTTGAATCAAAGGTGAAAAAGAAACTTTACTAATAAAATCAGAAGGAAGACCAAGGTAATCCGCTAAAATATCGCGAGAACCCCTTTTTGTAACCCGACTACCAGAAAAGGTTAGAGTTTCACCTCCAAAAAAATTTTGAGCTATTTTGCATGACCGAAAAGAACGCGTGTACTCAGGGATTATCCGTAATGAATAACAGGCACAATCATCATTCCAACGCAATTGCTCAATATTTATTCGACGTACAATATTGTCATCTTGAGCACGTGGAACAAAAACAGTACGCCCGCAAATAAATGATTCTAGCAATGTTGATGTCACTAGAATCGGAACAATAAATATACATCTCTTCCAATACAAATTCCTCTCCCTTTTTTAACAGATTATATTTATACTCTCTACCACCATTGTGTTGAACATAGGATATGAAAAAATTTATTTGCAACAAATTATTAAATAAGGAAACTACAAAATAAAAAACAAGGAGATAAAATGACACCGCCCCCAACTCTCTTGATAACTGGAGGAGCAGGATACATCGGAGCGCACACCGCACTATTTATGATGCAAAAGGGATATAACATAATTGTGCTTGATACATTCAAACACAATCAAACATTGCCACCAACATTCCAAATAAAAAAATTTTCTCCTGGGATGCAACTTTTTGAACAACCTTTTGCAACAACCAATGGCCAAATTGTCGTTTTAAAACATGATTTTGCAGATCCAATAATTCTTGAAAACCTATTTACACATAACAACGTGCATGCAGTCATACACTTTGCAGCTCTCATTGAAGTTGGAGAATCCGTTAATAATCCATTGCCGTTTTATAAAAACAACGTGATAAAAACTATACAACTCCTGCAAACCATGCTGGAACACAATATCAAAAAATTTATTTTTTCATCTAGCTGCGCTGTATACGGAACACCGAAGCAACTCCCTATCACCGAAAAACACACACGAAACCCAATAAGCCCCTATGGAAAAAATAAATACATAATTGAGATGGCCTTGGAAGATTTACAAAAATCGCATGGACTTGAATTTGTAGCACTGCGCTACTTTAATGCAGCAGGTGCAATGCCAGAGTATGGTCTGGGAGAACAACACAATCCGGAAACTCACCTTATTCCACTACTTCTACGCGCGGCATACACCAAAAAGCCATTCTTCATTTTTGGAGATGACTACTCAACAAAAGATGGGAGCTGTACTCGAGACTACCTTCATGTCTGGGACCTTGCACAAGCGCATTGGCGTGCTCTAGAGCATCTGAACAACAAGCAACCATCAGATTTTTTTAATCTCGGCACTGGCCATGGATTTTCCGTCAAACAGCTAGTTCGAGCTGTCCAAGACGTTACAAACCTAGAAATAAACGAAAAAATATCCAAAAAGCGCGCTGGAGATCCCCCAGCACTTATTGCCGATCCCTCCCATGCATACAATATTCTTAGATGGGAACCTCAATATTCGCAACTGGAGCACATTATTAGAACTGCACACGCATTTCAAACTCAATATCAAAACAAAATACCCTCATCCAGACAACAAATTGACCTGCCTCAATAGCCTCAATATAGCGAGCTGATGCTTCTTTAGCTCTATTTAGCTGTTCAACAAAACGGCTAACAGCTATATTTGATAATATATAATAAAAAATATTGCAATTAGAAAAATATTACTGGTATTCTGAATATAGTAAAAAACACGGATAATCCCGTAAAAATAGTAAACCGGGGGAGAATAGGGAGATATAACTATGAAGAAAAAGAGCGCCGTACTTGCTGGCCTTGTTTTGACTATAGCGATTGTTTCATCTGTTGCAATAGTTGCAAAGTTCTATAAAAAACCGATCAATGTTCTTGAATACTCGGAAGAGTACAAAACAACAGCGCCTCTCAGCAAGGAAGAACTCAAAGAACTTAAGGAAGCCGAAGCCAAGGTTCTGCAAGAGATCGGCGAAGAAAAACCTGCAGTTGATGACAATGACATGAATAAAATGCCTATGATTGAAATGGATGAAACAAAAGAAAAAGATATGAATAAAATGCCTATGATTGAAATGGACGACGAAATGGAAGTTGATGTGGAAAAAGAATAAACGATCATGAGGCACTGAAATTTTTGAAATCTATCCGGCGTGACTTTGGGCAGTCGTCCAGAGCATTTATTATTCTTGAAAACAGTAGCCTTGTGGCTAGTGTTACTCAGAATAAACGGGTAGATTCACCGACGGAGTCTTTAGGTTAGAAATAGCCTGAAGATTCCGCGGAGAAAAGGGGAGAAATTTTTAGATGAGAAGAAAAAAAGCTCAAATTATTGGAGCCTTAACCATTGCGGCAACTATTTCTTCTGTAGTATTGCTCGCAAAATTCTACACAAGCCCCGTAAAGAAAATGCCTATTAACAACCAACAGCAGCAATCTTCACCTGATAAACTGCTGAATGAAATAAAAATGCTTGGTATTGAAATGGTATATCAACCATGCCCTTTTAGCGAGCGTGATATTAATAATACTATCGAAAACATGAAAGATATTGTCGCAAGAGGCAAAGAAAAACTAAAAAAAATAAACCCTCAAGCACAAGAGTGGCAAGAGGCGAATAAACAAGTCCAGTCGTTGCAAAAAAGCTATCAACAAAAATATGAAAAATACAATGTAAAGTACCGTAACGCAATAAGAATGGGTGCGAAGCCTACCTGTGGTGGAGACTTTATGCTAGCTCCAGCACCAGAAGAGTAAAAACTTACTATTTACCACAACATTTTTTATATTTTTTCCCCGAGCCACATGGACATGGATCATTTCTACCAACCTTATCAGAGCGACGCTGTTCAACAACAGATCCACCTTCATCGCCACCGCTTGTATTCATGTTGATTTCGTCCAACTCTCGTTCACGCTTTTCTTCGATATCATGAGCATCAAACTGCTCGAGGTTGAGGTGGAAAATATGATGCACAATATCAAATCTAACGTGATCCATCATATCCTGAAACATTGCAAACGATTCACGCTTGTATTCGATAAGAGGATTTTTTTGTCCCCAACCACGCAAACCAATACCTTCTTTCAGATGATCAAGGTTAACCATATGCTGTTTCCAAGCTTGATCAATCGTCTCTAAAACAAGCCATTTTTCAGCTTCTTTAATTACTTCCTCTTTTTGCTGCCCACGATACAGATCATATTTTTCAAGCAAAAAGTTGATCAGATCTTTTTTTAAGGTCTCACTATTTTTTAAGCTCATTCCCTGCTTGACTAGATCTTCGATCGTCAAACCTGTCAACTGAGCTGTCATTTCAAATACTTTATCAACTTGCTCTTGAACAATTTTTCTCTGTGGACAAATACGCTCAAGCATTGTCTGAACAGCTTTGATGATAAGATCACGAATCAGTTGATAAATATCTTGTTCACCCTCAAGTGCAGCACGGCGATATGTATAAACCACCGACCTTTGCTGATTAAGCACATCATCATATTCAATTAAATGTTTACGGATTTCAAAGTTTCGTTTTTCAACCTTTTCTTGCGAGCGCTCAATAACCTTTGAAACATACTTAGACTCAATAACCTCGTCCTCTTTCATGCCAAATCGCTGCATGTTTTTCTTTAGAGTATCTCCCGCAAAAACACGAATTAACTCATCTTCAAGAGAAATGTAAAAACGGGATTCACCAGGATCACCCTGACGACCCGAACGACCACGAAGCTGATTGTCGATACGCCTACTTTCGTGCCGTTCCGTACCTAAAATATAAAGACCTCCGGCCTCTTTTGATTCTGGTGTTAATTTAATGTCGGTACCACGACCTGCCATATTTGTTGCAATTGTAACGTGTCCGGGTTTACCTGCATGTTCCACAATATCTGCTTCACGCGCGTGCTGTTTTGCATTCAAAACTTCATGAGGAACACCATTGGCAGTTAAAACATTGCTCAGTAATTCAGATGTTTCAATTGCAACAGTACCAATCAATACAGGCTGACCCTTTTTATGCCTCTCTTTAAGATCATCAACGATAGCCTTAAATTTGGCATTTTGTGTCAAAAAAATAAGATCTTGCTTATCTTTTCTAATAATCGGTCTATTAGTTGGAATTACCACAACATCAAGTTTATAGATTTTGTGAAATTCCTCGGAATCGGTCGCCGCAGTACCAGACATGCCTGCTAATTTTTTATACAATCGGAAATAGTTCTGCAAAGTAATGGAAGCAAGCGTATGACTTTCCCGCTCAATCTGCACACCTTCTTTTGCCTCAAGTGCTTGATGTAAACCATCTGAATATCGCCTTCCAGGCAAAATACGACCGGTAAACTCATCAACAATCAAAACCTGATTATCTTTGACTACATAGTCAACATCTTTTCTGAACAAAACATTTGCTCGAAGAGCTTGCGTAATGTGATGCAACATATTGAGATTTTCTATGTTGTATAAATTTTTTATGTTCAAAGCAGACTCAACTTTATCAACGCCAGACTCGGTCATCTGAACCGAACGAGCCTTTTCATCAACTTCATAATCAACTTTTGGTTGCAATGTTCTTGCTACTCGATCAGCCATCATATAAAGCCCACTCGCTCCATCATCGCCACCTGAAATAATCAATGGAGTCCGTGCTTCGTCAATCAAAATCGAGTCAACCTCGTCAACAATTGCGTAGTTCAAAGGACGCTGTACATAATCTTCCATTCTGAACTTCATATTGTCGCGCAAATAGTCAAACCCTAATTCGTTATTTGTCGCATACATGATATCGCAATTATACGCCTCCTTACGCTCACTATCGCTTGACGAGTTTTGCAAAATACCAACACTCATCCCTAAAGCATTATAGATTGGGCTCATCCACTCGGCATCACGCTTTGCCAAATAGTCGTTTACAGTAACGAGGTGCGAACCTTTTCCATCAAGTCCGTTCAAATAGAGAGGAAGGGTGGCTACCAATGTTTTACCTTCACCCGTTCTCATCTCAGCAATTTTACCTTCATGCAAAACAATTCCACCGATAAGCTGAACGTCATAATGACGCTCACCAATCTGCCTTTTTGCCGTCTCACGAACCACAGCATAAGCTTCTGGTAAAATTTGTTTGAGCGTTTTACCCCTACTCAACTGTTCTCTAAATTGATTTGTTTTAAGTCCAAGCTTCTCATCAGATAAATTTTCAACACCTGATTCAAGATCGTTTATTTTGTTAACGATGGCACGAAGACGCTTCAACTCCCGCATATTTTTCGTGCCAATTATTTTCGCTAATAAGCCTGCTATCATATGCCTTCCCAGCTATTATAATAATCTTATTTAGTCTTTGCGTGTGCAATAGAAAATTAAATTTTATGTTAGCACATATTTAATTATATGTCACAGATAAGAACATCGTAAAGAGAGCAATTATTGCAAGCTCACAACGGTAATTTGCCTGCCTGCCTTGTCACCTTCACGCCTAAGAGAAGAAAATGAATGATCACAAATTGTACACATGTTGTAGTCTAATTTGATCGACTCAGGCTTAACACCAACACCCTCAAGTAAAAGCTTATTAAACCCTGGAAGATCAAAAAAAACCTGATCAGATCGCCTTTGAACAACCCGATCAATAAACTCAAAGTCTTCAAACGATTCGAGCATGTCTTGGCCAACATTGTAGCAACAAACCTTTGCCGATGGGCCAAAAAATATTTTTAACTGATCCGGTTTCGTTCCAAACTCTTTGCTCATTCGATCTATTGCTCTGAGAACAACATTTTTTGATGAACCTCGCCAACCCGCATGAACAATCGCCACAACCTGATTAAATGAATCGTACAAAACAATTGGAAGACAATCCGCTGTCACTACTCCCAGACCGATAAACGGAACATTGGTTATTAAGTAATCTCCTTCTATTGTAAAAGATCTAATTCCTTTTGCATGACGCTTGGATCGGATAACAGTGCCATCAAGGCCATGAACTTGCTTTAAAAAAACAAGACGATCCAACTTCATAACCTCTTTAAGCTTTACAAAAGAGGAAATAGAAAAAAGATTTTTGTCCGGTGGAATATTAAGATACTGATCAGGTGATACAACATCTTTTGCGTCACCAAAGTATATACGAAAAAGGGGATTGTTATGTAACAACATAAAAGGTAATCCATTTTTTTATACGCCAACACAAAGGACTAGACAGTTTAAACAAAAGCCTAAAAAAAGGCCAATCCACCTACTCCAAATCCCCTGCTCATACATTTTATTCTGATTTATGTTGCTCCATAACTGCTTTACGTAAAAATGTTGGCTCATCAAGATCATTAACATCAATTGACTTAGATGAATCAGCTAAATGCTCTTCAAGACTAAGCTTTTCTTCAAAATCATCCGCTTCACTTTGAACAGATTCTTTTTGCGCAGCAGTATCAAGTTCTTCCTGAGCATTTTGTATGTCCTGGTCATGAAGAACTGCTGCTTGATCTGCTTGTATTTGCTCGACTTGCTCTTCAATCTCTTGAGAATCTAAAACTGTTGCCGCAACCTGTATTTTCTTATCATCTTCTTTTTCTTGTTGCCCGTGGAAACCGGTCGCTATAACAGTAACCATTACTTCATCGTCGAGCGACTCATCAATAACGGATCCAAGAATTATGTTTGCATCTTCATCTGCCTCCTCATAAATGATTGAAGCCGCCTCACTAATTTCATGTAGACCAAGATTTTTTCCGCCAGTAATATTCAGAAGAACACCGTGAGCACCGGTAATATTCATATTTTCAAGAAGCGGCGACGATATCGCTTGCAGGGCAGCATCTTGTGCGCGCTCCGGCCCTGTCGCCGTGCCAGTTCCCATAAGTGCTAGACCCATATCCTTCATGATTGCGCGAACATCTGAAAAATCAACATTAATATGCCCCGGCCGGGTAATAATATCTGAAATTCCTTTGACAGACTGACCAAGAATATTATTGATCATTGCAAAAGCATCAATCATTGATACATGCGTATCCACAACTTCAAGGAGCTTTTGATTTGGCAAAACAATGAGCGTATCTATCTCTTTCTCCAAACGTTCTATTGCAGATTCTGAAATACCTGCCCTTCGCTTTCCTTCAAATAAAAATGGTTTAGTTACAATCGCAATAGTCAAAATATCTAGTTCTTTTAAGGCACGTGCAATCACAGGAATTGCGCCAGAGCCTGTCCCACCTCCCATACCAGCTGCTAAGAAAACAATGTCTGCGTCTCCTACAACATCCATCACCTTGTCTATATCTTCTTCTGCTGCACGCTTGCCAAGTTCTGGATTTGAGCCCGTACCAAGACCTTTCGTAGACTTCACACCCAATTGAATTTTCTGCTCTGCCCGAGAAAGACTCAGCGCTTGAGCATCAGTATTTGCAACAATACATTCCACACTATCGTTACCAGATTCAATGATACTATCGACTGTGTTTCCACCAGCTCCACCAATACCGATAACTTTAATTGAAACAACTGGGGCGCCCTCTGCCCGGGTTTCTTGTTCCAATTCAATCATCAAACTCTCCTTGTATTATTTTCTAGAAAAAATCCGCAACCCACGATTTCATTCGCACAAATAATTTTTTAATTGTTGGTCCCGATACATCATGCAATCCATTTTTTTGCTCTTTTAGCGCATAAAGCAATAGTCCATAACCTGTTGCATACATAGGGCTATCCAAAGACTCGGAAAGACCAAACTGCAATCGCGGTGGACCCAGTCGCACTTCACAGTCAAAAATAGTTTGCGCAAGCTCTTTCATACCAACAAGAAGCGAACCACCGCCAGTCAAAACAATTCCAGAAGTAATAAGTGATTGTAACTTTTTAGATACAATTTCTTCATGTACCAACATCAAAAGTTCACTCGCGCGCGGTTCTAAAATTTTGATCATTTCAGAACAGTGAATTTTTCTCTTTATATCTCCTTGAACCATCTCAATTTCAACCTGCTGGTCACCTTCTAAAAGAAGCTCTGTTGCAACCCCGTATTTTCGCTTAATCCTCTCAGCGTCCTTAATAGTTGTACGCAAACCAATTGCCAAATCATTGGTAAAATGATTACCCGCAACAGGAAGAACCATAGTGTGTCGAATACTTCCATGTTGATATAAAGCTAAATCCGATGTCCCTCCCCCAATATCAAGAACTCCAACCCCGAGCTGGCGTTCATCATCACTCAAAACAGCGTGAGCAGATGCCAACTGCTCTAAAACAATATCTTTTACTTTTACACCCGCACTTTCACAGCAGTTAACAAGATTTTGAACTGACGCAACAGATCCTGTAATAATGTGTGCTTGCACTTCAAGACGAATTCCATACATATCGGTCGGATCGTGAAGTTTGTCGCCACCATCTATTTGAAAATATTGTGGTAACACATGCAAAATCTGTTGTCCTTCAGCAACTTGAACTGCTTTTGCTGCAGCTAAAACAGCTTCGAGGTCTGTTGTCCGAACCTGTCCTGTTTTAATCGGAACTGCACCACTAGAGTTGATCGACTTGATATGCCCTCCTGAGATACCAATATAGGCAGACTCAACATTCTGCCCAGACATCAACTCCGCTTCTTTAACAGCTTGTTTTATCGACTCAATTGTTCTAGCAACATCGACAACAATACCTTTTTTTAAGCCCTCTGATGGAGCCTTACCTATTCCTAAAACTTCAATATGATTTTTATCAACTTTATTTGCCACAAGGACGCATATTTTTGTCGTCCCTATATCAATGGCCGCGATCATTCGGCCAGAAAACACTTTTGCCATCACCGCCCCCCTGCCTGAGCAAATAGAATGATCTGATTCTCGAAACGCACATCCGCAACCCATCTACGGGCACATCGCGCTCCAAAAACTCCACGATCGTCAAGCATCCCTTTTACTTGATTACACGCGGACAACATAGCCTTGTTTGGCATTCTCATACCATTAAACAAAACCAAAAACTTTTTTTGCCGCCTATCTTGTAGCCACCATTTCGACTCATCTTGGCACAAAACTCTATATTCTTCGTACAATTCAGAAGGGATCTTACAAATTGTTTCCACCAATGATGCTGGCACTCGTCCCACTAGATTAGAAACTTCATCGTCTTGCACATCACTTTTTCCATCGATAAGCATTGCAATATCAAGAAAATCTAGGCGAGCAAGATAACCAAGAGATTCGTGATTGAAAATTTCCTTTAAAAACAACCCACCATCTTCTGCAAGAACAAGATCTTGATTGACGTTGAGCATCGGAACAACACTTCCAACCAAAACCGAAATAACTCCATGCGCATTATGAAAAAGATTAATTGTATTGATTGAAGGGAATCGACGTTGAATCTTTTGAGCAAAACAACAAAGCGACAGCGACTTGCAAGAATCACTTGCGTTAACGAATTTTTTTATTCTGTTTTGTTGATCAACAGAAAAAGAGCCATCGAAATGAAAAACATATCTACTGGCCCTGAAAAAATTTTCGTTAAAAAATCGTATTGCCCAAACAGATGCAAGAGTACCAAAAAGTACACCTGAAATTTGTACGACCCTAAAGAAACGCCTCATGCTCTTCCCCCTAAAAACCTTCTACTATTTCATACACTTTTCCTGATACACAGGTCAACACATTGAAAAAAAAGGTTAATCGGAAACTGTTTTTTGAAAAATTAATTAGATTCGTTTAGTTATAGCACCGATATGAAAAAGCAAGATTCCAGCGGCAACTGAAACATTGTAAGAAATATCAGACGAACGTTGTGGCAGAGTAATCTGAGTACCGTACCTTATAATGCTTTTAGTTACACCAGCTCCCTCACTGCCCACCACAAAACATAGTGGCCCTTCATAAGAACAATCTAAAGCAGATTTTCCATTAAAAACCGCCATATAAAGATGATAACCAGCACCCTTAAGTATTTGTACTGCGGATTGAGAAGAAGAGGCAATTAAAATTTCCATATGCTCAGCAAGACCGGCAGAAGCTTTTAGAGCAACGCCACTCAACGGAGCTCCTCCCTTTTTACACAAAACCACTCCATCAGCACCAGCACAATAGGCCGATCGAATAATCGCTCCAACATTTCGAGGATCCTGAATACCATCAAGCATCACTAAAAACTTCTGCTTTTCAGGATTAAAATCTTTTTTTCTAAATGGAAACGAACGAACCCAAGCGATAACCCCTTGATGATCTGTTGAGCCAGCCATTTTATGGAGCACATCCCGAGAAACGTACTGAATCGGCACCTTATATTGCGGCAAAAGACGCTCTATCTGCACAAATGCCTTTGGTTGCGGCTTTGTCGTATAGATCGAGATAATTTTTCTGCGCTTTGCTTTGAGACACTCAACAATAGGATGAACCCCAAATATGAGCTCTCCCTCAATCTGTTTGTTTTTTTTACTCATGTCCTCAAACCGTCCTCTAAACGCCCCAAAAATAGATAAAACTTTGATATTTATTTTAAAGTATCAACAAAAAAGCTTTTTTCAAAATGCTGCCATAGTGGGCCAAACCTAGAAGACCATGCATAATTGTTGTATAATAACCTTTGTTGAGATCAATCGATTAATCCCTTTATTTACAAGGAGCGATTATGATCAAAAAAATATCTTTGGGCCTATTGTTCTGTACACTAACAATATTCACCACCACTCTGGGAACATCCTCATCATAGCAAGAAGTTGTAATAAAACTTTCTGGCATGAACAAGAGAATAGAAAATATAGTAAATAGCCTTGATGATATTTTCTCTGAAGATTGGCCAGTACGAGAAAATGAAAGCGAAATGCGACAAGAGATTATTTTTTCAGAACAAGATGATCATGCAACAATTAGTTTACACTTAGGAAAAAAAATTGACTCCTTTGACGCTTCAACCGATGATGATAGGTTGACAATAGATATTCCAGAAAAAAATCAAAAAATTATTGCAAACTACGACGAAGAAAACAACTATCTTTCCATCACCACACTAGAACAAACACTAGAAGAAGATAAGCGCCAAAATTACCACGAAAAATATACAACACAAAGCCGTGTGCAAAGAGGCAGAACTCTTAACTTTCCAATTAAGTTTAAAAAAGCAAAAATCGAATATGAAGATGGGCTTTTGACAATATTGATTCCTAAAAAAAAGGAAAACAAACAGAAATCGAAAAAAATAAAGGTGCAGATAAAGTGAAACCAGCACAAAAGACAACGAAAGGAGGTTAGCTTGTACATAATTGAAGGCAACATTGGAGCTGGAAAAACAACATTTTTGAAAATGATCGATAAATTTTTGCCTTACGTCAAGATTGTAGATGAGCCGCTCAACTCGTGGAACAACAAAAGCCACGGGGCCTCCTTGCTTTCCAACTTTTACTCTGACACTGAACGCTGGGCATTTACCATGGAGATGTTTACACTCATGCGCCGCGTTCAAGAACACATACGAGAACAAATAAAATGTGATCAATACGTCGTTATGGAAAGATCTATCTATTCCGGTTATTACTGTTTTGCCCTTAATAGCTACGAACAAGGCTTCATGAATGATCTTGAATGGGAGATACACAAACAATGGTTCAACTATCTCGTCAATGAAAAATGTGCACATCCTAAGGGATTTATTTATCTGAAAACAACACCCAAAATAGCTTACGAACGTACAAAAAAAAGAAATCGCGAGGGAGAGGAAATAATCCCACTTTCATATTTTCAGCAAATAGATAAACAACTTGAGCAGTTCCTTGTAAAAAAACAGGGGCTAACCGAAGGGCTGGAGGCTACTCCTGTTTTAATACTTGATTGTGATCAAGAGTTTGAAGCAAGCGAAACGCGAAAAAAACAATTAATAGATCAACTTGAACAGTTCTTTGCTCAGACAAAAAAATTTATTCCCCCAGAGAAAGAGATAAATGAGCGAAACCAAACCCACATTTTATAATCAGAAACTTCTGAATCATAAATACAAAAAAATTTTTCTTATATTTTTGGTGCATTTGATAAGTACAAATATTTGTGGAATGGAAAATGAAAATAATAACTCCAGCAGCATATCCTCTATCACTTCTAGCACGCCCTCTACCTCTTCTGATTTAACACTAGATGAAATACTCAGGTTAACACGTCCAACAAGCAACAGATCTCCGATTTCCTCAGACAATAAGAGCAGATCTTCATCTTGTAGCATGTTTATTAATAATTTTTTTGAACTATTGAATGATATTTGCAAGAATTGTTGTTGCCCATGTCGAAACTGTTTAAAAAAAAATAAAGTTACGCCCGTGATAAAAATAACGGTACAAACTTGTTGCAAACATGAATCTGATGATTAACTAATTGGTATACAACCAAGTATCAAGTGCGGCAGGATAGCACTGGCCATCTTCGTAGTCAGGATCTTGCAACATTTCGTCACGCAATCTTTTCATATATTTTACTCGATCAGGTGACTTGGGGTGGCATTGCCCTCCCCGTGAAACCTCAATATGATCTTCAGAAATTAGTTTTTCATGCTTTTCAATAAACGCATTTACAATATCTAATCCACCAACTAATCCTGCAAAAATATCAGCTATCTCTTCTTGCAGAATAGCAAAACGAGTCTCAAACGACTTTAACTTTGCTGTGTCCATGTTTTTCTGATTTTCTTTTATAAAATTATTTAGGAATTTCGATTCAACCCCATGAAACATATTAACGTGCATCCACTCATGCAAAATCGTCGATTTTACTTGATTATCACTCAGATTATGAGAATTGATTGATTCTTCATCAATAAAAATCGTGACACTGTCCGACTCACCAAAATGAAGATCTCCACCATTATCATTTTTTGCATTTACAACATGCGGAACTTTTCTTTTAAACTTATCAGACAATTCGGCAACGATAGCCCTGAATCTCGGACTTAATGCCCGATCGGTAGATTTCTTCCAAAGACGTTCTATTGGATCTACTAAATTTTTCTTGATGAACCGATGAATTTTACAATCTGTTCTGTTTATTCTCCACTGTGGAGAAGTCAAGCCAAAAAAGGAACATATCTCATTTTCCAGATTAAGAATACGAGAACTAAACTCTCTTTTAAATTTTAAAAATGTGGTAGGAGGAGCAGCAGAAAATGTAATGGCATTCGATGCAATCGCCAACAAAATAAAAAGACTTCGATTTCTTCTGATCCCCAACATAATATAGCGTACCCCCGCATCCTATCGATCAATCTATCTGATTATTTATTTGCGCTTTGCCTTTGGCATGTTTTCGTTTTTTTTGACTCTTTTTTTTGTTGATTTCTTTTTCGAGGCAAAGAATCGACTCCACTTTTTACTTTTTTTATTAACTTTATTTTGATTAATCATTTGGACCAACAAATCATTCGACCCTGGATTATACACCACATGCCCATCTTGATCGAAATCAACTCCACCATTTATACCCCGGTTTATTTCAAACAACGCACGAGCCATCATCATTCTAGAATCTGGGGCGCCAGGCGCAAGAAGCGATGGAGGCGTTTGTCCGTACAGCATTGATTGTAACGATAACGCTAGTGGGAAAAATCCTGCATTGTAAAGCCCATCAAGCCGCCCAAGAATGCCCGATCCTTTTGTAATTGCCGAACCTATTGCACCGGCACTGCCAGCTACGGCTTTAGAAAAACCATAGATGCCCCCACCTAACAAAATAAAAGGCAAAACATATTTTCTGGAAACATGTAAAACTTTTGCTCCACCATTAAGTAGTTTTTCACTAAAAGAGGTCGCTCTCCATTTTTTTAAAAGGATCATAGCCTGGTCTTGTGTAATGCTTTTATTTTTTAAACGAAACATTATTTCTTGAATAACAATTTGATTGTACTGCTCCCTGGTCAGCCTCTTATTTTCAAATTCCAATCTAATCTTGTGAAAATATAGGTTAAGACCAGTAAGCAACGCACGAACATATTTGGTTGGCAAAATCCCTTCATTGCTCAGCTTAAAAATTTCTTCCAAAACCTCTTTTTTAGACATGCCATTCTGCATTTTTACTGCGAACTCTTCACAAAGCAATTCTACGAGTTTGAGCTTTTGAACTATTTCATCAACATTTTTTGGACCTATTTTATTTTTTTTCTTAAGATCAACAACCGTACGCAAAACATCCTCAGCAGATATTGTCTTAGCAATAAGACGAGCGGCAAAGTGAGTAATGAGTTTTGAAATGGCTTCTGAGTGTTTTTTGATTCTATCCTTTTTTTCTTCAGAAGAAGCAGTCTTCTTAGAAACTATCTTCTGTGGATTTCTTGCTTCATTACCATTCTGTGCAAATAAAACCGCACAACTGGTAAGCAAAGAAAGTCCAAAAAATACCGATCTTATTTTTTTGTACACGATTAACCCCATTTATTTATTGATCCATTTATTTAATCTTTTTCATTTCCGTCCTATTTTTTACACAATAGGACTATCCTTTCTATTTCATAGTAAGACTAACATACAAATGAGCTTTTTCAACGGCATCCGGATTATTACTATTTGAACCGCAAGGCTGTCATTTAAGCCTGTAGATCCTGTGTTTGCCCACCTTGAGTGTGCTACCGCTCTTCCAAGAAATCTCTGCCTGAAACTCCTTGATCTGTTGACCATCAAGCTGGACCGCACCAGCCTGCAAAAGTCTTTTTGCCTCCGAGGAACTTTTAACCGCACCAATATCACGTAGAAGCTGCACTATCCAGACGGGATTTGGAGTTTGGGGCGACAACTCAACCTCCCGAGCTTTTGAGTAATCTTTTTTTTGAAACAACGCCTCAAAGGCACTTTGCGCCTCTTTGGCCTCTTTTTCTGACCAAAAACGTGCGATAATACCGTATGCCATATCCTTTTTCAGCTCCATAGGATGGAGATTACCACTCGCCATCCGCTCTTGCATTTGCGAAATTTCGGACTTGTCCGCATTCAAGAGAAGCTCAAAATATCGCCACATCAGCTTGTCTGAAATCGACATGAGCTTACCGTATGCTTGGCTTGCAGACTCAGTCAAACCAATTGCATTTCCAAGAGATTTTGACATTTTTGCCTCACCATCCAACCCCTCAAGCAGCGGCATCGTCAGTACGACCTGAGGCTCAATACCATATTGCTCTTGCAAAAAACGCCCCAAAAGCATATTAAAGGTCTGATCTGTTCCCCCCAGCTCCACATCTGCTTTCAATTCAACCGAATCATAAGCCTGAAACACAGGATACAAAAGTTCATGCAAACCTATCGACTGTTGTTTTTTTATTCTTGAAGAAAAATCTTCCCTTTCAGTCAAGCGAGCGAGCGTTAACTTGCCACATAACTGCACAACCTCTTTACTCGTCAGCTTATCCAGCCACTCCGAGTTATAATTAATGGTCAGTTTTTTCGGATCTAATATCTTACCAACCTGCTCAAAATATGTTTTAGTGTTGCGGGCAATCTCTTGTTCAGTTAGTGGCGGTCGAGTCTTTGATTTCCCTGTTGGATCACCGATACGAGCAGTAAAATCTCCAATTAAAAAAACAACCTCATGCCCTAAATCTTGAAATTGTCTTAACTTTGAAAGAACAACCGCATGCCCAAGATGCAAATCTGGCGCGGTAGGATCCGCGCCAAACTTAATTTTCAACCTTTTTCCACTCGCCATCTTTTTTTTAAGTCCACCTTCTGGAAGAATCTGGCTTGCCCCCGTTTTTATAACATTCAAAGTATTTTCTTGATTTTTCATGGTTCATTTACTCCAATCCGCCCTATATACCACCCAATAAGTTGGCCAAAAAATATAAAAACCTAACAACAAGGAAGCGTAATGGATTAATAAAAAAATAAATCATCAACATCGGGAGCGCAATCACCAATACATTCCTATACTTGCTGTAAGAAGGAGATTTTTCCAATAATATTAATGCTAGTAGATTAAACCCACTAATAATAAAATTGAGCACCGCAAGCAAAACACTCAAGAAAACAAGAGCTATTCCAATAAGTCCCAATGATATCGCAAGAGAAGAACTTGAAGGATAAGCTTGAGCAAACTGAGATTGCAGCAGATTCCCTGTAAAAAACATCGGCGCTGCCAAATGCAATACTGAAAACCCAAAGCTGTAAATCAACGCAATAAATACACCAATGGCCATAACCAGATGTGCAAAAGAATCAGAAAGATAGGCAAGCACTATTTTCAGAACTCGAAAATGCCCACAAATCTTGTGAGGATTGATCGGAGCATAACGCCCCCACCCAAATCCAAAAAATAAAAGAAAAAGACCACCCAAAAAATCAACATGCACCAAGGGATTAAAACTGAGAAAACCCAAGCTTTCTGATGTGTCATCTCCAAATTGAAGAGCAACCCAAGCACGAAAATAACCTGCTGTTGTTACAACTATTGCATACGCTATAACAAGCGTAAGAAAACTGATAATAAACTCTATTCCATGAACACTCATAAAAAACTCTATGATTTCATAAACATCGATAAGTCACACCATATGGATTTATTCTAGAAGAAAGCCCTTCTGCGGTCAAATGCACAGAGATGAATTTGCGCTACACCTCTTCCTGCAGTAGAATACTGTGACAAAAAAACAGGACTGTAGACAAAAAAGGAAGAGATGATGACTAAGCCTGCTCAATCAAAACAAAAAAAAAATAAAAAAAGAAACGATAGTTCAACCCTACATCCGCCTTCCCCCAAACAAATATTCTCTATTTGGTTCTATCTTATCCCGCCATTCATTCTTGCCGCACTGACAACAGTCTTTTATTCACCATCACTCAACTATGCATTCCAGTTTGACAGTGTTGCAAACATTACAAAACATTTTTCCATTCGACACCACGGATTTAAAGACCTTTTTTTAAAAAACACTCGCTGGATTAGCTACTGGCTCAACTCGCTTCACTACGGTATAGGAAAATTCAATCCTTTTTCCTACCGAGTAGGAAACCTAATCATTCATATTGCCAATGGACTGCTAGTTTTTTTTATTCTTTTTTTAGCCTTGAAACAATTAAAAAAAAGAAACTTTTTCTCTAGAAACGCTTTTTCGATTTCGTTTTTTACCGCAATTCTTTTTTTGCTCCACCCGGTGCAAACACAAACAGTATCATACGTTATCCAAGGTCAACTTGAAGGACTAGCCGCCCTATTTATTTTGAGCATGATTCTCTGCTTTTTTATGTTTACTCGAGCACAAAGCACATTAATAAAAACTATTATTGTCATTCTTCTTTTCACACTAGGCCTTTTTTCATGTGGCACAAAGGAGATCGCCATCATTTCACCAGCGCTACTTGTCTTGTTTGATTGGTTTTTTATATCCCAGGGCAGCTGGAGCTCTTTTAAAAAACGAATGTTTCTACACGCCGCACTTGTCTTATTTATCTTTGGAATATACCTATACTTCTTAAAGCCTGATTTTTTTACAAGTATTATAGGCCTTAAAAAAGTCGCAAAAAACAACATCGGCAACGTTATCACCCACAAACCTGGATTAAAAATAACCCCTTGGATGTTTTTTCGCTCGCAATTCAAGGTCATTTTGCATTACCTGTGGATGTTTATCTGGCCATTCAACATTAGCGTTGAGTACGACTGGATGCTTTCTCGTGGCATTCTTCATCCGGATGCATTTTTCCCTCTTGCTATACTTTCTGCTCTTGCGTTTACCATTTTTCGGCTTTTGCGACGCAATATTACACACCTAATTGGATTTGGCGCTCTCTGGTTTTTCATCTGCATCTCACCGCGCTCAAGCATTATTCCATCACCCGAACTTCTGGTTGATTACAAAACGTACCTTGCCTCAGCTGGTTGGCTTTTTTTGCTTGCATCCGGAATAGTCTGGCTCATCTTATTTGTGCTGAAAAAAATAAAATCACTCCCTCGATTCTTGCATGCCAAACACCAAGGTGCTCATGTGGCAGGAATTGCATTTGCTCTTTTGCTAGGTTTTTTGACAATACAACGGAACACCGTCTGGAGGTCCGGAACAGAATTTTGGGGCAACGTGATTAAAAATGCTCCGGGAAAAGCTCGTGCATACAATAATTATGGAGTTGAACTGTCTCAGAACAAAAAAGACTACAAAGGCTCCATTCCTTACTTTAAAAAAGCCATCTCAATGGATAAAAATTACGCGGATCCACTAAATAATCTGTCCGTTGCATACTCGCACCTTGGCAAACTGGATGATGCAATTGAAACCTTAAAAAAAAGCCTGAAGATTAACCCCTACTACCCTGAAGGTTACAATAACCTCGCATCCTTTTATATCCAAAAAGGTGAGCTCGAAAAAGCCGAACGATCATTAAGCCTTGCCCTTCGCATGCGACCTCATTACGGAAAAGCGCTGTTTAACCTTGGTAGAGTTGCACTCAAGCGAGGAAATAAAGAAAAGGCTTGGGAATATTTCAGGGACTGCTGCACTAAAGCAGACTTTGATGTAAAATTTGGTTTTTCAATTTATGCTCAAGTCAGCATGGAGCTTAAAAAATACACAGACGCAGTATTTGCTTACGGTAAGATGCTACAAATAGACCCACGCGATTTAAAAACAGCGTTCAATTACGCAAATGCATGCTTCCTTTCAAAGGATTATGTCAAAGCTCAAGGAATGTACGAACAACTCATCGCTCAAAATCCCGGCGATATAAAATCCTGGTATAATCTTGCAGAAACCTATTTTGAGTTAAAAAAGTTTAAAAAAGCACTAGAAGGGTATCGCAAAACGTACCATCTGCGGGCACGTTTGCCGTACATACAGGTCAGAATGGCTCACTGCTTAGAAATAACCGGCAAGCCCTATGAAGCAAAAAAAATGATTGAAACATTTTTGAAAGAAAAACACCGAGGTAGCAAAACTATTCTTGCACAACTTCGACCTAAGGCGGAAAAATTATTAAAAGAGATGAACAAAAAATACCCTGGAACCAAACCCAATATTGCAGTGTAAATACACTACTGCAAAAAAAGCCCACTCTCCACTTTTTTGGCACCTCTGAATTATCAACTTTCGGACCACTCAAAACTGTACAAAAAAGGGCGCAACAGGTAGTATTGTTAAATATGTTGAGCCCTTTTTTAGCCAAAGGTTGTCATGGAAAAAAGATACGACTACAAACAACTTGAACCAGAAATACAAAAAATCTGGGAAAAAGAACAGACGTACGCTGCAAAAAATAATCCTGGCCCGTTGTACATTATCGATACACCACCACCGACTGTTTCAGGCTCGCTACACCTTGGACACATCGCATCGTACACCCAAACAGACATTATCGCTCGCTATCGCCGCATGAGCGGCCTTTCTGTTTTTTATCCATTTGGATTCGATGATAACGGACTTCCAACGGAACGATATGTTGAAAAAAGACTAAAAATTCGTGCTCACGAACTGCCACGCTCAGAATTTATTCAAAAGTGCCTTGAGGTAACCAAAGAGGTGGAACAGGAGTTTAAAAAACTGTGGCAAAACATAGGACTTTCGGTCGATTGGTCCGTTTGTTATCAAACGATTTCCAACTCATCTCGCAAAATTGCACAAGAATCATTCATCGAGCTGTACAACAAAGGGCACATCTACCGCGCAGATGAGCCAGCACTTTATTGCACAACCTGCCGAACCTCTGTTGCCCAAGCGGAACTAGATGACCACGACAGCCCATCATATTTTAATGACATCGTTTTCAAATCACAGGACAACAAAGATCTTATTGTCGGTACAACCCGACCAGAACTGCTTCCTTCTGTTGTTGCATTGCTATACCATCCAGAAGATGAGCGATACCAACACCTCAAGGGAACTTCAGCAACGGCGCCGATTTTTGATATCAAAGTTCCAATTTACGAAGATGAACTGGTTGAAATCGAAAAAGGGACCGGCCTTGTTATGGTCTGTACTTTTGGCGATACAACCGATATCGAGTGGTTCAAGAAGTTTAAACTTCCATACAAACCATCTGTTGGCTTTGACGGCAAAATGCTTGAACATACCGGTATTATTGCAGGATTAAAAACCAAAGCAGCACGTGAAAAAATTATTGATGAACTAAAAGCGCGAGGGCTCTTAATTCAACAGAAAGAGATTACCCACACCGTCAACGTCCACGAGCGATGCAAAAAACCAATAGAAATTATCGCGCTACCGCAATGGTTTTTAAAAATTATCGATCATAAAAAAAAGTTTTTAGAATTAGCAGACAAAATAAACTGGTACCCAAGCTACATGAAGGCTCGCTACCGTGATTGGGTGGAAAACCTCAGCTGGGACTGGTGCCTTTCTCGTCAACGATTTTATGGTGTTCCGTTTCCGGCGTGGCACTGCAACAGTTGCAACAAAATCTTATTGTCACCAATCGATCTGCTTCCGGTCGACCCACAAGAAACAGAATTTCCAGCAGAAACCTGTCCCGAGTGTGCAAGTAATAATATTGTACCCGACACAGATGTGATGGACACATGGAATATTTCATCACTTACACCGCAACTTTTGTATCCTTATTTTGCTCGAAAAGATGTCTCGCCGTTCACGGACAAAAAAATTGATCAGTTTATTCCTATGGGGATGCGACCACAAGCACACGATATCATCAGGACATGGGCATTTTACACCATTATCAAAACATGGATGCACCACAACACCATACCTTGGAATAATATCGTAATCTCTGGTCATGTTGTCAGTGATTCAAAAACAAAATTGTCAAAATCAAAATGTAACGCTGCACTTACACCACAAGCGGTCTTGAAAAACTATTCTGCTGATGCCATTAGATATTGGACGGCTTCTGCTGCACTTGGAAAGGATATTGCGTTTTACGAAACTCAAGTTAAAATCGGACAAAAATTGGTAACAAAACTCTGGAATGCCTTTCGATTTATCAACATGCATCTAGAGAATGTTCAGATAAAAAAAGGGAGTCCAGAGCATCTTGGTACTGTAAATGAATGGATTTTACAACAGGCAACTGAAACATTTGCACAGTATCAAAAGCAATTAGATAAAAATGAGTTTAACCTTGCGCTGCAACACGCAGAAACATTTTTTTGGTCACAATTTTGCGACAACTATCTTGAACTAGTCAAAGATATGCTCTTCAAACCGGAAAAATACGAACAAACATTGGTACAAGCAACTCGTTGGACGATGCACAACGTTGGCCTGAGAATTTTGCAACTATATGCACCCTATCAACCATATATAACTGAAGCTATTTACCAAGAACTGTATAAAAAAACAGTTCAAACTCCTTCGCTGCATCAAACTCGATTTACAGATACTCAAATGAAGTATAACTTCCCAGAAAATACTGCAAGCATGAAGGTTGTTCTTGATATTGTTACGCAAGTCCGAAAACTCAAAACAGAAAATGCGCTTTCACTGGGAACAGAGCTTGATGAACTAGTATTGAACACACAAGACAAAAAAGTGGAAAAAATCGTTCAAGACAATGAGCAACTGATTAAGGGAGCAACAAAAGCACAATCTGTAACAATATCGCCAGCCGTATCGAAGGTGAGCGAATTGCAAAAATTGAACGATGCGTATAAAATGAAAATATCCTTATAAAACATCACTAAAACTTCTATGGGGAACCAATGAGTTATTCAAAAATAAAAACTTTTTCTTGCCTGCTAGTCGCGATAGCCTTTTTGGCTACCGGGTGTTCGATTTATGGAATGAAAAAGAACCAACCAAAGAAAAAACCTTTTACAAAAGAAAAAAAAACTACAAAAACAGAAGATTACTGGAAAAAAGGTGGCGTCAATCTTAATGATCTGAAAAAAAAGAGGCTCAAAAGTATTAGAACTATTACAAACAAAAAAATTTCAAAACTGTTCCTCAATGAAAATGATCCCGACTTTAATGATGGCATGAAACAAGGAATCAAAAAAATAGCTCAACACGCGATTACTTCCGAGTGGGAAAAAAGATGGATGAAATATAAACTACAAGGTGAAAAGCATTGGAAAATAAAGCAAAAATATTTAGAAAAAGAGTTTAAAGTCAATCAAGGAAGTTTCAAATTTCGATTGAAGAATAATACTGAAGATGCGATTGCTAAAGCACCAGGAACATTTATCAACGGAGTAATACTTGGTTTTGTCGAAGGCTTTTGTAAAATATTTTTATATCCTGTCATGATCGGCCTTAAATCAAAGCTCAGCGATCAGTCTTTGAAACACTTTAAACTCGCAACAATAGCATTAGTAGAACTTCAAAAATCAACAAAATACAAAGATGACAAATTGTATAAATGCACGAGAAAGAAATACACAAAATATATTGAAAAAATTACTAGCCTGGACGAAATAAGATCAAACCATCAAAAGATTACGATTACCTTTCTTGACCATATTGACGTAGCAGAAAATCTAAAAGATCCAATACTAAAACAGTGGTTACAAAAAAGATATCAAGAATTTGACGAAAATAAGGGTA
>Ga0180431_10000558_pt1 | contig 53706 bp, 36 predicted proteins | sample SS_ome_11_FD_132459 | JGI IMG/M metagenome (GOLD analysis project Ga0180431, IMG submission 132459) | Hypersaline lake sediment archaeal communities from the Salton Sea, California, USA - SS_1_MS_1 metaG | ecosystem: Environmental > Aquatic > Non-marine Saline and Alkaline > Hypersaline >... | reverse complement strand
CCAGGGGTTGAAACTCAGGTTCATTCCCGCCAGTCTCTATTGTTATGGATTAGGCGATATCCTGCGCGGGATTTTCAGGTTTCGACATAAGCACTCTCTTGGATAATGATCCTTGGTCACATTAGCCAAGGTATCCCGTTCAGAACCCTCCAAAAAAGAAAACAAAATCTTATTGGCTACAAAGGATTCATGCCCGTACTGGCGGGGAACTTCAGACTAGAACAAATTGTCCCTGCGACGTTTGGTGTTCTTCACTTCGTCCTTTATCTCGCCGGTCTGTAGGCATACTTATCCGAAACCGAAAATTCTGTTCCTAAATCGCTTCCCCTTATCCTGCGATCACATGCCGGTGGTACACAAGAAACTGCATCAGCGCATCCTCTGGTGTTAATCCTCTCCCAATCAGCTCAGGCCACTGGTCGAAAATGCTCGAGAACGGAGGAACAAACGAGATATCGGGGGTCTCCTTGTAGAGCGATCGCGCTAGATCGCAGGCTTCGATCTCACTCATTGTACGATGCGCCCAGCTTCCATCACAAACTCGGAAACCGAACTCACGTGCGAGAGCCTGCTGAGCTTCGCCAGGCGGTGGAACCCACACGTTGATGCGGGCGAGGTCCGGCCGCAGCTCCACTAGGTAGTCCCGTGTCCTTTCTACCGTGCTTATACTCTCGCCGTAGAAACCTACCAGCAACGAGACGACGGATTGGATACCCTCGTCTCGTAGGATTGCCACCGTTTCCTTGACCCCAGCCAAGTCAAGATTCTTGTTCATCGTCCTCTGCATTTCTGGCACCCCGCTCTCTAGACCGATAGAGACTAGAGCACATCCTGAACTCCGAAGCTCTCGAGCAAGTCTTGGCGTCATGCGGTCACCACGGGCAAAGCAACACCAGATGAGGTCAGCATTTACATCTCGGATTTCTCGGCAAACGGAAACTGCACGATCTTCTGGGACGTTGAAGCATTCATCCACAACTCGTAGACAAGATACCGGTATCAACGACCGCCGAAGAGTTGCGTCTAGCATCTTGCGCACTTCTCTAATCGGCAGCGGAGCGTATTCGCCAAGGAAGAAACGGTAGGAGCAGAAGTGGCAGGTAAACGGACATCCTGTTGACGTGAACAGTACAGTGTGAGGTGACTGAAGCTCCAATGGCCATGTTCGCGCCGACAAGTGCTCTGGGGTCATTCTGAAGTCATCTTCATCCCTTATGATTCGCTTGGCACCAAGTCTAGTACTGTTTGCCACCTTCAGAAGGGATCCAATGCCGTGCCGCCCTTCTATCAAGACATCTACACCTGATTCCATAACTGCTGCACATCTCTCCTCTGCCATATCACCATCGAGCAAGCGATAGACGCCGAAACCACCTACGACAACCGTCGCTGTACTTCCGCAAGCCCGAAGGGCCGCAACCAGTGAACACAGTTCGTTCACCCACCTTCCCGTCACGTAGTTGGTAGAAATGACCACTAGTTCCGCTGCTAGCAGCATTGTTTTTTGTTTAGTGTCTCCTTCGTCGTATGCATTAATTATTGTGGTGTCATGGCCCTGTTCCTGCAAGATATTCCCCAACACCAATCCGTTGACATAGACATGCCGTGACGCACCACCACATGACTTTTCCCTCAGTCGGACACCGCGCGACTTTGCGAAGTCAACCACATCGAGAGGTGAGCCATCCACGAACAAGGCCGCATCCCAGAAATTGCGCCACTCCAACTTAGCTTGAATGTACTTCTCCGCGTAGTTTTGCGCGCCAAAACTAGATATTACGACTGCCTTCATAGACTCTGACTCTCTAACCACGTCTTGTTACTCGGGATGGCCATTGCGTACAGCCGCAGTTCTCCACTGTGGCCGAATCGATCTATCGAAGATGTGACAAGCTCCTCGAATTGAATTGGACCTTTTTCTAGCATCCGCCGTGCTTGTCGCACTGCACGTGGCGACGACAGCATAACGAACTGAGGGCGTGCCCGCCGAGGATGCCACCACGGTAAATTCCGGTGCTGTTTCAGAACTGCCCACTCTCCAAGTTCCGCCCGCACTTCCCCAAGGAAATTGGTCAAGCTCTTGTCGCCAGCGCAGATGAGTGTTCTCAACGTCCGCGAGCTTTGCAGTCTGGTCCTGATATCGTACGGTTCTTCCTCGTTGCCTTCTACTTCCGTCTGTACATAAACTCGTCTATCGGCTTCTTTTGCATCGCAGGACAACACTTCAAAAAGGGCTTCATCCATGGCGTGAAACGTTGTGCTAGGCAACGGCACGTCTGGAATGAGATTGCCGTTCCCAAAGCGATCCCGTATCCGTTTCCTGATCTCAGACAGCATCTGCAGGACGCCACCTCCGCTCACGAAGCCAGCCCCCAACGTACCAAGGCAATGCACCCCAAGGCCACGACCCGGCACATGCCATTCCAATATCTTCCATCCGTTCTGCGTACGTATAAAATCCAACGCAAAGAATCGAATGGCCTCGCTGTTCTTTGGCTTCCACTGCTTCATGATCTCATCGCAGCAGAGCGTTTCATTTGCGGTATCAGCGAGGCTCTGTGCCATGGTCGGAGAGATAGACAGCGGAGACACATCCATGAGCACAGGAATGACGAGATCATTTGGCGTATTGCGCGCGTCAAGTGCAGCTGTGAAATCATAAGGATTCCGTAGTTGGATAATGCTACATTGTGCGGTCAAGGATAGGGTCACGCTGTCCGGCGTGAAATCACCCATTCCCGGCGAGAACATCACCACCGGAGCTATGCCTCCACGGACGCCAGTGTCATGCCTGATAACAGAGCTCATCAGAACGTCGCTCGCATACGCGATGCCGCGTCGCACACTTGCGCTTGAGGGTGCTTCAGCAAGACCGGCGAAATGACCCGGGGCCCTCCCTGCCATCCGATCAAGCCACAGGCCAATCCTAGCATCCTTCCTGAGCGCGTTTCTGGTCCGTTCGCACAGTTCTTCCTCGTCCGTCCATTCGTAGAAAGGGAATTCTCCCAACCTGCGCAGGCTGAAGCGCCAGAAGGCCGTTGGCATCACAGACAGCTTGTAACCACTGCACTGGTCTTCGTCCATGAACGGTCTGGTTACATTATTGGCTGCCGGTAGCATCAAATCCTGCCATGCTCGTCTTTCAGCTCCTGGAAACACCAAGGGCATACACCTGGATTGGCGCGAGAGAGGAGCCCGCCAGGTATATCTGTGGTGCCGAGTACTGCTGCACACTCGCAGCACACACTCCCGGATTCAGGAACATGGAACGGCTGAATGAAAAAAGCCGAGGAGCGCGCTTCCGGCTCATGCAAGTACTGCCCTATCAGCCATTGCCGAGTCATGTATGTTATATTGACGTGTTCCCATATTAGGCACCTCGGATCGGCAACGACCAATGGATCCATTTCCTCCTTTCTTGGTAACGGGTGCAAGACACACCCATTAGGCGACAGGTGTTCCAAGTCAGCGATTCCAATGCGACCGTACTCCTCGGCGGTCAAGTCGCAGTTGGACCGTCGCTCTTCCTGCAGTCTATTCACGTAGATAATGTCAAACTTGCACCTACTGGCCTCGATGCTGTCCGTGGCGCGCACCGATCCCAACCACTCGTCGCCGTTCAGCAGATTCATGAGCCCGAGAGGCAATTCTCCCATTGGTCTGGCGCAGAGCACAACTCGGGCCCCGAGCGCGACACAAGCGATCATAACGGAGTGCGCACACCGTGAGTACTTCACGTCTCCCCACAGACACACCTGTAGACCTTTGATCCCGCCGAAGCGCGAAATCGCGTGCACGATTGTGGCCAAACCCTGAGTTGGGTGCTCGCCTCTTCCATCCCCGAGGTTGATGACTGGAATGCCTGCATGCATAGAAATAAGGTGCGGGAGTCCCGTGATTCGAGATCTGACGCAGAGAAGATCACAGCTACGCGCCCAGGTTCTGGCACTGTCCCCAATTGACTCTCCCTTGGCAAGAGAAGTACGCGAAAGGTCAGCAACAATACACTGCGCTCCCAAGCGATAGGACGCACTCTCAACCGAGAAGCGTGTTCGGGAACTTGGTTCGTCAAGTAGCACACCCACGACGGGGACTCGTCTGCACGCAGGCGAAGCAGCGTTGCCTGCCAGAACGACCTCCGTAAGAGCGGAGAGGTCCCCCCCCCTCGGTAGCTGGAAACAACTCATGAAGCCCGTGTTTTGCTCTGCATCAGTCATGTTGAAACACCGCCCAATCTCGGCTTCCCGATATACTGTGATTCGCGAAGAGCGCGAAGGACTCCCACCCGGCAGACACGTTGCGGTAACACAACATCCCAGTCGTGGTTTCCTTCCGTCAATACAGGTCCGTTCGGTGTTACGGCAACGTCCCATCCCACGCTCTGCATACCTGGGAATACTCGGTGCGCACGCATACAAAGCTGGACTACATCACCCCAGTACGGCACCTCAACAAGATGGGGAATGCGTATGTCCCGTTCCTCACGGGGGAGTTCGGGGAAAAGGGCCTTCGAAAACACCTCGCTTCCGAGACGACCGTTCGAGACATCGACTGAGACAGCTAGGCCCCCGTTTGACCAACTATCTACGATGCTGCTTCCCTTTGCGAAGCGCAGGGCCGCCGCAAAGAGTCTGATGTCTCCTCGCTGAGTCATCACGGTCATCACTCGAATCGTATTCAGACACGACTCAGACAGTGCAGCGAGACTCGCATGGTTCACCATACGTTCCTCTACCAACATCGGCACATGTCGCGCCTCCTGATCTGTATCTCCGAGAAAGGTGGCTAAGGGCATTCTTACTCCGTCTACGCAGACGTCGTAAGCATCAATATGAAACATCTTCACTCCTTGCCCCCATCTCCCGCACGCAGGTTTCAGGAAGAACTCTCCGGTCTTCAGGATGTTTGGAATCCGATCAATGCTAATCTCAGTTGCGGGCTCTCCGGGGAGATACCACTTCGAGTCAGACGAGAACAGCACCATCCGTGGCGATGGCAGGTGGTGGTGAGTTAACAAAAGGTTGGCCAGGATCTTGTTCCTGAGGATTCCCGATTCAGTGCGACTGTTGACTCGCTCACGGACCTCCCATCTCCGGAAATACCCAACGTACGATCTTACAAACTCCAGCAACTGTGATTTGGAGTCTGGATGTCGTCGATCATAAGCATAGAAGTCCCTGGCGGAGAATGCAGCCAAGGTGGCAAGCACCAATTGGGCCACCATATCACGCGAACGGCCCATCACGCCAGGGGATGCGTCCTGCCTCAACCGCCCAGCTTTCACCGAGCAAACGTCAGCAATGGCCAACCAGCGATAGGCGAGTTCACGCAAACAGCGCGGAAACTCCCAATCACGGAGAGGCACAGTTTTGTCATTGCACTCGAGAAGAGACGGTGGCACACCACTGGCTCTGAGAAGTGCCAGCGGCCGTGTGTCTTGTGATGACTGTGACATATTCGGCCTCTATTCATGGTCGCTGTCACACGAATTCGCCAGCAAGCGCTCAAGATGCTGCGAAATGATATGACTGGCCGATGCCAGGAGATCTTCCGGACTCCCATCGTTCACTATTGCGGCCAAGTGGTGTGCTCGCAATTCGTCATCCCACCATCGAGAAAGCACCCGAAAACGGGATAATCTTTCGGCCGAGTACTGATTAACCGGTTTGTGCCGATATGTCGATACTGTGCGGCGCGGCAGCAAGGTAGATAACAGCATTGCTTCGCTTGTTACGAGAAACAACGGCACAAGATTGAGACCGACTTCCTTCTCAAGCTCGGCCACGATTTCTGGTATGAGATGGACGCCTTCTAGGATGCAGTTCTGTTTGTGCACTACGCAATGCCGCGCAACGCTATTCAACGCAGGAAGAAGAGCATGACTCTGCGACACGAAGCCCTCAATGAGTGCCTGAGGACTGTATTCTTCAGCTGAGACCTGCCAGCATTGATGGGAGAACAGTGAAAGCTCGGGCGGTGCAGTTGGGCAGCAGTCTGAGAGTGTGTGCCTTAGAGTATCTGTTGAAATTATTGTGCGAATGCCGAGAATCCGTCCTAGCTCAACTGCCAAGGAAGACTTCCCTGTTACTGTCGGCCCACCGAGACAGAATAATAAAGGAACATAGTTATAGGCCTCCTGCAATATGTAGCGTGCGAGTGAGTCCCTAGCAATGACACACTCCCCTGGCCCGCAGTACGTCCCATCAGACAATGTCTCGGGGCGTAGAAAAAAGTAATCCTCAACCGGAGGTGCCATTCCACCCTCATGTTTAATAGATACCCTGCTCAGCTACATAAGCCACGGAGCTTTACTATTGCTTCTTCTGCGACATTCAGCCCATCCTGTAGAGCCTTCTGGAACATATGTTCCGCGGCGTCACCCGGTAGCCGAGCAGGCTTTTGGGGATCGCCAGAATTCTCCGCAACGTCTTCACGGAGTTGTCTGGCGAGCTTTTTTACGGATCCAAGCTCTGCAAACAAATCAGCTTTAATCGCAATGAAGAGCATTGATCGCATTTCACCAGCACGCAGGCCACATTTCGCTTCGAGTAGCGCTCCACAAAGCAGCTCGACGACTACCCCCAGGGCGCTACCCTTGTATCCGCCAAAGGGAATCAACGCCCCTTTCTCAGCTTCAAAGGGGTCTAATGTTGTTTTGCCTTGAGAGTCGAACGCAACATCAGCCGGCAGTTTGTGCCCCTCGGCTTGGGCTATCTTTACCTCAGCTGCTGGGATCTTAGTGATCGCCATATCAAGGACGACCGGATAAGGGTCGGCCGGGAAAGCAAAGCCTATCGGGTTTGTACCCAGGATGGGCACAGTCGTGCCGTGAGGAGCAACCTTGCTCTTGGCGACCGAGAGGTTTAGGGCGACCATGCCGTGGTCCTTTGCAGCTCGCCATGCGTTGAATCCCGCAGTGAGAAATGGCGATGGCGTTTTCACAGCGACGACAGCAATGCCGTTTTCTCGGGCCTTCTTTATCGCAATGTCCATCGCTCTTCTGGCAACTACTGGTCCCACCTTGCCACCGCCATCGATGAAACACCAACTACTTCCCTCGTCGAGGATTCTAGGCTCCGAATGTGGTTTTGCTTGCCTCTTGATCATAGTCGAGAGCATATTGAGTCCGTGCGATCCTTTGCCCCGTGCCTCAGCGAAAACAATTTCCTCACAGACAGCGCTCGCATCACTCTCTGGCATCCCATTTGACGTTAGAGCAGTCATTACCTCTCTAGATAGTTCGTCATACGATATCTTCATTCCATACCTCCGTGCGTTTCCAGGCTATGTCACTTGCTCAGTTGCCACCAGATAGCGTAGTTGTATCCAAAACGAGGTTCTTTGACTGTCAGACTAATCTCCCTGCGACCAAGAAAGCCCTCCGTTGCCAGACCTCCTTGAATTCGACGACACTCGTCGTGATCCAGAGAATCTATGGAGAAAGTCCGCCCAACGAATGCGTACGCCTTAACCGGGTCTCCAATCAGTGAACCATCTTCGAACTCAACCCGCAGAACGAGAAGATTGGTGGGGTTGTTGATGAAATAGTGGTGTTCAACGCCACCTTCGGCGAACGGATAACCCGGGGTCTCTAGGGCTGGTCGCAGTTCTTCCTTGGACAGAGGCAAGTAGTGCAGGAATTCACTTCGCCAGCCAAACGTGGTCGTTTCGCCACGACGCAAGGGCGGTTTGATATTAATTTTCCACGAAAACTTCTGCGGACTGCTGGCAATCGGCTCGAGTATGAAATTGTGGTTTGCATCTTCTATTATCAGTTCAACCATTGGCCGGGTGTGCGCGTTCTCGTTTAGCCAGCAAAGGCTGTAGTTCATGTGTATGGAGTGGCGTACATCGGCCAGTCCGTCTTTCATGCAAGTCAGCTTCACCTGCGTCTCGTACCGAAGCCTACCTTCCGCAGACACTTTCACGCGATGTTTCAGAAAATCTCTCACATACGTTGGTTCAACAGGATCAACGGAGGTAATAGTGAAGGCCTCCAGCTTGCGTTTGAATGAAGCGAGGTATTTCGTTAAGAAGACGGCGCGGTCATCTGCCGTCTTATTACTGAGGTCCAAGTATTCATGGTCTTTCGCGAACACACTGGGAAGTAAGGAAGGGTCCGTCGTGATGATAGCAAATGGCTTGTTCATCCCTCTCGCGACTCCGTATTCAGCCTTGATCCAGTCTGATATCTGTTGTACGGACGCATCCTCATCATTCTCAAGCAAGAAGAGAACCCCTTCCGAGTTCTCGATATCCTGTTTAACTTTGTCTATGATTTCGCTGGTTTCGGGACGGTCCGACGTGATGATGTCTAGACCCAGCGCATCGCCGAGATGCGTACACACGGAAGCAAGAGTCGACACCGGAAAGCGGCATGACATGAAGACCCTAAAGGGCGTAACCTTAATCACGTTGCACATCTGCTCTTGATCCAATCTCCGGCACGCGCTCGAACCCCCGAAGCTCCACGCTCCCGGCACACCGAAAATCAAATACGCTTATCGTGTTATGCTCCATGGCGAACCTCATCTGCTTATTCTGAAGTATCGGCGAGGCATACTCCAGTATCATGGATATCGGTCCCCTATGAGTTATAACCAGTATCTCTCCGGTGAGGCCCGAGGTCAGACTCCTAACCCAGTTCCACACGCGTGTCCTCAGGTCAGAGAGCGACTCTCCGTTGATGGGCGCATAGTTCTCTGCCCCTAAAGGACACTCAGCTCGTTTTTTCAGCAAGAGTTCAAGCGGCATCCCCTCCAGTTTCCCGCAGGAAATCTCACGCAAGGAAGGTTCCGTCTCTATGCGTACCTTTCCGTTCATTACGGCAAGCACCGCATCGGCGGTTTGCCGAGCGCGCAGAAGATCGCTACAGATTAGCTGCGAAATGTCATGCTTCGCCGCCAGGTAATGCCCCAAAGCCTCAGCCTGTTTGATCCCACGCGAAGTGAGCACGGTATCAGCCTGCCCCTGTATTGTCTGATTGCGGGACTCAGCTGTCTCGCCGTGCCTCACGACTAGCAGAACCTTATTCAAGAAGCTGTCTCCCTAAAAAAGCCCCACGCCGATACCTAGGTTCTAAACCCCTGGTATTCCTATTGCCCCCCTATGCCTCTCTGTACCATAGTGAGACACACTATGAGGGAAGATGCTCCGTGCGACAAGAGGATTCTGGCATGAAGAGTGAAGCATGGGTCTCCATCAACTCCATTGCACCGCATCTCGATGTGAGCAAGGACACGGTGTACTAATGGATTAATCAGCGGGATATACCAGCCCACAAAGTGGGACAGAAGTGGAAATTTAAAATCTCCGAGGTGGATGAGTTGATTTGCGCCGGTAACGCCAGTGAGAAGTAAGCTCTGGCAGCACCAGGGCATATCAAATACCTGAAGCACTCAATCAGTGTCAGGTGAATCAAAATGGTGTTTGCGCTAGATTCTACGATTGCGAGACGAGCCAATAGCTCAAGTTTTCAGGGGAATTGGTAACTTGGTCACATTATCCAATGGATGTCTCTATAGCTTGAGAAAATCAGATTTGGCAGTGCATATTGAATAACTCGCCCACTATGAAATTGACACACGCCATCTTATTTGTCCTATGAGTTTTACCTTGACACCTATTCCATTTAATAATCTAATAGGCACATCAAGACTCAGGAGAGCAATTCATTTTGCTCTTAATAATTATCATCGCACTCAGGATGACATTACTACCTGTTTAGTTTGGCTAATTACAGCATTAACAAACTAACTCCCGGGTGCTGATATTCTGACAGATTGAAATGCACTATCGGTAAAAGGGGAGCGAATATATGGCTATTGAGGTACGAATCTCCAACCAAGAGACTTCAGGTTTCAGTGAGGATGCAAAAATAAAAGTAGAAGAAGCATCAAAAACTTATTGTGAGACATTGATTAGTCATGTCAAACTTATAGAGCGAAACCGACGATTTCCCGGAGGTAACCCGGATATCACGGAGACTATGGTTGTAGATGCTATTCGTTCCTTTGCCAGCCACTGTCCAACGCGTTCCAGAACACTAGCGATTCGGATATTGGCTTCCATCCTCCCCTTTCTCACAGGATTTTTATACAATAAAGAAGCACTTCACAATGAATTAAACATGTTTGGATTTTTTCTATTAGTCGCCACAGCTATCACATTCATTGTTATGTCCTTAATAATGGAGTAGGACAATCCGGTGAATAATCATGATTCAAGTCAAATAATCTAAGAGGTAAGCCATGATAGTCACCCTTATATATCCAATCACTTACCAAAAAGGATGAACCATACTATGCCTGCATACACACCTGCCTTCCTACCGAATGAAAAGCCAACTTTTGGAATCCTGAGCCTACTTGCATTTCAACATGTGTTGGCTATGTTCCCAGCAACTATTCTCGTTGCGCTCCTATGTGGATTTCATACAAGTACCGTGCTTCTCGCAGCAGGATTAGCAACAATAGTTGCTCTTATATTGTCTCGAAACGCCACTGGGACATTTATCCCACTTTTTTATGGGTCGAGTTTCAGCTACATCGCAGCATATCTCAGTGTTGCCCTAGCAATGGGACATGAAGTTGAGTTCGGTGTACCAGCACCAGACAATGTAATATCAGTGATTCAGGCTGGCATTCTAGCAACTGGTGTTCTTAACCTTATTGTAGGATTTGCGATGAGGGGTATTGGGAAGGATCGAATCGACAAGCTACTTCCACCGATAGTAACAGGCCCCGTTGCATGTGTAATTGGATTTGCACTGTCCTATTCTGCACTTGATATGTCATTCAATAATGGTCCTTGGCTACTCGCATTCTTGACATTGCTTGTTACTGTGTTCCTTTCGCATCTACTTCGGGGACGCGGATTCCTTGGTATGTTTCCTGTTCTCATTGGAGCGATTGTTGGATACTTACTGACTCTTGTGTTCGCCTCCGAATATATTTCATTCAGTGCTTTTTCAAATGCTCCTTTGCTACAGATACCACATATCACATTGCCTGATTTTACCGGTCCGATGGTTATTACAGCAGTTTATAGCATCTCAATCATGGCAATTGCGACGATTCCTGAGTCGACAGCCCATCTATATCAAATGAGTATATATGTAGACGAACTCGCCGATGAAATCGATGCACCTAAAGTTGCACTTGAACAGTACCTCGGAATCAACCTTATATGCGATGGAGTTGGAGATATAATATGCGGGGCCTGTGGTGGACCCGCAGGAACCAACTACGGTGAGAATAACTCTTTAATGGTTATCACTAGAAATTACTCGGGGCCTGCCATAATCGGAGCAGGGGTCATTTGCGTACTCCTTGCTTTCATTGGCAAGTTCTCTGCACTTATCGGAACAGTACCTGTTTTTATAAGTGGTGGTCTTGCCGTATATTTATTTGGTGTTATCGGAATGCAAGGCATTGCACTTATGCAAGAGAGCAATGTGAATCTGTTTTCTCCTTTGCAGCTAGCTGTTGGTGCAACGATTATGGTCGTAGGAATCGGTGGACATATTGGCTTTACCGGAGGGCTACTTCCTATCACAATACCTGGAATCTTTCCAAATGGGTTACCAGCTATAGCAACTGCTGCCTTACTTGGTATATGTATGCATCTAGTACTAGTAAACCTGAGACAAGATATATACAGGAAGGGAGCCGCCCAAGTTTCTATTGGTCCAGAGCTCATTAGGAGAGAAAACAAGATCAAACAGAATTGATGCGAATAAATTGTCCTTAAACTCCTTAATATCATCATTTTTGTTGGATGTATTCTTGTATCTCTATTTAGTATTATAATATATTTTGTTTTACAGTGATTCTATATTGTTTAGATATTGCACGAATCAATAATAAATATTGTAACCTAACCTGAGCGATTCTGTTGCTGGAAAAAGGTCACCCTTTGGGCTAAGCTGCGAAAAACAAAGAAATAACAGCAAGTGCGGTGGCACCCAGCCCCACCTATTTGTTGATATCCTGATTAGAAGCTCGGGGCTCTTACCCCTCCATGGCATCGTGGCTCTGGAGTTGTATCCATAACTGAGAGCGGTTCGCTTTCCTTCTAAAGATACCTGCTTGGCGTCCCGTGACACGTCACGTGCACTTCACTCCTCGCCCGCGTCGCAGCTACATACAGCAGGGATCGCTCGCGCTTCTCTCTGAGCTCCTTGTCTGAGTCTCCTACCGCTCCTGCCAGAGCCTGTGATAACGGAATCACGTCGTCGTTTGCGCCTGTAATGACGACCCGCTCGAATTCCAACCCTTTCACTCGGTGCATTGTAGCAAGCCTTACGCCCGGTGCACTGCGATCCTCAGGTCTGGTGCGACGTATGGAGTAGGTTGGAATGCTGTTCGCACGTATAGCGCCCTCATACTGGTCAAGCAATTGCCCTGTCCGCGCGACCACGCAGACCTGGTTCAGTCCCTCCTCGTCGAAACGACTCAAGTATTCGACAAGAAAGCGAATCTCGTCGGAGAACGTGTCGAAGGGGTGGACCTCGGGATCGACCCCATGCATGAGCGAACGGTAGCCAGTCTGCTCGTCGACTCCGCCGTCCAGGTCGTCGAACGTGACATCCCGGAGGCTATTAACGGCCCAGCGCCGGTTCTCCTCTGTCGTCCGATAGTTGATACGCAACTTCTGACCGCGGCCGACAATGTCGATTCCGGCGTCGCTGAGGGTTATGGGATGCCGGTATATGCGTTGATGGGCATCCCCGACGATGAATATGTCTTGGGAGTACTCGGGAACCATGGCCCGGAGGAGCATTAACGCCTGCCGACCCAGGTCCTGCGCCTCATCGACAACGATGCTCCGGTACGGGAGGATGTTGCCCTGGCGCTCCAAGAGCAATCGAGCGTCGCGCATCGCCCCATCGGCTTCCCGCAGACGGTTCTCGTCAAGGAGCGTTCTGTACTCCTCGAAAACCGGCCAGATCGCCTTCCGCTGCCGGCGTCCAAGCGGGGTGACTCGCCCGACCCGGGAGACGCGAAGATAGTCGTTCAGACTCATGATCTCCTGGGGCTGGATGACCTGCTCCCACTCATCCCTATAGAAGCTCCGGGTCAGATCCATTTCGGAAGGTCGAAGATCAAGGGCGTTTTCCCAGAGGGTCTCGGTCCGGGCACCGTAGTCGATGGAATAGTCGTAGCCCTGCTTGCGAAGGAACTGGGTGACCCACTTATCGAGGTTGACCACCTCTATTCTCTCCAGGACATCGTCGGAGCAGATCTTGGCCAGGTTTTCTTCGATGTCGGCGGCCAGATTGACGGTGAACGTAGTGAACAGAAGACGCTGCTCCGGCTCGTCGAAGACGTTCTCCACCAAGTAGTTCGCCCGGTGCATGGCAACCACCGTCTTTCCCGTCCCTGCCCCACCGAGCACACGTATTGGACCGTTCGCGTTCATCTGGACCAAGCGGCGCTGAGATGGGTGGAGGAACACGCGCCACTTCTCTAGCGGCGCGCTGAGTATCTCAGCCAGCTCCAACTCGTCCTCGACCACGTGGAAACGTCGCTGGGAATCGGGATTGTCGAAGGCGGCGGCGTAGTCGGAAGTATCGATCTCTTCCTCGGCCCGCTGCTGACGTAGCTCCGCCATCTCTCGGTCAACTTCGCGAAGCGTGTCCCCCGCAGCGAGGAGGAATAATGCCTCGTACGCCTCTTGTGGCAGGTGCGTTTCAATGAGGTCCAGGTCCTCCTCGGTGTTCACGCTCCGAACGAGCGCCATCAGTTCCTGGGGGATGCCCAGCCTGGCGAGCTCGCGGTCTCGGTACTCCCTGTACAAGCCTGTCCGCTCCTGCTCAGCTTCCTCCGCTTTATCTTCCAGCTGTTCCGAGATCTGCTCGACAGGCAGAACCTGCAGGGCACCGGTCTCCGGGTGGATGCTGTAGACCTTGTTCATGGCCCATTTATAGTCATCGTCGTGGTTGTCCACCCAGAGTAGGGCGTACACGTTACCGGACTCGGGCTTCAGAACGATGCCCCGGTAGGCCTGGTCAATCCGGACGGATCGCAGGTTTTCATCAGCAGCGCCCTCGATCTTTTCGTAGTTGATTCCCGAGGACCGTGGATCTGCTTTGAACTTCTCCACGAAACGCCGGACCTTTGACTGCTGGCTCTGGGGAATCTGGCAGAAGGCGTCGAGGAAATCCGTGGAGATCGCGACGCGAACAGAGGGCTGGAGATTCGTGTTGGTTCCAGGCTGAGTCGTCATGTGTTCATAACACCTCCGTACTGGTCGGCGAATGCGGCAGGATCGGCTGCTGCCTCGGGGAAGCCAACCACTGTCCAGCCTGCGTCTCGGAAAGCTCCCGTCGAGGCTTCGTCCCCGGGGTCCAGCACTACCAGCTCTGCCGCGGGCCATGCCAGCTCTGCCATCCCGGCCACGCGACCTGCTGAATCAGTGATCTCGTAGCCGACCTCCGGACAAGCCCCACCCGCTTCTCTCAAGGCTTCTAGGACCGACGTGTACTCCGGCAGCACTAACTCTTTAGCTTCCTTCCACGCCTCATCCTCGAAACCTGGAGGCGTGATGGGGCCCATGCCGGCGGAGGTGAGATCCAGATCTGAGAACGTTCCGTATTCTATCCCGCGCCGGTTCAGAACCAGGCCTGGGAGGAACTGAATGATGTTGAGTAGACGGAGTGTGCCGTTCCAGAGGCGCTTGAAGCTCTCATCTTCGGGAACTGCTTCCTGGTCTTCCAGAATCGCCACGTAACGGATGGCCTCCGGGGCCAACTTCTGAACACCCTCCCTCGTGGCCGCCATAAACCAGCGCATGCGGGCTTCGTACTCGTACTGACCGAAGACCTCGATTCCGATGTCTCGCACGTGGTCAACGATAAAGTCGGGGAGATTCTGATCCAGCTCATCCTTCCACTGCACCTGCCGCTCTTCCGACCCTGTGACGTGCTTGTCGGTCAGAAGCACCGCCTGGACTGCAGCGTAGGCGGTCCAAGCCTTGAAATCCGGGTCAGCCAGGAATCGCAGCAACCAGTTGAATCCGTCGTGTTGAGGCAGGTCAATCAGTGATCCGACGTCGAATTGCTCGTCGAATCCGCGTACGATCTGGCGGTAGTTTACGGCCCCTGGCACGGCGAGCGAGGGTGCGAGGAGGTCTACGTAATGGTCGCTTTTTTCGTCCCCCGATCGCTCAATGTCCTGCCAGGTCAGTGACCAGACATGGTACTGGCCGCTTCGCGCAATCGCGATGCGTTGGGCGAGGTCCTGGCCGATCCGGTCGTGGTGGTAAGTCCAGCCGTCCACGAACACTGCAATCGGTTTCGTGTTGGAGCCGGTACGCGCTGGTGAGATCACGAAGTCAGCGCGCGATGGAATTGCGATCCCTTGTCCCCCTCCCAACTCCACTTGCGGCTCGATATGATACGACGCTTCGCCGATCTTCAGAAAGTACCCGGGCTTGCTGTGGACAATCTGGGAAGCCACGGCGACTGGACGCTCCTCTGTGCCAGATGCATTGAGCAGCTCGATGAAGCGGGCCTCGAGTTCGCTCTCGAGCAGAACATTCACCTTTGCGTCCCTGAGATTCTCGATCTCAACCAACTTGTCCCAGCGTTTCAGTACGGAAGACAGCAACCAGATAGCACGATCCCGGGAGGTCTCCCCCATGTCGTAGCTATTCCGGTACGCGAACAGGCACCGGTAGCAACCATCTTTATTCGGGTCCTCGTTGCAGGTGCACGAACGCAACGTATCGAGGGCATTCTCGAAGACCTTCAGCAGGGGCCCGGGGTCCCGCATGAGTTCCTTCAGGTATCCCGTGCCCCCGGGGACGGTATCGTAGAGCACGAGGGATCGTTTGCGGTGTTCCAGCCCCGGGATAGGCTCTTCGAAGTCGGCCACCTGCAGATGGTCGATCTTGCCCTGGAACGTCCTGCGAAGCCCAAGCTGCAGCGCCGCGATGAACGAGTGGAGTGTCTGTTCGGACCCGCTGAACGTCGTCTCGGGGAGCAGCACCCGGATCCCCTCCGAAGAGAACTCCCGGTAAAGGTACAGGCATGATTGGAAGGCGTCCTCATCGTCCGAGTTGCGGGCTGGGCAACTGATGGTGTGTTCGGCTTTGCCGGTCCGTGGCTGCACCTTTCCGCAGTGACGGCATATCGTGAAGCCCCTGCGACGGCTCTCGACACCTGCGATTCGTAGCGGCTGCCCGTCGAGAGACAATTCGCCGAAGTTCACCTCGCGGAGGCTCACTCTGCTCAGGAACTCGAAGCCGAACGGCAGCTCGTCATCGTCTATCAGGTACGCGGACGTGATGTCATTTTCGTAGTAGTCGACGAGTAGCTGCTTGTTAAAAAAGACCGGGTGGCGATCATCGCTGTCGTCGGTGGTACGGCTACGGCGATCGGACTCGCGAGCAAAGACCTGTCGCATGCGGACCATGGGCTGCTTCTGGCCCGCATCCGCCCATTGGGCGCTATCGCAGCGCGGGCAGACGGACGGGGTGTCGCCCTCGACGTGGAGAGCGGAGTAGGAGCAGTTGTCGCAGAATCGCCACTCCTCGATGTCGGCAACGGCCAGGTCAATCTGGTCCACACGGACGTTTCGGCCCTCGGCATAGAACCGGTTGGCGGGAGCCAGCTCCGAGATGGCGCTCACGGCAGGACGTTCATACTCGTAGACCCGAGTCTCCCAACCGCCGTCTTCATCTTCGCTCTGCTTACGGTAGATCAGGGACCGGAGCGTGACACCAGCTTCCGGGAAGGCATAGTTGGGGATAAGACCTTCATCAGTAAGGAAGTTCAGGGTGTGGCGGCCGTCGATCTTCTCGCGGACGATGCGCTGGAGGGCGTTCCGCTCTCCCCGGAGATTGTTGAGCTCCTTGTCATAGTTCAGGTCCTGGACCTCCTGCTCTTCCATGGCCCGAATCCGGTTCCTCAAGCGACGGATGTTCTTCTGGAGGCCCTCCCGCTCCTTCTTCAGCGCGTGGAGACCTCCAAGAAGCTTATAATCCAGCGTACCATCCTCGAGACCTTCCACGCCTGCGAACCAGCGCACGTGGGCCTGCGCATCATCGCCCAAGCGGTCCCCGAACAAATCGAGAAACGCCTCCACGAGCGATTCCCGCCGCTCACCGACGAACGCCAGAAAGTTGCGGGGAAACTCCTCGCTCTCCTCGTGATCCAGCTCGTCGAGGACGGAGCGCAAGTTGGTCGGTATCGCCTTCGCTGGAATCCCGCTCTCCACCCAACGGTCGAGACAGAAGCCCGTGAGCTGTCGCTCAAGGACGGCTGCTGCGCGCAGAAATACGCCCGGCGGTCGGATCTCGCCCTCGATCATCTCCTTAGGCTGGGCATAGAAGTACAAGTCATGAGGCCTGCCGGTGGCCACCGCCAGGTTCAGCGCGCTCCCCTCCCGACGCCCGGAACGCCCGATTCGCTGGATGTAGTTAGCCTCGGAGGGCGGGACCGATCCCAGGATCACTGTAGACAGGTCACCGATATCGATCCCCATCTCGAGCGTCGGTGTGGCCGACAGCAGATTCGGATCCCACGGGTGCTCGCCTCCCTGGAACCGGGTCTCGAGCAGTTCACGTTTGTCCCGATCCAGGAGGCTGGTGTGCTCTGCCGCAACGATCCTCTGGACGTCTCCGGCGGAGTACAGCTTCCCGTAGTAGTCCAGTGCCGCGTCGGTGGGGTGGTAGTGTCCCATACAGCGGAACCGGAGACACGGCGCGCCGGTCCAGTCCCCGGTTTCCTGGCCCGCAGCGGCCGTGACATGCCCACAGCGATCGCACCGAAGTTGCGCCACATCCCGCGAGATTCGAATCGCACCGGGCGGCATGCCCCACACCGGATCCCCTCTGGACTGCCTTTCTTCCAGGAGATCACTTTCCAGAAGCGCGTCGATCACATGCTGGTAGAACTCATGGAGCACACTTCTCAGCAACGGGTTGATGTGGGTGAGGCACTTCTCGGCCCAGGACTCATACCAGGTCGAGTTGCCGCCTCCACCGCCGCTATACAGTCCGTCAAAGTTCCTGTGCGATCCTGTAGTAAGAAACACAGGCGCACGGGTGTGCTGGCCGTATCCAGGCATGAACGGGATCCGAGTCAGTTGGTAGGTGTTCCCACCACTGCTGACGAAACCGTCCACGTCCGGGTGGTAGATCCCACCCTGCGTCCTCATGTGAGTAAGAATCCCGACCAAGAACGGCCGCAGCGACTCCGGCTCGAGCCCGCCGAAGCCACCGAACTCATTGGATAGTACGTGGAGGAGCCGCTCCACGGTCGCGTCGATGCGCTCCCGGTCTGGGTAGGCGATCGAGACGCCCGACTTCTCAAGCGTCCGTCCGATGCGGGCCCGGTAGCCGTACTCGCTGAAAATTTCCCACGAGATCCGCTTCCGAACGAGGTCCATGAGATCGGACCCAGCAGGCAGGCGGCCGTGGTCAACCATGTACTCGTACGCTTCTAACCACGTCATGTCCGGCGCGATGAACAAAGCAACGAACTCGCGGTTGTCTAACCGTTCCTGCCAGTACTCGGAGAATGTCTCCGGAAGGCTCTCCAGGGTCAGTTCATTCACACCGTCATCACTAATCTGGTTGAGGAACTTCTGGAGAGCTGTCCGAACAGTGAACCGGTACGTCCGAGCGCTGTAGAAGCCGGCGCGATGGGAAGCATCCTGCACCGAGTCGGCGAACGTGATCAGCTTCTTGTGCTCGTTGTATCCGGAGGCGTAGAGCTGGGTGATGAGGACGCTAGTCAGACTGGCGGCCCGGGAACCCAGGATGGTGAGGGCGTCCTTGCTGCCGCAGTACGGGCAGTCGTGATGGCCATAGTGCCGGTTATTGGCGCCCTGACGGACGTTGTCGGCCAGGAACACACCGATGGCCGGCCCGTCGGGCTTGGTCCCATGGACCTTCAGGTTCTCGTCCACGTATGCCCAGGTACCGGCCAGGTTCTCGACCGCCTCGGGGTTGTCCGGGAAGAGGAACTTGACGTTAGGGCTGTTGGCGAAAAAACCCTGATAGAAACTCTTTAGATCGGGATGTAACCGGTCGTCCTGCTGGCGGAGGGTGGCGCCCCACCCCGTACTGCCGCAGTCCCTGCATTGGACCACCGGAAGGTGGTGGACCCGCTGCTGCTCGGTCAGGTCGTCGAAGAAGGCCAACCGTGGCTCCGCGCCGACTGATGCGACCATTCTACGGAGCTCTCGGAGCCAGAGCTGGATCCGTACATTCAGGAATGGCAGCGTGGCTCGTTCCGCCGCCAGCTCCTCGTCGGCGTTAGCCTCTGAGGCCCGGGGTGCCCAGATCCGGGCGGCCGTGACCAGCGCGATCAGGCTGTCGAGGAGGTCCCGGCGGTATTGCTTATCATCGTCGCGGAGTGCGAGGGTGGCCCGGACAAGCGCTCGCTGGACCTCGCCCAGACTCCGGATCTTCCCGCCCAATACGGTGAGTAGGTTGCGGAAGAGGGGGTGCGCCTTGAGGAGCTCGCCGAGCTTGACCCGCCAATGTGGGCTGTCGAAGTCATCGATGACCAGTTCGCCACCGAACCACAGATCGACCTGGGCCCGTAGATACTCTTCGACGTGGCTGTAGTGCACCGACGAGAGCGCCTCTGCCTTCTCCGGTGGCACGGGCCCGATAGAATGAACAAGGGAACTGCCAAGGAATTCGGGGATGGACTGGCGAGACTCCATGATGACGGCATCAGCGTCGAACTTATCTCCGAAGATATCCTCAGCGTAGGCAATGAGCTCCCCACGCGCGTCATCTCCGCCGAGCGTGGCGGACGTTCCCACGCAGCAGAGATGTCCCTCGGGCGTTCCGAGGCGAGCTTTGAGGCGTCGGATCAGACAAGCGAGGTCAGTGCCCTGGGCACCATCAAAGGTGTGGAGCTCATCTACCACCAGGTAGCGTAGCGTATCAGGAACGTTCTGCTCCCAGAGCGGCAAGTCGTCGGGCCGGATCAGGAGGTAGTCCAGCATCTTGTAGTTGGTCAGCAGTATATCCGGCGGGTCCAGCCGCAGCGTCGTACGGTCTGTAATGATCCCGCTCGCGTTCATCGCCTTGCGGGGCGCTCGATCCCGCTGGCCGATATAAAGCCCTGCTCTGACCTCCCCTGCCAGCGTGTTGTCTCCCGCCACCAGGCGCCCAATCCGAGCAGCCTGGTCGTTGGCCAGTGCGTTCATGGGATAGACAATGATCGCCTTGATCCCCTTCTGCTCCCGGTGTTCATAGCAGTACTCGAGAATCGGAAGCAGAAACGCTTCGGTCTTCCCAGAGCCCGTTCCCGTCGCCACCAGGGTAGAACGTGGTTGGTCGGACAACAGCCGGTCGAAGGCTTGGTCCTGATGGCGGTAGGGCTGGAAATCGAAGGAGAGGTTCGAGAAAGGAGCATCCCCGCGGTTACCGACCTCGAATGGGAGTTGAATCGAGAGATACGGGCCCTTGAAGATGCTACCGTCCTCTTCCAGCAGCCGATTCAGCACTCCCTCGAAATGAGGTGTGGACACTGGGAACGTCGTGCGAAGGAAGTCCTCCACGCCTTGTTGGAGCTGCTGAGCGAGAACAGACGAAATCATGCTATACTCACGTTTTCCGTACTACCGAAGCGCTCCTCGAAGGCGGCCCACGCCTGCTCGTAGTCGGCCTCGCGGTCCACACCGGTGAAGGGAGCGTGGTAAACGATCGTTCGCTCCACCGGGCCCCCGGGGAGGGTGTCATCCTGGATGGTCTTCTCGACGGTGCCAGTCGTCTTGTCCTTGATCTTCCGCCACTCCGGCGTCTTGAAGCCCACCCCGGAGAGCCCCTTGCTCGTGGTGTAGATGATGCGGCCGGTCTGGTCGTAGTAGGTGTGCCGGTCGTTGTGGCGGAGCACCGGAAACTGAACCCTGTAGATGGTCTGGAGTTCCTTGAGAGTCAGCCCCAGCGCCATAGCGGCCAGGACATCGATCTCCACCAGCGCCTGCCGACGCTCGAAATCGGTGCGGAGGGCACAGTCCCGCTGCCAGGTGGGTGTCAGGTTGCGGAACCTGTCAGGATCCAGGCGGGGGTCGGATTTCGCCCAGCGGTCTACCCGGAAATCCTCGTCCCAGCAATCGGTCCAGAGATTGGCGTAGTGGGTGGTTAGGCAGTTGAGCGTGAGGGTACGGGTGAGAAGCGGCATTTCCTGGCCTTCTGCCCATTCCGGAGCAGGGAGCATCGAAAGGAGATCATGCCGCAGATCACCCTTTCCTGTAGCTTTGATGAAGAAGTCGTTCGGAATCCCCGTCCAGAAACCGTTCAAGGTTACCATCAACGGGGAGAGTCGGAATGCAATTGAGACCGCTGCATCGATGTGCCCAACGCCCGGCGGCATGATGCTCGGGGCCAAGGATCGCTCAGAAGACGAACCTATACCTCGCCTGTTTACGTGGCGGTAAAACTCCGTCACCCGCTTCTCTTCGCCCCACGGGACCCGCGGCGTGCGACGGCGATACTCCTCGGGAGAGCAGGCCGGCCGATAGAGAGTACGGGGCAGATAGTCGTCGGGGATGTGGGTCAGGTCGAGAACGTCGTAATCCCCCTTGGACTTGCAGGGGAACCGGGGCGTCTTATAGAGCGGCGTGCCTACAAAGAAATGGGGACCCGAGAATACCCATCCTTCAGGGGCGTCGGGGAAGTGGTTGTCGTAGGTGATTGTTCCGGCTCTCTGGGCATTCGTCTCGTGCCACATCTCCAGGGAGTAGTATTCGCCCTTCAAGTCACCGAGGCGTCGGGGGTGTTCTCCAAACCGCTCCAGCACGGCGACCACTTGTCGTGAGTGCACGGCCGGAAGTCGCGCCCGCTCCGGGGGGGTCCCCTCCTTGTCATACAGGCGGGCGAAGAGACCGAGCGTATCCCGATCGACCTGCACGATCCTGTCTCGGTGGCCAGCCAGGTTCCAGTTGTTCTCGTCGTCCTTAATACCTGGAACGGGGCCGCGGCCGTCGCTCTCGAAGCAGGCGTCGATGGTGGGCGGGTTGAAGAGGTTTGCAATGTGACCGAACGCGGGTTGCTGATCTGATCGATCCCGATAGATGTTGATACTGTATCGGCTGCGGTGAGCGATTGGGAAGAGCATCAACTGATTCTGGAACTGAAAGTGGTAGCGAAGTCTCGTGTAGAGCGCTTCGCGGAGCCTTCCTCCATTCGGATCATCAAAAACACCCTCAGGATGCAGGAAGGCCGAGACCCCTGCGGACCGCCCCACCATCCGTGCCTGTGGGATGAAGCACTTATAGAGATTCGTTTGCTGCCCCTTGAGCAGGGGATTGTTCTGGCGAGCGTTAAGGTACTGCTGGGTACCTTCTGCTTCCTCGAAAGCGGCAAGGTACCGGCTCCGGAGCTCCCGCTCTTCGATAAGGGTCTCCCGAAGCTTGGCCAGCTCCGACGCCCGGTGATTACGGATCGCATACCGGGGGTCCACGTCGCCCATGAGCCCGACCTCGTCCCATGTCACCTTGATCCAGGGCGGATTCCCCAGCACCAGGTCGAAGCCCCCCCGCTCGGCGAAGAGGTCCGCGAACTCCAGTTCCCAGTGGTGGAAACGGTACCGTTCGGCAAGTTCGCGGACCATCATGAGGCGCGGTCGGTGGTCACACAGTCGCTCAATATCAACAAAGCCGAATTCATCCTTCAAATTCACGGCCAACTGCTTCGGCATGGTGTCCGGAAACAGTCGCGTCTGCTTAGGCCCTTGCTCCGCCTCAAGAGCATGACCGCCAAGGAGTAGCTCCAACTCGAGGAGGTATTCATCACGAGATGGTAGATGCTTGGCCTCTTCCATCGGCCAAAACCACAGTGCGCACCAGTAGTCCATGATCAACTTGAGCCTACGATACGGACTACTATTCCGTACGCGCCGAGACAACAGCTCCTGCTGGAAGATCTGGTCCTTTTCCCGGGTGGTCGTTGGGGACCTCACATCGTCGGCGGGTTTGCCGTAGATCGAAATCGGATCGGTTGTACGCTCACGGATTCGCCTCAACTCCTCGGCCTGCTTCGCCCACAACCGGTCGATCTCGTCCGATAGACGCTTCAGGGTCTTGATGTCATCGTCTGAAAACGGCTTGGTGAACTCGCGTCTCCACGCCTTGATCTTCTTGATCTCCTCGCCGGCCAGCTCCTGGATCACCTTATCGTTGTAGGCCGCCATACCTTCATCGGGCAGCAAAAAATGGTAGACCATGTCTCTCGGGCGCTCTTTGCCCAACGGAACGCGATCCGGCACCTCGCCCAGCCAGGTGGGCTCCCCCTTCTTCCGCTTGCCTAAGAGCCTTGATGGGAACACCTGTCGACGTGCCCCGATCAGTGAGTTCCCGGTGTGGAGCTGCATCCCGAACCAGGGGACGAATCCGCCCACGTGGATGGTGTTCAACCAGAGTGAGACCTCGGCCAGCTCTGTCGCTACGGGATTGAGGTCCACGCCGAAGACATTATCATCGGCGAGGTACATCTTCACCCGCTGCTTCTCGTACGCGTACTCGTCAGGCGCGAGGATCTCGACGAGTTCCTTCTGCCTGCGACGCAGGTATGCGTCGGCCAGTTGGTTCACGGCCTCGTTCAGGAACGCGGCGCTCCCCATCGCTGGCTCGCACACAGTAAGTTCCAGGATCTCGTCAGCTGTCATGCCGGCTTCGTCATCGCCGATGAGATCCTTCAGGGCGTACTTCACCAGTGTCCTGGTCAGCACCTCCGGCGTGTAATACGAAGCGCTTTTCTCCCGGTCACGGCCCGCCAGCCGGTAGATGAACGTGCCCTTCTCATACTTCCGTAGCGTCCCGTCTTCGTTATATACACTCTCTTGCTCTTCGTATTCCTGCAGGTCGCCTTCTGAGACGAAGTAGGCCTGGTCGAGCTCGTCGTGGCTCGTGTCCTCCTTCTTCTTGACTTCGTAGAGGTCTTCCTCAGCGAAGAACCCACGGTAGGATAGGAGCGCCTCGTAGACCGCCCCGAGCTGGTTGATCCCGAGTTGGGCGTAAGAGATCCGCCCGCGCCGTCCCTTCCGCCCGTCCCTAGTTGGATCGGACAGGGACATCAGCCGGATGATCTTCTGGAGGACCTTGTTCCGGAGCCTGGTCTTGCTTAGTGTCGGCGTCCGTTCCAGGTCGAACAAGTGGGTCTTGAGGGGCGGGAGCCGGAACGTGTCGTGGTCGGGCGCCTCAAGATCGAGCTGCTCAGGGCCCCAGCCGCTCCACAGTAGATCGAACAGCAGTCTCAGCGACTGATCCAGGTAGTAGCCTTCTCTGGACTCCTCGGTTTCCAGCCGGACGAGCTCCAGCTCTCGCAGACTCTCAAGACTGTACCCCTCCCTGTAGGCAGCGGCGTTCATGGGAGCATATCCCAGCTCCGGTCGAGCCTCGATGTAGAAGAGGAAGAGAAGCCGGTACATGTAGCGGAGGCACTCCAGTGACAGCTCCGCGGCGTCCAGCTTGTCCTCGCCTGAGAAGACGGCTTCTTTCCGAACGGTTCTGAGGTACCAGATAGCTTCATTGCCCAGTAGCTCGATAGACTCGCGAAGCGCGTACTTCAGATCCTCGGATACCGCGAACGCATGCTTGTGGGAGCTCTCGTCCAGGGTGTCGAGGAGTGCGAGGCCATCCTCGGGGCAGGTGCTTTGCCGGTGCGCCAGGACAGCCATGGCTTCCAGCGTGGAAGGTTCCCTGCGGCTCAGGATCTCGACCAAGTTGAAACGAAGTAGTCGCTTCTCGTTCCACTTAGTTCGGTCGAGGAGGGCAAGCTGGGAGTCACTGATCAGCATCACCCACCGTGGCGGCTCGCTCCGGCCGAAGACGTGCTTCGTGACAAGCTCTGTGAGCGTTAGGCCGAGCAGCTCGCCATCAGCCTCAATTCCGTCCGGGTACTGGCTGTCCAGCAGCGTCAACTCCAGCGGATCGGTGTCTTCTCCGGCAGTATCAACGGTTTCGAGGATCCAGAGCTTCGGTGCACCGCTGGCCTTCGTAATCTCGCCCAGGATCGGGATGGAACTACCGTCATCCACAGGCCGTATGTCTGGATTGACCTGATACCCCAGCGTATTCAACAGATTAGTGACGAATGGTCGCTGTCGGCGCAACCGTGCAGCCGGGTCCTTCTCCTTCTGCAGATCGCTGCGAAGCTCGAAAAAGCGCTTCCGCAGGCCGCCCAGGCGTTCAAACGGCGGTGTGACTTCCTTCTCCTTCTTCTCTCGCCGCCACTTCTTCAGGACGTCCTTGAGGTCCTTCTCCAGGATCTCGTGGAGGTAGTGGTTTGTATAGAACTCGTTCTCGTTGTGGATGCCTGTCAGATCTAGGGCCATGGTCAATCAGCGACTTGTGAGTACGGCTACGACCTGCAGGTAGGGCGTATCCTCAGTAGTCATGGTATCCTCGACCCACTCGAGATACTCGTCGAAGATTCTGTCGATGTCCCTGCGTTGCTTATCCTTGCGCCCCTGGGCCAGCGCTGTCAGTTCCCCTTCAGTGTCGAACTCCAGCTCGAGCTGTTGGTACTGGCGGGTTTTGAGCCGCTCGAGCTCTTCCAGCTCCCGATTGAGCTTCTGGTTGATCTGTTCTTCGAAAGCGTCTCTTCGGTCTCTCATCCATGTATGTCCTTCTTCGATGGCCTCCGGCAGGGAACCCTGCAGCCGGTCCCCGTCAAACGATGCCCCCGTATTAGGCACGGTGGACGATGCCAGTCGGGTTCGTTCTAGAAGTGCATTGAAGTCTTCGATACCCTGATAGCTACCGTTCCGGAATGAAACCCCGAACCAGCGGTGAACCAGTGGATGGCTCTTGCGGTTGGGAACCACACCGGAAATCACGAAAACCGTCTCGTCCTCTTGGAGCCGATCCGGTAAAACGAGCACCGGGGCCTGGTGGCGTCCAAATGCAGCTAAAACCTTGTCGCTGACCCACTCCACAACGGGATGCTGTTCCCACAGATACTGGATCTGAGGCCACGCTGCTTCATCCTGGCGGCAGCGTCGAATCTCCGTCTTGATCGCCTCCCGCCAGCCGGACAACACGAATCGGTCGTCCTTTGGGTATGCCTCCTTCGGGAGAAACTCGAACCGTTCTTCCAGCTCGTCCGGGGCGGTTAAGTCAATCCGTCTCTCGTCCGGGTGGAACTCGACCTGGAGATCTTGCCGGGTCTTTATATGCTCGAGCCCCGCTTGCACGTATGAGAAGTCGCTGTCGAAGAGCGATGGCATCTCATCAGTCATCTCCTCGATCCGCTCCCCCGATGGGGGCTCGTCCTCTCCCATAAGGAGACGGAGCGGATCGAAGTTCAGGTCCTTGGGCTCGAGCTCCAACTCGAACTCTTCTGCAGACTTGCCGGCTTCTATGGCTGATGCCGTGATTTTCTCTTCCTCTTCGATGTCGTATACACCCATGAGCGCACGAGGATCTCCGATGTTCTCAGCCGCCTGTTCGTCCTTTTTCACCAGGATCTCCAGGATCCGGGTGTCGCCCCGGATCTTCTGATTATCGCTGTCGGTGACGAGGTAGAGGATCCGCGGTGTCTGTTCTTGGCCGTACCGATCGATTCTCCCGTTTCTTTGCTGAAAGACCATCAGCGACCACGGGATATCGAAGTGGATCAGCCGATGGGAAAGGTAGTGGAGGTTTATCCCCTCAGAGGCAACGTCCGAGGCGATGAGAAGGCGTACAGACGCGCTTTCGCGCCCGAAATCCTCAACAACCTCCTGCTGGTCCACATCGCTGAGTGAACCGTACAGGACCTGAACCTGGTCGTCCGTTAGGCCGAGATCCGCTTTCAGATTTTGCTCGAGGAACCGGAGTGTCTCTATTCGCTCGGTGAAGATGACAAGCCGGTCCTCCGGGTCGCTCCCATCCCAAGCGAACCCGCTCTCGCCTGTTTTCAGGACATCCAGGAGCTTCTGGTACTTGCTAAACTCGGCTGTCGTGACCTTGCCGACCTTCTCGAGTAGCGCTCTGAGGGACCGGATGTCCGTTTTAAAGTCTTCGACATCCTCGCGGCGGTCGAGGCGTTTGATCCGATTACGAATCGTCTCCGCACAGGCGGCAGGCGACGAGAAGAGGGCCTTGGACAGCGTCGTCTTGAAGAGCTGCGCACCGCCGCGACGCTGGTCGAGCCGGGTGAACTCCAACTCGTCAAACTCAGCGTACACCACTTCTTCGGTGGGGCTTGCTTCCGCCCGTGCCACTGCGATCTCCCGCTTCTTGAAAGCAGTCTGCACCTGGTCCTGGATGTCCTTCTTGAACCGTCGAATGAAGAGGCCTTTGATGTCCTCGGGCCCGTAGTCCTCTGGGTCGGCGATAGCCGTCGGATCGAGCATGTTCATCAAGCTCGCGAAGCTGCGTGCCTTCCCGTCGTGAGGCGTGGCCGAGAGCATGATCAGCGTGTCCGACCGCCGGGCCAGAAGTCCCGCCAGCTTCGTCCGCAGCGACCGCGTCCCGCGCTCTGCCACGTTCTGGGCCTCATCGATGACGATGATATCCCAGTACGCGTTCTCGATGTATGTACGGTACTCGGCGTCTTGCTTCAGTGTATCGATCGATATAATCGTCTTGTCGAAATAGTAGAACGGGTTGTGGTTGGTTGGCAGCTGCCTCCGGATCCGCTGGATCCCCGCGGAGTCCAGCCGGACCAGAGGGATCGTGAACCGACTCCACATTTCCTTCTGGAACTGGGTCAGCATGCTCTTCAGGGCCACCACCAAGATCCGTTTGCCTTTGCCGCGCTTGATGAGCTCGCTCATGAGGACTCCCGCCTCGAGCGTCTTCCCCAACCCCACCGCGTCAGCGATCAGGATACGCTGCCGCGGCTGCTCCAGTGCCTGGAGCGCCGGGTCGAACTGGTATGACACAGGATCCATGACAGCCTTGTGCCCCACATAGAGCCGGTGGTCCGTCGGTGGGGCCTGACGGAGCAGCGCTTCCATGTAGAGCAGCGAGGCGCGATAGTTCGGGCTCTCGTCCGGGACGAGCTCCGTGTCCCTGGGATCGAGGATCTCTATCGACGGCTCAATTTCGGTCAGGAAGATCGCTTCCTTGTCCCTTACGAGCTCCGAGAGGCCAACGACGCGAAGGGCTTCACCACCGGTGGAGGTGCGATCCACGCGACGGACGAGCCATTCAGCGTCACGAATGAGGACCTTGGCGCCCGGTGCGGGGGTGTTGATCATAGTCATCCCGTCAGTATTTCGAAGGCGTCAGAGATGTACTTCAGGAAGATCAGGCCGAGAACGACGTGCTTGTACTCGGCCGCATCCCTGGTATAACACAAGGCATCAGCCGCCTCCCGAAGCTTGGATTCGAATCCGAGGTTCGCACCTCCGCTGTCCCAGGAGGCCTTCTTCGTTGACCGTTTACTCGCCAAGCCTCACCTCCGGAGTGGGGGCACACGACAACTGGTGGTAGTAGATGTAGCAAGGCCAGTCATCGGGGAGCAAATCATCCCGTCGTCCCCTATATGAACTAATCAATGGGCAAGTTGACCGATCCTGGGGCATGCCCGTAGACTCAGTTACTCTACACCATCGGTTGAAGCGGAGTCACCAGCATTGTCAGGTAGCAGTTGGGGCAGACTGCTTGGTCGAGATTGACTCCTCGAATCCCATAGTCCAAACTGTAACATGTTGAAAGTAGTATCGCAGTGGCAGTTAATACTTAACCCCAATATCTGCCGTATACTCTGCCTCTGCAGCTGACGTGCAAGCCTTTATGCCGACACGGCATCGAAAAGACACGAAGAGAACGGAGGATTCGATGGCAAAGCCTCGAGCGTTTATCAGCTTTGAAATGGAAGACAAGTGGGCACGAGATTTCCTCGTGCAGCAGGCCAAGGACAAGAACAATGATATTGAGTTCTATGACTACTCGGTCAAAGATCCCTTTGACGCGAAATGGAAGACCGAATGCAAGAAGCGCATCGCAACCACTAAGGGCACCATCGTTCTCATAGGCCCTACGACCTCCAAGTCAGAGGCGGTTCTGTGGGAGATTGCTGAAACGATCCGCCAAGACCACTACATATTCGGCATCCAAATCAACAAGGACAAGACACACCCGATTCCATCGGGGCTACCAAGCAAGAATGTCATTCGCTGGAACTTCGAGCAGATCGTTAAGTGGTTGAATACCTGGACGTGATCAGCCATGTACCTTGACAGTCTCGCTGCGAAGATCCGGAAGCAGGTTCCCGATGAACGGATGCCGGCCGCAAATTCTGACGAGCTCTTCCGACTTTATGCTGTCCTCCTTCGCGCCAAGGGTGCAAACGTAACGCAGAGCGACGTCCACGATGCATGGTCGGTATGGATGGCACGTCATGATGACGAGCATGAAGCCTTGTTTGCATATGAGGGTCTGTCTGAGGACGTTCGAGAGGAAGATAGAGTCTTCGCGACGGCCATCCGGAAGGCTGCAGATGAGCTTTGTCAGGCAGGTGGCTCGCGACCGGCGATAGCAGAGATCCTTTTTCCGTCAGGGCCTCCGGCGAATGAGGCCGAGACTCGGCAGACTTTTGACCTCTACAAGATCATGGTTGATAGCTCCGAAGGGTTGGTGAGTCGGCGGCAGTCCGTGAACACGTTCTTCCTGACCATGAACGGAGCATTGCTCACAGCCTCCGGGATCATTGTGCAGAGTTCCAGCGGTAATAGACTCAGCGGTGTAGGAATCGCCGTATTGGCAATTGCGGGAGCAGTCCTCTGCACAGCATGGAGAAGCCTCATCACATCGTTTGGGCAACTTAACCGCGGCAAGTTCCGAGTGATCAACACGATCGAGCGCTACTTGAGGGCCGCCATATACGCTGCCGAATGGGAAGCCCTTGGCCGTGGTGAGAATCCAAAGATTTATCGGTCCTTTACGTCGCGAGAGATCTGGATCCCGAATGTGTTGCTCGTCCTGTACCTTCTGACAGCTGTGGGTGCCATACTATTTTCGGCAGGTTTCTTGAGTTTCGGTGGCGGTTAGGTGTAAGCGACCTAACAGCTGAAGCTGACGGTCGCCTGCGGCGCCCGCACAAAATCGGCAGACCGTTAGGCACGCCGACTTAGAGGAGCATTCCATGGAAAAGGAGCGGCATACCGAGGTTATCGAGTGTCGACATTGTGGGAATCGCGCACCGATGTTGGTAGTGGCTACATTTTCGGATGAGTATGAGGAAGGTGACAACGGGTATCATTGGACGGAGAGCAAGAATTACGAGTTGGTGCAGTGTCCATCATGCCGCGAGGTGACGCTACGGTATTACTTCTGGCATGACGGCTATATGGAAAGCGCTGAGGATACCACCATTCGGATATTCTACCCGGGGGAGAAGTCGATACCCAGGGGACTTCCGCCGGAGTTGGCGAAGGAATTCAATGCTGCCGACCAAGTACGAAGAGCTTCGCCAAATGCATATGGTGTACTTCTGCGGCGTGTACTCGAGTTGGTATGCGAAGACCGTAGCGCTGAAGGAGATACGCTGTATCTAAAGCTCAAGGACCTTGCTGATCGTGATGAGATCCCATCCAAGCTCGTAACCGTTGCACAGAGCCTTAGAGGCTTTGGTAATGTCGGGGCCCATGCATCTCTGGGTAACCTCACGGACAAAGAGGTTCCCGTACTAGAGAATCTCACAAGGGCGATTCTCGAATACGTCTATAGCGCCCCGGCACTTGCCGAGGCTGCAGTACAGCGGCTCACAGAGCTACAAGCCAAGAAACCAATCCAGAAGACGAAGAAGTCGGGTGCCTAACAGTGCATGGACCTGACTCGCTCCGTTCGCAGGTCGTGCACCGGACGTTAGATAACACACAATAGGTCTCAAGATGCAGGCGTTCTGGAACGCAGGTGAACGTAACAAGATCAAGGGCCTCGACATCCTGGGGTTGCGCCAGCTTGACCAGAATCTCGAACGCCACTGGGTCGCAGGTATCACCACAATCTCGTTCCGTGCCCGCTATCTTTCCTTGCTCCCATGGATCATCGCCGAGTTCTATGATGAATTGCTGCGTATCGGTGGCGGAACCGCTCGTTTCGACGAGGACCGCTTCTACCAAACGCTCCGTCGAATGGAGTTCGTTGTCCTAGCCGCCTCACGCGCCTGCGCGGACAAGGACACGAACGGAGCCACCTACGGCATCCTTGGCCTCGATCTGTTCGCCGATGCCCTCCAGGAGTTGGAGAAGATTGGCACCGTCGAACTCCCCGATGCACGTGGAGGTGCCTCCTACGGAACCTACGTGATTCCATGCCGTTCTTTTGGGATCCTGCAAACCGGTGATGGCGACGTACCCGTTCGAATCCCACCTCGAGGGCAGGCACTGCGGCAAGCACGTAGTGACGCCTTGGGTGACTCTCCACTCATTGACGCCATCCTCCACGGCGGGACCGTCACCGCGTCTGAACTCGATGCCGACGGGCAGCACTTCTCTGTCAACGCCCTCGACGAGCTGCCTGAAGAACGCCGCCTGCTGGAGGAGGCGTTCGTCCGCCCATACATCGACAGCTCGGATGTGAACGAAGCATACCGCCACTTCCTGGCAACCAGCTGTTGGGTGTTCACACACCTCGACGCCGAGGCAATGTCCTCCTCCGGTCTCATCCGCACGGCATACAAGGAAGCGGCCGACGGACAGTCCGAGAGCAACGTCGGTGTCGCGTGGGCAGAGTACGAGCTTCGGCGACGCGTGCACTTCGCCCTCGAGCTCCTCCTCGAGGCTCTTACTGACACGTTGATGGACCTCACCGAGGGAACCGTCGAGCAGGTGCTCGACTCCTGGTCGATTAACGAACCCCTCCCCCCATTGCTCACTGATGTCGTCGGCATCGGACAGCCGGTGCTAGAAAACACGATGGACGGATTCGGGGCTGCGTTGGCGGCAAGCATTTGGCTGGACCGATCTGTTCCTCTCGGCGGAGTTCGTGGTCTTCCAGCTTGGGCCAAAGCCACCTTCGCCCTGGCCCTGCTTGCCGCGTGCGAGTTGCAGACGGAGTCAGTACGAGCCGCTGGGCAGATCCCCGACCGCAGGAGCTACATGGAGCGTGCGTTTGCCGTACTCGAGGCAGAACGCCGGCGTCCGATGAAGATGGTGCTACAGAAGCTTCTCATTGAGGTCGTGATCGAACCGCACCTATCTACCACCCTTCGGAAGATGAGCCAGGGGCAGAAGTGCTCGCTTCGCTTCTACCCAGAAGGCGCCCTCCTGCGACCGACTGGAACTCCTGTGGTGGCCGGCCGAAGCGGGGATCGGTTGGGGAACGTACTCGGTATGTGGGCAGATCTCGGCGTCCTGGACCGACAGAATAGTGGATACAGCCTATCTGAGCGTGGGCGTCTCCTACTCGCGGAGCTGATGCAAGATGCGTGACGACGTTATCAAGATCATCTCCTCCGCGAAGGACATAACCAATGCCGTTGTCCTCACGCATAACATCGACTTCGTATTCGTGCAGACAGTGGCGCTCGCCGCCTTCCGCCGATGCGGTCATCCGACCATCACCATCTTCGCTGACGCCGCATGCGCAGCAGAGTCTTTCGCACATCAGGCGCCAGCGCTGACCAGTCTCGGAATCCGTTATCGAGTAGTGCCGGTGGCAATGGAGCCAGGATTCCGATTCCACCCCAAAGCCGTGCTCCTGTCCGGGGAAGCCGCTGCGACGCTCCTCGTGGGCAGCGGCAATCTCACCTTCGGTGGCTGGCGCGAAAATGCGGAAGTCTGGCTCCGCTTCGATACCGAGAAAGACGGTCTGGCGCCGTTCCGCGCATTCAGGAGGTACCTGGAAGGGATCGTAGGCCGAGTGCCTCTGCCGGACGCTGTTGCGGCGGAAGTTGCGGAGGCGTTTGACTTGAAGAGCAAATCTTGGGTATCGACGGAAAGCGCCGATGCCGACGGTCTCGTGGGGCGAGTCGGAGCAGGCGTGCCCCTCCTCGATCGGATGCTCGAGGCAGCTGGGGATGAGCCCGTCGATGAACTCCTGATCTGCACACCTTACTTCGACGACGAAGGCGTCGCCCTACAGGGGCTAATCGCCAAGGTACAGGCAAACCAGATTTCTGTGCTCTGTCAGCCAGAGCACACGACGCTCACACAGCAGGCATGGGAGCCGAGCTCCAGGAAGGCTAGACTTCAGCGGGTTAACTTCACGCGGGTCGCCACCTCAGGAGAACAGCGGTCGGCCTTCATGCACGCGAAGTTCTACGCCTTCCGACGGGAGAGCGAGGTTGTCGTCATCGCAGGTAGCGCCAACTGCTCCAGGGCGGCACTCACCGTAGGAGGTACTGCAGGGAACGCCGAACTACAAGCCGTTCAAGCCCTGACGCCAGCCGAGTTTGAGGAGCAGTACCTTAGCGAACTGGCCCTCATTGCGGAGCCGATTGCCCTTTGTGACGAACCGCCCACTGACCCGAATGAAGGAGTCTCACACGGAGCGGGACTTCGTATCCTCGCAGCGAGGTTCGAAGCGCGGAGTCTCCTGGTCGCCTATGCGCCGTCAGAGGTTACTATCGCCGCGTGCGTGATCGACGACGCCACCTCGTCGTTCACCACAGTCGAGAGGGGCGTGCTCCGAGCACCATGCACTACCGAACCGAGATCGGTGGTCGTCCGCGCTCGGGTCGATGGGGAGATGGTTGAGTCTGCTCCTGCTTGGATCGACCACGAGCGCCATTTACGTGTCACGGCACGGGGTAGGAATCTTGCCGACACCATCCGCGCGCGGATTCAGCCTGGGGAGTGGAATGTCAGCGGGTGGGCTGAAGTGCTCGATGTGTTCTGCAAGCACCTGACGTACATGCCGGTGCAACGAACGCGTGGCATCGCCTCACGTAACGAGGGAGAGAAGAGCGATTCCGAGGACACGGAGTTCACAGCCGCCGACGTCTTCTCCCCGAACTACCGCGCGCCCAGCCTCGGCTCGCTCAAGGTTCCCGAACTCCTAGCCGGAAGCGGACGAGTCCAGTCGCTCCAACAGCTTATGCTTCGATGGTACAGTGTCGAAACGGAGGAAACCGAGCAAGAGCACGTTAGCACCCCGACCGACGAGGAGGATGTTGAAGCCGAAACCGATGATGTCGTCGACCGCCCCGAGATCCTCCAAGTCACACCGCCACCGAAAGAACCACCAAACCAGGAGGTCACCGAGCGTGACCGCCGCCGGATCGAGAAGCTTCTCGGCCAGCTCGAGACCGCAATGACCGACACGAAGTTCCTGGAAGAGCGCGGCCCCGACTACCTTGCAGCTGACCTCAAGGTCGCTTCTGCGCTGCTCCGTCTCGGGCTTCGGGAGGACTGGATCGAGCGCGATAAGTTCTTCAACCTCACACAGAGAATCTGGTCCTCGCTGTTCTTCTCCTCGTCCGTTCAGAAGGACATCGGCTGGCTGGAACACCGAGCCCGCACGGCAGAGGACAAAGCGGGCTTTATCGAGGGCATGCGGTCGGCCGAGCTAGCAGCGGCACTCATCGGCTGGAGACTCGCTATACCCGACGACGAGGGGAGTCTTGAGGGAGCGAGGTTCGCGCTCGCAGCGGTGCTGGCAGTCGCTCGGCTACCGTGGCTATGGGACGGGGGCGAACCCGACGAGGTCGCGAATGAGCTCGGCGTTTTGCTCTCGCACACGTTGGAACCTGGACGCAACCGCGAGGAGGTCATGAAGGCCGCAGAAGCCGAGTGGGCTTTGTTGTTGCGTCGAGGGCATGCGCTGCGTCGTCTGGAAATCGCAGTGAGCAACATGACCCCAAGCGAGATTCGAAAGCGAATCCCTTGCGACGAGCTGCGCATAGGTGATCTGCTCTGGCAAGGTGAGGCAGGCTTCTGTGTCGTTCGGCATCGAGCCTCACGCTCTGCCGACGACAGGGTGACCGCGCTGCGACTTCAGGGCGATGGCGACGAGTCCATATTCAAGGCGTCGTATACGGTCCCGATGCGGGCCCTCCTAGACGAGAGCGTCGTCCCCTGGTCCAACGAGTTCGCAGACGAGCCCCGACAGGTGCTGCTTGAATTTATCACCGAGCTGAGCAGGGGATTCTCGCGGTAGCGCTGTCGGTAGTAAGTCGAAGATGAAGGTCCCCGTTGCTATAGCTCATCCCTCACGCAAACCAGTTCATCGCCTATTCACGGAGAAACCATGAATACGTACGTGGCGGGGAAACAAGTGACACATCAAATCCCTTAGTGCTTCCTGCAATCGCTCAATTATCACCGGCTCGATTGTCATTAGAATCCTCCAACTGCAACCGTCCAAGAGATTCACTATCACCGACGATATACAACACCGACTTTGCTCGTGAGATCCCCACATACATCAACGTTTCGTCACACACAGCACTCCCATCCACCCAAAGGAAGATGATATCCCGCTCCAATCCCTTAAATCTCTTAACCGTGTCCATAAGAACCGAAGAATCCTGGAAATGTTCCTCTCTTGACCAATTGGTTGGTGCCGGGAGAGGTTCTGCTTTAAGCAGATTGTAGTAATGCTCCTTGGGGTGACCCGCAACGAGAACTGCCAAGGACTCGGTGGCCACTTCTTCATCGTGTATGAGTTTGGTTATTCTTCGTGCAATCTGTTTTGCCTGGGTTTCAACCGATCGACCTTCAATGGCGATCGGATCCACACCTTCGATGCCGGAATCATCGGCAGGTTCACCTTCATAATACCGATAGGCCAGGTCATGCACTGGTCTTGAGTTTCTGCAGTTTTTTGTTAGGGCATAGGTGTCTGACTCTGGTATGGGGAAAGAGACTACTCGAGAGTAGAGGCGTTGGTTTTCATCATAGAACACATATAGCCATGACTCATCCGAGCTGCGGAGTGCCATCTCCACCGGCAGCCAATATTCCTCCCCGAAATCCTGACCTTCATCAATCACAATTGCGTCAAATTGGAGCATTTCCCCTAGCTCTTCGATTGCATAAAAGGCAGCCAATGGCAACTGCACTTCGAAGTAGTCATCATCAGGAAATTCGGCACTGACTCGATTCCTTGGATCCGGCAGGCCCTTTTCAATGCAGCGTTGCGCACAGAGTTGGCAGAACTGGTGAAATGTGCATGCAAGCACTTTGCCCTGGGAAGTGAATTGACGTCGCAGAGTGGCTCCCAATGCCTTGTTATAGCAGAGGAATAACACCCTTGCCCCAAGAGTGGACAGCATGCGCGCCTTCTGGGCTGCCAGAATTGTCTTGCCGGTGCCGGCAGCCCCAACAATAGCTGCTCTTTTATGGCGACCAAGTATCCGGAGAACCGCTGCCTGTTCCGCTGTCAGTCGAATTCGAACTCTATCATCGGCATCGAGGATATCACGAAGCAATGGGCGTACATCGACTGGATGACATAGTATTTTCTCAATAATCCTAAGACCATCATTCCCAAGTGGAATGTCATCTTCACCTATCCAATAGTTGATAACTGCCAGGACATCGTTCACTGTTCAAACTGCCAGGACATCGTTCACAAGGATATCTGGCACATGACTGGCAGACGTGCTGATTCAGTCTCATGTAGTACTCTGCGTTACTGCCGTAACAAGTATTCATGCTCGTCTATCTGCTTGTCATCCAGAAAGACACCGAGTCGCTGACGTTCCACATCGATGGTCAATTGCACATACTCATACATAGCTTCTGGAGGAGCAGAGAACATCTCCCCGAATACGTTCAGTTGACCATCGCTCCGGACGAATCGGACCAGATGGTAGCGACCGGATTCCGGTTTGGGCAGCGGATGACGCGGCGCTATATACGCCGGTGGAAAGCGGAGTGTCACTCTGCTCACTTCCAGCGCCTTGGCAGGCGTCTTTCCCCCAAGTTTGCTGTACCGATACCGGTGGTTGTGGCGCTCTTCGAATACTAGATTCTCCGCCCTCAGTTTGATCTCCGAGACGAGATCGATGCGGTGTAGAAACTTGTCTTGCCATAGGTCGTTGAATTTTTCGATCACCCCGTTGCGCCATGGCTCACTCATAGGGATGAACCAGACCTCGACCCCATGCAGTAGGCCGAGCCGGATCAGCGGTCCCATTCCCCGCGGGTGCCTCGGACTGCCGTAGAAACTCATCTCGTTATCCACCTGCTGGTGCTGGGGCATACCCAAGCGTAACCAACTGGCCCAGAAGGCATTGACCGTGGACTGGGCGGTTCGGTTAAGGACCGCCTCGCTCGCGCACCGGCCCGTAGCCAAATCTACGCTGTTCAGATCGTAGAAGCGAAACCCGCCCCGCAGGTACAGCGGACCCACGAAGTCCGTCTGATGTACATCACCTGGCAACTCGGCGATCAGCTTGGGATAAGCCTTCCCCTTGGGCTGGTAGCTTCCCGTACGACGATGCGTCAACTCGGCTCGTTCCAGTATCCGGTTGATTGTCCGTAGCGATGGCAGAGGACGAACGCACAGATCTTCCATCTCCCACCGGATTGCTTGGTCGCCGCAGAACAGATCCTGGTTGTAGAGGCTGAGCCTCAACAACTTTACAATTTCCTCGATCTCCCGGCTCGTGCTGGCTGGTGAGTGATGGGGGCGTCGCGACCTGTCCCGGAACCAATCGGGGTCGTCCGTTCTGAATCGCTTTAACCACTTATAAAACCATCGCGTCGTGTATCCCAGTGACACACAGATGGCCGTCGGGCTCTCGCCCCCCAAATAGCGCTCGATAGCCCTGCGTCGATCCCGTTCTGCACGATTCTGCATGTCACCCTCCAGAGATTATGAGAGAATGACATGCTGACTTCAGTCTGTTGAAAATGCACACTCATCTATAAGTGTGAACGATGTCCTGGCTGTTCTCGGCATGAACGATGTCCTGGCAGTCGTCAAATAGTGATTAACGCTCCCTATCCAATCGGAGATATTCCGCAGCGCTGCGCCACCTCCAATGATGTCGGATGGACATTCGGGCAGATGTATGTGGGCAACTGAATCGATATCCGGCAGAAGTACTGCGTGCCCCAGAGCAATGCGTCGTCGCAGAGCCGTCCAGGCATGATTGGCACGAAGTTGTTCCATGATCACATACTTCTGTCTCTTCGCCTGAGCAAATGGGTCTTTTATCTCGTGTGTTCTGCCCCACCTGTCGACGGACTGCCATCCTGTATTTGGATCATAAGAGATCCCGCCTCCCTTTACCTCCAGTGCCAGAAGACCATAATCAGCAGAAAAAACTAGAAAATCTGCTTCACCGTCTCCATGACCACCATCCCTGCGCTGAACCACATACGACTTTCCGTGGATAACAAGATGGCTGTCATCCAATGAATCCCGCAGGCACTTATAGACGGTTGCCTCTGCCTGGGAGGGCAATTCGTCTAACTGCGCTGTTGTCAGTTGCGGATAGATTCGGGCCACTATTGTTCCCTTGAGCGGAATTCAATATCTGAGAGACGTTTCCTGCACTGGGTGCCGTCCAGGTTTCTGTAGTGAACAAGAGTAAATCTGCCCGCTTCCGATATTGACTCTACGATGCCAATAACCCGTCCATCCAACAGCACCTCATCTCCGCGTGAAGGACTGGCCATTTCAATACCGACTGCGTTATAACTTTCCGCCACCTGACTCCATCCACCATCAAACACGAAGCGATCCACCTGCTCGCTGGGCTCATGTATTTCGTGAACTCTTGGTGACTTTGAGAATACATCCTCGACTACATAAAGCCAGTAATCCCGTTCCGGATATTCCCTTGAGAAATAGAACTGCGTAGATGTTAATGCTACACCACGCTCCCCCCAGGCTGCTTCTATACCCTTCACTTCGATATATCGTTTATCACCATCACGTTCGGATATTACATCATAACCTGGGTTGGAATGCACCATTGAGCTGGCCGACCATCCCTTATTCCTCTCGTGTTCAATTACGATTTCCACGGCTGCATCGCCGATGCGAATGCTGTGATTGTCACTTCCGGATGACGCCCCACCCGCCTCTTGATCGTCTCCCTCCCCACTCGAAACGTACGAGACAAGACGACGTTGCTTTCGTGTGCGATCTCTACTGGCGGTAGAGCCATCAGTGGTCTTGCCTGTTGGCTTACTGATCTCAATGTCAGTCCGGCCTGTGGCACCTCCCCGACCCCCTGTCTGTTTGTCCCCAGCTACACGTTCTCCCTGCCCACCTCCATGAGGCCCGCCACCTGAAGGTTCAACCGCCTGCCCACTGCCCGTTCGTTCGGGGCGTGAAGCCGTTGACTCGTCAAGGGATTGTTCATCCTTAACCGCCGTATCCAAATCATCGGTTCCGAGTGTACCCTCCACCTCCGAATCACTATCCTCCTGCATGGGTTCGTCATCCATCTCGGATTCGGCAGAATCCTCCTCGCCAGCCCATTCGCCTTCTTCGTCCGGAAATTCCTGCGGAACCACATCGCCCTCGTCTTCGGCTCCAACATCAGAATCATCTGTGAAACTTCTAATTTTCAGGTCATCCAACACATCTGATATTTCAGATGGCTCACATCCAAACACATGAACCAATGGAGCGAGGTCGCTAAGCGTATTGTCTGCCAGAGCTCTATTGAGTTCTCCTGCCAAGTCATTATTGAAGTATCTTCGACGGTCTTCTGACAACATGGCTTCTTGGGTTTCTCGGTCCCAATAGGAGTCTGCCTCATCATCGCCAAGCAGGCGTTGGGTTCCATCCGATTGTAGATAAAGACACGTATGGATGGTTTTTACACATCGAACCCGAACCGTCGATAAAAAGGAGAGGTCATCCACAGATACATCTTGCCCTTCATGTCGAAGAAGTCGTTCAAGCCCGAGGATGAATTCCTGTGATTGAAGGAGGGTCTGCAGGCGGTCGCATTCCAGACGATATCCCTCCTGGTCGCTATCTTCGGGATACTCAGTGAGGCGTTGTTCAACACTGGCTGCCATACTCGGGATCTTAAGCACATGTTGGATTCCCACGATGCCCGAAACTGAGGATGCAAGGATGGGCAGATCCCAGGAATCAAGCATCTGTTCATACCATGGCGCATCAGCAATAAATACGTCCTCGGCTGGAAGTATCCTCCCATTCCTGGCAGGGACAAGCACATCACCATCAATGGTTTCCGTGCTCATCAATTCCTCAACTATGCGCCGGATTACTTCACGAATGACACTTGATACTTCGCTCTGAAAATGAGACTCTCCGCTTTCTGCAATCTCTTCAAGAACCTGCTTCCAATCTTCAATATTTGGTTCCGGCCTTCGACCGAGAGCTGAATAACCTCGCTCAATGGCATCTTCACTGTTTCGGATTGTCCTTCTCCAGGGTTCCATATATCGAACATCATCGAAGAACACATGTTCTGGCCGCCATAAGCAGTTATTCTGTTGATCCAGTATGCACGGGACCTTGGAAAAGAGGTCGGCCAAATCATATGCATCGTACAATTCTTGATCTTCAGCAATCCCATCGAATTCATCTGCCTCACCAGGACCTTCCCCGCCAAAAAAACGATATATCTGCCCCAGTGCCTTAATCACGGCAGGCTCCTTAAGAATAGCGGATTCGTTAATGCATAGGGAAAGAACCTTCCGAAAATGCAATACAACTAAATCGAGTGGGGCGCTGATGGGAAACCCCATGAGCTTTCGGATCTGACTGTTTGGTTCCGGTCTCAGGACAGTGATGGGGGCCTGACTAGCCAGTAATTGTCCCACTCTTGGGAAAAACACCTCATCAGGACTACCACAGACATCAGGAGGAGGATTGAAACAGAGCAAGCCTTTTGGTTCCTGCCGGAGAGGAATCCACCGCATTTCGGACAATTCCTCTAGTGAAGCAGCAAGTTCATCGGATATTCCTTGTAAGGTGGTATTGCTATAACTCCAGTGACCACTACATATTGTGATTATGGCTTTTCCTTCATCTCGGCTCCGCGGTGGCGTGGATTACCCACGCACGCGTATCGAATTCGATGAATTCTTCCCTGACGATGAGGCCTGCCTGGAGTACTTGGAGCAGCTTCGCTGGCCGGAGGAATTTGTCTGTTCGAGATGCGGCGGTATAGGTAGTGCGTGGCACGCCACACGGGGGCGACTGGTTTGCTCACACTGTGGGAAACAAACCTCAGTACTGGCCGGAACCCTGTTCCATCGCACACGAACACCTCTGCGCCTGTGGTTCCTTGCAGCCTGGGAGATCACCAGCCAGAAATACGGCACCAATGCTCTCGGCCTGCAGCGGGTACTCGGACTGAGAAGCTACAAGACGGCGTGGGTCTGGCTTCATAAGTTTCGCCGTGCCATGGTCCGAACGGATCGAGAGCCACTTTCCGGCCTCGTCGAAGTAGACGAGAGTTACGTTGGCGGTAGAGAAGCAGGCGTAAAGGGCCGGGAAACCGTCAGTAAAGCCATTGTGGCTATTGCCGCTGAGGTAGAGGGCCCCAAGATTGGGAGAATACGATTGCGTTGGGTGCCGGATCTGTCCGCTTCAATCCTGCAAGGCTTCGTCACAGATATGGTCGCCCAGGGAAGTAGGATCCATACGGATGGATGGAAGAGTTATCAGGGATTGGAGAAGCTGGGCTTTCACCACCAAGTCACGAACCTCTCTACCGAAGGTGATCCGGCGCACGTGTTAATGCCCGCAGTTCATCGAACTGCGTCTCTGCTCAAGCGCTGGATCCTCGGAACCTTCCAGGGGGGTATCGCTCGGGAACATCTCCCTTACTATCTGGATGAGTTCACCTTCCGCTTCAACCATCGCAGCTCCCGAGCCAGGGGGCTCCTATTCTATCGTTTGCTTGAGCAGGCGGTTCAATGTGCCCCCACGCCAGCCTCGGCTATCTACGCCGGCACTGGCAGGGGGAAACATCCAGGTGATAATCACTGACCACTATATATTGTGGTTACTGGTCTTAAAGGAATACCCCCTTACCGCGTAATCTCCGTCAGGGAAACTCATCCAATTGTTACGGCCGTATCGACCCACCTCAATCTCGGGCCGCACGCCGATGAAGTACTTATCGAAGGCCGCATGGTGGAGCTTGCAGAGCGCGAGGCCGTTGTTCACCACCGGTTCGCCGGCCGGGTCGGCATCGGCGATGATATGTGCCGCATACAGTGAGAGCGATCACGCTCATCGATGGTGCTGTGAGCAAGCAATCTGATGCGTTTCCCGTTTCCCTTTCCCGATTGCTATAGGGGTAAGCGGGAAACGGGTAATGGAAACGGTCATGAGCGGATGAGCTGGTAGCCTGCCGGGGTTTTCCGGGCACTTCCCTTTTCACGCATATCGGCGAGGATGTCACAGAGTGTGGCGGTACGCATGCGGCATGCGGAGCGGATCTGTGCGACGGTGAGGGGGCGGTCGGCTTCCTGCAGTACGCGGACGACACGCTGGTGAGTAGAAGGAGCCTGGGCGGTGTCGGTGTGAGCGGAGTCCTGGGGTGTGATGTGGAGGGAGAGGCTGTCGAGTGAGGAGCGCAGTTCGAGGGTGAGAGGGTCGATGGGAGCGGCGGCACGGTGTTCGACGCTCAGGCGCATCCGGTTGCCGAGGCGCTGCAGGTAGAGGCTGGAGTCTGTCCAGGCATGGAGTTCGGAAGAGCCGCGCAGGGCCTGGCCGGCACGCAGGTGAGAGCCGGCTTTGCGGGCATGGTGTACCAGGACGACGGCGGTGTGGTGAAGACGCTGGAGGGTGCGCAGGAAAGCCAGCAGGGGAGCGACCTCGGCGGAGAGGTTTTCGTTGATGCGATGCAGGCGGATGAAGGGATCTAGCACGAGCAGGCGGGGCTTGTGGGCAGCGACGGTGTTGGCCAGGTTCTCGCGATCCTGCGGCAGGTCCAGGCGCAGAGATGGAGCGGTAATGACCTGCAGATCAAGGGAGCGGAGAGAGATGCCGGCAGCCGTGCAGACGCCGTCGGCACGGTTCCTTGATGCAGTAATACGTGCTGGCTTCTGTGTCAGTGGCACCTGGCCGGTACGCACAGAATACACTAGCAACTTGAAGACGAAACGTAACGCTCTCGCTTCAAGCATCGTACTTGTGTGTCGCAAACGCCTCGCCGACGCACCCGTAACCACCCGCCGCGAGTTCGTCACCGCTCTCAAGTCCGAACTGCCCCAAGCACTTGCCCATCTCCAGCGCAGCAACATAGCGCCAGTGGACCTTGCCCAGGCGGCCATTGGTCCAGGAATGGCAATTTACACTCGCTACGACAAAGTGCTCGATGCCAAGGGTGAAGAACTCATCGTGCGCGAGGCACTGGCACTCATCAACCAGACTCTCGACGAGGCATTGGCTGAACAGGAGGGCGATTTCGACGCCGACACCCGCTGGGCGCTCACCTGGTTTGAGCAGCAGGGCTTCGCCGAAGGTGAGTACGGCGTGGCTGAGACCCTCTCCAAAGCCAAGAACACGAGCGTCGGCGGGATGGTCGAGGCAGGTATCTTGGTCTCGGGGGATCGGAAAGTGCGGCTCCTCAAGCCCCGCGAACTACCCACGGGCTGGAACCCGTCCACCGACAAGCGCCTCACGACATGGGAGACTCCACTACCACCTGTTCTCCGGATCTGATCCAAGCGAGTTGGCAGGAATCGACGCCGTGATAGCTGAGGCAGGTGTGAAGAGCCTGTCCCGGGCACAGAGGGTGGTTCTGGTGGGTAATCGGATTTCTCCCGGCAATCCGGTGACCAAACCTGATGGTACCGTCGTGCGAACACTCTGGGGCGAGATGGCGTGGCAACTGGGCGGCAAGGAGGCCTTCGCACGGCTTGCTGCGGACGATGAGAAGGCTACCAGCCCCGGGGACGTCCTGAGAGAATTATTGAAAGAGTACGGTCCGTGCCTAGTGCTGATCGACGAATGGGTTGCCTATGCACGCCAGCTCCACGAACAAAGTGACCTGCCGGCCGGGAGTTTTGAAACGCAGTTCACTTTCGCCCAGGCACTCACTGAATCAGTCAAGCTTGCGGGCAACTGTCTGCTCGTGATCTCTTTGCCTGCTTCAGACACCTCGGGTTCACCACACACCCAGGCGGATGACGTGGAGGTTGGCGGCATCCGCGGCCGGGAAGCGCTCGATCGGTTACGTAATGTAGTGGGCCGGGTAGAGTCGTCGTGGCGGCCGGCAACCGCTGAGGAAGGCTTCGAGATCGTGCGACGGCGCCTGTTCGAGCCCCTGGCCGGCAGTGATACCTTCAAGCAACGTGACGTTACTGCCCGTGCCTTCGCGGATCTCTACCGTGCACAGAGTGCCGAGTTCCCGCCCGAGTGTAAGAGCGGCGACTACGAGAAGCGTATCCAGGCCGCGTATCCCATACATCCGGAGATCTTCGATAGGCTCTACGCCGATTGGTCCACGCTGGTGAAGTTCCAGCGCACACGCGGTGTGCTGCGATTGATGGCGGCGGTGATCCACAGTCTGTGGGAGAAGGGTGACCGTAATCCGCTGATCCTACCCTCGACTGTCCCAATAGACGATTCGCGTGTTCAGACCGAGTTGACACGCTATCTGTCGGACAATTGGGCACCTATCATCGAGAAGGATGTGGACGGTCCCAATTCTCTGCCGCTCAAGATCGATGCCGAACAGCCGAACCTTGGCAAACTGCACGCAACCCGGCGCGTAGCCCGCACTCTCTACCTCGGCTCAGCGCCCACCGCGGCCGCTGCGCACCGGGGGCTTGAGGATCGCCGGATAACCCTTGGCTGTGTAATGCCGGGGGAATCCCCGGCCGTATTCGGTGATGCCCTGCGGCGGCTGGCGGCGGCCGCGACCTACCTTTACCAGGATGGCCCGCGCGCCTGGTATGCGACCCAACCGACAGTCACCAAGCTGGCGGAAGACCGCGCCGAGCAGTATCTGCGTGATCCCGACAAGACAGAGCAGGAACTCGATCTACGACTCCTTGCAGATCTCGGAATCAAACCCCGTGATGACAAGAGGCGTGGTGACTTCACAAGGATCCACCCCCTGCCGCGTACAGGTGCCGACGTTCCCGATGATCTCGACGCCAGTCTGATCGTGCTCCCGTCTGATCACCCATACAGTAAAGAATCAGGCAGTGCGGCAGAGACTCTGGCCAAGGCAATACTCGAGTCCCGCGGCAACACACCTCGCCTGTATCAAAATACACTGGTGTTCCTGGCCGCTGACAGGGTGCGCCTGCAGGACCTCGACGAAGCACTGCGCAAGTACCTCGCCTGGCAATCGATCCTGTCAGAGAAAGAAGTACTAAACCTCGATCCACACCAGGTTCGTCAGGCCGAGACTCAGCTGAAGGCGGCCGATGGCGCGGTGACGGCACGACTGCCCGAGACCTACCAGTGGCTGCTAGTGCCCGAGCAGGTGAAACCCCAGGCGTCGATAACCTGGCAGGCCATCCGGATTACCAGCGGTGATGCGCTCGCTCCCCGGGCGAGCAAGCGATTGCGCAACGAAGAGCTTCTGGTGACCTCCTTTGGCGCCACCGTTTTGCGTAAGTATTTAGACGAAGTGCCCCTTTGGCGGGGCGATCATGTCTCGGTGAAACAGCTCGTAGAAGACTTCGCTCGCTACCTTTACCTGCCGCGACTGGCTGGTCCCGACGTGCTTGTTCAGGCAATCCTTGACGGCCTGCAATTGCTCACCTGGCGAGCAGACAGCTTTGCATACGCTGAGAGTTACGACGAGACTGAGGAAAGGTACCGCGGTCTGCGCTCCGGAGAAGTTGTGACACTGACCGTCGACAGCGCGGGAGTTCTGATACAGCCGGATATCGCCCAGCAAAAGTTGGATGCCGAGACATCCATGACGACACCGGTTGGCGAAACCGAGGATGAGGGGAGTGGGGTCATTCCGCCTGCAGGGCCGGATTCGGAGCCATCAGGCGAAGAGGCTACCGAAACGGAAGAGACCGCCTCCCCGAAACCCCATCGTTACCATGGCAGTGTGCGACTCGATCCCACCCGCGTTGGCCGCGACGCCAGCCTCATCGCCGATGAAGTGATTGCCCACCTGGCCGGGCAGGTGGGCGCTGACGTCAAAGTCACGCTCGAAATCGAAGCAACTCTGCCGGATGGCGCCACAGATCAAATCGTGCGCACAGTGACAGAGAACAGTCAGGCGTTGAAGTTCACAGACCATGGGTTCGAGGAGAAGTAGGGGGAGCAGGGTCAGCTGTACGGATAGCAAGAGACCGTTGGTCACTCAATTCACCTTCTTGGACAGATGCTAAAGTGTGCGTCTAACGCTCAGCATCAGCGGCGCACAGCACCGTCCGCTGCATGCTGTTGTTATACCTGCGTCTTCGTCACCCGCTGTAGTAGCCGCCTCGCCAGCTGATGTGATTTGGCTTTGGTCAGCCCGGTGGTGCAGTCGACAGATCGACGGCGCAGCTTGCCTCCAGCCCCCGTCTTGAACTCGATGCTCCATTTCGAGTCGGCGCCTTGGGTTAGCGACACAATGTACTCCTTCCCCTGTACGGATGCGCCTTCCCACATTGTTCCGCCGTAGATCTTCTTCTCAGTCCATGCAACGAGCAGGCTCTGCTGTTCCAGCGCGTGTCGCATATCGTCGGCAGACTGATAACGCTCACTCGGGTCAACGCTGAGCGCCCTGTTGATCAAGCGACGTAGTGATGTTGGAATGAAGTCACGGTACTGGTCGCGGCGAGGAAACTCCCCTCGCCGAGCACGCCGGGTTGCCTCAGCGAGATCAATCGAAGGCAGGTACGTGTCCCCGTTGACAAGTCGGTACAGGGTGACACCACAGGCGTAGATGTCAGAAACCGTGGTATAGTCCGTCATCTTCCGCACCTCGGGCGCAAGATGAAGACGGTATTGATATTGCTTAAACTGACTTGCGTCCACTGACGCAATGTCCGGGACCGCAAGTCCGAAGTCAGAGAGCTTACCCTCTCCGGAATTTCCGATCATGATGTTCGCGGGTTTGATGTCGCGGTGGACTATGCCCTGGCAATGTGCGTACGCCAGCCCCCTGAGAACGTCCACCATCAACTGCTTTGCTCTAGGCAGACCGAGGAGGGCACCGCTCGCCTCGTCCTCAACGCTGCCCCGAGGAAGGTACTCCATGGAAACGTACACGCGCCCGTCGGACAGAGTACCGGTTTCGGTCACCCGTACAATATTGGCATGCTCGGATGCCTTGAGGGTTTGTGCCTCTTGGTGGAGATTCGCAGAGTTGATGATCTTGTCTGGCGGGATGCACTTCAGCGCGATTTCACACCCAAGTCCATTGTCAATGGCGCGCCAGACTTCACCAAAGTAACCAGAGCCGAGTCGTTCTCTGAAGTCGAAAGATGCCGCCATGCCTACTCCAGACAACTCCACCCCACGAGGATGGCTTCCTGCTGTTTGCTGCTGTAGGAGTCGAAATCGGCAATCGGTCCTGTATCAAGTTTGGTATCGAGATACCTGGCTTTCCCTTTCATGCCTAGATCCTTCGCCATGGTCGACTTGACTTTGCGAAATGCGGCGGCACAGCCGGCCTCCGCCGCGGACATCAGGGCAATGCCTTCCACTCTTAGCCGGGTCTCCAGTGCCCTTGATCGCTTCACCATGGGTTCGGCAGCTTTGACTGCCAGTGAGTCGGGGTTGTGATTGTTGATCAAGCCCATGATCTCCTGATGGAACCAGTGGAAGAGTGCACACTCAGCGTATCCCTTTGGAAATCCAATCACACGAGAATCGGCCGCGGCAGGTGACTGTTTGGTGCCTTCGATTACGGCATACGCTAGATCGCTATTGCTACAGCGGACGGCAAGTACCTTCATCAATTTTACCACCCTTCGGTGACCAACTTGACTGCCTCAATCTTGAACTCTCGGGAGAACTTCCTTCTGTCTCTTGACATGACACACTTCCAGGGTACCAGTATGTATCTTTTCGATGTATCCACTAAATGGGGGGAGACCCAGGCATGACGCTCCGGTTCAGCGGCGGGCCGCGTAGCGGACCGTCCGTTAAAACCGGTTGTTATACTTCGTTCATCGTTCATCTGTTCTGCAATTATCCTTTCGCAGATCCTACTTGATGTTCACCACAAATTCGCCGCTCCTGGCCACACAATTCCCATCCTTAATGATGAAGCACTCGATCCAGTGCATACCCTTGTACTTCGTGTTTTCCTTTCTCTCCAAACCATCATTCCCTTCTCCGGGATAGAAATCGCCCCGGAGCTGGTTTGCTCGCCTCGCCTCTTCGCCCGTATTCACAACCTGCCATGACACCTCGAACGGTGGTGGCACTTTTGTCTTCGCAAAGAACTTGAGGCTGTGATCCTTTGGGATTGCCGCAGACCCGTTTGCGAAATTGAGGGTTCTCCAACCCTTGCGCCAAGCACGCGCGCGGATCTCTACCTTGTACTGTAGAACCACGGGCCACTGAGGTGCTTGCCGGTGAGGAACCACAAACTTGCTGAGTACGAGACTGCTCGTAAGAGAAGGAACGGTTTTCCCAGTTCGAGCCGCGTACTTCTTTATCACGGATTCCGCTTCGCGTTGTCCGTAGGACTCGGCGAGACGATAACCTACGCTCCGGAAGCCGGGATCGCCGACGAGCTCGTGATGCTCTCGCTCCAGCGCGTCAAGCCATTCAAAAAATACTTCCTGTTTCCGTGGGGTCTCATTCCACTTGTCCGCGAAGTTCTCTTCGGGGTTAACGGGATTCTCAATCCACCAGACGCCATTCCGGTTCTCAATGGAGTTTCGCATACCGGGAACGATGGCGAGCAGAGCATCGAACAAATCGCCCTGGTTGTTGTAGGCTCTTGCCGCAAGAGTCGTAATGATGATTGAGATGGGCTTGTCGTCGTCTCCGATGTACATCTTGTCCCGGTGCCGCTTCAGAAGCTTGATGACCTGCTGGAGTGGCGTCTGCACTTTGTAGTCAGGAATATCCTGGACTTCGGCGCCTACGGCTTTGGCAAGCACTACTCGCCGCTCTTCAAGGATTACGCGCATCCGATCCTTGAACCATGTGACATATCCTTGCGGATTGCTTTTTGGCCAATCTGATGAAGTTCCCCACGTTTCGCGATCAGTGATGCAGATGGCGTGTTCAGCAATCGCAGCCGGGACTCCCTGGGCGGTAAGCCATGCGGGGTTGTCTGGGACCGCCGGGAGAATATCCAGATGAAACCGCGAGTCATCTGAGTACTTCAATGTCCAGCAACGACGCCCACCTTCCTTGGGGTCAAGCATCTTCTCGTATGTCTTGTGGGCTTTGAGACGGCGCCCAACAAGTTCCTTGAGCTGTTCCTGGGTGATCGAGTTAGAACTCGCTTCAAGGCGACACACCGCGTCAACGTCGTAGTGATCGTCTCCCAGCGGTTTGACCGCTGTTCCCAACGCAAATGATCCCTGTGCATAAATGGCTGGTACGTATTGAGCTAAATCCGATCCGTCACCGTTGAGCCAGTTTCTGACGGCTTCATAGCGGCTCTTCGCATCCTCGTACTTGGAAGGTGGAACATCCAGCTCCTCGACGAGGTCGGCAAGAACTTGAAGAAGCTCTTCTTTGTACTGTGTTGTAATCATGTGGACGCTACCGCGAGACTATTTGCCGCGTCGAGATCGAGGGCATAGATGAATCCTCCGTTGCTCTTGTTTTCATCGTAGATACGAAGCGGCAGATCGACCTTTGGCATGACAATTCGTCCAAAATCCAGGGCAACCGATACAGGCACGGCCGGGAAGACGTGGATTATTGCGCGTTCTCCGTGACGAGCCTTTATCTGGTCCAAGGTGCGACGAGCTGTTTCTCTGAAGGTGCTCAACTGGCTCCTGGATTTTAGGAAATCGTTGTGTGGATCCGGAGAACTGATTCGCCAAATGTGGATTCCTTCTCCTAGAACTTCGTGAACGCGATTGTCGGTAATGGTGGCGCTTAAGGATAATACGAGAGCGGCGTCTCCAACATTTCCCTCCGGTCTTTCAACGATGAAATCAAGACCGTCTGGACATTCCTGCCATTTCCAGTCCGGAGGCTCCCGGTGCAATTGATAGGTCTCAGCGGTCGGGATGTCGGACAACAGAAATCCGAAAAGCATTAACAGGGGTTGCGGAGCAAAACCGAAAAGCGATAGGTGGGTGATGTCCCCGCTGGCCAATCGCGGGCGCACCCTCTGGTCAATCATCGAACGTAGTTGTTGCGCCTCAGTATTCCAGAAGTTGGAACTGTGGTCCCGAAAGCTGCTATTGACCATGCCGAGTTGAATCGGGGATCTCTCGGCGGGATACCAGTCGGGAAACATCGCCCGCGCCGCTCTCTCGTAGGTGAGAGGTGAACTGTGTACACCCACGTTTGCGCCGTATAGCACGATGGTGCTCTTCCGCTCGGGGTCGATACTCGTCACAAGCGCGACCCGTTCCTCGTGATCCAGCTTCATCTTCCGAAGAAGGGCGACCGGGTACTGATCCCGATTTGTGTCGATTGGCTTGTGGCAATTCCGGCAAAGAAGCATGAGGTTTGAAATGTCTCTGGCCATTTCCTTGGAAAGCTCGTCCTCACCGCGTGGCCCGTCTTCGCTGAATCCGATAATGTGAGCTGCTTCGGCAATGTTCACCGTCTCTTTCGTTTCACGGTGGCAAGACACGGGCTGATTGCATCCGGCGAACTCGCATCGGCCCGCAGCACGACCCCAAAGCATGCAGCGAACAGGTTCTGGAATATGTCGACTCTTCGCCATTAGCCGTCCTTTTCAGTCTCAGACCGAATCTGCTCGTAGATCTCCTTGAGTAGATGCTTGCTCGCCGCGTCGCGAAACTGGTCCTCGTTCATGAACTTGGCGGTGATTTCCTGGTTCTGTTCCATGCGTTCGATGAAGAGATATTCCAGCGCCTTCGGATATGAAACTTCCCTAAGTCAATTGTCCGCCCTTTTACGACCTTGCTCAGGTAATAGCAGCCTCTCCTCGGCATATGGCATATGGCGTTCTCCTGATACAATGTGAATTCACGGTCCGCACGAATCTCAGAGTACATAAATTCCTTTGGACCACATATCTGGGGCAGGCAATCTGGCCCTCTCGGTCCGCGCACTTTGCTCCTCGACCCCGTCCAAGTGCGACGCCTCCCTTCTTGTTCTATTCTGTCGTGGCACCTTCCAACTCAAGCTCTTCCTGGCCGGATCGATAAGCCTCAATATCCCATGTCTGGATAATCTCCGCACGCATGCGACGCTGTCCCTCGTAAGCATCCATTGTTGGTATGGACAGGAGCCGTTCATCCTGTTTCAGGCAGTAGTCGAGGAAACCCTGCTGCACTTTTCGCCAATCCAAGTACTCCATCTTCCCACCGTGTTTCAGTCTTTCACGTACACGGTCAACCAATTCATCATCGCGAATCGGAGTCGTGAGAGCCATTTCGGAGAGATAGCTGCCTTCCTTCTCGGCGAGCATGAATCCGTAGTGTATCCTCCCAGCCCAAGTGATCCGAACTAGCAGGTCATCCGACACTTCGTTCACTGAAGGGTCGTATGGCTGGATGAGACGATAATTACAAAGCTCCTGCACATGGTCCCTCGTTGTGGCACCCACAACACCCATAGGCTCAAAGTAGTTCTGGATATCTAAAACCCGGAGATAAGCCTCATTTGCATCTTTGATATCAGTGTCCTTGTCCATCAGTAGTCTAAGGATGGACGACCTGATTAGTGGCGTGGTGATAGCATTGGGGCGAATGCCGAACAGATTCATGACGAAGTTGCTTGTATCCTGATGGAAGTGTGTGTGATTCCCCCTAATGAGTGCAAGCTTGGTTTCCCTGGCTCGTGGTCGTGCAGCTTCTCCGATGACGTAGGCCTTCACGAGTTTGGCCATCCCCATAACTGGGGATGTCACAATGCGCTCTGCGATCTTAAGACTTCTTCTGATGTTGTGGTTTGACAGCCATCCGACGATGCGTCCAATGTACTCTTCCGTTACGAGGATATCCTCAACGCATGCAGCAAAGCTGGAGAGGTCCGCGATAGACAGGCGAATCCCACAATCCGTGAAGTAGGATTCTTCCCTCTCATCTCCAGCCAATTGGGCCTTCTCCTTTATGAAGTCGATTCTCTTCGCAAGAACATCCTTGGTAGAAGGTGCTGGCAGATAGAACACGCGACTGTCATATGATTGAAACGGCCCTGATTTTGACAATTGCCAAAAGGTCTTATCGGTTATCGGACAAATCATGAATGAGAAGGCACGCCGAAAGAGACCCTGGGCGTACTGGAAGACAGCTTCCTGAAATGATTGGGGAAAGTGATCCGCATTGTCGAATATGATACACGGCATCAATCCACGCTGCGTTGTCGCCCTTTCTAGAAGCCTCTGCACGTAGAGTTCAGGATTTGTGTCGACCATGGATGCAATCCATTCACCGAATCGTTCCTTGAACTCCTGCTTGTCTCTCTCATAGAGGAATTTACGTTCCCCATGTCGCCATCGGTCATACTCGGCCATGAACATTCCTTGAAGTTCTTCGTACCCAGGAATTCCATGATCGAAAAGCGCGAACTCTATCTGCGCCTTGAGTTGTCCTGTAAGCCACTCACCGATTCCCTCAATTACACCAGACGAATCAGCTAGGTTAATTTTAACAACTAGGCACCGCCTGTGGAGGGGCTTGCTAAGTACTACAGCAAAGAAGCGTTCGATGAATGTCGACTTGCCTGAGCCCTTGTTCCCAATGATCAGAACAAACTCGCCCTGCCCTGATTGCACTGCTTTCCTGATCTCCTCCTGGAGCTGTGAACTCTCTGATGAATTCACGACTTCAACTCTACTAATCAGCTCTCGAGTCAACTTTTCTAGGTTGTCGTCGGCCTCCCTGCTTTCTTTGGATTCGACAAAGCACTTGGCAAGCATTTCTGGGTCATCAGATTCGGCAATTGACCGGAAGAACCGCTCAAAAACAGATTCCAGATCCGCCGTGAATGGTGCTTTAGGAACTAAGTGAATGTCTTCGATAGGGATGGCAGATCGAAGGGTTTCCCCATGTTGAACCTGCAGACCTTCTGCCGTGTGAATATGCGCACTATAGAGTTTCTGTCGTATTCCCTCTCGGGAGAAGAGGTCGTAAAATACCGCAAAGTCTCTGTCAATCGCCTCAAGGCTAGGAAACGCAGCTGCCTTCCCATCACCTGGTCTTGTCCCGTCTGTTCTAAGAGCCCAAAACCCTATCCACTGAAGGCCTGATGTGAGCGCTGCAAAAGGGGTTGCGGTATCAACGCAATAGGATTTCGCTTGTTGGAGTCCATCTTCAGCAGATTTGAGAGCCGGACCGCCAGCCTTGTACCAGCAAAGATGTGGCTTCCTGGTATCTATCAGCCGCGTAGACAATCGTTTCGCTTCCACGACCATACGTTCAATCGAATCACTGCCAAGTAAGTAGTCAACATATCCTGTAGCAATCCTTGGCTCGGTGCGAATATCAACTCGAGGCCAGCCTAAGACCTCTGTAAGCATGACATCGATGATCTGAAATCTCGTATCCTGCTCCGTTTCGATCTCAGACTCATGGCCCCGGATTTCATTTCGTATCACATCAAAAGCTAGCTTTGCCTCATCAATCATGAAGCCACCACCATCGAAAACGCGTGACACGACGGATCCTCTGCACCGGACTTCCAGTCCGCGGTTGGTGAGCGAATCTTTCTGAACAGGTTCTCGAAATACTGGGGGGAGATGCCGGGCATAAGGCGCCCAGTTCTGCCCCCTGTTTGTATCGCAGCAGAGCTTAGCCGGGTGGGCCGGAGACCGTCAAACAGAATTGACGGCCGGCGCGTATCCTGCACAGGTATGATGTTCGTACCCTACTACCAGACCCTG
>Ga0180431_10000557_pt1 | contig 53748 bp, 47 predicted proteins | sample SS_ome_11_FD_132459 | JGI IMG/M metagenome (GOLD analysis project Ga0180431, IMG submission 132459) | Hypersaline lake sediment archaeal communities from the Salton Sea, California, USA - SS_1_MS_1 metaG | ecosystem: Environmental > Aquatic > Non-marine Saline and Alkaline > Hypersaline >... | reverse complement strand
TCCCCGGGGATGTCCCCGGCGATGAGATACTGCCGGTCAGGGTGAAGCCGCCGTATGACATCGGGGTCCGACGCGTAACCACTCACCGCCTCGAGCCCTTCGGGAGTCAGAACGAAAACCGGTATTTTTTTTGTGATCTGGAGGATCGCCTTCTTGCCCACCTGTTCCCTGACCCTGGAAGACCCGCAGCTCCATATCACGTCCGCGTAATTAATCATTTCCTTCACCCTGCTCTCGGACACGCCGGTACAGCAAATCATGAAGATGTAACATTTTACCCCGATGGATTCGTAAAAAATCCTCAGCTCTTTCAGATCCTCCCCCATGTACCCGTTGACCGTGACCGCGACCCGCCCGTATCCGAGCCGCGCGGCTTCCCTAGCCGCCGCTTTCTGGTCAACCCTGCCGTTTTCAAAAGGAACGGCGCACCCTGCGTCCCGCAGGCGGCTGATGACGCCTTGCAGGGGGGTGGTGTGGAAGAGGCCGTTCATCCTGGCGCCTATCCCCTGTACAATCTCCGGTTTACCGGTTATGACGCTGCCGGCACCGTCGCATGCCACGACCGCTCCGTCGATCGTTTTCTTTTTCAGCGCGTACATGAGGAACTCGGACGCCCCGTAGGGAACCGCGATCGTGTTTCTGACCAACTCCCTGTCGTCGGTGAAGAAACCGTATGTGGAAATCTTGTCCTCAACGATCTCTTTAATGGCATTCTTTATATCAGAGGAGGATAAAGCCCCGTTCCATTTATCATGGTAAAAGAACCGCACGAGCGGGCAGTAAGTCATGTTCGGATCCGTCACCGCCAGAACACGGCCGCCGGAGATGCCGACAAACGATGAGAAGAGCCTGATGACATGCAGGTCAGTGAGTAAAGCGGGATCGATACCGAGTTTCGCAAAAATCTTTTTCTTGTTCATTTCGGTTCCAGTATAGGGGGGATGCGGGTGCGGAACAATTCCTACACCCTAAGGGCTGTTCGTCATTATATTGTGCAAATGCCGATCTGCAAATATCTCTCTAATAGTCGCAGACGTAAAGGGGAAATATCAGGGCCGGTTTCGTACCAGGCCCGGTATATTATATGAAAACTAAACTGATCAACGAAGCAACGAAGTGGACACTTCGATCCATGAAGAAGTTCACCTGGGCGGTCGTGGGTATCCTCGCTCTCCAGTTTATACAGAACTACGCGTTTACCCTCCTGCCGAGCGTGGGTGTCAATTTTATTTTCGAGCTCTTTACCCCTGAGAACATTCATCTCATATACAGGTATTTCTTTATCGCCCTGGCGATCGTATTTGTACGGGGCGCCCTTGCCTACGGATCGACCTATTCGATGAGCGTGGTTTCGGAGAGCTCCATAAACAACCTGCGCAACCGGTTTTTCCGGAAGCTCATCTGTCTTCCGCTCAATTACTACAAGCGGAACAAAACGGGCAATTTCATCTCCATGACCATAGACGACATGGAGAAAATACGTATCAACCTCTACGAGGGTATAATCCGTATCATATCGCATGTGGCCTACGTGGTGCTCGTGATCGTCAAGCTTTTGCTCCTCAACTCGCTCCTCACGGTCATCAGCCTGTCCGTTATCCCCGTGCTCTACGTGCTGTTCAAGATACTGGGAACCCGCCTGCGGATTACCTCCCGCAAGCTCCAGCAGAATGTAGCGAACATTTCGACGAACCTCCATGAAACACTCACTGCCGTGGACGTAGTGAAGGCCTTTGCGAAGGAGGATTACGAGATAGAACGATTCGGTAAAACCGCGGGAAAGTACAAGAAAACAGTGCTCAAGCTGAAAGTCCTCGCGAACCTGGTCAAACCGTTGAACGAGTTCGTCATATACTTCTTCGCCTTCATACTCATCGGGATAGCGGGACTCTTCATTGTCAGGGGCGGGTGGACGGTCAAGGGACTGAGCGAGTACATGCTTCTCCTTGGCATACTTTTTAACCCGATCAGCAATATTCCGAAGACACTGACGAGCTTCAAGGTCGTGAGCGCCTCGGTCGACCGTATCTTCTCGGTTGCGGGAACCGAAAACACGATAAGGGAGATTGAGCGGCCCGTGGAAAAAAAGATCGAGGGAAGGGTGAGGTTCGAAAACGTCTCCTTCGCCTATGACAAGGAGCGGATTTTAAAGAACATCGACTTCGAGGTGGAAAAAGGCGAGATCGTGGCGCTTGTCGGATCATCGGGAGCGGGCAAGACGACCATCGTTAATCTCATTCCCCGGTTCTACGATCCCACGGACGGAAGGGTGGAGATTGACGGCACGGACGTGCGGAACTACTCCATCAGGTGTTTGCGCTCGCAGATTGGAATCGTGTCGCAAAACGTCCTGCTCTTCAACGATACCATATACGAGAACATTCGCTACTCGAAACGTGACGCATCAAAGGAGGAGATAATCGAGGCCTCCAGGAAGGCGCACGCTTTCGAATTCATCAGTTCCCTCCCAAAGGGATTCGAGACCGTGGTGGGAGAGAAGGGAACGAGGCTGTCCGGCGGGGAAAAACAGAGGATAGCCATCGCGCGTACGGTGCTCATTAACCCGCAGGTACTCATCCTGGATGAAGCGACTTCGGCGCTCGATTCGGAGTCGGAGCATTACATACAGGTCGCGCTGAACGAGCTTATGAAGGGTAAAACGTCCGTGGTTATCGCCCACAGGCTCTCCACCATCACGCATGCTACCAAGGTTCTGATAATCGAGAACGGAGAAATCATCGAGACGGGAACACATGAAGAGCTCCTGCAGATCAGCCGGACCTACAAACGACTCTACGAGCTGCAGTATTTCAGGTAAGCACCGGGACCTTTGAATCATTCGATAAATAGGGAAAGACATTCTCATGCATGAAGTACATTGTTCTCCCGTACAGGAGATCGTCGGTGTTCTTAAGGGCGGGCACACGGGCACCATTCCCAGGGCCGTTCTTCTGAACTCGCCCACGGTCGAGATGATGGAGCGGTCCGGAGCCTCATGGCCCGAAGCTCACCGGAAGGCCGAGGATATGGCGCGGCTCGCCGCGGAGATACACAGGTCCACCGGATTCCACGCGGTGAACCTTCCGTGGGACGCGTGCGTTGAGCTCGAGGCGCTCGGCGGCGGCTCGGATACGGGCACATTGCCCACTTCCATACCTGCGGCGATCGAGCCCGCCTTCAGGAACACGGAGGATGTTGAAATCCCCCCTGATATTTTTGACAGGGGAAGGTTCCCCGTTGTCCTCGAGGCCGTGGGCAGGACGAAGAAGATGGTAGGGGACGACGCGGCGGTCGTTCCGCTCGTTGAAGGGCCGCTCAACATCTCCTGCCAGGCGATAGGCGTAAACCGGATGTACCGGATGTTTATCAGGGACCCTGCCGCCGTGGCCCGCATCCTGGATATCTTCGCCGATCTCTGTGTGCGGTACGCCGCCAAGCTGCTGGAGGCGGGAGGCGACGTCATACAGCTCAGCGACCCCTTTACACAGGGGCTTACCGCTCCCCGTTTCAAGGAGATGATGATTCCTGCTTACAGGAAAATTAGCAGCGGGGTTAAAGGTCCGGTCTTTCTTCATATATGCGGTAATACGGGGCACCTGCTGGAGCACCTTCCCGAGTCCGGATTATCCGCGTTTTCATTCGACTCGCCCTGCGTGACCGCAGCACAGGTGAAGGCCGCAATCGGCTCACAAATGCGGGTAATCGGATCGGTACCGACAGTAACGCATATTCTCGAGGGCAGCGAGCAGGATGTCTTCGACGCTTCGATCAAATGCATGGAGGACGGTGTCGACATTCTCTCGCCCTCATGCGGACTGCCCCCTGAAGCGCCCCTTCCAAACCTCAGGGCCATGGTACGGGCGATAGAAAGTTATAACGAGCGGCTGGGGATCACGTGACATTGCATACGAAGCTCTGCTTCATGTCAAAAATCGGAGCTACCTCACGTTGCATATGAAACTTTGCTTCATGTCAAAAATCGGAGCTACCTCACGTTGCATATGAAACTTTGCTTCATATCTGTGTAGGAAATCGAGCACCCCTTCCCCATGGTTCTTTCAGCCTCTTCGACCGCCTCCTCCACCGTTGCAAACGGTTCGAAGCCGATCCTCCGGGCGGTTTCGAAATCCGAAGCTCCGGCAAGAAAGACCCTGCCCGCATACCTGAGTCCGTAGGCCCCCTGTCCCCACAGTATGAGGGGATGCACCCCGTGAAAACCGAAACCGTACCGGTATTTATGTATGTACTCCGGCCTGTGGGCGAATTCCTCCGCGTAGAGCTCCCAGAGCTCGAAGGGGTCCTGCATGACCGGAAGCAGCTTTTCGAAGAACTCGACATACGAGGGGTACTTGACCCCGTCGAATTGTTTATAGCAGGGGTGAACGAGTATGAGCACCCCCCCCTCTTTTACGAGCGGCTTGTTCTGGAAGAGACCGAAGCTGTAGGAGAGTCCGAGGTTTCTCACCAGGACGGGATTAATTATTGAGAGTTTCGAGTAGGGGTCGCGGTCGTTTCCCATTGCGTGTACCACCACGTCGGACTGGCCCTGCACGTCCACGACATGCTGACCCTGTATGATTTTCAGGGAATGTTGATGCGCTTCAGGCGGATGACCGGCCACCACGTTCACGAGCTCCTGGGGCATCGCGTTGTTCATCGTTCCCTCTATGATGAAGTAACGCCTGCCCCGGTCCGCGAGAGCGTTCTCTATGACCTCGCCCATCTCATTCAGCAGCCTGGGGAAGGCCGAACGCTCGGGATCCATGGTTGATTTGCCCGACGCCCTGGGGTAGGGGCGGTGATGATGCCGAATACTCCTGTATGAGCTGAGGCCCACGACCGCGGATTTCCACCCGCCGTTGAAGGGAGACCAGGGATTGCTCACGTAAATGAACTGGTCGGAGTCCGTTACGAGCCTCGAGACCTCGACTTCCATGCCCCGCTTCGTCTCACCCAGGAATACGAGCCCGTCCCTGTCCTCGGCATCGTGGTTGAAGAGTTTGCTCGGCCCCCACCGGTACGCGATGTCGTCTCCAAGGAAGGTCGAAAGCTCCCTGGTCGTCCACTTCCTGTGAAGCCCGACCGCGCATACGAGCCGGATCCGCTGCCTGTCCACACCGATCTTTTCAAGCTCCTCGAGCAGCACTTTGATGGCGACACCCCTGAAATCCGGACCTTTCTGGGCCGGGGCGAAGCCGATGGGATCGTCGAACCCGATAGCGACCGTGGATTTCGGTCCAACCAGCCGTTCGAGCGGCTCATGCGCGATAGGGTTTGCAAGGGCGTCCCGGACGGCCTTGGCCGGGTCCGGAAGGGACGGGAGAGGCTCGGCCGCAGTGCGGATCACCCTCGTTCTTTTTGGAAGGGAGACCGAAACGGCGGAGTCTCCGCTCGGTATTGACAAGCGGGATTCGGGCATGGTTTCCTCCTTAATTGGGGCTGAGTGTGTACTCAGCTCACTATACCGGAGGGTAAATACCGTGTAAAGAAAAAGCCGGTTTAAAAATTACAAATATGTGGCTTTTGAAATATTGACAAGATTTTAGGAACATGGTAGCATAATGCCAGAATATTAGCGTGTTTTGTGTTTTCATGCAGTTATGAAGCATCAGGATTTTCATCTCGTATTAATCAGCGCTTAACACAATCGGGCCATTATAGCCTGGGTGAGGCGGACGCAGTATAAACTCTCATATATGGATACGGTCATGAATGGTAGTATTGAAAAGATACTGGGAAAGAAGGTAGGCGGAGTCAGGGTCGTTCCGCTCGTTACCAAGATTATAACCCTGTTCGTGCTCTTCCTTCTGGTCGCCGGTTTTGCGACCAACTACATCAACCTCCTCCTCAACAGGGGAGAGCAGGTCAAGCTCATGAACCGGCTGCTCGTCAAGGACCTCAAGGACCTCTATGTATTCACCTCGAATCAGCATGAGATATATACCTACAACAACGATTACGAGGGCGCCGTCAACAGCATCGTGGAGAAGGCGCTGCGCGAGCTTAAGGGCGATAGATCGATCGCCATGGGGGTCAAGGACGACGGTACGGTCATGTTCATCGCCTCGAAGACGGTGCGGATGGATGTCTTCGAAGACGGCAAGGCGCTGGCCATGCTTAAAAGTTCAAAAACCGAGACGGGCGGTGAGGGGTCCTTTAATTTTAATCACAGGGGAAAGGAATACTTCGGCCTTTATAAGTACAATGCCAAGTGGGACATATACCTCGTGCGGGCGGAGGAACTCGACGAGTTCTACGAGGATTCGCGGTCTATATTCAGGAAGATATCCTACATCATCATTCTGATTGTCGTCGTCTGTACGGTGCTCGGTATATTCATCATCAGGTTCGTGCTGCGCTACGTGCAGAATATCACGAATGAAATCATGTCCATGCAGGAGAGTCAGAAGATCGGCCTTATCGATCTCTCGAGCGCGCCGAACGACGATGTGACCTATCTCGGTATGGCATTCAATTCGCTCGCGAACACGATCGACAACCTGATGACCATATTCAGGAAGTTCGTTACGAGGGATGTGGTTTTAAAGGCCTATAAGGAGCGGGAGGTCAGGCTCGAGGGATCGAGCCAGGACCTCGCGATACTCTTCTCGGATATAAAAGGTTTTACTTATATGACCGAGACCCTCGGCACCGATATTATTCAGCTCCTCAATATTCATTACAACCGTGCCATCAAGCAGATACACGATCATGACGGCATCATCGGGTCCATAATCGGCGACGCGCTCCTTGCCCTCTTCGGTACGATCCAGGAATCGAAAGGGAACAAATCCCATCACGCCGTGAGCGCGGCATATGAGATACAGGAGGTCGCATCCCAGCTCAGAGAGGAGATGCATCAGCGGAAAGAGGAGATCGTCAAGAAGAAGGGTGCGCTCACACAGATGGAGGAAAATATATATAAGGCCGTTCTTCTTCAAGTGGGCGTGGGAATAGACGGAGGAGACGTTTTTTACGGTAATGTCGGATCCAACGAGAGGATGACGAATACCGCTATCGGCGACAATGTGAACGCCGCCTCCCGCCTCGAGGGGCTTACGAGGATTTACAAGGTTCCCGTTATCTGTTCGAAATACGTAAAGGACGAGGTGGAGAAGGAGACCGGCGATTTTCTCTTCCTCGAGATCGATCAGGTCCAGGTGAAGGGCAAGACGCTCGCAAAGCGGGTATTCTGGCCCGTACCGAAGACGAATATCGACGATGATTTCAAGAGGGACATGGAGCTCTTCTCCTCGGCCCTGCAGCTCTACTACAAGGGCAAATGGAAAGAGGCCCTCGGTATGTTCGAGCGCTGCACGCTCCCGCTGGCGGAGGTCTTCCGCATGAGAACGAAGGATTATCAATGTCCCAAGGACTGGAGTGGAGTATGGACAATGAAGACAAAGTAAAGGACGTCGTAGCTCTGAGCAAGAAGTACTTCCTCAGAGAAATAATACGCGAAATCAGGGAAGGAAGACCCCAGTACGATCTCGAACAGGAATTCGTCCGGACTAAGAAGAACCGCAGGATGGCCGTTCTATTCGTTATCGCGGGCTTCATCGCTCTCTTCGCCGCGGCGTCGATCGGAGTAACCTATCTCATTCAGCGGGAGAGCAGGCGTGTAAAGGTTGATATCAGCGAGTTCAAGGATGTGAATCTGCGGGACGTGCTCGATGTAGCCAAGAAGAACGAAAACGAAATGAAGGTCGCGCAGCGCGAGCTCGAGGATATGCGGGCCGAGATGAACCAGAAAATCATGGATATCAGGAGCGATGCGGATCAGCAGGTCGAGCTTGTCAATAACAGGCAGATTTCCGATGCTGATAAACAGCAGCAGATAAACGGAATAAGGCTCAGGGAGAAGAAGGCGGTAGAGGGGGTCGAATCCGAATACAACGAGCGGATTTTACTCAAGGAGGAGGAGATTTCCGTTATTCAGGAAAAGATAGACGAGTACGACGCGCGGCTTGTCGAGCAGGCCAAGGAGCAGGAGGAGATTTTCAACAACCAGGCGCGTGTGCACGATATCGAGATGGAGAACACGGTATCGTACTACGAGAAAAAGATTGTCGAGCTGAATAGGGACCACGCGCAGGAGCTCGAATCGGCCACGGCCCATCAGCGCGAAATGATAGAGCTGCTGAAAAAGAACCACAAGGCCGAGGTTGAAAGGCTCACCCTTTTGTACAACCCCGTCTTTTCAGAAGAGCGGATAAACGAGGTTCTCGGGCGGGATATGGACGCCGATGCGGTGAAAGTCTCGCCGCTCGACAAATACGAGGCGATTCTGCAGAAGGAGGGGGTGCTGAGCAGGGCGGAATACCGCTCCATGGCCGGAAAGCTGGGGGATATCTCGCTCCTCATCGACCGGCTTCAGGACATACCCTATATCAACTCCGTTCCCGGCGCCATCGACCGTGTCGAGCATATGGGACACGGCCTGATAAGGGACTATGAAAAGATGAAGGGCCGTTTTATCGATACCATAGAGAAGAAAGACGGGACCATTGCCGCGCGTGAGGAAACCATACGGCAGAAGAACGATATCATAACCGCTAAGGACGGGATCATAGAGCAGTACCTCTACTCGCTCGAATATCTTACCCATAATAAAAGGGAAAACGGCTATATCATCGATCAGCGTAATCCCGATGCGCTCGTCGTATACCTGAACGAGATATATAAAATCCAGGACGGAGACGCCGGGTATGTCTTCAGGAAGGAAGACGAGTACATCGCCACGGTCCGGTTTCACGTTTCCGGGGACGTGGTTACGGCATCCGTGGTCGATCTCGGGCAGGAAGACAAGCCGATAGAACCCTTTGACAGGATTTTGATCCACATTCAATAGGAGAAACGGAAATGAGACGAAGAGACCTCACCCTGATAATAGTCATACTGGCCATACTGGTCCCGGCCGCCCTGTTCTCACAGGATCTCGAAGCGGAGGGATATTCCCTCCTGTCCACCAGGCAGAAGGGGGATGCGACGATCTACGAGGTACGGGACCGGGAGGGGAATACAATGACGATACAGTCGGGTACAGCACTTACCCGTGCCACAGTAAGTCTTCTCAAAACCCTTCATGACGACTTTTATACGTGGAACGATATGCGCGTGGATACGATGAGCCTGATCATCTCGGAAGAGACGGCTGAAATAAGCGTCGTGCCTTCGAGTTATGAATACGGCGGTGTCGATCTCACGGACTACATGCCTTCCGGCATGCAGTTCTACTACGACGGTTTCCTCGAGTATGATTTCAGGCTGAAGGTCGAAGCACTCTTTCTCCGCGTACGCGGCAGGTATGAGGGTGAGCGCGAGTTGAGCGAGAAGCTCATCACCGCGATCAAGGACCCGTATGCATACATACAATCCTACGATCAGGAGTTTTTTATCAGGAAGTTCATGGAAATGGACCTGAAGGCCGAGCAGTTCGAGTCCGCGCTCGGCACGCTCGGGAGCGATCTCGAGGAGCTCACCTCTAGGGCGTACGCGGCGTACGAATTTTTACGGGAGGACAATGAAAGGCTCGAGGAAGCGGGCATACTCCTGAGAGACCGTCTGTTTGCCCTGGAGGATGACCACGAGGCATTGGAGAGGGCGCATCAGGATCTGCAGGATGAGGTTAAAACGCTCGAGGGCATGGTCAGGGAAATGGGAGAGGACCTTTCGGGGCAGCACCTGGCGCTCGTGGATGAGTTCGCACTGCTCAAGCAGGCGGTTACTACCCTCCATAACAAGGGATTGTTCGGAAAGGGAAAGCCGATCGCCGCAAGCGCCCGGGACCGTCTCATAGAGATGAAGAAAGCCGAACCTTCACTCTCGCAGGAGGAGGCCATGGCAAGGCTCAAGGAGGAGGAGATAACCATGACGAAGCGCGAGATCTCACTCGTTTTCTCGGTCTATTTCAACGAGTTCGAATAAAGGGGTTTACGCCGGCATTTACTTCCCGGTGTCGTCCGATTCGGGTTCAGTTTCCCCCATCTCTTTCTTAATGAATTCCTCCTCGAGGTTTTTGAGCCCCCCGCCCTTGAACACGAACGCGCTGAGAAAATTGAAGAGAATGCCTATGCCCCAGAATCCGGCCACCCAGAGCCACCACTGATGGCCGCGCGAAGTGACGTTATTGATTACGGCGAGGACGATTATGACGGCAAGGTAGGTGATGAAGTGTCTGATGAAGGATACTTTTCCCTGAGCGATTTTTTTCGCCTCTTCGTAGGTCTTACCTTTGTTTGACATGATTTCCCTCCGAAAGCAGTGGAGCTTTCATACCCTTTTATTATACACCCACCGGGGTGGTCCAGTGCGACAATGAAATGATAACAGCAGACAACCGGCGTGAATAGGGATAAAGGGTCTTCATGGACGTATCCATGGAAGTCAAGGCCGCTATGCCGCAGCCGGTGAAACGAAGCTCTCCGTAATGAATATCTCCGTATTGTCCATGAGGTTGATGACGACCCTGTCTTTCAGCTGTTTTCCCCGGGGGTCGGTGAGGAGCTGTATAATGGGCCGCACCGCTCCTTCGTTCTGCTCGAGCACCCGTGCGATGCTTCCGTTATTAAGACGCACGAGTACCCCGATGGGGTAGATGCCTATCAGCCTCTGAAATATCCCGACGAATTCCGAGTTGAAGTGTGTTCCGCTTTCCGCCATGATGATCATCATGGCGTTGTTCGTCTTCATCGCCTTTTTGTACGCCCTGTCAGAGGTGAGAGCGTCGTACACGTCGGCTATGGCCGTAATGTGTATGGTGTCGGGCATATCATCCTGTGTCAGTCCCAACGGATATCCGCTTCCGTCGCACCGCTCATGATGCCCTCTCGCAACGAGGGCCATCTCTTCGGAGATCCCGTTTTCCTTCAGAATCTCATACCCCTTCAAGGGATGCGTCTTCATCTCATCCCATTCTTCGGCGCTCAGCTTGTCCGGCTTGTTCAGAATGGCCGAATTTATGAGCATTTTCCCCACATCGTGGAGCAGGGCGCCGGTGCAGAATAATTCCAGTTCCTTTCCCGATATGCCGTAGTCGCGCGCAATAATGGTTGCGTAGGCCGCGACATTGACGGAGTGAACGAATGTGTATTCGTCCACCATGCGCATCCCCGCGATATTCATGAATGCCTCTCTGTTCTTCGCGATTGCGTTTATAATTTCCCGGGCAGCGCTGCGCGACGATTCGATATCGAGTGTTTCCCCACTGGATATGGAATGCAGGATGGTATGCGCGGTTTTCACCGCTTTCTTCTTTGTCGACTCGACCACGGGGTCGTCGATCTTCAGTATTGTTATACCGCCCCTGTTGATGAAAATCTTCCCTTCGATTGATTCAGGGAAGGTGAAGGGTACACCTCCGATTTTTTTTGCGTCAGGAGGCATGGGAATGGTGAGGTTTGTATCCTCTGCTTTTTCCTCAACCGGAACCGTCTGAATATTTCTCTTTTTAAGAACGAAAATAAGGTCTTTTGACAGCGGGAGCCCCTTCTTGATAAGCAGGAGCTTTGAATCCGAAGAGTAGATGTTTACTGCAAGGGTCATCCCCGGTTTGAGCAGTTCAACGGGTATCCGTCGTGCTTTCACGTTCGGTTCTCCTCGTAACTTTCAGGTACTCTATCACCATCAGTTTAATTGACGGGGCGGCCGATTTCAAATCATTTCCCCTCCGATCGTTTCAGTCTGAGGAATATATTCCTGATGTAGATACAGGCCCCCATGGACTGCCCGATAATGAAAACAGGGTCGCGCCTCTGTATGGCGTATATCAGGAGCCCGGTCCCGCCGGCGAGGCTCAAATACCAGAAAACCATCGGTATGTAGCTCTCCTTCCTCCTTTCGCTTGCGATCCACTGGATGAGAAAACGCGTGAAAAAACAGAACTGCGCGGTGAATCCGAATACGAGCCAGAAGCTCATATCATCCCCCTTCTGATCAGCTTCTTTATATAAAACGTATCACGCAGTGCCTTAAACATCCTGATATGCCTGCGCATCTTGGAAATTCCATATAATCTCGGCCTGTGGTTGACCTCGATCTCAGTCGTCCTGTACCTGCGGAGCAGGGTGGGAAAAAAGCGGTGCATTCCGTCGAAGCGGGGTATGGTGAGGAGAACGGTTTTTCTGAAACCCTTGACCGGCCCCCCCCGGTCCCGGTAGGTTTCCCCCAGGAAAAGATTGGCAAATCCGTTCGCGAAACGGGACTCAAAGCGCCGTACGAAGGAGTCCTTTCGGATGACCCTGACGCCGAAGACCGCATCAAAACCCCTTTTAAGTTTATTATAGACGCGCGGTATATCGGCAGGGTCGTCCTGCAGATCGGCGTCGAGTGTTGCGATAAACCTGCCCCTGGACATATCGATTCCCTCGAGCAGCGCCCTGCTCTTGCCGGCGTTTCTTTGCAGGCGGATCGTATGCACGCGGTCGTCCTCGATCGAGCACAGCGCCGAGGACGTCCCGTCCGTGCTTCCGTCATCCACGATGATTATCTCGAAATCACCTATAAAACGCAGGGCTTCCGTTAATTTCCGGCAGAGCGGAACGATGGTCTTTTCTTCATTGTAAGCCGTAATTATGACGCTTAGTTCCATTTTCAGCGTACCTTGAAAAGTGCGGAAAACTCGTCCTCGTACACCTTGTAAAAACCGAGGGGATTACTGCTCAGATAGTCGTAAAGACGGGCGTGACGGGGCATGTTCTCGACATGCACGTAATCCGCCTGGAAAACTTCGTGTATGATCGGATAGGGGTCCTTGCGGAGCCGTACGGCATCCTGATAGAGCCCGTACAGCCGGGCGTCATGCGCCTGCATGTAGCCCGGGTCGAGACCGAGCGTGTAGGTCGTGTTCCTGCTGTAGAAAAAGAGCTGGGGGAAGGCTCCGTAGTTCGCAATAAAGACGTGATCGTTTTTCTTCGCCCGGGTATTGAGCCACTCGCCGCTCCCGCTGTTGTCTATGATACCGTTGATATCGAGGGCCTTTTCGACCTCCAGATAATTCAGGCTCAATGCGGCGGCCGTCAGCACGATCATGGATATCACGAGAAGTCTGTGAGGCCTGAAGTCTGCTTCCGAAAATGCCATGGAGCAGAAAAGCACGACGAACGGCGCGAACTGGTCTATACCCCTCGATACCTTGAAGTAAGAGAGGAGAAAAACAACGGCCTGGACAAAGAGGAAGAGAGTGAGAAAGGAGTGCTGTTTCTTCCCGTATCTCAATTCCATGAAAAACAGCGCAGTTACAACAATAATAAAGGGCCAGACCGCGAGCAGGAGATTCCATGAGGAGAGGGGCATCCATTCGAGGTTGATCTCGAGATTCGTGCGGACGAGGCTCGTTTTCAGGTACTGCGCCCCAAGCACGCGGAGATTGCCCGGGAAGTAGGGATTTATCGTTATTCCGGCGGCCATGCCGACCAGTGTCGAGACGAGGGGCCTGTATTCGAATTTTTTAAAGTGATAGAGGTGGACGAGCGTGTAGACCGCCGCGATCACGAGAAACACGATGAACGCGCTGTAGGTAAGTACGAAGAGGTAGTTTATAAAACCGAGCCACAGCCATTTTTTCCGGAGTATGAAGTGCACGCCGAGTATGAAGAAACCTATGGCAAAGGGAATCGGCCTGACCGCGAGGAGACGTACCATGAGCGATTTGCTTCCAAAGAGGAAGAGAAACGTCCAGATAAGACGATACTTCACCCCGTATTTTCCGAGAAACCAGTAGAAGAGATAACCGAGAGCGACGGCAAAGCAGACCGATGCGATTTTTCCCATGACAATGAGGTTACCGAAGGTAAAGGGGATGAGCAGGACATGGTAGAGGAAGTGTTTGTCGTAGAAATTCTCATTCAGGATGGTATGCTTTAGCCACGGGAACTCACGGTAGATCCCGTGGCTGCGCATCAATTGAGCGTACCTGATGTGGAAATAATCGTCCTGCTGCATCCTGGGATAGGAGAGCTGGAGAGAAAGCATGACACCGGCCGTAACCGTAATGAGGAGGACAAGCTGCAGGCTCTTATGGATTGAGCGTTCTTGAAACATCTCAGCCCGCCCTCCGGATGTATGTTTACGGTTTATTGTCGGACTCGTTACGCTCGCTCTGCTCCCTTTCTCGGCCTGAGGTAGGCGCCCCAGTAACTCATGCCCACAAAGAAGCCTCCGCCTATCATGTTACCGATCGTAACCGGCAGGAGGTTCCTGTACAGGAAACTTCCCCAGTGCAGTATACCGGGATCGGCTCCCGAGGGTGCCGCGATGCCGGCGTTATGCAGGAATATTCCCACCGGGATGAAATACATGTTGGCGACGCAGTGCTCGAAACCTATGGCGACGAAGGCCATGATCGGAAAAAAGATGGCGAATATCTTTCCGATGGTCTGGCGGGCTGAAAGGGCCATCCACACCGCAAGACACACGAGCCAGTTACATCCGATCGCCCTGAAGAGCGCCTCACCGAAGGGGAGGCTCACCTTGGCGAAAGCGATCCTGACCGCCGCCTGACCCAGCGCACCCCCGCCCGTTTTCCAGAGACCGGACAGGTGGAAGAGCAGGGCGAGTATGAGCGAGCCGATGAAGTTTGCGACATAGACGAGCATCCACCGTTTCAGCATGGTCCCCATGCTTATCTCCCGCGCCAGCGTGCTCGTAATCATGAGGTTGTTGCCCGTAAAGAGCTCGGCCCCTGCGATTACGACGAGCATCAGGCCCACGCTGAACACGGATCCGGCCATGAACTTAGAGAACCCGAGCCCCAAGTGCGCGGCGAGATCGAAGGATACGGTGGTCGAAAGGAGGCCTCCGAACCCGATGTACGCACCCGCCAGTATGCCGAGTACGAAAACCGAGAGCCAGGGGGACGTTACCTTTGTGACGCCCACTTTCTGCGCCACGGTTTCCGCGATGGTGCTCGGTGCCTTGTCCTCAATGCTCGGTACCGGGAACTGGAGCTGTCTTACGATCTGCTCGAAGCGTCCGAGCGCCTTCTTCTCCTCCGTTATCTTCCTCTGGACTGCCCTTTTCACGACTTCTGAAATTTCTTCAGGAGTGAATGGCTTGGATACGTAGTCCATGGCGCCCCGCTTCATGGCCTCTGTTGCTCTTCCGACCGACGGGAATCCGCTGATCATGACTATCGTGGCGTCCGGTGAACGGTTTGAAATCTCCTCCACCACGTCCATTCCGTCGAAACCCGGCATCTTCCAGTCGCAAAGTACCACATCGAATGACGTATCGGATATAAGCTTGAGCCCCTCTTCAGGGCTGTTCGTTGTCACGACGTCGAATCCTTCAGCGGTGAATATCTTTCTGCAGGACTGAAGAACGACATCCTCGTCGTCGATGACGAGCATTCTCTGAGCCATTGGGTGATCCTCCTGTATATTTTTCAAAATACGGTGTTACCAAATCTCCATTGAAAGACGCTGCTCGAGCCATCTTTTCTGCGTTGGGGTAAGGCTTCCGACATGCTCCTCGATCCAGGGTATGTCACCGGTGAGTATGGCGAGCTTTTCCGGGCCCGTGAGATCGTACTCCTCGAGCGCGTCCGCACCGTCGTAGAAGAGCCTGGATACGAAATCGGTATCATGCGCCGCCCGTTCGAGGACCTTGGTGACCGTCTCCTTGTGAATGATCTCCTGGACCTCGGGGGATTTCCGCTTTTGCGCGTTAATGGCCTTGTCCACCGCCGCGATAAGCTCCTCGGGAGTGAAGGGCTTTTCGATATAATCGTTGGCGCCGAGCTTCATGGCCTGAACCGCGGATTTTACCGTTGCATACCCTGTAATAATAATGACGGGGCATGAAGGCCTGGACCTTCTGAGATCCCTCAGTATGCGCATACCCCCGATATAGGGCATTCGAATATCGGAAAGGACGACATCATACTCCTTTTCCAGCGCCGTATCGAGCCCCTGACGGCTGTCGATAGATGTATCCACTTCAAAACCCTCGCCTGACAGGATCTTTCGTACACTGTCCAGAACGATCTGTTCATCGTCAATTACCAGCGCTCTCATTTTCCCTCCTTTTCAGAATCGTGGTTATCGCGTCCAGAAGTTCGTCGGGTGTGAATGGCTTTGATATAAAGTCACGCGCCCCGCTTTCCTTCAGCTCCCTGATGGTCGCGGGGGTAGGGTATCCGCTCATAACGAGCACGGGAAGTTCCGGCCATATATCGAGCGACCACTTTTCCCGGATCTTATCAAGGATGTACACCCCGTCCTGCTGTGGCATCTTGACATCCATGAGCATGAGGTCTATGTACTGTTCTTCTAGCAGATCGATCGCCTCCCTGGCGCTTTCGACAAGAAAGACCCTGTATCCTTCGGCTTCGAGAATTCGTCTGCACGATTCCAGCACTATTTTGTCGTCGTCCACGACGAGTATCTTCCTGGCCTTCAACGGTCTTCCTCCTCGGTAATCGGCATCCAGATGGTAAAAGTGCTCCCCTTTTCCGGCTCGCTTCGAACGCGAATATTTCCTCCATGCCGCGCCACTATACCGTACGATACGGCAAGCCCGAGTCCCGTTCCCTCTCCCACTTCCTTCGTGGTGAAAAAGGGATCGAAGAGCTTGTCGAGATGTTCAGGCTGGATTCCGTGCCCAGTGTCGGAAATGACGATTTCGATTCCTTTTTCCTCCTTCTTGCTCGCCGACATGCTCAGGATGGTTGAAACCGTGACCGTCCCGCCCGGTTCGGTCGCGTCGAAAGCGTTGAGGAGCATGTTCAGAACCACGCTCTGGAGCTGGTTCCGGTCGACGGTGCGCAGGGGGATGTCCTCTCCGGGGTTGAAACTAAGCGTGATACCCTTGACGATCGCCTGGTTTTCCACAAGGCCTATGGCGGCCCTGGTAAGCTTGTTGATGTCCGAGAGTTCCATGTCGAGCTTGGTCTGCCTCGAAAAATCGAGCAGTCCCTTGACTATCTTGCGCACCCTTGCCGTCTCCCGGGCGATTGTTTCCAGATCGGAACGGACTTCCTCGTTCAGGTCATTTCGTTTGAGGAGCATGTGCGTGAAGGTGAGTACTCCGGTAAGGGGGTTGTTGATCTCATGCGCTACACCCGCAGCGAGCCTGCCTATTCCGGCCTGTTTCTCGGATTGCAGGAGTCTCTGCTCGCTTTCAGCACGCTGCCGTTCGTCCCGCCGGCGAAGAGAGGAGAGCATCTGTATGAAGTTGTTCTGGAGAATACCGATTTCGTTTTTCGAGACCATTCCGATATCGGGATCCAGGTTGCCTTCGGAAACCTCGCTGCTCGCACTGATAAGCCGGCGTACCGGCTTCATCAGTTTATTCGTGACGAAAAATCCGAGGCCGATAGCAACGACCATACCCGCGATCGTGATAAGGACGAAGACATTCAGAAGACGCCTGCGCATATCGATATATTTCTTCTCGAGCACGCCCACGTAGAGTATGCCGACGCGCTCGCCCGCTATGTCCACTATGGGCTCGTAAGCGGTTATATACCAGTCACTTACGACAAAAGCCCTGTTCGACCACCGCTCGCCCTCGATGAGCACACGGTTGCGGACCTCCTGCGAGACACGGGTACCCAGGGCCCTCTCGCGTTCGGGGGTGAGAACGTTGGTCGCGATACGGAGGTCCCGATAGAAAATAGTGGCGGTACCGATGCTCATCCCCTCGTATTTCTCGTTTTGAAAGACGGTCTCCCGTACCTTGTCGACGATTTTGTTGCTCCTGTTGAGAAGCACACCCCCGTAGAGCACGCCAATAAGCTCCGTTCCGTCGTACAGGGGAAAACCCGCGATGAGGGCCATACCCGAGCTGATTTCATCTTCCTCGCTTGGCGCGGCCCTCGGGGTGGGGCGTATCTTCATTTGCGCACGGCTTGCCAGCTCCGGGTTTTCCTGTAAAAGAAATTCACTCCGGAGTATGGCCGTTCCCGCCACTCCCTCTCCTTTTTTCAGTACCCATGAGGCTATGGGATTGTCCGCGTTCTCAGGGCCGACGGGAACAGGAACGGGTCCTATCCTGCACAACGTGGAGCCGTTCTGGAGCACGATACCGGCGAAATCGAGCTCCACCTTCTGCGCCACGAGCCGGAGCTTATTAATAAGGAGCTCTGTCCGTCTCTGTTCCAACGAAGCCAGCAGGTCGGCGTCCAAAGAGGCGATATCGAGGGCTGTGCGTATGTTTGTCGACTCTGACTCGTATATCTCGCGAGCGGCGTTCAGGTCCAGGCTGATACGCCTCGTTGCCTCGTTCAGGACCGCCTTGTAGAGGAGCTGTCCGCCCATGAACAGGGACACGATGCCCACGAGCAGGGACACTCCCAGAAAACTGAATATGAGCCTGGCACGAATCGAGTAAAACAATTTTATCCGCCTTGTTTATAAACCGGGAGTTTGTCGATTAACACTATAATATAAACAATTCCTTGTCAATGCCATGGGAAAAACACACGGGGACAAATGAAGGCCGGCCATGCGGTTTCGTGCAGAATGAGCTATGAAACCCCCGTTTTCGCCATCTTCGCCGACTTCTTAACTTTACGGATCCGGACCGCGCAAACCTTGAACTCAGGGATTTTTGCAACGGGATCGAGCGCATCGTTGGTAAGTATATTGGCCGCAGCCTCGCGAAAGTGGAAAGCCATGAAAACCGCCCCGGGCCTGGATCGAAGCGTGACAACGGACCGCGCCGTTACCGTGCCGCGGCGTGAGGATATTTCGGCCATGTCTCCCTCTTTGATTTCCAGTTCCTTTGCATCGGCCGGATTGATCTCGACGAAGCCGTCGGGCCGGACTTCGTCGAGCCCGCCGACCCTCCTGCTCATGGTGCCGGTGTGGAAGTGATAGAGGATCCTTCCGGTGGTCAGCACATAGGGATAGTCGTCGTCCGGCAGCTCGGCGGGCGGTATGTATTCGACCGCGTTGAACAGTCCCTTTCCCCTGGTAAACATACCCTTGTGGAGGAAGGGCGTGCCTGCGTGGCTCTTGTCGGGACAGGGCCACTGGAGCCCGAACTTCCTTATCCGTTTGTGGCTGATGCCGCCGTATATGGGCATGACCGACGCCATTTCGTCCATGATCTGGGCCGATCCGGTATATGCCATGGGATAGCCGAGCCTGCTCGACACATCGCAGATTATCTCCCAATCCTGCCGTGCTTCTCCGGGAGGTGGAATGACCTTCTGAAGGAGCTGGACCCGGCGCTCGGTATTGGTAAAGGTCCCGTCCTTCTCCGCGAATGACGCGGCCGGGAGTACGACATCCGCCTTCTCGGCCGTCTCGGAGAGGAAAATATCCTGGACCACGAGGAAATCGAGTGCATCGAGGTCCTTTCTCACGCGGTTGACGTTCGGGTCGGAGAGTGAAGGGTTTTCACCCATTATGTACATCGCCCTGATTTTTCCGCTTTCGACCCCGTGAAGCATCTCGACGACGGTCAGGCCCGGTTCGGGGGAGAGGGAGGCCTCCCACGCTTTTTCGAACTTTTCCTGAATAACGGCATTGTCCACGCGCTGGTATCCCGGGTAGACGTTCGGGAGTGCGCCGAGGTCGCACGCTCCCTGTACGTTGTTTTGCCCGCGCAGGGGGTTAACGCCCGTGCTCATTTTTCCGATATTGCCCGTCAGCATGGAGAGGTTTGCCAGCGAGAGCACATTGTCCGTGCCCGTTGTATGCTGGGTTATTCCCATGCTGTAGACGATGGATGCGGTTTCGGCACCGGCGTAGATGCGTGCCGCTTCCCTTATATCGTCGGGAGGGACTCCCGTAATTTCTGCGGCTCTTTCAGGCGTATACTGCATCACGGTATCGTAGAACCGCTCGAAATTCTCTGTCCTGTTTTCGATGAATGTCCTGTCCTCGAGGCCCTCGCTCATTATAACGTGCATCATTCCGTTGAAAAGGGCGACGTCCGTGCCGGATTTCTGCCTGAGCCAGCACGTGGAAAAACGAACGAGATCGATTCTCCTGGGGTCCGCTACGATGAGCTTCGCCCCGTTTTTCATGACCGCGGCCTTTATCTCGAGTGCTATAATCGGATGAGCCTCGGTGGTATTCGAACCCGTAACGAAAATACACTTCGCGTTTCTCAGTTCCATGATCGAATTGGTCATCGCACCGCTGCCGAAAGCCCTTGCAAGACCCGCAACCGTGGACGAGTGGCAGAGACGCGCGCAATGGTCCACGTTGTTCGTTCCGACGCAGGCGCGTATGAACTTCTGAAAGATATAGTTCTCCTCATTCGTGCATTTGGCGCTCGAAAGGCCCCCTATTGAATCGGGGCCGTATTCCTTTTTTATACGGGCCAGGTTTTCGGCGGCGAAACCGAGCGCCTCCTCCCAGGAAACCTCAGTGAGGCCGCTCTCCTTTTTAATAAGAGGTTTGGTAAGCCGGTCCGGGTGGTTGATGAAGTGAAGGCCGAACTTGCCCTTTACGCAGAGATTACCCCTGTTTACCGTGTTCTTTTCCGGCGTAGTCACCTTGATGAGCTCGCCATTCTTGGTGTTGAGCTCAACCGTGCAGCCGCAGCCGCAGTAGGGGCATATGGTTTCTTTCTTTTCGAGCTCCCACTCGCGGCCCTTTCCTATGCGGGATTTCTCGACCAGCGCGCCCACCGGGCAGACGCTGATACAGCGCCCGCACGATACACAGGTGGTATCCTGCAGTCCCCTGTCGAAAGGTGTGGATACGCGGGCCCCGAAGCCCCTGTCCCCGATATTTATCGCGCCTTCGTACTGTATTTCACCGCAGGCATGGATGCATCGCTGGCATAGAATACACTTGTTGTAGTCACGTATAATAAAAGGATCGTCGTCCCGTATCGCGAACTCGTTTTTCTCTCCGCCGAAGGGAGGCTCCTTGATCCCGAACTCGTATGCGTATTTTTCGAGCATACAGTCGCCGCTCTTCTCGCAGGTGATGCACTCGACGTTGTGATCCGAAAGGATGAGCTCCAGGTTTCTTTTACGGGCCCGTTTTACACGCTCAGTATCGGTATGTATCACCATTCCGTCCGAAGCGGGATGGGAGCAGGAGACCGCGAGGTTGCGCATCCCTTCGACCTCGACCACGCATATCCTGCACGAGCTCATGGGCGGCAGGTCCTCCTGGTAGCAGAGATGGGGGATCTCGATGCCGAGCTTTTTCGCCGCCCAGTAGATCGTTACGCCCCTGTTTACGCTCACCTCTTTTCCGTCGATTGTAAGTGTTACGTTATTACCCATTGACCTTCCCCGTTCATAGGTGTGGTTTCTTTATGGCTGCGGCCCGTTTTACCGTAAGCCGACTCCCTCTAAGTAATGGTAACCGCGTCGAACCGGCATGAAGCCTGGCACATACCGCACTTTATGCACTTCTCCTGATCGATAATGTGGACCTCTTTTCTTTCTCCCGATATGGCCCCGGCCGGGCATGCCCGCTTGCAGGCGCCGCATCCCACGCAGTTGTCGGGATTGATGTCAAACCGGATGAGGGCCTTGCACACGCCTGCAGGACACCTGTGCTCCTCGATATGGGCGAGGTACTCGTCCTTGAAATAGCGTATGGTCGTTAATACCGGGTTCGGGGCGGTCTGGCCGAGCCCGCAGAGGGCGGAATCCTTTATTGAGAGGGCCATATCCTCGAGAAACTCGATATCGGTCTTCTCGCCGCGTCCCTCGCATATGGCGGTGAGCCGTTCGAGCATGCGCTTGGTGCCTATCCTGCAGGGCACGCACTTGCCGCACGATTCGTCCTGGGTGAAATTGAGAAAGTAGCGGGCAACCTCCACCATGCACGTGTCCTCATCCATAACGATCATACCGCCCGATCCCATGATGCATCCGGCCTTGGCCAGGGATTCGTAATCAACCGGTATGTCTATCATTGAATCAGGGATACAGCCTCCGGAAGGCCCGCCCGTCTGAACCGCCTTGAACTTCTTGCCGTTCGGAATACCGCCGCCGATATCGAAGATGATTTCGCGCAGGGTTATTCCCATGGGTACCTCGACGAGGCCCGTGTTATTGACCTTTCCCACGAGGGAAAAGACCTTCGTACCCTTGCTCGTTTCCGTGCCTATGCTCGAGAACCAGTCGGCGCCGTGAAAGATGATCTTAGGCACGTTGGCCCAGGTTTCGACGTTGTTAATGTTCGTCGGTTTCCCGTTGTAGCCGGACTGGGCCGGAAAGGGGGGCTTGACCCTGGGCTGCGGAAGCTTTCCCATGAGCGAGTTGATGAGCGAAGTCTCCTCACCGCATACGAATGCCCCGGCTCCCCTGGCCACGGATATGGTGAAGGAAAATCCCGTCCCCATTATGTCCTCACCGAGCAGGCCGTATTCTTCGGCCTGTTCGATTGCGCGGTTTATACGCTGAAGGGCAAGGGGATATTCGTTACGAAGATAGATAAAGCCGTGACCGGCTCCGATCGCCCGGGCTCCGATGAGCATGCCCTCGATTACGGCGTGGGGATCGGATTCGACGATGGAGCGGTCCATGAATGCGCCCGGGTCGCCTTCGTCCGCGTTGCAGATAAGGTATTTTTCGTTTCCGGGCTGGGCGCGGCAGATGTCCCACTTCCTTCCCGTGGGAAAACCGGCGCCGCCCCTTCCCCTGAGGCCGGATTTCTTGATCTCCTCGACCACCTCTTCGGGCTTCATATCCACGAGCGCCCGCGCCAGGGCCTTATAGCCGTCGCGGGCGATGTACTCGTCGATTTCCTCGGGGTTGATAATGCCCCGGTTCGACAGGGCGATAAGGCGCTGCTTACCGAAGAAGCCGATGTCTCTCATCTTCGGGACCGGACCCTCCTTCTCGGGCGGAGTGTACATGAGCTTTTCCACGGGCCGGCCTTTTAGAAAATGCTCCTCCACGAGATAGGGTACGATGTCCTCGGTGAGCATCTGGTAAAAGATGCCGTCCGGGTGCACGACCATGATCGGCCCGTTTGCGCAGAACCCGTTGCATCCGGTTGTCACGATTTGCACCTCATCCTGAAGGTCCTGCTTTTTAAGCTCTTTTTTGAGTACATCGATAATTTTGAAGGCTCCGTTCGATACGCACCCGGTCCCGGTGCATACCATGAGGTTCATTCTGGGTCGTGGCATTTACGATATCCTCTCGCTTCCTATTGCAAGGGCAAAATCCTGTACGATGGTCCCGCCCATGACGTGTTCCTCGAATATTTTTACGACCTTGTCAGGCGTTAAATCTATGTACTTGACCGGGGGCTCGTCGAGCAGCTCAACCGTTGCCATGGGCTCGTGGCTGCAGAGACCCGCACACCCGGAGGTTGTGAGGATGATGTCTTTTGCATCGATCTTTTCGATCTGCTGGAGAAAACTGTTTAGAATATCCCGGGCGCCTGATGCGATACCGCACGTTCCCATATGGACGGTTATCTTGACCCGCCCCGCGCCCTCGCGAAGCATGGTCGTGGCCTTCATGCGCTGGCTTATTTTGTCGAGATCTTCCGGTTTTAGTTTCATGGTAAAGCTCCTTTCCATACCGTTGCATTCACCCGCAAACGGGAAGCCCGCGGGCGTACGCTGTTTTTTTTCGTCAGTCCGGCTGCATCGGCGATAATCCGAAACCGGACACTTATGCAAAGAGGTCGTTCGGGTAGAACTTACTCCTGAATGGAAGCATATTCCAGTTCGATTTCAGGATGGGTGATCCTCAGAAGCCGAATCGTCCCCTCGATGTCGCCGAGCGGCTTCCTGTCGGGGTGGCTGAGTCGGAAAGTCGCCTGAATGCGCGTTCCCGATCCCGGTCCCGAATCGATCGTAAGCCTGCCCTCCGCTTCGCGAGCCGCCTGGGCGAGCAGGGGAATGCCGAGCCCCACCTTCTTCTTTAATTTCGATGTATAGAAGGGATCGAGTGCCTTCCGGGCGGATTCCCGGTCCATTCCCTCTCCGTCATCCGTTATCTCGAGCACGAGCAGATCGCGTGAAATATCCTGAGTTATTCGAACGGATATTTTTCCGGCATCCGCGGAGAGCGCATTTTCCACAATATCCAGGATGTGCAGTGATAAATCCTGCACCGCTCCCTCCTTTAGGCCCGATCGTCCCGGCCGGTTGATAATTTAGTTACCCGTAACCCCGGTCTGCAAAGCCTTTCGAATATTCGCGATGCTGACGTCTTCAAGCATCAGCGTGGTGCAGGCCCGCCCGATGTCTTCAATGTGATGGGCATCGGAGAAGAAAAGTCGCGGCAGTCCAACGTCGAGATCGAATCGTGATTTTTTATAGTTCGGGGACAGCTCAACAGCGTCCAGCTCGAGGTCAGGCGGTATCATGCCGAGCTGGCTCAGTATACTGAAAGCCTCCCGGTCTATATGCGCAGCCACAGCCAGGCCGTCATGGTCCCGGATCGTACGCACGATGCCCCCGACGGAGAGCGTGGTCGCTCCCATGAGGAGGTGCTCGTTCAAACCCATCACGTAGTCGTCTTCATCAACGATGTACTGGTTTCCGAAAGCGGCCGGATCGTTCGTGCCGTGCAGATGGTCGTAAATTATTTTCTGTACATTATGAAGACGTTCATCGTTATCAAAGATCGCAAGTACGTGAATCTCTTCTTCCGTCGTTATCTCCATACCCCCGAGCACCACGATGCCCGCTCCGGCTGCCGCCTTCCGTACGGCCGCGACGTTCTCAGAAGCATTGTGATCGGTTACACCGATCACCTGGATGTTTTGAACACGCGCCTTTTCCGCTATCCTTGTCGGTACATTTTCCGGCATACCGCAGGGTGAAAGACAGGTGTGGATGTGCAGATCCATCCTGTACTGCTTAAGCATCTTGCATACCGGAGACACCGAGCCTATAGAGCCTGCCGACGACTTCGAAAGCCGGCAGCCCGCTCAGCAGGATCGGAATATTTTCCGATTTCGCCTTTTCGAGCGTTTTATCCTCAGGCTTTCGTCCGTTGATCAGGATGATGCCGGCCAGCCCCTTCATGCTTGCAACGGCCACGATGTTGACGTGAACCTGGAGCGTTACCCAGATGTTTCCCTCTGACGTATGCGCGATGACATCGCTCATAAGATCGGATACATACCCCGCGCTCACTTCCTCGTTCAGCCGGGATTCTCCGGACACGGTCTCAAGGTTCAGCGCATCGACTAGTGCGTTCAATTTCATGGTTTTCGTACCTCCTTAAGCTCCTCCAGCGGGATGGTAATCCGAATAGAGGTTCCCTTTCCGATGGAAGATTGAATATCCAGCCGTTCCGCACAATTCTGAATATTCGGCAGACCCATGCCTGCGCCGAAACCGAGCTCCCGTACCCAGTTGGAAGCGGTTGAATATCCCGGTTTGAGCGCCTGTTCGATATCCGGGATACCGGGCCCGTTGTCCGTGACCTCTAAAAGTATATTTTTCCCGTCAAGGGTAGCCTTGATGGTACCTCCGCCTGCATAGATGATGAGGTTCATCTCGGCCTCGTAGCTCGCGATAGCGACCCGTCGTATAATCACCGGATGTATGCCGAGAGATCCTAGATTCTTCTTCAGCCTGCTCGAGGCCTCCCCGCCGGCCTTGATATCGTTACCCGATACCTTATAAGTGAAGACCAGTTTCGTCCGGTCGGCACTGACATCGTTGAAGAAATGCGTGGGTTTATAGCTTATTTCCTTCCTGTCGTAATCGATACCGAGCGCCTTGAGCAGGGCCACGATAACGTCGAACTTCGTGATAATACCGAAGAGTTTTCCCGATTCCCGCTCGATGACGGGAAACTCGTAGTACCGGTACTTTTCAAAGTACTTCATCGCGTGAATCATGGGTTCGTCGTCGTGCAATACGATGAGATCCTTTGACATACAAGCGGAAACGGGACAGTCTTCTCCTTCCAAGGTGAGCCAGTTTATATAATCCTCGACGCTTACGATGCCGAGCAGTAAACCTTCCCGGAGAACGGGAGCCGCCGTTATTTTCCTGGTTCTCAGAATCTGCCGGACTTCGCTCATCTTCGTTTCAGGCGGTACGGTCAGTACGTCGGTTACGGCGGCATCACGAATCTTCAGCTCGTAGACGAGCTCCTGCACCTTATGTGTATATATCAGGCGTTTCATGTCAGGTCGCCGCAGTCAGTCAGTCCGGCGGCAAAAAGTTTTCCGCAGGCTTCGAACATCGAGAACCGCGTTTTAATAAGCGGAAGCTCGTTCATTTTTGCCAGCTTGATCGTCTCCCTGTGTGGAGACTTGTCATGTATAAAGCAGATAGCCACGATTTCAACCATTTCGGCGGTGCGTATCGTTTGAGGGTTCAGCAGTCCGGTGAGCAGGAGCGAATTCGGCTTGGAGTGGGAGAGTATATCGCTCATCAGGTCGGAGCCGTATACCGTGCTGATGCGGTCCGGCAGCCAGCCGTCGCCTGAAATTACTTCGGCCTCGAGGATTCGAAGCAGGTCTTCAAATTGCAGAGAATTACACAAACCGTCAGTCAGTCCTCGTATTTTTTAAGTAGCTTTATAATTTTCCTTCCGTCCATGTTCCCATGGTAATCACCGTCTATCACAACGAGAGGACCGAGCGCGCACGCTCCTAAGCAGTTCACCGTTTCCATAGTGAAGTTGCCGTCCGGCGTCGTCTCCCCGGATTTGATACCGAGCTCCCGCTCAACCGCCTCCACCACGCGCGTTGCGCCGCGTACGTGGCAGGCAGTACCAACGCATATGGAGCAGTAATGCTTCCCCATGGGTTCGAGCCTGAAGGAAGCATAGAAGGTCGCTAGGCTGTAAAGATGACTCAGGGGTACGCGGAGTTTTTCCGATACCTCCTCGAGCACCTTTACCGGGAGGTATCCAAATGATTCAGTAATATCCTGGAGCAGCCCGATGAGGGAACCCTTCTTCTTCTCGTGATTCCTGATAATGGTATCCAGTTTCTTCATCTTTCCCTCATGGTTTTTGGGAGGTTTCCGGTTTTCCCATTCTGCGAACCGCGGGAGATGCTTGATCGAGGAAGCAAGACAGTGCGGTCCGGGGATACCGGATCGAAAAATTTATCGTTAGCCTATAGTACGCGGTTTCTTTTGTCAAGCCAATTCCTTGTGGGACGGGAGAATAAATTGTTTTTTTATACTTGTTCCAATTGGTATCAGGGTGACAGTTCCTAAAGGAACTGTCACGAAAGGAACTGTCACGAAAGGAACTGTCACAAAAGGAACTGTCACCTTCATAGTGCTCAGATGTTCTTGAGCACGAAATCCTTGACCGCGATATAGGCCGTGGAGTTTTTAAGCTTCTTGCTGTTCTCAGGCCCGAGGTCCAGGGAGATGCCGCTGTAGCTCGAGAGGGTGTTCGAGAAAAAGGTCCCGATTGAGGAAGCGAAAGCTCCGTCGATGAGCGATGAGTCGGGTATGCATATGAATATTCTGTCGTCTTTTTTGAACGGGTTCAGTTTTGACATTGCATTGAAGGTTGCCGTAATGCGGTCTTTCACCGTGTTAATGGTCCTCGAAGTAAGCGCACCCTGCAGAACGATATACTTCTCCTGGAAATCGTACTCCTCCTCTTCCGTTATTGCGCGTACACTGCCGTTGACCAGAATCTTGTCCCCGGTCGCCCTGCAGAAAACGTCGGCCGGGTTCAGCTCGGAGTTGATCATCTCGGTCGTGGGCTGACTACTCCGTGATTGTTTGATTTCTTTCGTATGCTCAGCGATTCTCGATTCAATGAGGTCGATACAGTTCTCAAGTTTTTTCATCTCGTCCGCGTAACTGGTTTCGGACGGATTGTATATATAAGTGAAATAGAAGTAGGTCTTAAGCCTTTCCCTGTCCTTGATGAAACCGTTGATCAGTGTGTTGATGCGGTCGTCGTGTGTCGTGAACTGTTTTAAGAGCAGGGAGGGATCTCGAATAAAAGATTTAACCTCGTTCTCCTGCTTCCGGTTGATAACAAAAATAAGATTGGCGATCGCGCTGTCGAACCCCTTTGCGTTTGCAAGAATGATGTAGGCGATGGCTATGGTTCGCAGGAGCTTGCGGTGGTCGGGATCTTCCTGTGGACTGAGCCCGAAATCGACCGTGTAATCGAGCATGAGAAGGCGGGGAAAACCGCTGTCCCTGATGAAATTGACAAGGGCCGCACGTATACTCGAAGTATTCCCCCGTGACAGGATGTCACGCCGTATATACTCCGTGTCAAAGAGAAGGGGAGACTCCTCCACGCCGAGCTTCCGGTTGTTCAAGTGAACCCTGACGTACTGCCGGAAGCGCGCATCCTGCAGAAGGAGTATCGATTTTTCATACATGTCAGAGGTATCCGATGAGGGTGCTCAGGGTATGTATGTTGTCCCTATTATGATCGTTTTGTACTATTTTATGCAACGATATTTTTTTCCCGTCGTACCTCGTCAAGGTTCCTCCCGTTTCGAGGAGGGAGGAGGAAGGGATGAATATCCCGTTCCGCCCGTAGTGATCGAGGGGGTTGAATCCGATATGAACGGTATCGGGTTCCGGTGCGGGTATCCCCTCGAGCTTGTAGAGTAGAATTTTATCATATTTGGCGAAAAAACTCGCGGTTATTGAAAGCGGAACATCCCCGTCTTTCATCGAGCTCGTACCGCCCGAGGGGTTCGATCCCCGCCGCATGAGGAGGAGCCTGGAGCCGTCTCCCGCGGCCCGTGCAAGATCGATAAACGGTGGGAGGGATTCGGGGTGTATCATGTCCTCATCACAGATAAACGCAGGTTCGCCGCCCAGGTCGTTGATCATTCCCGCAAGTGCGTGGGGCGACGTGCCTGCGCGGAAGAGCACGTCGTAATCCGGGATGTTCGTTTTTACAACGGCCGGTTTTTTCTTTCCGGCTTTGACTGACGTGAGAAACGCGGTGATCCGGAGGAATTTTTCCGCAAACGAGGGTTTTACCCTGAAGACGCGGGTGGCGTAGTCGTCGAGCCTGGCCGGTGTTTCGTTTATTATATAGAGCGGGACCCCCGCCTGTGCCGCATAGCGTATCTTCATCTCGAGAATCGGGAAGCTTCTTCCCGGGGTTATCGTGAAGAGAACGATCGCGCTGCTGGACATTATATCGTCCAGGGAGAGCGTTTTCAGGCCTTCGGCACGCGTGCGCACCTCTTCACTCCGGTTTACGACCGTGAGAGAAGATGAATCGCGCTCCGCCGAATCGATGGAAAGGTGAAAGATATCGGCATCCCCGAGCTTACCGGAGAGTCCGCGGATGAGCTCGTACTCCTCGTTCGAGAGATTCGTCGAGGTGAATATACCCGTACTGCCTTTTTTCCCCAGCAGGGATGCTGATTCCTTCACGGCTTCTTCCATGGGCAGGTGAGCGGAAGCCCCGTCAGAGAATCGCAGGGCATCGGGGCTGCGCCGTTCCGGCAGGAGATAGCCATAGCCGAAGCGGCCGCGGACGCAGAGGCAGCCGTCGTTTTCACCTGTTCCGGGATAGGAGCTGACGCTCATGACCGTATTGTCATAAACATTGTACCGTACACTGCATCCCAGGCTGCAGAGTACGCAGGCACCCTCCCGCTGCTCCGTTTTGAAAGGGCCCGGTTTCGGAACAGAGGCGGAAAGGGAGAGCGCACCCGTGGGACAGGCGTCCGCGCACTGGCCGCAGAGGTCACACGCCGTTTCAGACAGCTCCCGGTCGAGGGTCGGACCTATCTCCATCTCGAATCCCCTGTTCACATACCCGTAAACGCTGAGCCCCCATACTTCGTCGCACAGACGCACACACAAGCCGCATTTTACGCACTTGTTCTGGTCCCGTATAATGGGCGGATGGTGCAGAAGGTCGTCATGAACGGGATATTCATTTTTATCACCCGCGTATTCGCTTTCCAGCACCGAGAATTCCGTTGCATACTCTCTCAGTTTGCAGCCGAATCCCTCTATACAGCCGCACTCGAGACAGCGCGAAGCCTCTGAAAAAGCGGCCTCCTCCCTGATGCCCTTTTCAATCTCCTCGAACCCCGAAATCCGGGTCTCCGGGTCGAGTGCGGGCATCGAAACCCTGGGAGCTTTTTCATATATACTGAAGTATTCGTCCGGAATCCGGTCGAGCTCACCTCGTGTTATGTTGAACTCAGGGTCCGCGGGTTCAATGAGCGTGCCTTCCCGTAAATACCGGTCCATGGCGTATGCGGCCTTTCTCCCTCCCGCGATCGCGCTTATGGCGGTGGATGCGCCCGTAACACAGTCGCCGCCCGAGAATACGGCGGTGTTGCCCGTTGCGCCCGTCTGCGGGTCCGCTTGAACGGTATCGCGCTTGGTCGTAATATCGAGATCGGCGAGCGGACCGGTGTCCGTCCTCTGGCCTATTGCGGTGATGAGATAGTCCGCCTCCAGGGTGAAGTTGGAATTTTCGATGGGAACGGGCCTTCTTCTGCCCGACCCGTCCGGTTCTCCGAGCTCCATTCGTATGCACTCGACCGAAAGCCCGTTTTTCCCGCGCTCGACGCGAACGGGCGCCGTGAGGAAGCGAAACTGAACATTTTCCTCTCCGGCTTCCTCTATCTCCACGTCGTTTGCCGGCATCTCCTTCCTCGTTCGCCGGTAGAGAACGACGACTTCGCCGGCACCGAGCCTGATCGAGGTGCGCGAGGCGTCCATTGCCGTATTTCCGCCGCCCACCACGAGAACGCGTTTTCCGCGGAACGGCGGTTTCTTACCGAGGGCGACGTCCCGGAGAAAATCGATGCCGCTCAAGACCCCCTCTTCGTTTTCGCCCTTAACGCGCATACCCATGGAGAGCTGTGCCCCGATTCCGAGAAAAACGGCACCGTACCCGGATTCGAGGAGTCCGTTCAGCGTTATGTCCCGTCCGAAGAAGACATTGTATTTTATTTCGATACCGAGTCTCAGAATGAGCGCTATTTCGCGGTCGAGCACCTTCTTCGGGAGCCGGTATTCCGGTATGCCGTAGCGCAGCATGCCTCCCGCCTCGGGGTTCGCTTCGAATATGGTGACTTCGTGACCCATGACCGCGAGATAATAGGCGGCTGCCAGTCCGGCCGGGCCGGAGCCTATGACCGCGGCACGTAATCCCGTGGGGGTCTTTTTTTCGGGCATCCACGGATCGCCGCTTTCATAATCCCGGTCGGCCGCAAATCGTTTCAGATTATTGATCGCAATGGGTTCGTCGACCCGGTTTCTTCGGCACACGGATTCACAGGGATGGGGGCAGACCCGGCCGATCGTGAGGGGCATCGGGTTTTTTTCCTTTATGAGGGCGACCGCCTCGCGGTACCTTCCTGACCTGATCAGGGCGATGTAGCCCTGGATGTCTATGTTTGCCGGGCATTCGAGACTGCAGGGAGAGACGCAGTCGCCTACGTGGTCCGAGACGAGCAGTGCGAGGCTCGTGTGTCTCGCCTCCAGGACCTCCTCGCTCTCCGTATCGATGACCATACCGTCAGCGACCTCGGTCGAGCAGGAGGGAACGAGGTTCTTTCTTCCCTCGACCCTGACGAGGCACACCCTGCAGGAACCGTACGGTTCAAGCCTGGTATCGTGGCAGAGAGTGGGTATGCGTATTCCGTGGTCCCTCGCGGTCTCGAGGATGGTGCTTCCCCGCGGGGCCTTGATCTTTTTTCCGTTGAGAACTATGCTGACAGAGGCCATCAACCACCTCGCGTGGATATTTTTACCTGTCTGCTATTTTAATGGCTTCGAACCTGCAGCTCTGGTAGCAGATACCGCACTTGATGCACATGTCCTGATTGATCTCGTGCACCTTCTTTTTTTCACCGCTTATAGCGTTAACCGGGCATTTACGCCGGCATAACCCGCATCCGGTGCACTTGTCCTCTATAATACGGTAGGTAATGAGCTCCCGGCACTGCTTCGCCGGACAGCGTTTTTCCCTGATATGCGTTTCGTATTCTTCCCTGAAATATTTGAGCGTGGTGAGCACGGGATTCGGCGCCGTCTGTCCGAGCCCGCAGAGCGACCCGTTTTTGACGTTGACCGCGAGCCGCTCGAGCTCGGGTATGTCCTCCTCTTTCCCCTCTCCCCTGGTGATCCTCTCGAGGATCTCCAGCATTCGCTTTGTTCCGATCCTGCAGAAGGTGCACTTGCCGCACGATTCGTTCTGCGTGAAGTTGAGAAAGTACCGCGCGACTTCCACCATGCAGGTGTCCTCGTCCATGACGACCATGCCGCCCGATCCCATGATGGCACCCGTCTTTGTAACGGAGTCGTAATCGATAACGGTGTCGGCCATGTCCGCGGGAATGCAGCCGCCCGACGGCCCGCCCAGCTGGACGGCCTTGAGCTTTTTCCCCGATTTTATACCGCCACCGATATCGTATATGATCTCGCGGATGGTAATCCCCATGGGCACTTCCACGAGGCCCGTGTTGTTCACCTTGCCCACGAGCGAAAACACCTTGGTACCCTTGCTCGATTCGGTGCCGATGGAGCTGAACCACTCCCAGCCCCTGTTGATGATATGGGGAACGTTCGCCCAGGTCTCCACGTTGTTGATGTTGGTCGGTTTGCCCATGTACCCGGACGCTGCCGGGAAGGGCGGTTTGATCCTGGGATGCGGCGGTTTTCCCTCGATGGAACGGATAAGCGAGGTCTCTTCCCCGCATACGAAGGCGCCCGCGCCGCGATGAACGGATACATGGAAGTCGAATCCCGATCCGAAGATGTCCTCCCCGAGGAGGCCGTACTCGGTTGCCTGCTCTATGGCCCTGCTGATTCTCTTGAGCGCGAGCGGATATTCGTTTCTCAGGTAGATAAATCCATGTGAAGCGCCGATGGCACGCGCCCCGATGAGCATTCCCTCAAGAACGGCGTGCGGGTTGGATTCCACGATCGACCTGTCCATGAAGGCGCCGGGGTCCCCCTCATCCGCGTTGCAGATGACGTACTTCGGCCGGGCGGGGTTCCTGCTGCATATTTCCCATTTGAGTCCAGTGGGAAAACCGGCGCCTCCGCGTCCCCTGAGGCCGGACTTCTTTATCTCCTCGATTATTTCCACGGGCTCCATCCCGGTTAGTCCCCGGGCGAGGGCCCTGTATCCCTCGCGGGCGATATACTCGTCGATGTTCTCCGGATCGATCTGACCGCGGTTCGCGAGCGCTATGAGGCGCTGTTTGCCGAAGAAGCCGATTTCCTTCATCTTCGGGACCGGGGCCTTTTCCTGCGGAGGGATGTACATCAGTTTTTTAACGGGCCGGCCCTTGAGAAAGTGCTCCTCAACGAGGAAGGGAACGTCCTTCACCGTAAGCTTCTGGTAAAAAATCCCCTCGGGCTGCACGACCATGATGGGCCCGTTCGCGCAGAACCCGTTGCACCCCGTGGTTACCACGCCGATCTCGTCCTGAAGCCCCTTCTCTCTGAGAGCGGTCAAAAGGGCGTCCCGCACCTGGAATGCACCGTTCGATACGCAGCCTGTACCGGTGCAGACCATGAGGTTCATCCTGTATCGGGCCATTTAGGATTCCCTCTTTCTATAGTCGTTGAGAATCTTGACGATTTTATCCGGTGTCAGGGAACCGTACGCCTGGTCGCCGATCATGATCACGGGAGCGAGACTGCAGCACCCGAGACACGCGACGCGTTCGATGGTGAAGAGCCCGTCCGGGCTCGTTTCATCCTCGTCTACTTCGAGCTCCTCCTTCAGAACGTCCGTGATCGTGGGAGCACCTGCGATATGACACGCGGTACCGCTGCAAACCTTGATAACGTATTTCCCGATGGGAGTGAGACGGAATTGAGCGTAAAAGGTCGCGGTCGTCATGATTTCGGAGAGGGGGGTGTTCAGGCGTTTCGAAACCTTTTCGAGCTCCGGTTTCGGAAGGTACCCGTATCGTTCCTGCATTTTCTGCAGTATCCCGATAAGGGACCCTTCTCCCGCGCCCTCCTCTTCGATTATTTCGAAAACGTCTTCCCTGCCGTCCACTACAGACTCCTTTTCAGGGGGGTGCCGTTCTTCCATGCCGTATGGAAAAAAGGCGGGTCCGTCATGCTTCGAAGAGCTCGTTCAGGATTTTGAGATCCCTGATTTCCCTGTGTTTTCCGTATTCGTTGTCTATTTTCAATCCGACGGCCTCCTTTGCCGGCTGAATCCCCTTCACCGTGTCGAGCGCCTTTTCGAAGGACCGTTTCGTATCAATGGTGAGCACGAAGTCGTACGGTCCGACAACACGGGCGGCGAACTCCACATCCTCGATCTCTTCATATTTTTTTGTCAGCTCCCAGAGCCCGTCGGGCTTCAGCGTTTCCTTCAACTTCAGTATTATGTAACCGCGTATTCCCATGTTCTCCCCCGGTAAAAACGGTTGAAATCCGCAGCGATTCTGATTTACGGAAGATGTGCCGTGAAGCCGGTTTTGGGCTGCCGTTTGAGCCCGGCACGGTAAAACCGGCACTGGTGTGTCTTGTATAGGTGAAAGCTCCCAATATATATGTTATTGAAACCCGAAATTCACTCTAAATATACAGGGAGCGGTGGTTGTTATCAAATAAAAAGGGGTTTAGAGCGGGCGTTTGCGGGTTCTTCCAATCGAATATGGAAAAACTCCGCAAATATTATTATATTCATAACGTATGAATATAGGAGGAACGTTGCTATGAAACAAAGAAAATATTACTTCTTCACGGCCGTTATTATCACAGCCGTGCTTTTTTTCTTCATCGGTGCGGGTTCCAATCCCAGGAGGGGAGAAGCATACGAGGCGGCCCCGGTACGAACAATCGTCATCGAGGACAGCGGCGGCTTCTCAAGCGCGATAAGCGAGGTGGCTGACGCGCTGATTCCGACCGTCGTGTATATAAATGTAACAGGAACAGTAACCCAGCGCGTCCCGGACTACGGTTCGCCGTTCGGAAACGATCCGTTTTTCAGGTATTTCTTCGGCCCTCCCGGTGAACAGGAGCGGGAAGTGCCCGTCAGCGGCCTGGGAAGCGGTGTCGTGATAAGCAAGGACGGTTATATCATAACCAACAACCACGTGGTCCAGAATGCGGATGAAATCATGGTCACGCTTCATGACGGTACGAACCATAAGGCCGAGCTCATAGGTACGGACCCGAGAACCGATCTCGCCGTGGTCAGGATAGAACCGGTTCCGGGCATGCAGTACGCGGAATTCGGAGACTCCGACCGGTGCAGGATAGGAGAGTGGGTAATCGCCATAGGGGCTCCGCGCGGGCTCGATTGGACGGTCACCGCCGGTATCATCAGCGCCAAGAACCGGACGAACATCGGTGTGCTCGGTCCGACCGGGTACGAGGATTTTATTCAGACGGACGCGTCCATAAACCCCGGCAACAGCGGAGGGCCGCTCATTAACCTGAACGGAAAGGTGATCGGCATTAACGCGCTCATCGTTTCAGCCTCACAGGGTTCAGAGGGGCTTGGATTCGCCATTCCCGCGAATATGGCGAAGGCGATATCCGATTCCCTTATCGAATCAGGCAAGGTTACGCGGGGGTACATCGGCGTACAGATACAGGATATCACTCCCGAGATGGCCAAGAGCCTCAAGCTCGACATCACCGATGGAGTAATCATCGCGGATGTCGTGGAAGGCGGACCCGCGGATACCGGGGGGATCAGGCAGGGTGATGTCATACTGCAGATCGACGGTTACAGGATCAAGAACGTGGCGGAGCTCAGGAACCGCGTGGCCGCGACAAGGCCCGGGACCCAGGTCACGGTAAAGTACATACGCGACCGCAAGGAGATGGAAGCCACCGTCAGGATAGGTGACCTGGAGAAGCTCCAGGAGACGGCCATGGCGGGCGGAAATGACGTCCTGGGACTGAAGGTGGAGAAGGTAACCGCTGAAATTGCGAGACAGATCGGCCTCAGAAAGGCGACCGGCGTTATCATCACCCATGTTCAGTCTAAGGGTCCCGCTGCCGATGCCGGGCTCGAAACAGGGGACATCATTTTCAGGGTCGGAAACACCGAGGTCAATGACCCCGAGGAGTTCAACAGACGGGTGTCCGCGGCCGCGCGTGAAGGCGAGATAATGATGCTCATCCGGGACGGGATGAGCGGCCGGGTCGGTTACATCGTCGTGCACGTGGAGTAATAGCCTTATGAAACCCCGCGGTGTATGAGAGATACGGGATGCGGGGCTGCGGCGGGAACATAAACAGTAAGAATGAAGGCACTCATAGACCACGCTCTATGAGTGCCTTTTTATTTGGATACGGAGCGAACGGGACAAAGGGTTTGAAAAGGTGTGAGCCTTGTTGCCGCACGTGAGATATGAAACAACGGCGGAACCCGGTCAGAGCGGAATCTTTACCGTATTCCCGCACACCAGGGGCACGTATCTGTCTCCGTACCTCTCGAACAGGTAGGACTGAGCCCTGAAACCGGTGCAGTGAACAGGGGAAATGCGGTCGAAGCCGATCTTGTCGAGGGCGCGGGCCGTTTCATCGAGCCGCGCGTCATCGGCGGCCACGAGGTGCGTTCCGCCGATTATCCAGTGAATGTGCGCGTTACCCGTTAATGTCCCTATCCGGCCGAGCGTGTTGATCAGGCCGGAATGGCAGCATCCGAGCACCACCACGAGGCCCGGTCCCGTTTGTATAAAGAGACTCTGGTCATCGGGAATGTCATCGGGCGTTTTCAGGGACCGGTCCTTGAAGAAAAACCTGCCCATGCTCTCGAATGAAGTGGTGCGGGGAACGTACCCCGTGAGGCGGAATCCCTCGACCTCGCACGGCTCCTTGGAAAGCGTGAATCGTTCCATCATTCCCCGGTCTTCGAATGTACTTTGCGGGAAAGGCATGCCGATGTTTCTCGGTTTAATACCCGGTCCCGGATCGGCGAACCGTTCCATGAATATATCCGGGTGTCCGTAAACCGGAGCGGAGCTCTGTTCCATTACAGGCAGCAGGCCCCCGGTGTGATCGTAATGGCCGTGGCTCAGGAAGATCGCATCGGACTTGCTGACCGGTACATTTAAAATTCGGGCATTGTCCAGGAAAAGGCCGGACTGGCCCGTGTCGAAAAGTACGCGGAATCCGTTTTTTTTCAGGAATACACTGAAACCGTGCTCCCCCCGCAGTCCCAGTTTTCTCACCGTGTTTTCAGATAGTAAAGTCAGTACGAGTTCTCCATCCATTCCCGCTCTCCTGTATGATTGTGGTTTTTCAGATAAGCCCGCTATTCGTCCTTTACGTAGTGACAGCCGATACGTCCCGGGTTTCTCCTGGCGAACTGCGCGATGATATTCGCCACGATAATACCGTTTCTCAGCTCGACCTTGGACCGTGTCAGTATGGAGTAGCGGTAATAGTCGGATATTCTGGACCTGAGGTTTCTCAGATCGGAGACGGCCCGGTTGAGCCTGCGCTGCGTCCTGATAATGCCGACGTAGTTCCACATCGTGGTCCGCAGGTTGTTCCAGTCCTGGAGGTTGAGAAGCGGATCGTCGTCCGTGGAGTAAACGGCCGCGGGGTAAACCCAGTCGCCTATATCCTTGAAGTACTCCTTCTTCGTTCTTGAACGCGCGGTCCGTATTCCCGCCCTGGTGCCGTAAACGAGGCCTTCAAGGAGCGATACGGATGCGAGTCTGTTCGCCCCGTGAATGCCCGAGCAGGCGGTTTCGCCCACGGCAAAGAGGCCGGCGAGCGTGGTTTCGCCCCACTCATTGATAAGAACCCCGCCGCAGAAGTAATGTTCCGCGGGAACCACCGGAATGGGCTCTTTCTCTATGTCGATCTTGTGCTTTCCGCATTCCTCGTAGATTCCCGGGAAACGGTCGCGCAGCCTTTGTTCCTTATCGTAGTATCCGGCGATATCCAGATACACGTACCTGCTTTCGGTCCTGGCCATTTCGTTGTAGATGGCGCGCGCGACCTCGTCCCGGGGGGCGAGGTCACCCCATTTCCGCGAGTAACGGTTCATGAACCGCTCTTTGTTGATATTGAACAGCCTTCCCCCTTCGCCTCTGACAGATTCAGAAATGAGAAAGCCCGTTTCGTCTTCGGAATAGAGCATGGTGGGGTGGAACTGCACGTACTCCATATTCGTCACCTCGGCTCCGGCACGGTATCCCATTGCTATACCGTCCCCGGTGGCGCAGTCGGGGTTTGTCGTGTACTGGTAGAGCCTGCCGATACCGCCTGTTGCAAGGATGGTGGAATCGGCGAGGAAGGTGAATACCTCACCCGTCTGATTGTTGAGCCCGTACGCGCCGAGGCAGAGGTTTTTTTTAAATTTCAGAAGAGGGTCGATCGCGTTGTGATGGGTCGTTATGAGATCGATGGCGGTGAAGTCGTTGTAGAGCGTGATGTTCTCGGTTTCCCGAACCCTCTGGACGAGCTTCCGCTGTATCTCCAAACCCGTCATGTCGTAGTAGTGGAGTATCCGCTTTCTGGAGTGTGCCGCTTCCTTGGTGAAGTCGGGGGCGCCGTCGTCCTTTTTCGTGAAATCAACGCCGATTTTATCTATCAGGAAGTCGCGCACAAGTACCGGGCCTTCCTGCACAACGAGCCGAACTGCGGCCGGATTCGAGATACCGTCGCCCGCGTTGATGATATCCCTGTAGAACAGCTCCTTCGAGTCGTCCTCGCCGAGGACGGCGATCCCGCCCTGCGCGTAATGCGTATTGGTTTCCATAGGGTCCGGGGTTTTTACGAGCATGAGAACGCGCTTGCCCCTCTCGGCGGCGGCCAGGGCGGCGGAACAGCCGGATATACCGCTTCCGAGCACGAGAACATCGGTCTTTTCACTCGTCATCCCGGATCTCCCTTGAATGCGGGATTTTTATAGGTTGGAGCCGTTTCCACGGGAATTCGTCAAGTGAAGATTTCACGGATTACTTCCTTGACCTCGTTATACTGAACGGGGTCCATATGTTTCGAACCGGAGTCGTCGACCGCGGAGGGTGTTTCAAGCTCGTAGACCCTTTCGGGGAGGCCGCTCTGGCGGGTAATGCCGGGTGGTGTTTTTGGATTGATATCGATTGCCTTGCGTATATCCTCGGGGAACTTTCCCGGGTCCGCTGTTTCATACACCACCGCCGGGATGTCGTGTTTTTTCCCGTTGTAATGCTCCAGGGCTTTCCACCCGACCGCTCCGTGGGGGTCCAGTATGACACCGTATTTCTCATACACGTCCCGAATGGTTTCATAGTGTTCCCTGTTGCTCACACTGACCGTATAGATGTCGTTTCTTATCCGTTCCATGTCGGGCATCCTGTCGATAACGCCGGGCTGCACAACGGTATTGGTCTTTTCATCCCGCCGGTCATACATATGGCCGCCGTAGAACTCGATGAGCCGGGCGAGATTGCTCGGGTGCGAGACGATCATGGCGGTCGAGGGCGACCATACCGAGGGTTTAATCTCGTACCGGCCGGCACGCATGAATTGGGGGAACTCCCTGTTCTCGTTTACACCGATCACGATCTTGTCGATGGGAAGGCCCATCGCCTTGGCAACCACCGTCCCCATCATGTCGCCGAAATTGCCGGAAGGGATACTCACGGTGATGGGTTTTTTCCCCGCGTCCATCCTCGAATAGGCAAAGAAAGGATACACGGCCTGGGGAAGGAGACGTCCGAGGCTGATGGAGTTCGCGGATGTGAACCGGTCGGGATCGCCGTAGCATTCTTTCGCGAACGACCTGTCCCCGAGCAGGTGCTTGGCGATCTCCTGGCATACGTCAAAATCCCCGTTTACGGCAAATGCGTGTATGTTTTGATTGAGCGTCGTCATCTGTCTCCGCTGCTCCTCGGAGATGGAACCCGCCGGAAAGAAGACGATATTGGAGACGTTTTCGAGCCCGAGGAGCGCGTGGGCGACGGCCCCTCCCGTGTCCCCGCTCGTGGCGACTACGACGGTGCGCCGGATGTTATCCTTTCCAAGGAAGTAGTCCAGTACGCGCCCGAGGAAGCGGGCGGCAAAGTCCTTGAAGGAGTAGGTAGGTCCGCGTGAGAGCCACAGGACGGACGATTTTCCCGTTACGTGCTCCAGTTCCACGGGAATTTGATTTGGGTCGTATGCATCCTCGAGGAGATCGATGAAATCGCTCTCCGCTATGGAGGGAGTCACAAAAGGCGTAAGCACCCGGTGAGCGATCGCGGCGTAGGTCATGGACGACATATTTTCAATATCGTCGGGCGTAATGTGCGGGAGGTCGTCCCGGTCCATCATGTAAAGCCCGTACCGGGAAGCCATGCCGTTCAATATGGCGTCGCGAAATCCCACCTGCTCGTCAGGGTTGTTTGTACTGTGATAGAGAATCGCCATTTTTTCGGATCCTTGGACTGGTTACTCTTAAAATATACAGAGACCGCAAGATGCAGCAACAAAAATGACCATTCATCAAATCCGGCGTATTCTCTTTTTTTGTGGAATTTAATGCGTTCCGGGCTCTATAATATACTGCACTGCTAAAAACAACGAGGACCCGGAGACTGGAGGATTCGAATGGGGAAGACGATGACGCTCGCTATTGAGGGCGGTACGCCGGTCGTTGCGCGGGATGAGGTAAAACCGTGGCCCGTGCTCGACGAGCGGGACAGGAACGGAGTGCTGAGGGTTTTTAAAAACGGTTTTCTCTGCGGTCCCGACGCCCCTGAGGTCACCGGACTGGAGAAGGAATGGGCGGAATACGTGGGCAGGAAGCACTGCCTCACCACGAACAGCGGGACCGCGGCACTCCATATGGCGCTTGCCGCGCTGAACATCGGCCCCGGCGACGAGGTGATCGTACCGGCATATACTTTTCTCGCGTCCGCCTCATGCGTACTGCACGCGGGTGCCGTTCCCGTATTCGTCGATATTGACCGGAGCACCTGTACAATCGATCCCGATTTAATCGAGGAGCGGATAACGCCGCGTACGAAGGCGGTCATACCGGTGCATCTCCACGGCCTCCCCGCGGATATGGACCGTATCCTGGCGATCGCTGAAACCCACGAACTCCAGGTGATCGAGGACGCGTGCCAGGCGCACGGAGCCGAGTACAGAGGCAGGAAAGTGGGCAACTTCGGCCGTCTTGCGGCCTTCAGCCTCAACAGCTCCAAGAACCTCTCGGGAGGGGAGGGGGGGCTCCTCGTCACCGATGACGACGAGTGCGCGATGAGGGCTTCCATGCTGAGGATGTTCGGGGACGAGATCGACGACGAGACGAAGCTGAGGAGATACAACGCCTCCATACTGGGGTACCAGTTCAGGAACCTCGAGCTCCCGGCTGCGCTCGCCCGGAGCCAGCTCGCGAGGCTCGATGAGTACAACGCCGTTCGAATAAAGAACTGCGGGTATCTCACCAATGCCCTGAAGGACATTCAGGGCATACATGCACCGCGTGTCCCCGAGGAACGAAAGCACGTTTATTGGATGTACACGGTGGAATTCTTTCCCGAAGAGCTCGGGTTGGAGGTCCGGCCCGCGGATTTCCGGACGGCGATGGAAAAGGCCCTCTTCATGGAGGGTGTGCCCGTGGGTCAGTGGCAGACCATGCCCGTGCCCGCCCAGGACCTCTTTCAGACGAAGAAGGGATGGTCGGGAAGCGGTTATCCGTGGAAATTTACGCAGGAGGGGGAGGCTATGGTTTACCGTGCCCGGGACTATCCCGCCTCCCTCGATTATTGCGATAGATATACCGCCATTATCGGTATACATCCGCCCAACTCCACCGACCTCATGGAGAAGTACGTGGAGGCTTTCCACAAGGTATTCAGTCGTCTCGACGCGGTGATGGACCACGCGCGGGATCCCATCACGGCGCATTACAGTGGAAGACTCTTCAGGGCGGAGTAGAAACCGTGCGGGTTTTCCCGGCGGAGTGAAAACAGGGGGCGGGTACCGTGAAGTACCGCCCATCATAACGGCAAGGAGAAAACAATGCGCATCGTACTCGGCTCAGATCATGCAGGATACGAGCTCAAGAAGGCTCTTGCATCATTCGTGGAGGAGCTCGGCCATGAGACCATGGATGTGGGGACGGATTCCACCGAGCCAGCCGATTATCCGGATTATGCGGAGGCACTGGGTAAAGCCGTCATATCCAGAGAGGCGGAGCGCGGTATACTGATATGCGGTTCCGGTATCGGGGCGTCGATTGCCGCGAACAAGATGCCCGGTATCAGGGCCGGGATCTGCCACGATACCTACTCCGCTCATCAGAGCGTCGAACATGACGATGTCAATGTACTCGTACTCGGGGGCCGCATCATCGGAATCGAGGTTGCCCGGGAAATAGTCAGGGCCTTCCTCCAGGCACGCTATACGGGAGAGGAGCGCCACGTTCGGAGGATGAAGAAGCTTCTCGACATCGAGGCACGGTACACCCGGAGCGGTTGAGCCGCAATCCGCCCGGTTTTCGCATTATCAGCCGCTGTTGCCGGCCATTTCCTCGTATCCGCAAAGAACAGCTTGCCGAAAAGCCGATTATTTAAGAAATTAGAGAGATTGAATATCTCAGTCTCGTCTCTTGCAGGAGCTCACCGTTGCATGTGCTCGTATGTATAAAGCAGGTTCCCGACACCCAGAAGGTCAGGATAGATCCTGAGCGTGGAACGCTCATCAGAAAGGGCATTCCGAGCATCACCAACCCGTTCGACGAAACCGCGCTCGAGCTCGCGTTCGAGATAAGGGAATCGGTCGGCGGCAGGGTGAGCGTGCTGACCATGGGCATACCGGATTCGGAGTGCATACTGAGGGACGCGCTCACACTCGGGGCTGACGATGCTTACCTTTTAACCGGCAGCGGTTTCGCCGGTGCGGACACGCTTGCCACCTCATATGCCCTGAGCCTCGCAATAGAGAAAACCGGCCCCTTCGATCTCGTTCTCTTCGGCAAACAGGCAATAGACGGCGATACCGCTCAGGTCGGGCCCGAGGTGGCGGGGCAGCTCGGGTATCCGGTGGTGACCTTCGTACAGGACCTTATCAGTGTGGACCATGAACGGGTGGTTGTTGATCGTATGATAGACAGGGGCCGCGAGACCGTCGAGGTCGATCTTCCGGCCGTCCTGACCGTTGTCAAGGCTGAGCAGAGGCTGCGGGTTCCCACGTTCACCACCATACTGAACGGATTCGCTGTCCCGGTTACCCGTCTCGGCCCAAACGATATCGGGGCGGATCCCGCCCGCTGCGGACTCAAAGGGTCGCCCACGAGGGTGAAGAAGGTTTTCGCCCCGAAGCACCAGTCCAGTGTCAGTCTCTTCTCCGGAAGCGTTGAAGAATCGGCCGGCGCATTCGTACGCACCGTCAGGGAGCTGGGTATCATTTAGAAGAGGATTTGAAAGTGCAGCACAGGAATATCTGGGTTTTTGCCGAAAAGTCGGACGAGATACACCCCGTGGTGTTCGAGCTGCTCACGGAGGGCAGGAGGCTCTCGAGGGCGCTCGGTGAGGAGCTCGGGTGCGTAATCTTCGGATCGCCGGACCGTGAGGAGATAAAGCGTCTCGCCTCTTTCGGCGCATCCGCTATAATAACCATACCGGCCTGCGACGAGGCCGTTTCAACAGCCGTTGAAACGGGCGTTGAAGCGAGCGTTGAAGCGAGCGCGGAGCTTTTATGCTCGGCCGTCAGGGAGATGAAACCCGCGATTCTCCTTGCGGGAGCCACCTCCTTCGGAAGAACGCTCATGCCGCTCGTGGCAGTGAAACTGAAGACGGGACTTACCGCCGATTGTACACAGCTCGATATCGACGTAGAGCGGGGGATACTTCTTCAGACCCGCCCCGCCTTCGGAGGAAATATACTGGCCACGATCGAATGTGCCGGTTCGAGACCGCAGATGTCCACGGTCAGGCCGCACGTCTTCAAGATGAAAGCAATGGAAAAGCACGTTCGTCCCGAGATCGTGGAGTACCGGGCGAATAAACCCGCCGTTCGAATATCCCGGGTTATACAGCGTGTTCTTGAGGATACAATGGTGGATATATCCATGTCGGACGTTATCGTTGCGGGCGGACGCGGGCTCGGCAGACCGGATGGCTTCGATCTCATGGAGAAACTCGCCCGGAAGCTCGGGGGCGTGGTGGGCGCTTCCCGCGGTGTGGTCGACCTCGGATGGATAAGCGCTGCCCACCAGGTCGGTCAGACGGGCCACACGGTCAGTCCCCGGCTGTACGTTGCATGCGGCATATCAGGGGCCATACAGCACCTCGCCGGCATGAAGGGATCGGACATCATATTTGCCGTGAACGAAGACCCCGATGCCCCCATATTCGAGGTCGCCGATTACGGTATAGTAGGCGACCTCTACGAGGTGGTGCCAGGAATAATAGAGGAGCTGAACGCGGGTGATTAATCGACCGAGCGGTATATACGTTTTGCGGCCCGATCCGGGCGGTATGAAGATCGTCGACGGTGCGGAGCGGATACGGAAGGACTATCCCGACTACCTGAGGGACGAATCGAACACCTCAGGCAGTACGGACCGCCTCTTCTTTCCCCTTACCGCTGAAAATATCTGTTTTACCTTAATGGAGGCGCGCGAGCGCGGGAAGCCCGTGACCGTTTCAGGCGGGCGGACAGGAATATGCGGGGGGGCGGTTCCGGAAGGTGGGTATCTGGTATCCCTCGAAAAGATGACGGCCGTCAGGCGCCTGGAAAAAAAATACGGCAACTGGGAGCTGAGCGCGGACTGCGGGATCAGGCTCAGCGAGCTGGCAAACCTGCTCAGGTCGAAGGACCTGGGCCTCGATGGAGGGGCTTTCGAGGAATTCTCGAAGGATAAAAAAAACTACTTCTATCCCCCGGACCCGACGGAAACCTCGGCCACGCTCGGCGGAACGGTTGCGACCAACGCGTCGGGTGCGCGGACTTTTCATTACGGACCCACGAGGGAATATATAACGGCCGTCGAGGTCGTCCTTTCGACAGGGGAGCTTCTCAGAATACGCAGGGGAGAGGTCCATGCGGAAAACGGTGAATTCCTCGTACGGCGTGAGAAGGGATCCCCGCTCGTCATACCGGCCCCGGGGTATGAGATGCCGAAGACGAAACACTCCGCCGGGCTCTTCGCCCGGAGGGATATGGATCTCATCGATCTCTTTATAGGGAGTGAGGGAGTCCTCGGAATTATAACGGCTGTTACGATTCGGCTCGTTGAGGAGCCGGCCGCTCTTTTCGGGGCGGTCGCGTTCTTCGATCGTGAGGAGGATGCCCTCGCGTTCGTTTGTTCCGCCCGGGAGATGAAGGGACGGCCCCTTTCCCTCGAGTACTTCGACAGGAGATCGCTCGAACTCCTGGAAGAGACGAGAAAGAACCAGGGGCCCGTTTCCGAGATACCGCCCGTGCCGGACGCGGGGGGAGCGGTCTATTTCGAGTCGGATTTCGGCGACGGGATCGGCCCGGAAGAGGTGGTGCGGGAATTTCACGGCCTTATAGATGAATGCGGGGGAGACCCGGAAACTTCCTGGGGGTCGCTTACCAGGCGGGACCTCGCCCGGCTCAAGAGCTTCAGGCACGCTCTCCCGGAAACAATCAATGCTCTTATAGCCGGGAACAAGCAGAAGGACGTGAGGATCCACAAGGTGGGAACCGATATGGCTGTTCCGGACGGAGACCTCGGAGAGATGATGTCCTGCTATCGCACACTCCTTTCGGAAGCGGGGATCAGGCACGTCATATTCGGACATATCGGGAACAACCATCTCCACGTGAACATGATCCCCTCAAGTTTCGAGGAGCTCGGCCTGGCGAAGGAGCTCTACGTGCGGTTTTCAAGAAAGGCCGTCTCGCTCGGAGGGACCGTTTCTGCGGAGCACGGGATAGGGAAACTGAAGAAGGATTATCTGCGCATCCTCTACCCGGATGCCGTGATCGAGGAAATGAAGCGGATCAAGGCGTCCGTGGATCCTGACGGTCTGCTCAATCCAGGCGACGTGTTGTAGAGATGCTGTTAAACCGCACTTGAGAGGCATTGAAGACTATCCCTTGAGGACGTCCCGCATCTCCAGTATGTTTTCCAGTGGAATGTCCGGCGGCATGTCGTGTGACGGAGACACGATGAATCCGCTGTGCTTCCGCGCGAGGGCGAGCCGGTGTTCCGTTTCCTCCCTCACCTCGTTTCTTGTTCCGAAGGGGAGAGTGCGCTGAATGCTCAGACCTCCGTAGAATGCGAGCCTCCCCGCGTATTTGCCGATGACGTCCTGCACGTTCATGACCTCGGGCTGAAAGGGGTTGAAAACGTTCAGGCCCAGGTCGATGAGGTCGTCGAGCACGGCCGTTATATCACCGCATGAATGTATGAATACATCCCAGCCACGGTCGTGTGCCGCTCCGTACATCCTTTCGATACACGGTCCCACAAATGCACGCCATAGCTCCGGGCTCATGAGCATGCCGCGCTGGGAGCCCCAGTCGTCCCCGAAATAGATGCCGTGGATCGGGTAGCGGCTCATGTTGTCCATGAGCGCGAGGTTATACCGCGTAATCGCTCCAAAGAGCTCGCGAACGAAGTCCGGGTTCTGAATAAAATCCACCATCAGGTTCTCCATACCCCTGAGGGACCACGCTCGCTCGAACAGGCTGTACGAGAACTTTGCAATGATGTACCGGTGCCCGTTTGCCTCGATCAGCGGGTCGAAGTGGGCGAACCTCTCACCGGCGTCCGGATCGGGCTGATTAAGATCCTCCAGGTCTCCACCGGCGAGCACGCAGTTTGCGGGTGTTCCGATATCCCTGTCTATTGTCCTGTCCCAGACCACACCCCACTCGTCCCTGAAGAATCCGGGTTTGACCTCGACATAACTGTCCACGGCCCGGTTTCGTATAAAGGCGAGGTGGTTGCCGAGATAGTCGTCGAGACTGTTATAGCGGTAAATGTTCTTCCCGCGAACTTCACATTTTCTTTCCTCGAGACCGAGCGAGTTCATGAGGGCGGAGCCGAGGACCGAGGTGTAGTTGATCTGATAGGGAACGGTGTCCGTATGCTCGAATCTTATGCATTTCCTGACGCGTTCCATGCAGTTCATTTTCAGCTCCGTTCGAGGGTTTGGGCCCGTTTAACCGTCACACTCACTATAATCATGTGGGGATGTTTTGCAAACCCATAATCTACCGCTTAACCTTCGCGGGCCACGGTGGTATACTTGGGGAGGAAATGTTTCGGCAGGAGGGTGTACGGCTGACTTCTCCGGGAGCGGGCGGTACGGTGCTGAATGGTGAAGAAAACGAGCGTAATACGGTCCGGCTGAGTGTCGTTGTGCCCGCTTTCAATGAACGCGAGAATATTATTCCGCTCGTGGAGAAGATAGAGGCCGTACTCGAATCGCTCTCCCATGAAATTATATTCATAGATGACGGGAGCGATGACGGGACCCCGGAGGAATTTAAAAAATCGGGGTGTGACCGGCTCACGGTACTGCGAAACGACGGGAGAATGGGCCAGAGCTACTCTATTTTCAGGGGTATCAGATCTGCGCGTGGAGAAGTTATTGCAATCCTTGACGCTGACCTTCAGAACGACCCGGCCGACCTGTTCCCCCTCCTTCAGCGTATAGAGGAGGGAAACGACGTTGCGCTCGGTGTGAGGCGGCGGCGGGAGGACAACCTGTACCGGCGGGCGCTCTCGCGGTTCGCCAACCTGCTTTCCAATCTCATACTCGGCGAGCGGTATCATGACAGGGGATGCGCGATTAAGTGTTTCAGGAGTGAAATAGTACGGGATTTACGGTACTTCCGCGGATTCCACGTGTATATTCCCTCGGTACTTCACAATAAGCGGGTTTGCGAGGTCGAGGTGAGCCATTTCCCCCGGGTTCACGGGAAATCAAAATACCGCCGTCTGTACGGTATTATCGAGGGTGCGGGGGCGCTGTGGAAAATCAGAAGAACGCGGGGAGGAGAAGAGTAAATGGGGAGAATCTGTATTTTCGAAGACGACGGTTACAGAAATTTCTTACCGCTTGTTCATCTTCGCGCGGTTTTCGAGCTCAGGTTCGGGATAGACCTTCTCTTTCAAAAGATCATACGGCGTTATCCCGGCGCCGCGATGAGCTTCTTCTGCAGGGACCATATTGCTTCCCTTGTTGCTCATAATCACGGGTTACCGGTCAATGACGTACGTGAGGAGGGGTGCCTCTTTATCAATGCGCGGTTTTGTCTCGACACGAATATTCCCCTCGAGGGTGACGAGGAGATAGGTATGGTCGGGGACAGCATGGCCTACGCGCGGTTCGGCCCCCAAAAATCCGGACGTATAACGCCCGTTTTCTGCCTTGATGAGGGCTTCCCGGAGTTTATGAGGAAAATGAATGTGAAGGTAAAGGATTGCGACGCGTTTATGGCCGAATATCCCTGGGACTTCATACTCTCGAATCCGGCCAGGATCGGGGAGGATTTCAATGAGATGGTAGAGGGCGGCGCATTGCGCGGCACGATGCGCGGAGAAGTGCATCCTGAAGCGTGTGTCGTTGAACCGAATAATGTGTTCATGGGAGAGGGGAGCGTCGTTTACCCCTTTTCGGTCATAGACGGTAAAAGCGGGCCCGTATACATCGGCGACCATGTCACCGTGCACCCGAACAGTACGATCCAGGGGCCCGTCTCGATCTGCAGCGGCTCGAAAGTAAAGGCCGGTACCCGCATTGGCGGGGGAACGAGTATCGGCGAAGTATGCAAGATCGGAGGCGAAGTCGAGGAATCGATCGTCCTTTCCTACAGCAACAAGCAGCACGACGGCTTTCTCGGTCATTCATATATCGGGTCGTGGTGCAATATCGGAGCCGGAACGGTTACGAGCGATCTGAAAAACGACTACGGTCCCGTTCGGGTCAGGGTGAACGGCACGGCGGTTGATACGGGGAAGATGTTTGTCGGGCTCATCATGGGCGACCACGCAAAATCCGGTATCAACACGATGTTCAATACCGGAACCGTTGTCGGCACCGCTTCGAATATTTTCGGAGGAGGATTTCCGCCGAAGTATATACCGCCCTTCTCATGGGGCGGAGCCGAGAATATGGAAACCTATAAGCTTGAAAAGGCGCTCAGCACGGCGCGGGCGGTTATGGCCCGGCGGGGTATCGAGCTTTCTGCGGAAGAGGAGGAGCTGCTGCGCGCGCTGTTCGATATGACGATACATGAGCGGATGTGAATTCCGGTATAGAGCGGGACCCTCTGTAACTGCTATGCGCGTTCCGCTCTCACCCCCGGGTTTTCGTCGTATCTTCACCGAAGGTGTTCGTGTGTACGGTTACAAGCCCGTAATAACCGTCCACCGTTACGAGATCGCCCGTATTGATCAGTCTGGCCGCGTCGGGAACCCCCGTAACACAGGGAAGGCCGTATTCACGCGCGATAATGGCACCGTGTATGAGCATGCCGCCGCGCCTTTCCACCACCGCTGCGGCAAGCGGAACGATGAAGGTCATGGTGGGATCGACCGCGTCGCACACGAGGATTTCTCCACGTTTGAATCTGAAGAGGTCGTCTCTGTTTTGAACGAGTCGGACTCTGCCCTGCGCTATACCCTGTCCGGCGGGTTGCCCACGAAGCTGTCGAGGCCTTAACACGAGCCGCTTCCCCGCTGTCAGTTTCGGTAAGGATACCGGGAATTTATCGGTTTTTTTCACCTGCACCTCGGTTCCCCGTAGTCCCGCAATAACCTCCTCGGCGTTCAAAACGGGGTCGGGATCCCTCTCGTAGCCGTCGGGTCCTCCGTTGAGCCTGTTCTCAGCCTCCGCGACCGCCCGCCCGAGTTCCGCCTCGATACGGCCGAGGTATATATTGTCGTCGTCCCTGTAGCGGTAGCTCTTGCGCCCCAGCTCGAGCAGGACAGCTGCGTATTCACGTTCGTTCCGGGGGAAGCTGTCGATAAACCTTTTCGCAATGTCCTCTTTTTTTCCAGCTACGGGCGAGGGTCCGCCTGAGCCGTCCGCCGCCATTTCCGATAACAGGAGCAGAAAATTGTTACGGTCATGCTCGCTCCCCGGTGAAACGCCCATTGCGGCCCCGTGTTTCCGGAGAAAACGGTCGATCAGGGCCGATATTGCTTCATCTTTCCTTAAAGACTCCAGGTTCGGCCGGGTCTTTCCTGCACGTATCCTGTCGATGAGCTCCCCCATCTCGCTGTTCCGTTCCGTGCTCAACATTTCCTGTGATTGCAGCGCTCCGACGAACTCAAAGGGATCGTCCGGAGCGATTCGGTCGTTGTACACCTGCCCGAAGAGGCGAACGCCGTGCGCAAAGGGGATGAAATCGCGCCAGTATATTTCACGCCATTTTTTCACGGCATCCCGACGGCGGGAGATCTCCTCGATGAGCTGCTGCCGGGAAAGGGAGGACGGATCGGCAGCTGCAAAATTACTTGCCGTGTCGGTCATCTGCGGGAGCTCCCCGTCGATTTTCTCTCCGAGCCTCAACAGGTTATCCAGGCTCCTGCGAAGATTCAGGTTTTTTTTCTTTCCCGATTTGTCCATTCCGGAACGGGCCGTTACCGGTCTTGACTGGAGAATGAAAAGGTCCTCATTTGCAAAGGTCCATTCCACGTCCTGTGGACCGCCGAAGATATTTTCAAGTTTTAAAACGGTTTCGTAAACGGTTCCGACCTCCAAATCCGTAAGCGGTGCCGATGACGCCTCATCCCGTGTCAGCGGGACGGTCTTCACCGACTTGTTATCGGGCCTAACGGCTTTGATCCGTTCCGGGGACAGGTGATTGAGAACGGCCTTCGTATTCCGGTCGATAATCCATCGGTCCGGCTCGACGTCACCATCGACGAGACCCTTGTTCAGGCCCCACACGGATTCCACGACCGCCTGTGAGGGGTCCACCGGCGATACACCGAATGCAACACCGGATCGCGACCCGCTGACGAGCCCCTGAACGATAATACCCATACCGCTCTCGCTGATATCGAGGCCGAGCTCCTGCCTGTAGAGCAGGGCTGCGTCGGACCAGAGTGACGCCCAGACGAGCACTGTACGGTTCATGATCTCCTTCGGCCCGCGCACGTTGAGGAATGATTCGTGCAGTCCCGCAAAGGAAGCACCCTCCGCATCCTCCGACAAGGCGGAGGACCGGATTGCGAGCGGCATGCTGCCGAATGTTTCTTCGATGTCCTCGAGAAGCGCATGCTCGATCTCTCGGGGACAGTCTACACGAAGAAACATGTTCCGTATTCTGAGTGAACCGTCCCAGAGCTCCTCCCAGCGCATGTCCTCGAAACGCTTGCGCCCGAGCTCCGCCGCGAGCCTGCTGACCAGTCCGGTCGAAGAGATAAACCTGTGGTAGAGGGACTGGGGAATAAACGCGGTTTTGGGTATTTTTATGGAGTGCCGGTGCATATTCGCAAGTGCCGCAGCCTTGGGTCCGGCTTCACCGCGAATCCTCTCCAGCGGTTCTTCAGGTTTAATAAGTATTTTCATCTCTTTATTTCCATTTCCACCACCTCCTGGAAACGGGAAGCGAGCACGAATCGCTGTACATCAAGCGCCATGACCGCGCAATCCGGGTCATTGACGAGTTCCTCGAGATGGGGATGGCGAAGGAGAAGCGCGCCCGCGAGTTTTTTTCGTTCTTTGCCCGTTGATTCGCGTACCGTACCGAGGATGGTAAGGGCGGATGCATCCTTGAAATCCTCGGGAACGTTACGTCTGCTGTCCACAAGCAGGGATACTTTCACATTTTTTTTCATGTTGTCGTATTTTCGCGTATTCCGCAGAGTAGCGAAGACAATAGTCTCGATAGATTTAAAAGGCGCAAAAGCAACGAGCGTGGTGTAGGGCCCGCGTTTTGAACAGGTGGCGAGTACTCCCACAAAGTGGTTCCTTATGAGTTTTTCGGCTGTGCCGATTTGCCTCTCCATGCGACGACTCCTTCGGTTTGTTACCTCTATTACAATAACAGATTAGTCCGTTATGAGCAGTGATAAATTTTATTGCCGCTTGGGGCGCATGACCCGTTCTTTTCGTTCGTTTTGTAAATGGGTATCTTAACCTCTATGGAGAGCCGTTTAAGGGGGAGTTTGGTTTATGCTTTGCGTATGTCTCAGGGAAACTGACCCGGCATTCAATCTCGCGGCGGAAGAGCACCTGTTCTCCAACTATGAGGACGATATTTTCATGCTGTGGCGAAACAGGCAGTCCATCATCGTTGGAAAACATCAGAATACCAACGCCGAGATCAACATCGACTTTGTACGGGAAAACGGGATACCGGTAATAAGGCGAATGTCGGGCGGCGGAGCGGTATTTCACGATCTCGGCAATGTCAATTATACCTTTATTACCACGTCCGGAGAGAAAATGGCCATTGATTTCCGCCGTTTTACCGAGCCCATTCTCGAGGTCCTGAGGGAGCTCGGGGTCGATGCCCGGTTTGAAGGACGGAACGACCTGACTATCGGGGGAAGCAAGTTTTCCGGAAACGCCCAGTACATCAGGCGCAGACGAATTCTGCATCACGGCACGTTGCTCTTCTCTTCGGTCATGAACGACCTCGCCAGCGCACTGAAGGTGAATCCCTTGAAGTACAGGGACAAATCGGTTAAATCCGTGCGGAGCCGTGTAACCAATATCAGCGAGCACCTGGATAAAGGAATTTCGGTAACCGATTTTATCGAGCGCATTATGGATCACATCATACGTACGAATGAAAACACCGAGCGGTATGAGCTCGGTCAGAGGGACATCGAGGCGATTAGCGGGCTGCGGGAGAAAAAGTATGCCACCTGGGAGTGGAACTACGGAGAATCGCCGGATTATTCGTTCCGAAAAGTGTCCAGGACGGGGGGCGGGAATATCGAGGTCATGCTCGACGTTCAGGAAGGGACCATATGCGGTGTGAAGATATACGGGGATTTCTTCGGCATTCGGGACATATCGGACATCGAGGAAAGGCTCGTGGGCGTGAAACATGAAAGGAAAGCAATAGGAATGCGGATTCAGGAGCTCCGCATGGAGGACTATGTGGCAGGATCAACGCGTGAAGAGTTCGTTGATGCGATGTTTTAAGGGTGAAGCCGTAAACGGGCGGGTCATGAACGGATCCAGCCCTCCGCTTCCTCGGGATTAATGAATATACTAAAGACCGGGGCTATTTTCCATTATGTTTTCAATCCGGCCTCCGTTCCGGGCCCCGTCGGGCCGCTTTACAGGCCCCTTTATACGTAGTATGCTGAACGACATAAACTTCGGAGAGGAGTGTGATCATGAAGTCGATCGGTGCAAAGACCATTGTCTATCCCACACCGGTGTTCATTGTGGGCACCTATGACGAAAAGGGAGTGCCCAACGGAATGGCAGTTGCGTGGGGCGGCATATGCTGCTCGGACCCCCCCTGCATAGCGGTGTCTCTGCGCGAGGCCACCTATACGTACGGGAATATCAGGAAACGCAAGGCCTTTACCGTGAGCGTACCATCCGAGAAATATGTGAAGGAGGCTGATTATTTCGGTATCGTATCGGGCAGGACGGTCAACAAGTTCGAGGCAACGGGCCTGACGCCGGTCAGGAGCGAGCTTGTGGACGCCCCGTACGTGGGCGAGTTCCCGCTCGTTCTCGAGTGCAGTCTTATCAAAACCGTTGAGATCGGTCTGCACACGCAGTTCATAGGAAAGATTGAGGACGTAAAGGCGGATGAAGATATAGTGGGGGAGGGCGGAATGCCCGATATCGAAAAAGCCGCCCCGCTCCTGTTCGCGCCCGACTCATGCGATTACTGGAAAACCGGAGCGTTCGCAGCAAAGGCCTTCTCCATCGGCAAGAAGATAGAGGGAACCTGACATTGATTCACAGGTTTCCGTATAACGTAGAAGACGTATCCGCAGTACCGGGAGTACCGTTCGTACGGCTCAAGAACCGTGATCCTGCCTGAGGGGACTGTTTTTACCATATTCAACATCTTTCCCTTTTACTCAATAGAGGGGAAATATTTAAT
>Ga0180431_10000556_pt1 | contig 53759 bp, 79 predicted proteins | sample SS_ome_11_FD_132459 | JGI IMG/M metagenome (GOLD analysis project Ga0180431, IMG submission 132459) | Hypersaline lake sediment archaeal communities from the Salton Sea, California, USA - SS_1_MS_1 metaG | ecosystem: Environmental > Aquatic > Non-marine Saline and Alkaline > Hypersaline >... | reverse complement strand
TTCAGACCGCCGAAACTAGATAGGAGGACGCAAATGAAAACGGGAATGAATTTAACGGAACTGAGAGACGAGATTGCCAGGATCGAGCGCGAGAAGGCCGACTACACCGCCCCGTCGCGACGGCTGTCGATGGAGCTGCACACCCCGGTCTTCGGTGAAGAGGGGGCCGAGAACGACTCCCCTCCGATACCGGTCATCGACATGGAGGGGGTCAGAACCTTCGGCATCAAGGATCACGCACACGCCCAGCTGGCAGACAAGCTCGGCATCCCGAAGCGCTATTACGACAAGATGCGCGACGAGACCCCGGAGCTGCTCCGCACGAACGTCAACCACTGGTTTCAGACCGCCCCCGAGGATGAGGTCAGGCTGGTTCGCACTCTCGACGGCGACGTCCGCGCATTCCTCACGAACGCCTATCGGCCGATCGACAACATCGTCGTCGCGAAAGCCGCTGTCCCGGCCTTGGCCGACATGGAGGTGAGGGTCATGTCATGCCAGGTCACCGAACGCCGGCTCTACTTGCAGGCGGTCCTCCCGAAACTCGAGGGTGAGATCCGCGTCGGTGAGGTCGTCCAGGCTGGCGTCGTCATCTCGAATTCCGAGGTCGGGTGCGGGGCCTTCAACATCCAGACGATGATCTACACGCTGGCATGCACGAACGGTATGATCCGGTCGAGTCTCCTGAACAAGTATCACGTCGGTCGGCGCTTCGGTGATGCCGAGTCCGCCGGGATGATCACCTTCGCTGACGATACGAGGAAAGCCGAGAACGAGGCACTCACTCTCCAGACTCGCGACCTGGTCCAGCAGGCGCTCAGCGAGGCCCACTTCCAGGGCGAGTTGAAGCAGCTTCAGGTCGCAGCCGGAATGGAGCTCCCCGCCGCGTCGAGCGTCCCGATCATCGAAGAGGTCACACGCCGGATCGACCTCTCGAAAGACGAGCAGAAAGACGTCCTCGGCCGCTTCATCGAGGCCGGCGATTTCACCAAGCTCGGTATCGCGAACGCAGTCACCAATCTCGCCAACGACGTTGACTCCTATGACCGGGCCGTCGATCTCGAAGCCGCCGGCTCGAAGGTCATCGACATCCCCGATGGTGAGTGGTCGAAGCTGATGAGGCTGGCCGCATAGGTAGTCGCCGCTTCCTCCGGTCCCCGGTCTACCCGGGGGCCGCGTGGAGGTTACGACCACAATGAAAGGAGACGAGGATGCCATGGGATGACTACGACATAGCTGAACTGTTGGGGAAACCCCGGTCGAATGGGAAGGCACCTTCAGCCAGCTGGCGCCGACTGACCGTAAATCCCTCCGAAAATTCATGGAGGCCGTTTCGGAAAAAGCCGTGATGATCGTCGGCTATATCGACCAGTACGATCGAAGGCCATACCAGCGCCGTTAGTCGGGCGAACATGATCGGACGAATTATCTGGTGCGGGGTCTTCGGGTACAACGATTTCCACGACATCAGCTTCTGAGGAGGGGATATGATGAGCAAGAAAACGCTCTACGACGATTATATCGTCACGCTGCATCTGGTCAGGGAGGGGAACCCTGAGAAGGCTCCGCAAATCATGTGCTCTAACGACGTCGCCAAGTTTCTTAAAAGCCGTCTCAGGGATGAATCGCGCGAGATATACATCGCGATTTATCTGAATCCTCAGCACAGGGTCGTTGGGGTCGATGAAGTATCGAAGGGAAGTTCCGACGCCGCCATCATCCACCCCAGGGAAGTTTTCAAGGGGGCACTCCTTGCTAATGCAACCTGCGTCATCACAGCCCACAATCATCCATCCGGGAATCCGACGCCGAGTCCAGATGATAGGATGATTCACGAGCGACTGAAAAAGGCCGGCGAGCTTCTCGGAGTGAAGCTGCTGGACGAGCTGGTCATCGGAGACGGTGACCGATTTTATTCCTATGCCGATAATGGCGAATGAGAGGAGGCCTGAGATGGGAACGTACGTAAGAGCGCATTTCGAGGTATTCATCGAAGGGTACGGATGGCAGCACTATTCCGAAGCCGGGATCGAGCAGAATTACGAGCTGTTCGAGAAACTCGGCCTTGATGACGGGCATTGTGAAAACCCGATCCATGACCCGATTGCCGCGGTCAAAGGATTCCCCGAAGACGCTCACATCATTACGCGACTCTGCTATGACGAGCACTCTGACTTCTACGCTTCGTGGTTCGATGCGGTCGAGATTCGGGAGCTGGTCGAGTGGCACTCCAGGCACCTGCGCCGAGACACGAGCGACTTGAATCTCAACCAGTACGGCTACGCATTCGGCCATGCCTGGAAGGACTTCGTCAAGTACAAGGACACCTGGCCGGTCGACGACGTCCGGATGGTTTTCTGGTTCGACTGTTGATATCACGGTCGGGCGACCGCACCCCCGTCAGGGGTGGAAGAGTCGCGTCCTCCGGCGGTCGCCCGACCCTCTTTTTATAGGAGACTTTAATGGCAAAGCCGAAATGGGAATACATTGAAACCGAGGATGGGTCGGGTCTTAACCGGATGCGCGTCCCCGGCGGCTGGCTCGTGAAGGTGTGTGAATACGTCTATCAGGCGTCGCTCGTCATGGCTGGCCAGGGTGAGCCGTTCGGGTATGACTGGCGCACCTCTATGACGTTTCTCCCCGACCCTGAGCACTCATGGGAGGTATGACGATGACCGTTCAAGAATTCGAAGAGATGGCCAACATCCTGAGATTCAAATACAGGATGGCCAGCACCGGCAGCCCGTCGTGGAGGCGGGCCTTCATTCTCAGGAGTGACGGCGCGAGCGTGGGGAGGTTCAGTTTCAAGGATGGCCGAGTCGCCTTTATCAAGAATTACAAGCGGTCGCATTTCGAGGGGCTCGACGAGACGGACTTCATATTCCTGCGAATCCATCGATACATGAAAGACGGCGTGGCGATCTCGGCCGACTTGTATTCCGACCTGATCATCACCGCGAAGCACCACCGGCAGCAGGATCTCGAAGAGAAGGAAGCCTGGCGACGAGCACACCCGAAACGCAACCCCGATGGAACCGAGAAACGACGGAAGCGACTGCATGGCCGGAATCTTCGGCACGTTCTTGCCGAGCTGGTCATGGAGGCGAGGCCATGAGAATACGAATCCGAGACAATGCCGGCGCTCATTATTTCAGCCGGTGCCACGTTCCACCACTATTAGGTCTTCAATATAGCCCGGAGTACCGAGCCATGCTGGACGCAGTCGCCGGCAAATGGATTGACGTCGAAACCGATCACCTATTCAAAGACCAGTTCAACACACCGCCGATCCCAGGCGTCACCGAGAACGGGCTGAGGGTCATGCTATCTGAGGTGGCCGAGATCAAGGACGATATCCGAGAGGGCGTCGTGAAGTTCTCATGGTGTTTCGGATATGATCACAACCATGACGGACATTGTGATACATGCGGACGATCAGATTATTTGGAGCCGCTGAGAGCGTGCAAACCGTAGGTGCTACCAGTCGGGCCGATGTCGGAACGACCGGTACACGCCGGCTCTTGAGGCCGGATTTTTGGAAACCCGAACGTAGGAGACGGACATGGCGAAGAAAGAGGCAGCAACGAAGAAAAAACCGGTGAAGACGAAGGGGGGCGGTGGGCCGAAGCTGGTCATCATCGATCTCTTCGTCGAAAATTACGGGAACATCAGGGCCTTGCAGGTCAGGCCGAAACCGGATCGCCGCATGGTCAAGGTGTCCGGTGCGAACGCCGCCGGCAAGTCCAATACGATCAACTCCTTCTGGGCGGCGATCGGCGGGGCGAAGGCCAGGCCGAAGGTACCGCTCCGCGCCGGGGCGAGGTCGGGGAAGGTTCGTGCCGAGCTTGGCATGATCGACAGCATGGAGGTGGCCGAGTTCGTCGTCGAGTGGCGGTTCAACGATCGCGGTCGCGATGAGCTGTCTATCAGGGGACAGGATGGCAAGGATGTCCCCGGCGGACCCAGGACATTCATCGACCGGATGCTCCAGGTCGCCAACGGCTCAGATCCAAAGGCAGCCCGTTATGCGACCGACCCCATGACGTTCGCCGCCGAGTGCGAGCACAATCCGAAACGGGCGATGGAAACCCTCCTGGAAGTCCTGGGTGACCAGCTCCCGAAAGGGTGGTCCCTGGCCGCGGTGAACGCGAAGCGTGACGATATCTTCGAACAGCGCACCGTCGTCAATAGGGAAGTGAAGCGCCTGAAGACCCTTCTCGAGACAATGCCGCGCAAGAAAGTCGAACGCGTCGACGTTACCGACCTCGTCAACAGGCAGCAGGAAATCCGCCAGAGGCAGACCGAGATCCAGGAAATCATCAACGACGCCGACCGCGCCGAGACCGCCGTCACGACTGCACAGGACCGCGTGACCGCCGCGAAGGAGAATGTCACCGAGGCCGAGGCCTTGGTCGAGGATCTGAAACGGCAGCTCGAAGAGGCTGAAACGGGTCTTCTGGCGAAGAAAGGAATCGTCGACACCGAGACGAAGCAGCGTGCATTCAACCAGAAATTGGCGAATACCGCCGCAAGCAAGGCCAAGGCTGTCGCCCGGGAATCCGACGACCTCGCCTCCGAAACCGAGGAAATCGACGTCAAGCTCACCGACGCCGCCGAGATGAACGAGGCCGCTTCGAGATGGGATGAGCGCGTCAGGACGCACAAAGAGCTGCGCGTGGCGGAAGAGAAGGCTCAGGGCATGACCAACGAAATCCAGGCGATCGACGACGAGAAAGCCGAAATCTTCGGAGCCCTTGAAATGCCGGTCAAGGGGATGGGCCTCGACGAAGAGGTCGGAGTCACGTTCAAGAGCCTCCCGGTCGAGCAGGCATCCGAGTCTCAGAAGATGATGATCGGCGTCGGTGTCCTGGCCGCGCGGAATCCCGAGATCCGCGTCATCAGGTTCGAACACGCGAGCCTCCTCGACTCGAAGATGGAAAAATATCTCGAATCTCTCTGCTTCGACCACGACCTCTACGTCTGGTGTGAGAAGGTCGACGACTCGGAAGGAGTACAGGGCATCAAGATCATCGACGGTGAGATCGCCGGTGATGAAGACGGCATCTCTGTCCCGGTTACGCCTGACGACGAAGCCGAGTAACACGGTGACTGCTCACGAAGCGTGCCGCCGGGGAGCGCGGGAAATGGAAGCAATGGCGAAGATCAGGTTCGGAGACGACATCGTGGCGAGTGCTACGGTGCTTCGATACCCTGCCGATCTCGGCTTTGAGCTCCTGGTCCCGAAGAGCGCCATGCTCCCCGACGGCTTCGCGTGGTACGCCCGAGCGTGCTGCAAGTGGGATATGCGCCGGCGAGGCTGGCGCCGATTACTACAGGAGAAATAAAATGGCCATCAAAATTTCAGACAGATCATATAATGATCTTGAAAAAGACGAGGAATACATGGATGCAATCAGGGCAGCCGCGTTCCTCGGTGATGGATGGAAACCTCAAGATGTCATCAGCCTGTTCTATCGCCAGCATGTTTCCGGGGTGAAGTGTTCACCCCCGTACGGACCAATGGGCCTCAGGGTATTCATCAAAGTCGATTCACTGATCACGTTCAAGAAGGCAAGCCCGAACCCTCCGAAAAGAAGAAAAACCCCCGCGAAAAGTGTTCAGGGCCGACTCTCCAAGACCCAGCGTTTGATAAATCCTGAAGTGACAGATGTCGTACTCAGTATCAAGAAAGACCTCTGGGAACAGGTCGTCGCCGCCGGCGACCTCGTTGGAATAGATCCGAATGACGTCGTCGTCGGGGTCTTGAAGAAAAAATTCTCTGGGCGCGTTGTCATCACCAAGGGGTAATCGATGGACCCGCGAGACAAGGCGATCACTGCATACTGTAATCACTACTGTGAATGGGGAGGGTCATTCGACCCTGCTCAATGCCCGGTCTGCCCTCTCTTCAGGTGGTCACCATGGAAAGACGAAATGACTGCTGCTATGGCCAGGCTACAGGCGAGGTGTAAAAAATGAAAGCGACTTTGTACCGAAGCTGCGTGACGTGGCCGAAGAATGACGTTGACGCTTTGACTGACATGGTTCAGGGGGCCGAGCAGGTGACTAGGAAAACATTCCTGCGCCACGTCGATCGGGATTCCCTGGCGTCGGTCGAGAAAGCTCTCGGCTATGCCGACCATCCGGCTCGGGGTCTCACCATGGGGAGAGATCAGTGCGTCACATACCTCCGTGGTGTGATCCGGGGGAAGACGGGTTACTTCTTCGACTGGTCATGCATCGAGCATGTTTTTACAGATGGAGGCGCCCGACCATGATGGCCAAGCTCATCAATCCTCAGACCGACCTTGAAAAACATATGGTCAGGATCGGGATCATAGACGTTGAGTTCATCGCTCACGTCTGGTCTGCCGGGACTCAGTTCGCGCGAGTGAAGGACCCCGAGGTCGGTGTGACGTATCTTGTCAGACCAGGGTCTCTCACAATCGAAGGAGGTCAGAATCCATTATCGGGAAGGGGGTGAGTTGATCATGAAGGAAAAGAAAAAGCGCTCCGTTTCATTCTCAACGAAGGAGCTGGCAGTTATCGTCGATGCATCTCCGGATGAGATCGGAGAGGCTGCCAGGAAAAATCTCTTCGGGGCAAACGCTTTCAAACATGGTCGCCGGTGGCGCTTCCGTACTGCGGCGATCAAGCAGTTCAACGATTGGAGGGATTCTAAGGATGTCTGAGAAAGCCTGGATCATCTACGACGGCCGAGCACATTCAGGTGATACCGATGACGCCTGTATCTATGTTTCATTTTCGAGTATCGAGGGATTCACGCGACGGAAGGTGAAACGGTATCGGTGGAAGCACTTCAGAGACGGCGCCATTTATGAGTATGATGTCATCAAAAAACCAGACGTCGATGAACTCGTGAACGAGACGTACATCAGTTAACGACAGCCAGGAGGAACAGAGAGATGGAGAAAAAGGATCTTCAGAGATTCGCAGAGCTGAGCGTCAAGAAAAAAGAGCTGAAAGATGCGCTAGATGCGGTCAAGACCGAGATCTATTTGCTCGGGGGCCCGATCAGTCGCGGTGACGGGACCCTCCTCGATCAGTTCGTCGATGAAGGTATCCAGACGATTCGCACCACCGGCAAGAACGCTCGCACGATCTACGTCCACAGGACGATCCTGTCCAGACCGGCGAATGGACTCAAGCGCCACGAGACGGTCGAGGGTGTCCGCGCTGCCGGCTTCGGAGACCTGATCAAAGAGGATTACTCAACGCAGTCGCTTGACGCGGCGGTCAGGGATATGCTGAAAGAGGATGAGGAGCTGGAACCGAACATCGTCGAACAGCGCTTCGACGGGAAGATCGAGGTATTCGAGGAAATTTCTCTTCGCGCCCGGAAATAAACCTGATTTTGGGGTTGACGAAATTTAACATCTTTTGATAAATTAGACTTTAGCCAACCTCAGTGAATCACTACCACTGGAGAACAAGATGCCGACACCCCGAACTCGCAGACCCTACAAAGGAGACCGCTCTGAGCAGGTCAACTTCCAATGCCCGTCAGACCTCTGGGCGAAAGTCATGAAGGGCCGTCGCGCTGGCATGACGAAGACCGACGTGTATGTCGAGATGTTCCGCCTTGGTGTCCAGGCCAGGGACGCTCGCAAATGACTCACGCCGGCTGGATGGAGGCGAAGGCCGGCAGGATCAACCTCAAACTCCCCTATGCGATGCGCGACGTCTGCAAGGCTACACCGGCAGCGACGTGGGATAAGCATGCGAAGGTGTGGACCTACCCGGCGACTCCGAACACCGCAAGGACGATGATCCGCGTGTTCAAACAGGCTGGCGTGGCAGTCCACGATCGGGAGGGGTCGGTCGCCGCGATAGTCGAGAGTGAACGACTAGCATACCTGGCGATCGACCCCGACCACGAACCCCCGCCGATTCCTCAGACGTGGGGTGAAGACCCTCCAAGAGAATGCCAGATTCGATCATTCTGGTTCGCCACTCACCTACGAGGTGCTCAACTCGGTCACGAGATGGGAGTCGGAAAATCAAGGGTAGTGGTCGACCTCACCGGGAACCACGATGATATTCAGACGGCCTTGATTATCTGTCCGCATGGAGTTGTCGACGTCTGGCCAGAGCAGTTCGCAAAACACGGACCAGGCGGTGATGACATCATGGTCGTCCCTCTTGTAAAGGGGACCGTCGTCAAGAAAACCGAGTTGGCGGAAGAGGCGATCGAGCGAGCTGCGACACGAGGACAAAAGCTGATCCTCGTGATCAACTTCGAGTCAGTGTGGCGACCACCATTCGGCCCTGACTATGACGATCGCAACAGGATGATCAGGCGAGGATTCGCAATCGAGCGTACCTGGGATATGGTGGTGCTCGATGAGGCCCACAGAATCAAAGCCCCCGGTGGTAGAGCATCGTGGTTCTGCTCCAGGCTCAGGGACAGGGCCGCGCGCCGAATCGGATTGACGGGGACCCCGCTTCATCATTCGAAGCTGGATATCTATGCTCAATACCGATTCCTCGATCCGTCAATTTACGGGACGAACTATACCCTATTCAAAAGACGCTATGCTGTCCTCGGGGGGAAGTCAGGCCATCAAGTCATGCGTGACAGCCGAGGGCGAGAACGATGGCTCAACGAAGATGAGTTCAACGAACGATTCCACCGAATCAGCTATCGTGTCGAGGCCGATGAGGTTCTCGATTTACCACCCTTCACGCACATCATGAGAACATGCGATCTCAGCCCCAAGGCCAGGAGGATCTACGAGGGGCTTGCCGATGAATTCTGGGCAGAGCTGGACGGCGGGTCAGAGTTGACGCCGGCGAACAGTCTCGTTCGAAGCCTTCGATTCAGTCAGATCACATCAGGTCACGTCTGTGATGACGACGGCAGGCTGGTGACTGTAGACGACGCGAAACTCAAACTGCTTGAAGATGTCATGCAGGAAATCGCCCAGGATGAGCCGATCGTCGTGTTCTGTCGGTTCAGGCCCGATCTCGAGAGAGTCCACGCCGTCGCTGAGAAACTCGGTCGGACGTCATGCGAATTATCGGGGTCGAGAAAAGAGAAGGAGCTGTTCACCGGAAAGAGGACGGTTCCTGATGGAAAGGGAGGGACTACGGTTGAAACATTTACTCCGAGCGCCGACGTCATCGCTGTTCAGGTGAAGTCAGGCGGACTTGGTATCGACCTGACCCGCTCTCGATACTGTATCTGTTTCTCAATCGGATGGTCACTCGGGGATTACGAGCAGCTCCTGAGGCGTGTCCTACGTCCTGGGCAGACTCGCTCTGGATTTTTCATCCACCTGGTAGCCAACAATACTGTCGACGTAGCGGTCTATCGTGGGCTGGCCGCAGGAAAGGAGGTGACAGAAGAAGTCTACGATTATTTCAGGGGCAGGAGCGCTGAGCGGCGAATCGCTGCTGCAGAGGCGCACAACGAGACAATCTAATGAAAGACGAAAGGACTGAAACCAATGTCAAAGAAGAATGGAACGAAGAACGGGAGCAGCACGGCACTCGTGAAGGCCGGCGAATTCACGATCATCAAGACCGACGCCGAGGAGCTGATGGAGCTGATCGAAGAAAACCTGGCAGACGGGTCGATCGGCCCGATGTCGATGGACAGGATCAGAGTCCCGGCTGGTGGTGGGTCGACCTTTTCTGTCCCGGCCCTGGCCGAAGGCGATGAGACGAAAGTCGAGACGATCGACTGCATCATCGTCGGCAAGAAGAAGCATCGGGCCAGGTGGGCGAAGTCGATCGACGAGTCCCCCGGGGGCAGTCCGCCCGACTGCTTCTCGCCTGACGGGAAGAACGGGATCGGTGACCCCGGCGGTGTCTGCGCCGACTGTCCCTATGACGAGTTCAAGCAGGTCGGGGACAACGAAGCTTACAAGAAGAAGGGCTGCAAAGAGATGCTGTTCATCATCGCGGTCCGCCCGGACGAGCGACTGCCGATCGCCATCGTCGCCCCGCCGGGATCCCTTCGCAACGCGGATGATTACCTGAAGAGGCTCACCGCGAAGGGGATCTTCTACTACGGCGCGGTCACCAGGATCGGGCTTGAGCAGGACAAGAACAAGCTCGGTCGTGAATACTCGAAACTCACCTTCGCCATGGGGCAGAAAATCGAGGGTGCGGACTTCGAGGCCGTGAAGGCATTCCAGAAAACGTTCAAGGGTATCCTCGAAGGCCGGGCGTTCGACGTCACCGACGATGAGGCCGCATTGACCTAGCAACACCGCGGAGGGGCAGCCGGCGACCTCGCGCAGTATTCGGGCGCGGGGTCGCCGGTGATACCCGCAACGACTTCGGGGGCCGACATGGCTAAGAAAAAATCAACAGGCGACGAACGAGTCGCCACCATAGAACAGTTCCTCCGAACACTCTTTTCAGAAAAACCAGACTCAGAATATATTCTCATCTGGACGTTGAAAGGAAAGCGGTCAGCCTGGTTCAGTGATATCGACAAGGCTGTTGCTCATGTAATAAAAGCCAAGGGGGATGTATATGTCGGCGTCGGGACATCTCCGAAGAGCATGGGGCCGGCGAAGAGATGTCCTGCTTCACAGATCAGTACTTTTCCAGGCCTATTCGCTGATATTGATGTAGCCGGCCCGGCTCATAAAAGCCCACGACTACCGAAGTCGAGGGGCCAGGCCATGGCGATCGTCGAAGCCCTTGGGGTCCCGCCGTCGATTATCGTCAATTCAGGACACGGTATCCAGGCGTGGTGGTTATTCAAGGAGCCGTGGACGTTCGATGATGCAGACGAGCGACGTCGGGCGCAGACTCTTTCACGAGCTTGGGTTCGGGCCCTTTCCAGAGAGGCTGAGGCGATGGGCGCCGGAATCGATATCAGCGTCAACGACCTCGCTCGTGTCCTTCGCATCCCAGGGACGACGAACTGTAAACTGGACCCCGTCCCCGTCACCCTCGTCCGAGAAAGCGCCGTAAGGTCCGACCCGTCTGATCTCGAAGAGCTGGTTGATTGGGCGATTGAGCAGGATGACGGGCGAGGGAAACCTGGGCAACATGTTGAATCTGACGACGATGAGCTCATCTTGGATTCTGGCGCGAACCCACCTTTCATGAAACACGACGTCAGCCTTGAAAATTCCGATAAATATGCAGCGACGTGGGCGCGGACTCGGAAGGATTTAAAAGACCTGAGTGCCTCAGGCTACGATATGGCTCTGGCGTGTCTCTGTGCGATCCACGGGTACACTGATCAGGAAATCGCTGATACCCTGATCGCCTGCCGGCGGAAGCATAGCGATGATCTCAAGCTCAGGGTCGACTATTACCGATCGACTATCAATCGAGCGAAAAAATTCATCAAGCAGCGTGACGCACAAGACCGGCTGGAAGAGGAAAGTGGAAAAGACGACGGGCCGGTTCCTGATGATGATAAACCATCCCTGCTTGAAACCCTCTCAGATGTTCTCGGAATTAGGGTCACCCGGATCGTTAAATTTTTATCAGACCCTCCGACTTATCGGCTGGAAACATCAAGAGGGAAAGTCGTCCTCGGTGAAGTACAGAATCTCATTCAGCAAGCCCAATTTCGAAACCACGTCGCAGCAGCGACTAACGTCTACATCCAGGGATTCAAGCCTCCTGCGTGGGCGGTCATCGCTCAGAAGCTCCTCGATGTTCTCGATGAAGAAAGTGTCGGGGACGATAATACCGAAGAGGGCCGAATCGGCGGGTGGCTCGGTGATTATCTCTCGGACATGAGACCACGTGACGACGCAGACGAGGCGGCGATAGCGAGACGCCCGTTCACATTCGAAGGAAAAACCTACGTCTTTCTCAGCTCGTTCCGAAGGTGGATATGGACGACGAAGATGGAGCGAGTCACGGCGGTTTCTCTCGGTAGGATGCTCAGGATCGTAGGGGGCCGTCCAGTACGCCGGCACTTCACGATCAGAGACGCAGACACGACCAGGAGCGTCTGGTGTGTGACACCAGAGAGTGACGACGATTTCCTCGGAGACGAGGATGGTGAGTAAAAAAGATCGTTCCTCTTATATGAGGCGAATCGTTGAAAATGTTTTTCACACACTCAGCGGTTATCTGGTTATCTGGTTATCATGTATGCAGAATCATTCAAAAAAGCCCTGTGTCGGGCATTATCTTGGCGTTATCCCACGTTATCCATTTGGTCTATATATAGGGGTCGCCTCGAAAACTCGGGGGATGTGAAGTGAAAGAGATCAGAGTTTTCGGTCCACCGGGGACCGGCAAGACGACATATTTATCGAAGCAAATAGCCAGGGCAGCGAAGAAAGTCGGGTCTGATGCAATCATGGCCGCATCATTTACGAGAGCAGCAGCGACTGAGCTGGTCAGGAGGAGACTGCCGATCAGCCCTGAGAATGTCGGGACACTACACGCACTCTGTTATCGCCACCTCGGCCGACCGACCATTGCTGAGACTCGCGTGAATGAGTGGAATGAGAGACACCCGAGCCTGGCGGTGACTGCGACCAAGAGGTCATCGTCAATCGATGAGCCGTTCAATGATGAGGGTGGTGAAGTCGGATTCGGTAGGACGAAGGGGGACGAGCTGCTTGGAGAAATGCAGCTTGAACGGGCGATGATGAGACCGCGCGAACTCTGGCGCCGAGGGGTCTTGGAGTTCGGTGAGCACTGGGACGAATGGTTGAAGCGGACAGGCTACGTTGATTTTACCGGGATGATCGAGGAGGCCCTGAGATCATTCTTCGGGGCTCCGAATTCACCTGAGATCGGTTTCTTCGATGAGGTACAGGATTTCACCCCACTCGAGCTGGCTCTGGTTCGAAAGTGGGGAGAGGGGATGGATCACTTTATTCTCGCCGGCGATGATGATCAGTGTATCTACAGTTTTAAGGGTGCGACTCCTGATGCGTTCCTTGATCCTGATGTCCCTGATGAGCAGAAGCGGATTCTTCGTGTCTCGTATCGAGTCCCTCAGTTGATCAGGAACCGAGCGCAGGACTGGGTCGAGATGCTATCGAGGCGAGAGCAGAAGCATTACGGTGCACGACGTGAGGATCCAAATGATTCTGATAGTCCGATCGTACAGGGTGTCGTGAGAAACCTCGATGCTCCCTGGGCCTCTCCCGAGCAGGTTATTGAAGATGCTGTTGATCGGTATCTTCCAGAGGGAAAGACGGTGATGATTCTGGCGTCATGCTCGTACATGATCGAGCCGCTGAAACAGGCACTCCGCCGGGAAGCACTCCCATTCCACAATCCGCATCGCCGGCGGCGAGGGGACTGGAATCCTCTGATGAAACGGCGAGGGGTATCGAGTATCGATATCCTGAAATCATTCCTGAGTTCGTCACCGGAAGACGGGGGCCCGATGTGGACATGGCCAGACTTTATTACCTGGACTCGTGATTTGAAGATCAGGGGAAATCTACAGCGTGGGGCGAAGGACCGGCTGAGAGAATATGCGAAGACACTTGAAGATGCGAGTGATGAAATCAAAAAGCTCACGGTATCCGATACGCAGCTTGCGAAAATGATGCTCCCCGAGGCAGCAGAGCTGGCGAAGAGACTCGACGTCAGTTGGCTCGTGGACAATCTGCTTTCGAATAGGCAGAAGACAATGGAATACCCGGCAGAGGTTTTCAGGCGACATGGGGTTGATGCGATAACGAAGGATCCTCAGATCGTGATCGGGACTGTCCACTCAGTGAAAGGTGCTGAGGCCGATGTCGTCTATCTCTGGCCGAGCCTGTCTCCATCGGGGATGGAGCAATGGGAAAAAGGTGGGCGGCACCGTGACCCGGTCATCAGGATGTTTTACGTCGGAATGACGAGAGCGATTGATGAGCTGGTCCTGCTTTCAAAGGGCGATGCAATGGGCGTTGAATTTTAATAAACGGAGGGGTAGAGAGATGAATAATCAGCCGGTAAAATTTAAAATTGAGAAAACGGGACGAGGTTTTGAGATTGCTGAGTTTAAAGATGCCTATGGGAAATACTGCTCACTACAGCAGAGTAGTATTGCCGGTTATGAAATTCCAGGTATTACCGCTATATGGCTCGGGAAAGAAGGGGCACGAATGCATCTGAATCATTATCAGGTTCAAGAAGTGATCCATCGTTTAACGAATTGGTTAAATACCGGTTCATTTGAAGATGGTCATTCTATAATTGAACGAGAGGAGATTGAGGCTGATGAAGAATAGGCCGAAACAGGTACCAGGGGTTACTACGGTGGTCAAGACACCATGCGGGAAGATGTACGTTACGGTAAATCACGATGATGATGGCCGGGCATTCGAGGTGTTCACCAGGATCGGGAAAGCCGGCGGGTGTGCATCAGCACAGGCTGAGGCAATCGGGAGGCTCGTGTCGATCGCGCTGAGGTCTGGTATCAGTCCTGACCGACTGGCGAAGCAGCTTATCGGGATTCAGTGCCATCTCGGAAGTGACGCGACCAAGTCGTGCGCTGATGGGGTGGGTCAGATCATGGCCGACGTCGCCGGCGGTGGTGAGGTGATTGAGTTGGAAATTCCTTTAACTGAGCCGTTCACGGACCAGATCCGATCAGACCTGAGTGGGACACCTGGACTGAGTGTCGAGATCATTCCCCAGGAACCCTTCCAGGTATGCGGTGACTGCATGGTATTCGCGATCGTCGATGCTGGTACCCCGCCCGGTGAAAAAAAGGTTTCATCGATAGAGTGTGCAAAGCGCGGCGGGCCGGCGGTATGGAGGGGAACCGATGCCTGTGCAGCATTTGAGAATGCCAATCAGACTGGTCGGCTCACCTGCGGAGACTGCTTTCAGTTTACGATTGTTGATCCCGACGTCGCAGTGATCCGATGCGAAAAAGCGACGAGACTATATGAAGCGGATAGGCAGGTCGGCAGAACATCGAAAGCCTGTGATGGATTCATCGATCCGAAGGAGTGACATGGGAGCAAGGGTGACAGAGGGCCAGGTGGTGGCGGCGATCATCAGGCGACTGCGGAAAATTCCGGGCCTGAAGGTTGAAAAGACTCACGGCGGGACATACGGGAAATCCGGTACGCCTGACTTGACTGGATGCTATCGAGGCCAGAGATTCGATATCGAAGTGAAAGCACCTGGGGCGAATGGTCCGACGAGGCAACAGCAGAGAGAGCTTGATGCGTGGGCTGCAGCAGGAGCGATCGTCGGGTGTGCGTGGTCAGCAGATGACGCAGTTCAAATCCTTGGGCCGATTCTGAAAGGAGACTGAGATGGAAGAGTGGGTTGATGTGACAGTCGAGTTTCGGTATGAGCAGGGACAGAAGATCAGGGTGTTCGACGGGGTCAAGAAAATCTGGCTACCGACGTCACAGATCAAGGTTGACGATGAGCTCCCGAACTGGAATGCCTATTCGAATGGCGATGTCGTTGAGATTCAGATTCCGCGGTGGCTCGCTGAAGAAAGAGAAATGGTGCAATTCAAGGAAAGGGGAAATCAGACCATGATGATTTTCGAGCAGAGAACAATGGCAATCCCGGTCCCGTTCGCTGAGGTGATCTGGACCGACATGAGAATGGACGATGTCCTTCTCAAACTTCCGTACGCGGAGGGGCAGCTGGCGTCACCGATGGGCGATCCCTTTATGAAGTACCTTCCGACCGGGCAGTCAACCACGCTGGCTGGCCAGGCTCAGGTCTGGGAGTATCGGTTCGCAGGAATCAAACTGATTACCGAAGATGAGATGAAGGAAGGAGGTAATGAATTATGTGCAAGCGGGAAAGCGGGAGTTCCGCACTGAGGCTGAAGTCGACCTGGTTACTGATCGGGTCTGTCGTCGTTGCGGCATTGTTGGTGGCTGCCGTTGCGATGTCCGGGTGTAGCGAAGTCATTGACCGGATCATCGATCCGCCGGCACCGGAGTCGGTTTCTGGTGATTATGAGATTCGGTGGTCACTCGGCAATTTCGAGTTTCCTGATACGCTTTACATCTGCCAGGATCCTGTGCCGGCATTCGGTGAAGACGGAGACATCCGATATCCTACACAGATATGGGATGAGCTTGGGAGAACCTGGGTCGGAGAATACAGGCTGGTATCCGAGAACGACGATGACGTTCACGGAGTGTTGACGGCATCCAGGCTGTTCTCGGTCATGGTGTTCAAAGCAAGCAAGCGCTTCGGACGGATTCGTCTGATCGGCGGCGTCGTCGGGGTGAACGAGATCGGTGGTTTTTCGGCGGGGAGCGGGACGGCGAAGTATCGATCAATCAACGAGTGAATGCCGAGAGTGCTCGGCGGAAAGGGGCAGCCAGGATGGGAAAGGTATTAAAAAATGAGTTCGCTTGGTCGAAGTCGAGGATGGATACATTTGACGGGTGCCGGCGAAGATACTGGTTCAATTATTACGGCTCGTGGAACGGCTGGCTCAGGACGGCGCCGAAGAGAGCCAGGGACATCTACATCTTGAAACAGCTCCAGAACCGGTGGGGCTGGCCCGGGGCGAGAGTCCATGAGGCGATCGAGCGAGTCATCAAGGCTCTGAAATCATCCTCTCAGATTCCGAAAGTCGGTGATGAGATTCAGTCGCTCACGAAGCAGATGCGGCAGGATTTCCGATTTTCTCGCGACAAGTGTTACTGGACGGCGCCGAAGGGTGGGGTGGCGCTGGCCGAGCATGAATACGGTCCTGACCCCGGCAGTGATACCTGGGCCTTCGTGGTGAGCGAGGCCTGTCGGTGTCTTGAGGCATTTTTCGATTCTACGGTCTATCCTGATATCGTCGAGCTGTCGCCTGACCGATTCCTCGAGATCGAGGATTTTTCTCACTTCTACCTGGACGGGCTGAAAGTCTGGGTTGTCATGGACCTCTGCTTCCGCCGCCCTGATGACAAGGTGGTCATCGTCGACTGGAAAACCGGGAAAGCGAAGGACCCCGACCCTGTTCAGCTTTCCTGCTATGCGCTGTATGCGAAGGAAAAATGGGGGCTCAGGCCAGGTGACATTGAGGTGTGCGAGTACAACCTGAAAGAAGGTCGGCCGGCGACGTCGACTATTACCGAGGGAATGCTGCTCGACGTCAGGCGGATAATCGAGACGAGCGCAGAAGGGATGACCAGGTACGTCGTCGACGGTGACCGCGCCAAGAATACCCCACTTCCCGAGGATGACTTCGAGGCCATCGATACCGGTGACTGTCGGCGGTGCAATTTCAGGCGACTCTGCCCTGTCCAGGGAGGCTGATGAAATGAAGCCGAAGAAACCAGGGCAGTATTGGGATATCATGATGAGCCCGATTACCGTGACTGGCTGTCATGTTTCACGAGGATGTGATCGGTGCTGGCATCATGCGATGGCTCGGAGGTTCTACGATATTCATGAACGAGGAAAGTTGGTCGGGATAGATGATGGAATCGAGGTCCGGTGGCACGAGGATCGGCTGATGACGGTCAGAGGAGACTTGACGAGGCGAGTCGTCGCAGTTGGATGGCTCGGTGATATGTTCCATCCTCTCGTCCCAAGGGAATACATCAACAGGATACTCGATGCCGTTCTCGCCAATGGGCTGCATATATACCTATTTCTCACGAAACACCCTGGCAGGATGGCGCAGGTCGTCAATGAGCACCTGGCGCAGTCCGAGCGATATGTCGACGAGGCGAGGCGGGAAAACCTGAATCTCTGGTTCGGTACGTCGGTCGAAGATCAGCCTACAGCAGAGGCCAGAATAAATGCCCTTTCACATGTCTGGCATGGTCGTCGATGGGTTTCCTATGAGCCGGCAAAAGGCCCGATGCTTTTGCCGAGGTCAGGGGTGAGGAGTACACTCAGAAACGGCCCACCCCTGAAAACCACCGTGGAGCTCGTGGTCGCCGGCGGGGAGACGGGGGCTGGAGCGAGTCAGGTCAATATCGAGTGGTTCATGAATCTTCGAGATCAGTGCCGAGAAACCGGCGTGACTTTCTACCTGAAGACTCTCGGGGATGCTCGGAAGAAAGAGCTGAAAGGATTCAGTGATGCTGCTGAGAGGGCAAGGATGATCGCCGGCAAAACCTATGACGACCTTCCGTGGGTCGGGGAGGTATTCGAAGGATGAACCTGGCCGACATGACTTATGACAATGCGACGCACCGACTCAGGTGTACGCATGCAACCGGAGTCACGAGAAAATATTATACGATGCGCTGTCACCTGATTAGGATAACAAAGGCAGGGATGTGCAAGATCCTGGTCTTCGGTGATCGATACTGGCCTGGGCGGAATCATCGAAGCAGGGTCAGGTATGTGACTCGTGATCGATTGACGAAAATAAGAGAGGAGGAGTTGCGATGCCGGTGACGAGATTGATTGACGCGGTCGGTGGTGGGACTCCTGGGGTGATGTTCCAGGTTCCGGTCGGGGAGGCTGAAAATATCGTAGCGCTGAGGATGCTCGCGGCGACGGTCCTGTTCAAGACCTGGGGTGATCCGTACTTCTGGGGTGGTGATGATCCGTCTGGGTGGGACTGCTCTGGGAACATCATCGAGGGGCTGAAATCCGCCGGTCTACTTCCGACGTCTGGAGACTGGACCGCAGAGGGACTCAGGCGGAGGTTCCTTGAATATGAGATCACCGGGGACCCTTATCTCGGGGTGCTGGTTCTGTGGGTGGCCAACTATAAGGCGTCGCATGTCGAGTTCTGCCTGAATGCTACACACTCGATCGGGGCCGGAGGCGGTGGGTCTGAGCTGGCTGTCTGCCCTGCTCCTGGTATCTTGGATCGAGTCGCTGCGATGATCAGTGGCCGAGCGAGAGCGGCGGAGCTGGCCTGGCAACGGAATGCCTACGTCAAGATTCGGCAGATCCGGGAGCGCGTCGGGGAGCAGCGGTCAGTCGTTTTCATCGACCCGTTCCTCGAGGTATCCCAATGACAACACTTTACGATCAGACGACAGCACTTCTTGAACGATGCTCAGGGGCCGAGGTTGAGCCGGTAGAGCAGATCGTGTCTATCAAGAAAAATCGAAAGTGGTGGGGAAAGAGGCCGGCGAGTCCGAAGTTGTCAATGGGATTTTTCTATGAGCTGGTGACTGCGATGCTTCACGGCGGGACGCTGTCGGGGCACCTGATAACTGCTGGCGATCCTGGGGTTGATCATGTCTGTCCTGATGTGGTTTCAGAGGGTGCGGTGATCGAGGCGAAGGCATGCCTGGCTGGACACTCGATATTGTTGTGGGATGAGCAGGTCGCCGGCTATGAGGCGAGACAGGCTGATGCTCCCTGGGCCGACGTCAGGTTCGTCATCTACAGGCACCGGTTCAGGGGGATCGGAAAATTCCGGGGGACGGAACGTCGAATCTTCGAGAGACTGGCAGTCGAAACATATGCTGCGATCAGTTTACCGATTGCGCTGGTGAGCAGGCTGCATGGGCCTGATATTTATGACGGCTGGACGAGGCGCTACGATGAAGGCCACTCGTCATACTCGGGATGCACGATACTCAATTCATCATTGATGAATGCGCTGCTATTCGATCCTGAAAAAACGATTGCAGAAATCGGATGTCTCGGGGTACAGTTTAAGGCGAAGACGCTGGCAGTCCCGTCACTATCGATCGACGGAATCAAGACAGAACCGTTCCCGATGACCATCATCAAGGAGGTATCTGCGAATGAGATTTCTAAAGAGGAAGCTGAAGAAAAGACGACGTCGGCGCCGACTTCGCATTATCAAGGCGGCCGGCAGGATTGCGTCGGCGCTGTTCTGGATGGCCTTTGATGAGGTCGCCGGGGCGATAGCTGACCGAGTCGACCAGAAGGAGGACGGCGATGCCAAGAAGGGATGATGAAGTCTTTCGCCGGATGCATATGAATCGCCCGGCGACGGACATCGAGAAATTCGCCAGCACTTTACTGCAGGACCCGATACCTCAGCAGGCGGCTGCTCTGTGGCCGCGATGTACTCCAACATCTATCGAAGTCGATGAGCTGAAACGTAGACTCAACAGGCTTGAAGCTGCAGTCCTATATCGGGATGGTGGTGATCCTCTCCGAGTCGTCGTCGCGACATCCGAAGAGGTCGGACGGTTCGTACTGTCAGGGAGGTTCGTACGATGAAAAAGTGGATCCGATGTATCAACTGGTGGTATGTGCTGCCGAGACTGGCGGCAATCCTGATCATGCTCGGCGTCATGATATGGGCGTCGTGCTGACGAGAGAGGAGATCGTCATGAAGAGAAGCGGTTTATTCGGATGGATGTTCTGGGGTGCAATCGTCGTGTCTCTGGCCTGGTCTTCGCTGTTCATGGCCTTCGTGCCTGAGGCGTTTGCCGGTCATACGACCGTCGAAGGTCGTGGCCCACACCACGTCGGATGGCATCATGATCTGATTCCCTATGACCAGTACCAGCTCGATCGTCTTTACTTCAGAGTCTATTTCCTGAGAGAGACGGCCGACCCGGCGACTGAAAAAATCTGCGTCGCCGATGGTCACTATGCTCTCTGGGCTCATGACGGGCCAGGGTGTCCAGGGGATGATGACCCCGCTTACCGAAGCCCCGAGTTGCTCATCCCTGAAAAGGGAAAGTGGCTGGTCGGGTGCTCGACCTATTTCCAGCTTGATTCAGGAGACATCTATGAATCGGCGATCGCCTGGTCTGAAGACTCGTCGATGACATGCCAGGGGATGACCTGGGATTACCTCTGGATCGGAACGATCGGATGTATCTCGAATTTCATGATCAGTCCTTCACCATGAGCGGCTGGCGATTCGGGGACAAGGGACAGGCTGCCATCCTGACGGCAGTCGAAGAACATCGGGCATACCTGCGTGGGAGCAAGCATATCAGTGATGCGTTCATCAAAGACGATGCGACGCCAGAGGATCTGATGGCCGGTCTGCTCGGGGTGCTCGCTCATCCAAGGACGAGGCCGAGACAGCCGTTCAAAGAGTCAGTCGCAAAGGCCGCGGCATTCATGTATCGAGGATACGGAAAGGGAGGGAGACGATGATGATCGAATCGATCGACATCGGAAACCTGACGCATAAACTCAGGATGATTGAGCGGACTCACCATATGACAGCGGTGCTGGTCGTGCTGCCCGATAGTACGGTACGGGTATTGACCAGCCACGGGAAGACGGGAAGGATCCGAAGTGACACGGCGCTGAGCTGGGCGCTCACCGACTTGCTGGCCTATGGGCCGGCGTCGAAGACACTCAGTGCGGCAGACGTGGTTCCGATAACGGCAGACGCTCCACGACGGCCGGGGGCCGAAAGACAAGGGGCAGATGGGAGGCAGACTTCATGAGGTCGTTCCACGATTTTTTCAAGAATGGAAAGCCGACGCCGAGGAAGATCCTGGGGTCGAAGCATCTCGGAAGCAAACCGAGGAAATTGAGTGCGGTGCCCCGCCGGCGAAGGCGGAACCGCATCGCTCGGCTCTCGCGCAGGAAAAACAGATAACTGTCGACCGGTGCATGTGAAAGTGGTAGCATGTACTGGTCATAGCAGCTTCGATGTGATGGGCTGGCATCGAAGCAAACCCCGGGAGGGGCTGACGCCCACAACCTAAGAGAAGGAGCAAAACCATGGCAGGAGCAAACCAGCACACGAAAAAGAAGAAGCAGAAGGAAGGCATGGACGCGCTGCGTGACCTGCTCGCCGGCAAGGATGCCGGTCGCACCGGCCCGGCTGAGCTGTTCGAATTCTTCGACGGCATGACCGCGGCAAACGCGAAGCGGACGTACGACGAGTATCAGCATGAGTCGCTCGCCGATATCCGCGCCAATCGGCAGAAAGCCGATGACCTGCACGAGCTCTCCGTCCAGGCCATGCAGAACGCCATCGAGACGGCGAACCTGGTCGGCAAGAATGCGACGATCGCGTCCAATCTCATCAATACCCAGGCCGTCAGGCATGGGGATCTCTCGATCGACCGGCAGTGGAACGTCGACGAGGTGGCGGCGATGCTGACCGTCATCCTGAAGACCTTCGCCGGCATGGCATCGGACGACGACGACGACTAGTATTTCACATCAGGATGAGTGAAGAGCGCCTGCGGAGATCAGCCCTGCCCAGGCGTTCTTCGCTGAGGTTCGACAAGCAGCGGAGGTTTCTGTTATGATCACATCCAGGTCGGTAATCGACCTCCTGCTCGGGTCATCGATGGTTATCCAGCTGCTCAACGATTCGGCTCATAATAGACGGAGGTTGTGATGGCAAAGAAAACAGGTCGGCGCCGGCCCCGCCTTCCGGCACCGAAGACCGTTCCTATCTCGTCACTGACTCCACACCCGAAGAATTACTGCCAGCACCCCGAAGACCAGATCGAGCACATCAAGGAAAGTATCCTCGAGCATGGGCTTTACAGGAACATCGTCGTCGCGAATGACTTGACGATCCTGGCTGGCCACGGCGTTGTGGAAGCAGCGAAGCTTCTCGGTATCAAGCAGGTGCCGATCATCAAAGTGAAAGTCGGCCCCAATGATCCTCGTGCGCTGAAGCTGCTCGCCGGCGACAACGAGATCAGTCACCTCAGAGAAATCGATGATAGGATGCTCACGTCGATCTTGAAGGAGATCAAGGAGCACGACGAAGAGGGGCTGCTTGGGACGGGGTTCGATGATGCGATGCTGGCGAACCTGCTATTCGTGACGAAGCCGGCGTCAGAGGTGCAGGATTTCGATGAGGCTGCTCACTGGGTCGGGATGCCCGAGTACAACAAGGAAACTCGACCCCTGCAGATGAACGTCAGCTTCAGGAATATGAAAGACCGCGCTGAGTTCGTGAAGCTGCTCGGTCTGGATGTGACGGACGCGACGAAGGCGGTCTGGTTCCCACAGCAGGAGCGACGTGACATAGTCTCAGTCAAGTTTCTCGGAGAGGGTTACGAGAAGGAATCCCCGACCGGACTGAGTGCGACGCTTGCAGGTGAGCCGCCCGATATTCCTGGGTGGAAGGAGACGAAGAAAAAATGAGCAAGCTGCCGAAGCACCCCGTATTCGTTCCGACCAAGGCCAGGGCCGAGAATGCTACGACCCCGACCGTCTTGGCCAATGAGGGGATTCAGACGACTCTGTTCGTTGAATCTCTGGATGTCGAGCCATACTCGAAGGCATTTCCTGAATGTCCGATAGTCGAACTCCCGGACAAGGACAGGGGAGTCGCCTACGCTCGGCAGTTCGTTTTGGACTACGCTCGCTCTCAGGGTATCGAGAGGTTCTGCAGGGTATCGAGAGGTTCTGGGAGTTGGACGACGATATCACCGGATTCGGCCGAGTGGAGAACATGAAAGTCAATAACGCCACGGCAGCCGAAGTCTTGACGCGGATCGAGGATCTGGTTGATGACTCGCCTCGGATCGCTATGGCTGGCCCCGAGTTTCCGGTGTGGGCGAGGATGCACCAGAAAGCCTGGAAGATGCACACCCGCGTCGTCTGCTGCATGTTGATGTCTTCGTATACCGGCGTTGACTATGACCTGAACATCGCATCCAGGGAAGACCTTGACTTCTGTATTGCGACACTCCTGGCTGGATGGGAAACCATTCTGGTGCAAGACTGCGTCATGAAAATCCCGAAGCCAGGAAACCCAGGGGGGTGTGCGACTGTGATTTCCGATCGGGCGAAGTCCGACGCTGAGGGTGATGCTATGCTGATGGAAAAGTACCCAGGCTTGATCAGCCCGAGGAAAGGGAAAAAGGCGACCGTCAGGTGGGCGCGAATCTGAGGAGGCTATGACATGCCGGCTTCGATACTTCCACGATATCCGATTTACATTCCTTCGAAGGGACGAGCGAATAAATGCTTCACAGCTCAGTTCCTCATGGCTGACGGGGTCTCGTTCCGACTCGTCGTAGAGGAGACCGAGCAAGATGATTACGCGAATCGGTTCGGCGCCGAGCGGTTACTGGTGCTCCCCTTCAAGGATCAAGGGTCTGTCATCCCGACAAGAAACTGGATAAAGGCCCACTCTGCTGAAGAGGGATACGAACGTCATTGGCAGCTCGATGATAACATCCGGCACATCATGAGATGGAATGATGGCTGGCGAATTCGGTGTGAGGCTGGCCCTGCGATAGCCGCCGTGGAGGATTTCACGGACAGGTATGAGAATGTCGCAATCTCGGGGATGAACTATGTCATGTTCGGAGTCGGCCCGGCGAAGCCCTTCATCCTGAATTGCCGTGTCTACTCGTGCAGCCTCATCCTGAACAGTATCCCTCATGAGTGGCGTGGAAGGTATAACGAGGATGCTGATATCTGCCTACAGGTTCTTGCGGACGGATGGTGCACCGTCCTGGTCAATGCGTTCCTCGTTAAGAAAATCAAGACGATGGTGATCAAGGGCGGGAACACCGACGAGATCTACCAGGGAGACGGGCGCGCGAAGATGGCTCGTTCGCTTGAGAGGATGTGGCCTGGGGTTGTGAAGACGAAGCGTCGCTTCGGTCGTCCTCAGCATCACATCTTCGATGGGTGGAAGAGATTCGATACGCCATTGAAACTGAAACCCGAGGTCGACTTGTCGAAGATGCCGGCAGTTGATGACTATGGGTTGAAGCTGAAGCAGGTTGCCCCGAAGGTGCGGAGCAAGGAATTGAAAAAGCTGCTGAGGAAAAATGGCTGAGCAGGTGAACAGTTGGGATCGTCAGGCAGATGAGCGGGATAAGCCTTGGGCCGCGTTCGTGGTATTCAGGGATATGGGGAAGGATCGGAATCTTCTCCAAGCATACCGCGACACCTACGGTCGCCAGAATGCCAAGAAGGCTCCCGGGTGGTATGCTGCTTGGGCGAAGAAGCATGACTGGCGTCGTCGTGCTGCTGCCTGGGATGCGCATCTCGATCAGATCGCGCAGGATGGCGTCGAGGATGGTGTCGAGGAACAGGGGCGACGTCTTGGGGTCGAGTGGAGGGTTCGGCGTTCCGAGTTGATGGAAGTCAGTGCGCGACTACTCCGCAAAGCAGAGCAGATGCTTGACTTCCCGATCGCTAGACAAGAGCGCACGACGCAGACCGATGAAGATGGGAACGCGACTGAGATCGTGATCGTCAATCCAGCCAGGTTCACATTCTCGACTGCAGCGAAACTGGCCGAGGCCTCGGCCAAGCTCGGAGCTATCGCGGCTGAGAAGTCACTGGATCCGCATCGGTTCGGGATGAATGATGATGCTGATATCGCGGCGATAAATTCCGAGAAGCAGAAAGCGATGCAGCGTCTTCTTGCTGACCCTGAAAGCCGGGCCGCTCTCGATGTCCTCGCCAAGAAAACCCCGACTCCGAATTATGCCAATGGAGTCCAGCCAGAACCCGATGATGATGAGGGGGGTGAAGTCTGATGCAAGCGACTGCCCTGGACTATGGGAACGATAGCTGGAAATGCTCCATAGATGACTATGCCCGAATCGCGTCTGGCGGTGAGTGGTTTCCATACCACTATCTTGAACGCCTCGCTACTAAAATCCGAGATACAATCTTGACTGGCGGCGGTCGCCTGATTATCGGGATGCCGCCTCAGAACGGGAAATCTCAGCTCATCTCGCGATGGACGACGACGTGGTTTCTCGATACGTTCCCTGATCGGTGGGTATTGAATACCAGCTATGAGGCATCGAAGGCGGTCAGGTGGGGTCGTGTCGTCCGTAATTATTTCATGACTGCTTCGAATCCGTGGACGAGGGTACTCCCTGGACACGCGGCTGCGAATAACTGGGGAACCACGGCTGGCGGGGGGATGGTCTGCGCTGGTGTGAATGGGCCCCTCGCCGGCGAGCCTGGTGATCTGCTCCTGATTGATGATCCCTATAAAAACTGGCTACAGGCTCATTCCAGGGCATATGAGAAATCGCTATTCGGAGGTGGTGACGCTGAAGAGGCTGGCTGGTTCGACTCGACTTTTTATACGAGGCAGAGGCCAGGGGCGACTATCATTCTCATCATGCACCGATGGTCAAAGCATGATCTCGCTGCGTGGCTGCTCAAGGACCATTCTGATAATTGGGAATTTGTCGCGTGTCCTGCAATCGCTACGAAGAACGATTGGCTCGGTCGGCCCCTCGGGACTCCCCTTTGTCCGCAACGCTATCCCCTGGACGTTCTCAAAAAAATAAAAGCCGGTGTGTCTCCGCTCGTCTGGGCGGGGCTGTTTCAGCAGGACCCGGTCGCTGAGGGTGGAACGGTTATCCAGCGCGACTGGCTCAAGCAGTATTGGGATGTGTTACCACCATACTTCGATGAAATCCTCTGTTCCTGGGATATGGCATTCAAGAACAAGGCGACTTCAAGTTTCGTCTGCGGTCAGGTCTGGGGTCGTTATGCCGGCAAGTTTTTTCTGATCGGCCAGGTTCATGCTCGGATGTCATATACCCAGACCAGGGCAGCCACTGTCCAGCTCGCCTCCGACTATGAGCATATCGGCGCACACCGGAAGGTGCTGATTGAGGACAAGGCGAACGGGCCGGCGATCATGGATGATCTGTCCGAGGTACTTCCTGGATTGATCCCGTTCAGCCCTGAGAAATACGGGAGTAAGGAGGCCAGGCTACACGCCACGAGTCCGATATTTCAGGCGAAGAACGTCATCATTCCGAACCCGAAAATATATCCGTGGGTGAGTGCCTGGATCGATGATATGACTGCTGCGCCGAATGCTGAATATATGGATAAAGTTGACACGACGACCCAGGCGTTGATAGAGTTGTCGAAGACGACGGGAGTCGTCGTCGTTCCGAAGATCGAGGGGCTCACGCGGACGAGCCCGTGGAGGAGTTGAGATGCCTGATTTCGACCCGAAGAGATTGGCCGAGTTATCGATGAAACGTTCCCGTCCTGAGTTCAACGAGATCGGGTCAACCGGTCTGAAGAGGTACGGCAACACGCTATCCGAAGAATTTTTGCCTCAGCTCAAAGGCGGGAAGGCGATGAAGACATTCGCCGAAATGGAGGCGAATGACCCGGCAGTCCGTTCCGGTCTCTTCGTCACGAACATGCTGCTGAAGCAGGTATCCTGGTATGTCGAGCCGGTGAGTCAGGACAACGTCGATCTTGCCGCGGCCAAGTTCGTCGAACAGTGTATGGAGGATATGTCGTCGACGTGGGATGATACGATCAGTGAAATACTGACCATGCTGCCATTCGGGTTTTCTCCACTTGAGCTGGTCTATAAACTTCGGAAGGGGGAGACGAACGACCCGACGACGAGAAGTCGATTCACGGATGGTCGGATCGGGTGGCGTAAGATGCCGCTCCGGGCGCAGGATACTATCGTAGAGTGGCTGATCGGAGACGACGGTGGAATCAATGGGCTGAAGCAGACGCCCCCCCCATCCTACAACATGGTCGAGATCCCGATCGAGAAACTCCTTCTATTCAGAACAGACACGATCAAAAACAATCCTGAGGGCCGGTCGATTCTTCGCGCTGCTTATCGCCCCTGGTATTTCAAAAAGCGGATCGAGGAAATCGAGGGGATCGGCATCGAGCGTGACCTGGCCGGGCTGCCTACGGTCTACGCCCCCGCTGAGTGGTTCGGGGAAAGTGCAACTGCGGACCAGAAGCAAGCTCTTGCCACGCTGAAGGATATCGTCATCAACGTCAGGCGCGATGAGCAGGAGGGTGTTCTGATTCCCCTCATGTTCGACCGCGATAAAAACCAGCTCATCAAATTCGAGTTGCTATCGACTGGTGGAAAGCGCCAGCTCGATACAGACAAGGTGATTCGCCGTTACGATCAGCGCATCCTGATGACTGTCCTGTCTGATTTTCTCCTGCTCGGTCACGAGAAAGTCGGGAGTTACGCTCTGTCGTCCGACCGCACAAATCTTCATGCTGTTGCTATCGGTGGCTGGCTCAAGGTGATCAAGAATGTCTTCAATCGATATGCCATCCCGAGACTGTTTCACTATAACGATATGCCGGTGAAGGAATTGCCGACTATCGAGCATGGTGATGTAGAAAAGCCGAACGTTGATACGATCATCAGCGCCCTGAAGTCCATGTCTGACGCCGGTATGGAGTTGTTCCCCGACGAGAAACTCGAAGCATGGATCAGGTCACTCCTAGGAGCTCCCGAGAAAGAAGACGAAGAATGAGCGACGATGTAATGAAAATTACCAACCCGGCGAAGTTCATTCAAGACACCGGCATCCTCGGTGAAATTAACCGGACGATTCTCCATCCTCTCGGTCTTGCGTTGGCTGTCAATGTTGACGCTGAAGAGGGAGACGTCCAGCCATTCTCGATCTTGGAAACAGCAGACCCTGAGGGGTTTGTTTTCGATGAAGTTGACTCCATCGTTCTTCGGTTTAAGGCGTTTTCGATGTCGCGCGCCGATCGTGTCCGCGCACGCGGCCAGGGTCTCGGTCACCTGATTCAGAAACCAGGGGGCGCTCACGGTGAGTCCGTCAAGTAACGACTATGAAGTCTGGAAGGCTTCTGCTGACGCTGAGGCCAGAAAAGTTTTTCGAGAGATGACCAAGCTCGAGCCGAGAGCCGCTCGGGCATACATGGTTGCTGTTCGAGAAGCGAAAGGCGGGATTGATGTCGTCGCTCTGAGAGAGGCTCTCGCGTCTGGAAACCTGACTGCGGCTGAGGCAGCGCTTCACCTTGAACGATTTGAATCTACCGCCGGCTCTGTAACTACGGTTTTCAGGGATGGCTTCGACCGTGGAGCTGAGTCAGGTGCAACTGCAGCGAAGCCCCTCGTTGTCCCTGGCGCTGTCGCCATCTATGATCCTCTCGATCCATTTATCCAGGCACAACTTCGCCGGCACACGGCTGAGCTGGTTTCTGGTATCACGAACACGACGAAAGACGGGATCAGGGCCGTCATGGGTCGGGCATACGAGCGTGGGATGCATCCGTCCGCGACTGCCGGTTATATCCAAGACCTCGTCGGACTCACGAAGCGACAGGCTCTCGCCGTTGATAATCTACACCGCCGATTAATTGATGAAGGGGTGTCGGAAGTAAAGGCGACGGCGAGGGTGAAGAAATATTCAGCCAAACTCCACAAGCAAAGAGCGATGAACATCGCCAGGACCGAGTCATCTCGGATGGTGAATGCTGGTCGTCACTCGATGTGGAAAAAACTAGAACAGGACGGGTCGTTCGGGGATCACGCCAATCGCATTGAACGAGTATGGATAACGAATCCCGATGAGCGCCTCTGTGAACAGTGTGAGCCGCTTGACGGAGAGGCTGTCGGGCTGGATGAATCCTTCCCCGGCGGCGTCATGTACCCCCCGCTTCATCCTCAGTGCCGGTGTACGGTAGTCTTGAGGCTGAGGCGTGAAAAAGCCTGGAAGGTTGGTGTTGGGAATCTGAGAGTCTGTCGGTGCCGGCATCACCGGATGGCTGCCTAACAGGAGGAGCGTCATGGCAGGTCGAGACTACCTCGAATCCTTAATGGAAGAAGTCAAGCATTGGCTCCCAACAGAGACGTATCGCCGCCTTCACGCGCGTGCGTTTCCGAGGTCAGGCGCACGCGCTCGGTGGCGTTCTCCGTCTGGCCCTGGGTTTTTCGAGCGGCAGGTCATCGGGCAGATCGATAAGAAAATGTTCGATGGAGTTGATGACGGTGACGTCAAGGCTGCGTGGTCGTCATTGGCGTCGTGGCATAAGGCCGCGAAGAAAAAAGGCGACGACGACCTCGTCGGGAAGGTGGAGGCTGGTGCGAAGATCGTTGCCGGCGTTCTGCGGTCGAGGGATATCGATGTCGAGACGAAAAGCGGGTTGCTGTCGTCGATCGAGAAAGCGGCTGTCTCGAAAAAGTGGGAAGATGAGGACGACTGGAAACAGGTTCGTTATCGAGTCCGCAATCCTGACCTGTTCGTCGAGGGAAGTCTTCGGACCACTCCGATCGGGAAGGAAAAAGGAGTCGGCGCGATCATGGGAAAGCTGGTCGACGGAGGGAAGTGGGCTATCCAGTCACTCCGCTTCGACAAGGATCACGGATGGACTCTTGAGAAAGCGAAGACGTGGGTCGGGGATCACCCTGATGTCAACAAGGCAGAGGATCCGGATCGAGCGAAGCTGCTCGGCGGACTCCTTGGACGCGATGAGCCGGCTGTCGTCCAGGCATACTGGGACGCATGCTATCGTGACCATCCGAAAGAACCCGTCCCCTATGACAGCGTCGTACCGATCAAGATTACCGGTGGGTCAGATCGTTCATTGTGGCGTATCAATGATGGATGGGGTGGGCGATATTTCCTCTACGACGATGGCAAGGCTGAGCCAGTTGCAATCAAGATGCCCGACGTCAAGGCATTCAGCTTCGAAGGCCCACTGAAACGATTCAGCGGTGACAAGGCCCTGGTCAACGCTCTCGGGTGGAGCGATAAAGCCTGGGACCGGTTTCTCGTAAAGTGGTTCACGGGGGACGGGGATGATACTACGAAGTCCGCGTGGGCTGAGCAGTGGCAAGAGCTTCTGCCTGAGAGTGGCAACGGCAAGTTCACATGCCAGGCTAGGTTCAGAGACATCCCCGAAGAACACGTCGGGAAAAGCGCCGAAGAGCTTGCCGGCGCCGACCTCGGATTCAGTTCTGATTACGAGCTTCTTTTCACGGGTGGCGAAGCCCCGTGGGGAATCATCGGCCATGCCTTGAATCCGACAGTCGAGAAACTCGCCGGCTGCGATGTCGAGGATGTGTACGTGGTCGTCGATGACGGTATCGTGGTCGCAGACTCGAAACCTCGTGCGCAGAAAACAGACGCTGGCTTTGACGTCATCTTCCCCCTTGACTCAGGAAATTATGACGTCGGTGTCTGCACGAAAGACGCCTTTGAAATATTCCTCGACGGAGATCACCTGGCCGGGCGACATCGTATTCTCCTGTCTGATGACGGAACATCCTGGGATATGGAAAGACCCGAGGATCAAGAGCCTACCGCGAAGACCATGACCCTCCCTGATGTGATCGATGACGTCAAGACAGTCGGGCAGAAGCACCTGGTATGGAGCGCCCCTGGTGAAAAAGCCGAGGTCGTGGATGTTGACGAAGACCGCGTCAGGATTGGGCGATACTGCGAAATCATGAAAGCCGATGATGAGAAGCAGATCGTCTACGGTGTTGTCATGGAGCCGGATAGCATCGATACTCAGGGGGAAGCTGCGCGAGCGGAAGAAATCGAAAAGACGGCGCATCGGTTCATGGAAATGTACCGTACTGTCGGAGATCAGCATCGAACGAAATTCAAGGGTGGCGTCATTGTCGAGTCATGGATCACCCCAGAGGCGATGTCCTGGAACGGCCAGCAGATCAAGAAAGGCTCGTGGCTCATGGGAGTTCACATTAAAGATGCAGCAAAGTGGGCTGAGGTCAAGGACGGAAAATACACCGGGTTCAGCATCGGCGGTTGGGCTGCCAGAGAAAATAGGGGTTGACACGAAGTCCGTCGTCGTGCGATCATTTTCATCGCGAAGCATAGAGACGATTGATGGAGGTTGCTCGTGAAACCCGCCTGGATGGTCGATATCGATACACAAGAAGTCAGCCTGGTCGACCGGGCAGCCAACAAACGAAAGTTTATCCTGTTCAAAAGCGAAGGAGGCGTCATGAAAATCGACGAGATGGTACTGAAAGCGATCCTCGAAGGAGACCTTCCCCTCGCCGAGAAGCTCAAGTCGGTCTTCGAAGGGTGGTCCGAGAAAGCGGTCGGGGCGTTCCAGGCCGTCATGAAGCTGCTCGGTTCGTACAAGGACGAGCTGCCGGCGGACGCGCTCACGAAGTCGGCGGAGGTTCTGAAAGAGATGGGCTTCGAGCTTCCCACGGTCGAGAAGGTCGTGACCAAGGAGGTCGAGAAGGGTGCGAAGCCGACCTGGCTGCCGGTGAAGAAAGACGACGGCAGTTACGACCTGAGCTCCATCCCGGAGGAATCCAGGCCGATGGTCGAGATGCTCCTGAAGTCGTACGACGGGAGCGAGGACGAGATTAAGAAGCTCAACGAGAAACTCGAGAAAGCCGCGGACGAACAGGCCACCAAGGAGGCCGTCGCGAAAGCCGCCACGTTCACCCACATCCCCGAACTGTCCGCCGAGGAATTCGCGCCCGTCATCAAGGCGCTGAGCGGCGCCGACTTCGAGGCCTGGGCCAAGGTCGAATCGATCTTGAAGGCCGCGAACAAGGTGATCGAGGACGGTGAGCTGCTCAAGCAGTTCGGCAAGGATGGCATCGGGGAATCCGAGGCCGAGCGGAAGCTGGACTCGATGGCCAAGGAGCGCGTCACCAAGAGCGCCGGCGAGAAATCCTACGAGCAGGCGTACACCGAGATCCTGGACGAGAATCCGGACCTCTACGCCCAGGCGAAGAGGGAGTCGGCGTCGGCTTGATGATCGTCACCGCTACGGTGGCGTTCTCGCAGTAACCGAACGAACCTGAAAGAAGGAGGATCCGAAAATGGCTTACGAGGATCTTGGAAAATGCATCAGCATGCCGGTCGCGGCCGATTCCTCGGCCTTGCAGTTTCACTTCATGAAAGCCAGTACCGACAGCCCGTCGAAGCTGGCCGTCTGCGGGGATGGTGAGCGTGGCCTCGGCATCCTGCAGAACAACCCCGACGCCGCCGACAAGATCGGAAATGCGATGATCGGGGCCGGAATCTCGAAGGTCGTCTACGGCGGTTCCATCACGGCTGGCGATGACCTGGCATGTGACGCCAATGGTCACGCGGTCACGGCGACCGGAAGCGACGCGGTCCTTGCGATTGCCCTGGTCACCGGCACCTCAGGAGACATCCACCCCTGCATCCTGCTCCCGAAGACGGCGGAAGGGTATCAGCAGTCCTTCTTCGTCTACCGGACGACCCTGGCCAGCCTCGCCAGCGCCGACCTCATCACCGCCATGACCCCCGGCTTCGCCGGTCGCATCCTGAAGATGTATGCCATCACGAAGGTGGTCACCACCGACGCCGACGCCGAGGCTGCCATCAATCTCGAAATCGGGACCACCGACCTGACCGGAGGTGTCCTGACGATCGGTGATACCGCCGATGGTGACGCGGCCCCCGACGCGGTCGGGAAGGTCATCGAGGCGACGGCGATCACGGCCGCGAATACCTTCACGGCCACCGACACCATCTCGATGGAATGCGTCGTCACCGATGCGCACTCCGACGGTGAGGTCGACATCGTGATCGTGTTCGGCTGATCCGGTTCATTGAACCAGATCGTCGGCTTAATATATTGACGAAAAGGAGGATCGAAAAATGCCTCAGCCTACCGCAAGTGACGTCCACTACAGCAGGCCGCTGACGAACATCAGCGTCGCGTACCTGCAGTCGCTGGACACGTTCATCGCCTCGAAGGTGTTCCCCGTCGTACCGGTTTCGAAACAGGGCAACCGCTACACGACCTACGAGAAGTCGTACTGGAATCGGATCGTCGCGCAGAAACGCACCCCCGCCACCGCGTCTGCCGGCGGAGGGTACGGGGTCAACAATGACAACTCGTATTACTGCGACGTCTGGGCGCTCCACAAGGACGTCGACGACGAAACCCGGGCCAACTCCGACGACCAGATCAACCCCGACCGGGATGCGACCGAGTACGTCTCCCGAAACCTGATGCTCGCGAAGGAGAACGACTGGACGTCGGCCTACTTCACCACGGGCATCTGGACCGGAGATCAGACTGGCGTCTCCTCCGGTCCGAGCACGAACGAGTTTCTCCAGTGGAACGACGCCAGCTCGACGCCGATCAAGAACATCCAGGATCAGCTCGACATCGTCCAGCAGCGTACCGGTTTCCGCCCGAACAAGCTCGTCCTCGGCCCCCAGGTCTTCACGGCCCTGAAGGACAATCCTGACATCCTCGACCGGATCAAGTACTCGCAGCGTGGCGTCATCACGCGCGATATCCTGGCCATGCTCTTCGAGGTCGATGAGGTCCTGGTGCCGTACGGCATCTACACCACGACCGACGAAGGCGTCGTCGAGGCCTCCCAGGAGTATTCATTCTTCTTCGGGAAAGCCGCCCTCCTGATCTATGCCGCGCCGAACCCCGGACTGCTCATCCCGTCCGGTGGATACACCTTCGCGTGGACCGGTCTGCTCGGTGCCTCGGCCATGGGTCACCGGATGACCACCTTCCGCATGAAGGAGCTGAAGGCGGATCGCGTCGAGGGTGAGATGGCGTTCGATCAGAAGGTCATCGCCGCCGATCTCGGTGTGTTCTTCGTGAGTGCCGTGGCCTGATCGGCCTGAAAGGAAACCCGGGCGACAAGGCCGGTGTTCTCGGTGGTGGCTGCCCCTCCGCCGAGACGCCGGCCTCGCCCACATAAGTCAACCATGAATGGGAGGGGCATCAGCCATGCCTTGGTATGCACGAAGGGAAATGACGCTGAACGGCGAAAAGGTTCACGGACCATCGCCCGACAATCCACTCGGTACTCTCATTCCTGATGCCGAGAAGCTGCCTACCTTCCGCGCCTTGAAGGGGTCCAACTTCATCGTGTTCCATGAAGGGGATCCTCCGAAGGTAGAGGCTCCCAAGGTCGATCCCCCGGCACCGCCTCCCGAGGAAAAGCCCCCGGCACCGCCTCCCGAGGAAAAGCCCCTGGCACCGCCTCCCGAGGAAAAACCCCCGGCGGAATCGGACGGAGCGAAAGACAAGTCGCCGGCAGCCAAGAAAGAGCCGGCTGAGAAAGCTCCCCAAAGGTCGTCGAAGAAAAAGACGGTCAAGAAAACCGGCGGCAGAGGTCGAAAGGCCGGGAGCAAGACGAAGTGATCGAGGAGTGCGATGTCTTGGACTTATACCGGAAACCCTGGCGCGTCGACGAAGGACGAGCTACGATTCATCGTCGGCGACACGGACTCGACGAGGCAGCTCCTCCAAGACGCTGAGGTGTGGTTCCTCCTCAGCCAGCATAACGACTCTCCGAAGGCCGCGGCGATCTCCGCCGTCCGGGCCATTCTCTCGAAGCTGTCTAGGCGTGTCGATCAGACGACGGGCAAGGTCAGCGTCAAGCTGTCCCAGGCACACAAACACTATACTGACATGCTCGACGAGATGCAGCGCCAGCTCGGACTTTCCGGGGTGGATGCTATCGCCGGTGGTATCAGCATCAGCGACAAGGATGGGGTGGAGGTGGATAGCGACCGCGTCCCCCCGATCTTTGAGAAAAAGATGCATGACAATGACCGTGAGGGTGATCTGAAAGAACGGCCATCCTGGGGTGCGTGTGATGAATAAAACCGAGGATAAAGATCGAGGCCGAAAGCGAATCCTCAAAGACCTGGACGTCATTGACAACGCCCATGTTCTTGTTGGGCTGTTCGCTGATGCGCAGTATGATGACGGGCTGTCAGTCGCTGAAATCATGGCGGTTCATGAATACGGTTCGAAGGATGGGAAAATTCCAGAGCGTTCGTTCATTCGGTCAACTGACGCTGAGAAAGATACAGTGTTCGAGCAGACTCGGAAGGAAATGCTCAGCGATGTTTTGCGTGGAGTGACGGGGGTCAGAGGGGCCCTCATGATCATCGGAGAGGAAGTCAGGGCAGCCTACGTTGAAAAAATCAAATCAGGTGTCGAGCCAGAGCTGGCCGAGGTCACGAAGGAGCGCAAGGGATCCAGCTTGCCGCTCGTCGATACCGGGACTGCGCTGAATAGCATCAAGCAGCGCGTGGTGATGTGATGGCCAGCCTGATTCAGGAAATAGAGGATTGGTTCGGGGACGTTACGCTGAAAAGGGCGACCGTCGCAGAGGGATATACTGATGGAAGACGAAATGCACGAACGCGGTCAGACGTCCCCATCACAGCTTGCGTTCAGCAGCCGAATCCTGAAGACCTGCTCCAGTTTCCCGAGGGGCTGAGAACGAAGAAGTGGATTCTCGTTATCAGTGAAGATGAAATTCGCGGTCAGGATGACGAAAATGATATGCCGGCGGATCTGGTTTCTTGGGAGGGTGAAGACTACGAAGTCCAGCGAGTCGAAGACTGGCTTCATGTTGATATCGATCATTACGAAGCCTACGCCGTGAGAAAACAGGAGTGAATCGATGCGGAAACGATTAGGAATTGACTGGAAAGAGGATCTGGCCAGGCGCGGACAACAGTTTTTCTTTCACTTCATGGATTCCATCGCCGCCGAGGGCGACTCCATTCTTCAGTTGAAAAATCCCAACGGGAAAAGCATCTTCGTCGAGGTCCCGGTGATTCTCTCGGCCGGCGCCGATATCACAGCGGCCTTCGCGGCACTATCAGCGATCATCGATGGTGATGCAATCGAGGACCCTCCATTCAACACCGCTCCCGCCAAAAGCGTGACGAGTCCATTGACGATGCTGGAAAGCCCGACCATCTCAGAGGACGATATCACGATGGTGATGGAAGAGCTGCCGGCCGTGGCGAATGCCGAAGCCTATCCAGGAATCTACCTCGACCCGGATGCCAACTACATCATCTCTGCTGAGAATGGAAACGAGTCCGAGGAACAGGATGTCAGTATCCTGGTCATTTACTATCTTCTTGACGACGAGTGAAAGGAAAATCGCAATGGTGATTGTCAGAAAAAAGACGCCTGGCGCCGATCAGTATGATGTTGATGGAGAAAGCATCGTTATCAGCGGTCGTGTCAGGATCAAGAACGAGACGTGGAACAGGTTGCGCGAACTGTATTCCGACAGAATCAATCCGTTCATCAAGGAAAGGGAATACATCGTGTCTGTTGAAAAATCCCGGTTCCTGAAACCTTCTCCGCTGGCAGAGCCTGGGGGGAATGAATCCTCTGGGGATGATACTGTGAGCGCCGACGAGGCCAAAGAGGATGGTAATCAGGACTGACATAGAGAACGTTCTGCGAGCCTGGTTCGTTTCGGTCACAGGACTCTCGAGAGTCATCTTCGCTGATCAGGGTGGAGCGCGGCCAGATAAACCGTATGGCACCCTGAAGGTAATGACGGGCCTTGTCCGTCTGTCTTCTCATGATGATCGGAGAATGCCGAAAGAAGATGATGACAGTCGGCAGATGCAAGTCACCGGGCTTCGCAACGTCTCTCTTTCATGCCAGGTTTTCGGTGATGGGGCCGTTGATTATCTGAACCAGGCCCAAGCGTCATTCGGGAAACCGAGTGTCTTCGAATCTCTTTTTTGGCGAAGTCATGAAGCCGTCCTCTCTGTCGATGATGTGCAGGATTCGACGGTATATATGATCACGGTGAATGGGGCTGCTATCTCAATCACCTCGGGTATCGGGGCTACGGCTGGCTCAATCAGGACAGCGCTCCTGGCCGAGTTCGCTAATGTCACGATTCCTCATGCTGTTGTTGAAATGGAAGAGGATGGGACGACGCTGGTCGTAACATCCAAGAAAGAAATCGACGTTGCTGTTACAGCGAACCTGTCGATCGATAGTGAAACGACGGGCGTCAGGCTGGCCTATATCGAAGATACTGGCGTGAATGACTTGACGGCCCTTCTTGAAGTCGGATATGAAGCGAGAGCGCAGATGGATGCGACGTTCCACGTGACCTCGATGGTTACTGATGATCCGAGCACCATCGACACCGTAAATGTCCAGCAGACGATTCTCGATCCATCAGGGTCGACAGTCGAGCAGGACACATTCGAAGTGACCGTTTAACCGGGAGGTATGACCATGGCAGGAATCGATGACATCGTGAGCGTTTCGATCACCAGAGAAACGATCGGCGTGTCCAGGGCCGGTTTCGGAACGATGCTCATTCTGGACAGCCATTTCAAGTTCGCAGAGCCGGTGAGATCGTATACCGACATGACCGGCGTGGCTGAGGATTTCAGCTCGTCTGACGTCGCCTACGCGGCTGCCCAGGCTGCGTTCGGGGCGTCTCCGAGGGTAACGTCTCTCAAGGTCGCCAATCGCGGCCATCAGGGCGCGAATGTCGAGGTGACGACGAACACTGTCGGGGCCACCTACACCTTGAAGATATTCGCGGACGGAACCCTTTACACCGTTACCGCGACCGGGGCCGCGTCTGCCGCACTCACCGTCGACGCCATCATCACGGCGATCGGGCTGGTATCAGGGTTGTCGTCTCTCGTCTCGACCACGGACAATGGGAGCGACTTCGATATTGATATCGACGGGAGCTGCGTGGGATTCACGCTTTACGCCGATTCGAAGATGACCTGTACCCACGGATCCGCGACTTACACCGACGAGCCGGATGGCGCCGATCCTGCGCCGATGCCCATCTCCGACTCACTCGACATGATCAAGCTCTACGATCCCGACTGGTACGTCCTGGCCCTCACGAGCCGATATCCGGATGACCAGGAAAACGCGGCGACGTGGACGGAGTCCGAGTACAGGATGTGCATCCTGGCCACCGCCGACGCGAATGTCCTCGACGCGTCCGACACGAGTGATATCGCCTATATCCTCAGCGCGGCCTCTCGGACGCGGACATTCGTCATCTACCAGAGTCAGACCGACTCGGGAGACTCGTACATCAATGACGGGGCCGATGAAGAGTGGCCCGACGTCGCATGGCTCGGGAAGTGTCTGCCCTACGACCTCGATACCGAGACGATCACCTGGAAATTCAAGACCCTCTCTGGCGTCACGGCAGACTCGCTCACCGCGACCGAGAAGGCGGCGGCCGAGGGGAAATCGTGCAACATTTACATCGAGGTCGGCGGTGTCAACATCACGACCGAAGGGGTCGTTGCCGAGGGCGAATACATCGACGTCATTCATGGCATCGACTGGTTGCGCGCGCGCCTGCAGGAGGACGTCTACGAGACCCTCGTGAACAAGCAGAAGGTCCCCTATACGAATGCCGGCATTTCGATGGTCGAGAACCGTGTCCGGGCGCGGTTGAACTACGCGATCGGAACGGGATTCCTGGCGTTCGATTCTACCCTCGGTGAACTCGGCTATCGCGTCGAGACGCCTGATATCACCGACGTCCCGTCCGCGGACAAGATCTCCCGGACGCTGAACAACGTGAAATTCTCGGGAACTCTCGCCGGCGCGATCCACGCCGTCACGATAACCGGTTCCGTCGCGGTGTGACGGTGACCTTTTAAGGAAGAGGAGGAACAGCTATGGAAAACGGGTTCGCCACTTACGATCCGTCGCAGGTCTCCGTCACGCTCGGCGAGATCCTCATGAGCGGCTTCGCCGAAGACTCGATGATCGAGGCCGAGCGGCCCGAGCCTACGTACGCTGACGTCGCCGGCGCTGACGGGCAGGTGACTCGCGCGAAGACCAGTGACAAGCGCGGTACGGTCACCATTCACCTGATGCAGTCGAGCGACACGAACGACCTCTTGTCTGCCCTTCACATCGCAGACGAGCAGTCGAATGCCGGTGTCCGACCCCTCATGATCAAGGATATGTCGGGGACGACGGTGCTGAGTGCATCACACGCATGGATCGAACGACCTGCCGCCGCCAACTTCGCCAAGGGAGCTGGTGAGCGCGTCTGGGTGATCAAATGTGCCAGGCTCGAATTCTTCGTCGGAGGCAATTAAAGACGAAGCAACTGTAAACCGTGGAGGGGCAGATGGAAAAAATCGAAAAAGAGATTGACGGAATTCAGTATGCCGTCACGCAGTACAGCTACCCGAAAGGACTTCGCATCTGGGCGAAGCTGAGAAACGTCCTCGCAGCCCCCCTGGCCATGTCGGTCAAGGGGGTTTTTGACGAAGCTGCCGGCGTCGGAGACATCATGTCGAAAGACATCGACGTCGGTGCAATTCTCGATGGCGTGGTATCGGCCTTGCAGGACTTGGGCGGGAAGATGACACCCGACGAGGAATTCGCCCTGATGGAAGAGATCCTCGAAAACGTCCACGCTGACGGGACTCCGCTCACCAAGGAACGCCGGGTTTCTCATTTCGCCGGCAGAATCGGGCATCTGTATAAAGTCGTGTGGTTCGTGTTGGAGGCGAACTATCGAGATTTTTTGTCCGAGATTACAGCCGCCGGCAGGAAAGCCTGGTCGGCTGTGTCGGAGAAACAGCCCGGAGACGACTCAGAGGGATCGACTTCCCCGAGTGGATGAATGCAGCAGAATGGCGAGTGTGGTCTGCAGGTCGAGAAAATCTGATGGTCATGCGGTCAACTTGGTCTATCACAGACCTCCTGGATGCAAACCTGGCCCTGTCGATCGAGGCAGAAGTCGGGCGGAGAATGGCTGAAGATGATAGTCCGTGAGCTTCTTACAAAATGGGGATTCAAGGTCGATGATAAGGCCCTGAAATCCTTTGAGGAGCGCCTTGGTGGGATACAGAAAACCGTCAAGGCTGTCGGCGCTGCTGCGACTGTCGCGGCGGCGGGGATGTTCGGGCTTGCCAGGTCGACCGCCAAGGCTGGTGACTGGATCGCCAAGACGGCTCGGGGGGCCGGTCTCACGGCAGAGGCTCTTCAAGAGCTGATGCATGCAGCTAATATCGGCGGAGTCTCGAACGACGAGTTCGCCAAGACGGTGCAGAAACTCTCGCGCACGATGAAAGATGCGCGCGACGGGCTCACCTCGTACCAGGAGGCTTTCGACGAGCTTGGAGTATCAGTCGTTGATTCAGAGGGGAATCTTCGGGCGACTGACGCCGTTCTGGAAGACATGGCAGAAGCATTTCAGAGGATGCCTGACGGCCCGACGAAGACCGCTCTTGCGATGGAGCTCCTCGGTCGTGGTGGCGCGAAGATGATCCCGTTTCTGAATGCCGGTAAAAAGTCAATGCGGGCGCTGAGGGTCGAGGCACACGAACTTGGTGGGGTTCTCGATAAAGAGACACTCGACTCCAGCGAAGCCTGGATAGATGCAATGGCTCGGATGAAAATGTCGCTGAACGGGATCAAGAATATCGTTGCGATGGCTCTCATGCCTACCATTATTAATTTCATGGATGGATTTCGGATGCGCCTGGTGATGGTCAGGAAATTCCTTGAACGATTCGATGAGCGAACGAGGAACGTCATCAGGGGTCTGTTTATCTTCGTGTCAATTCTCGGGCCGATCGCCCTCGGGTTTGCTGTCATGCTCGGGCTCTTGGCCAAGCTGACAATCGCGTGGAGACTTCTCGGGACAACGGCCCTGATCGCCTATGCGAAGATGTTACTGATCCCTGCGCTGATCCTGGCGGCAGCCGCCGCTGTCGCGCTGTTCATTGATGACCTGGTGAATTTCGCCAAGGGAAATAAATCGGTTATCGGTGAGATCATTGAAAAGTGGAAATCCTGGGGGAAATGGACGAAGCTGGTGACGTTCTCGATCATGAACGCCCTGGCACCGGTTCATGCCCTCCTGATCAATATCGCCGGCAAGTGGGAAAGTATCAAAGGAATGGGATCGAGGGTCGCCGGGTTTTTTAAAAGCAACCCGATGGAAGGGACTGGTCGATTCGGACACATGGTCGGTCCTCCTGCTGCTCTGGCTGGTGCCGGCGCCGGTGGAAGGAGTGTCGATGTCAAGGCTGAAATCAATATAACAGTACCCCCCGGGACTCCCGATTCACAGGCTCAGTTTGCTGCTGATGCCGCTGAGGCTGCTGCCCGTAGGGTTCTTACTGAAGAGAATCGAGCAGTGGTGAATGCGTTCCCTGACAAGGAGGTACCGTAACATGGCGTTGCTGTCCCTTCTATTCTCAGATCCGCAAATCAAAACCATCGTCGGAAGCATTACGCTTGACGCTTCGATCAGGGAATTTCATGAGCTGAGTTCGGATGCGACCGATAATCCAGTCGAGAGCGGGTCATATGTTTCAGATCATATTTTCAACCGACCCCCGTCATTGACTATCGAGGGAATCATCTCAGATTCTCCCATCGGTGGAGTCAGCCCGGTTTCTCTTTTTGGAGTCGACGCCGTAATCGAGGGGAGTGCGCTGAAGTCCCTCGGTGCATGGCTGGCACTCAGGAAACTCTGGGAAGATCGGCAGTTATTCTCGGTCGTCACCGGGCTGCAGAATTACCAGAACATGAGGATTTCTCGGCTATCTGTCCCCAGGAATACAGGAACGGTCAACGCTCTTCGCTTTACGATCGACCTGATGTATATTGAGATTGTGAAATCTCAGGTCGTCCTGATCCCGAAGGATGACATGGCTGAGGATGAAAATCATCATGCCAGCTCCCAGGACGTCGGAAATCAGCCGACGTCTGGACCTGACGCTGATCAGACTGAGGCCGCCTCGGTAGCATACCGGGCCATCTATGGGAATTGACCGATGCAGATTATCCCGGCAAGACAAGACTTCCCTGCTTATGAGGAACGGGTTGTCATTGATGGCACTCCGTACCGACTCAGGTTTCGATGGAATTCTCGAGAGGAATCTTGGGCATTCGATATCCTGACCACGGCTGGCGTCGTTCTCCGAGCCGGCATAAAGGTGCAGGTTGACTGGGCCCTTCTGAAACGGAGTCATCGAGGCGACCTCCCTGATGGTGACATTCTTTCAATCGATACCTCTGGGGCAGGATCCCCGCCAGGTGTCGATGAACTCGGGGACCGGGTCATCCTGGTCTACACAACGGAGGCTGACGCGGAGGCAGCGGCATGAGTCGCCTATTCGACAGAGAGGCGGCGATGATCGTCGGACCGCGTGGTGAACTCGGTACCAGGGTCACGGATCTTCGGTTTAATTTCCGCGTCGAAAAAAACCTCTCCTCAGAGCCGAACGCCCTCTCGCTCTCGGTCTATAATCTCAATGATCGTTCAATCGGATTTATCCAGAGTGAGGATGCTGTCATCACTCTTCAGGCTGGCTATCGAGGGATGATCGAGAACATCTTCTCAGGTGACGTTGATCACACCGAAGTCACCAGGCAGGGACCAGACCGAGTAACGAAAATCGAATCTGGTGACGGCAGCCGAGCGATTGAATCTCGGGTAGCATTCAGCTTTGATTCCGGGACCACCGTGGCTGAGGTCGTTGAAAAAGTCATGGCTTCGATGTCTGCGAAGTCCGTAATTGGTGAAATCAAAGGGGCGATGACAGATCAGTTTGCGAACGGATTCTCTGCCTCTGGGCTGGCGAAAGATGTGATGGACCGGCTTGCGGCGAAGATGGATTTCAGCTGGTCGATTCAGGATAATGAGATCACAGTTATCCCGAAGACCGAGGCCTCGGATGATGTTGCGATTTTCGTATCTCCCCAAACAGGTCTTCTTGGATCCCCGTCACCGACTGAGGGTGGACTGGTGCTGAATACTCTCATGCTGCCGAAGGCGAGGCCAGGGAAAAAAATAAACCTTTCCAGCCGAGATTATGTCGGGATTTACAAGATTTCACGAGTCATTCACTCTGGGGATACGAGGGGGCCTCAGTGGGGGTCTGAGATGGAGGTGGCTGAATTATGACGTCGAAACGAGAGGGTAGGACCCCATCATTCCCTGAAACCATCAAGCATGCTGTCTCTGCCCTCCTAAGCGCCGTTCACACAGCGATCCCAGGCTACGTCGTCAGTTACAATGCCGAGCTGAGAAAAGCCACCGTGCAGCCTTATTTGAAGCGTAATACCGAGGATGGTGAAGAACGACTGCCGGCAATCACGAACGTTCCGATTATTTTCCCTGGCGGTGGTGGTGGGACACTGACATTCCCGATCACCACCGGCGATACTGTCCTGATATTGTTCTCGGAACGGTCACTCGACAACTGGCTTACATCAGGGCGAGAGGGGACCCCTGGGGATGTTCGGAAATTCGACTTGATTGACGCCATCGCAATCCCAGGTCTTCAGGATTTCAAGAACGCAGTTGCGGCGGACTCTGGTGACGTGGTACTCTATCACGGAGGGTCGAAGGTAGCGATTGATTCCAGCGGAAATGTAGAAATCGGCGCTGGCTCTTTCCAGGCTCTCGTAAATAAAGCCGGGATGGATCAGTATAATGACCACGACCATCCATACGGCTCTGGTGGAACAACGGGGAAACCGAATCAGCTTATGGTAGACGGGACTCATACGACAGAGGACACGAAGGCTACCTGATGGATTTGAAACTCGAAGACAGCGGGGCATCGATTTATTATGGCGACCTGGCCATCGATGAAGGTGACCTCGTTTCAGTAACCGATATGGAGGCGACACGACAGCGTCTCTGGATCACACTCAGGACGTTCCTGGGTGAATGGTACCTGGATATCACAGAGGGGGTCCCCTATTACGAGAATGTTCTGGTAAAAAATCCAAATCCGGCTGATCTCGATGCTGTTTTCAAAGACGCTATTTTGAGTGATCCGAAGGTCGAATCTCTCGAATCGTTCACCCTGACCATTGATAGCCAGAATCGGCAGTTGACTCTATCATTCCGGGCGCTGTGCGAAGACGGAGAGGTTATCGAATTGTCTGAGGAGTTGATCCCGTGAGCGCTACCGAGTATGGACTGACGAGTACCGGTTTCGTAAGAAAAAGGCTTGAGACCATCATCGACGAAATCTATGCTGCGCTTCGCGTAGCAGACGGCTTCGGCGCCACTGCAAGTTCGAGGACGAGCGCCCTGCTGAAAATTCTCGTCGGGGTGTTCGCGAATCGCGAAGCCTCTCTCTGGGAGCTGGCAGAGGCTGCGTACAATGCGCAGAATCCCGACGAAAGCGAAGAGGCAGCCCAGGATGGAAACTATGCCCTGGTCGGCGTTGAGCGCCTTGAAGCGAGGACGTCGACGGTTACAGTCACTTGTTTCGGTACTCCAACGACACTACTCGCCGCAGGACAGGTCGTAAGTGTAGCCGGAACAGGGGCTCGATTCGTATCGACGGCGAATGCTACGATCGGGGTTGGCGGATCAATAGACGTCGCCTTTGAGTCCGAGGATGACGGACCGATAGAAGCCCCCGCCGGTACTCTCACCGAGATTGAGACGACCGTGGCCGGGTGGGATTCTGCCGTTAACTCGGCTGACGCTGAGCTTGGACGTCTCGAAGAAACCGACGCCGAGTTCAGAATTCGCCGGGAACAGTCTCTTCAAATCCCGGGTGCCGGCACCGTCGAAGCGATGAGAGCCAGGATGATCGCTGAGGTAGATGGGCTGGATGATTGCCTGGTCTTCGAGAATGATGGAGACGTCGCAGATGGGGATGGACGACCACCGCACTCTGATCACTTCATCGTCGATGGCGGGACAGACGCCGACGTCGCTGAGAAAATCTGGGAAGTCAAAGGTGGAGGCATCCAGCTTCACGGGGGAGAGTCGGTCAACATAATGGACAGCCAAGGTCGGACTCAGGCCATCAACTTCGATCGCGTAGACTCAGTGAATTGCTTCTTGCATGCCGAGATCATTGTCGGAAGTGAATTCGACCAGGGCGTGAAACAGGTCGGGACAGTTGAGATTCTCAATGCTGCGACGGGAAACAAATACACCGTTACAGTGAACGGCATCCAGTTTTCGTATATTGTCGGCGTCGGAGAAACTGTCGCCGATATCGCGAATGCACTGACGGCCTTGATCAACGGCGTCGTTCCTCAGTGGGTCCCCGTCATCGCTGATGATTCTGCCGCAGACGGAACATTTACCCTGACGTCAGACTACGAGGGGAATGAATTCAGCGTCGCCGTGATAGCAACTTCATCCCCGTCCGACATCACCTATACCGAAGACGTTCCGAATAGCGGAGATCAGCAGGCTCTTCGAGAGGCGATGGAAACGTTCGCGGATACAGAGCAGACCATCGGCCACAATGTTTTCAGAGCCAGGTATTATACTCCGATGAACAACGCCAATGACGATATTCAGGAAATCGATATCTCGGCTCGGAAGACAGACCCAGGAACCGGACCGGCTTCATACTCGAATGCCGATATTGACATTGACTATGATGAAAAAGCCAATGTCGCTACTTATCACATCACTATTGCGCTTGTCTGATGACGACACCGGCGAAGATTACCGATCACTTTGAGAAAGCGCGGGCATTGCTGCTCGGGCAGTTCAAGGGGAAGGTGCGGATCGAGAACCTCCTGGCATCTTTGATTGACCCTACTCAGCTCACTACCGACCTCGGGATGCTCACCCAGGCTGGCGCAGTCCGAGTAAATACAGCGATCGATGCGACGACATACACGGCGACCGTGAATGGCTTTGATTACTCGTATGAGGCGACTGTCCCTGGGGATACTATTATCACCATCGCAACTGCGATCGCAGCCCTGATCGGCGCTGGTACTCCCCAGGCCGTACCTGTTACCGTCACCGACAACCTGGATGGATCATTCCTGATTAAGACATCAGACGGGACGAACTTCGCGCTCGCCGTCACCCCGACGATCATGCAATACACCGAGACAGATGCAGCCGCGGTGAAAGCACTTCAGGAGCTCGAGGATGTTTTCTATGAGCTGATGACAGTCCGGTTCATCTCGAATGCTACCGGGGACCAGCTTGATATCATCGGAAAAATCCTCGGTCGCCGGCGACTCGTTTCATGGAGTGACGTGACTTATCGGGCAGTCCTTTATGGAATCGTTTGGCACAACATCTCGAACGGAGAACCGGAGGCGGTTATCGAATGCGCCCTGGCAATTACGGAGTCGGATTTTGTACAATACCAGGAGATCTATCCGGGTCGGATCAAATTGACCTGGGATGGCGAGCCGGAGTTGTTGGATGCGTTGATTAATCAATTGACCGACGAGGCGGCCCTCGGCGGTGTGCGCGTTGAGAACATCCAGGCGCACCCGACAAAGCCGTTTACGTTGGCGTCCGGGAGTAGTCCAGAGGCGGAATCATCGACCGAGGGCGGTTGGGGAAATTGGCCCGAGGATTCGACAGGCGGATATCTATCGCGACTCGTAGGGGGATGATATGGCAGCACCGACTAGCAGTGTTGATTGGGCGACCGATGGCGGCGCGGAGGTTTCTGAACCATCGGCCCCGCAAAAGGCGACGGGGTTCGTCCATGCCGAAAAACCGCCGGCGCACTGGATAAATTGGATCCTGAAAAACCTCGATGAGTGGATCAAGTGGATCATGGAATTGATCGGCCTGTCCCACGACGTCCTGACCGGTGAACACCTTACCGATGGGACGACGATCGAGAATTATACGGATACCGGAAAAGAGAAGTTACGGGTCGCCGCGACGGCGGCCGGTGATGGCCTTATCGGTGGTGGTGCATCCGGCGCCCTCGACGTCAATCCCGACGACATCGGAATCGAGATCAATGGGAGTAGTGAGGTTGCATTGAAGGAGCGCGTCGCCGTGGTCTATAGCGACAATGACGGCGACTCCGTCGGGTCCGGTTCTACCGTCCTGGATTTTGACGACCAAGAGGTCGAGAAGGGTTCAGGATACACGATCGACAATACCGGTGATTGGGGGTTTACGGCAAACCGCGACATGGAAGTCCGTGTCTCCGTGAATTGTACCCTGGTTGCCACGAACGCGGCGGACCTTGAGGCTAACGACAACCTCGAGTTGTGGGTGTTGATTGATGGCGTGCAACACCGAATGCTCGACCACTATGTTTTTCAAAATTCGGCCGGCGGATCGGGGTCGAGAAAAATCCCCTTCGGTCGTGGAGCGTCGACGATTGTTGAAATGTCGAGCGGAGAAAAGTTGTCCCTTGCTATTTCCTACACGTACACCGGCACGCCGACGGTGACCTGTGACACAAGTGCCGGCCGGGTGTGGGTGGCAATCGAGGAGGTATGATCATGGGTTTTTGTTTCTTGCAGAATTTTCTAAAACTAGATTGTTCGAACGGTCCATTGACGGGCGACCTTGAGGTCGAAGGGGATTTCTCTGCCGCGCCGGCGTCTGTCTACGCGATGAGCAACTCGCCTCTTCAGAACAATGGACATGATTATGATGGCATCCCGGGAATATTCCCGGACACCGCATTTTTATACAGCAACGACGACTTACAAGACCTGGGCGGTTCTCCTAACACGTCCGTCATCGATGGGGACACCGACATCGACGTGATGCTTGTCGATGCAACCGCCGTCGTCCCTGGCGCCTATGTGACAATTTATTACATGAACGGGGATCGGGCGGCCGTGATCGCATGGATGAATTCGGCCCTTGGTGGCGCCCAGGTCATCGACGTCGAGGATACGTCCGTGTTTTCGGCGAATGGTGCGGGGAACGCATACACTTGGAATGAGCCGGCGGGCGGTGATTGGCAGGGGATAGTGTCCGGGTACACCGACCCTGCTACGTGCGCCATTGGCGCCGGCATCCCTCTTATCGTAACCGACCAGGACAACAATACTGTCACCTTTGCATACGGCCTGACGGCCGGGGCGGATGTGACAATCTCGGGGACCGTCTATGCAGCGGAGTATGACGGGAATGGTCCTGGCGCCGGATCCCTAAGCCTTGCATCTGCGATCCCCGGACATCCTGTGTCGGTGGGTGGTGGAAGTCTCTATGTTGCCGAAGGCGGCATTACCCTGGCGAATGGCGGTATTTCCACAACCGGCGCCTCCTCGTTCTCCGGACAGGTGTTGATGGGTGCGTCCGGGGCGGTCGAAACCGTTTTGCGGATTTATGAGGAGTATACCAATCCCGACGTTGGCGCCCTGGGTGGTCCTCCTCGTGCGTTTTCTGCATCGACCCTGGTCACCGAAAACGAGAACACCATCGATTACGGATGCTCCGGGATGCGTGGCGAGGCGGAATTCCTCGGTGATCAGGATGGCGGGGGCGCGTGTATTATTACCGGCTGCTCCTTTGAGGCACGATGGGGGTCGTCGGGAACGTTGTCTGGTCAATTGATCGCAAATGAACTTTACTTCGGCACATCCTCCGGGTCCGGTACGGCGGCCGACGCAACCGGATTACAATTGACTACCAAGGTTGACGGCGGCAATATTACCGGTGTTGCTCGCGGTGTGTATTGTAATCCTCTGACCGGCGATGGATCGATTGCAACCCTCGTCGGTTTTGATTTCTCTGACATCGATCCCGACGACTATATCACGACCCTGTACGGCATTCGGATTGCCGCACAGACGTCGGCCGCAACGACCCGCGAAATCATGCTCGAGGGTGCCGGTGGCATCTACTTCCGCGATAGCGATTTGTCGGTCCTCTCGAATGATGACGGCCGTCTCGATATCAACGCCGACACGGCGATCGATCTCAACGCGGCCGTCTTTGCCGCATCGATGAAGTCGGGCGCCGGGCAGGGCGGCGCCGGCGCGGCCGCCGGCGAGTTGTACGTCGATACGTCTGACGGAAACACGGTCAAGAGGGGGGTGTGATGAAACGAGATCTCACATTACACGAGCGGGCAACCCTCGTCGGCCTATTTGATCCGAAGGCTATTCGGGTCACGACGATCGCCGATATGAAAATTGTCGTTTCGATCGTCGAGAAGGTGTCACTGTCACCGGACGAAAAGATGACATTGAAATCCGGGAAGGCCGGCACGAAAAAGAAAATTATCTTCACCGAACCCGAAGGGCGCCTTCTTGCGAGTGCGATGAAACAATTCGACATGGTGGTTGCCCTGCATGGGAAATTGGCGATGGAGAAAAAATCATGAGCATCCAGGTCGCCGTTGGTAGTGCGGTCCCCCTGACCCTGCAACTCCCTGACGGGGCAACGGACAAATATGTCCAGGCCGTGGTGCGCGATCCGGCCGGCGACGAGCTCGACGATTCCCCCGTCAACCTCGCCCACGTCGGAGAGGGCCTCTACACGGACGACTCTGTGTCTATGACGTCTGACAACTTCGTCACCGTTACGTACCTGGTATATTCGGATGCCGGCTACACGACGCTTGACGACGACTACAGTCACGGATTCGATATCGTGCAGAACCAGGCAGGCGGCGGTGGAGGCGGTGGTGATGTCATCATCCCGTCGATCCTGGTCCTTCGGAGCGATACGAATCTGTCGACGAACCGACTCATCATCAGGACGTATATTGGTGGTGTCCTGGCTGACGTCGACGGTGGAGTCTGGCTGCAGGACTCCGCCGATGTCTACGGGATCAAGGAAACCGTCTCCGGTGATTCTCTCGTCGCATCCGGGACTGCGTGTCCGAATACGGGGACTGGAACCTACGAGTACAACTTCGGCAACGAGGCCGGCTATGATCCTGAGCTGGCTTACACTTATGCAGTTCGAGTTCAGCATGATAGCCAGGACATCTACATCGATGATCAGTCGATCCCCGCGATCGTGAGTATCGGAGTCGATACCTGCGCTATCCGAATCGACACGACTATGCTGACGGGGATTCCTCGGAGCGGAGTCGAGGTCAAGGCCAACGTCTACACCCCGCCCGAGATTATCGATACCGGGTCTGGGAAAATCGGTGTCATGGTTGATGTGATCACAGACGAGACGGACGTCCTCGGAGTCGTGACGCTGAATCTGCTTCGCGGGGCTGAGGCCGTTATTTCATGCGATGATCTGGATGGTGAGTGGCGAATCGAGGTCCCCGACCAGGACAGCGCGAATCTTTTCGACCTTGAGGAGATCACCTGACGCCATGGATGATGAAACCATTTTTGATCAACTGAATCGAATACACGACCGAATTGACCAGATCCCCCGTGACCTGTCTGCGCAGTTCACCGACCGGATCGGCACTCAGGTTGCTCATTGCGGCACCGTAATGGAGCGCCTCATCAAGAATGACGATGACAAGGAGCAGCGACTTAGGAAAGTCGAAGCAGTCTCCATGCACGTCGGTGCTGGTTCCAGTAAAATCCCAAATGGGAACAAGCGCCACGTCGTAATGGTCTTGCCTGAGAAAATACCGACGAAAGGAATCATCGCTGTTGTCCTGGCAGTAGGGATAGCAGCGTCGCTTCTCGTCCTTGCTTTTACTGCTCCCGACCAGGCCGGCGAAATCATTTCGAGCGGGATTCCTTCCCCTCCTGGAATGTGAGAGGCCCGACCATCACCAAGCATCCCTGATCGACCTCCCTGGCGCGACCCTGCGCTGATCCTCCGCCCCTCCGTGTTCCTGTCGCGCCCGATTCCTCTGGCCGGGCCTCTCATCTTTATTTGATTCACGAATCGTGCCAGCACCGGCGCGAAGCCACCCCGAAAAAATATTAAAATTTATCAAAAAAAGCCTGGAAACCTCTTGACAAATTTTGATAAATTTTGATATAATGTATCCAACAGATCAGGAGAGGTTAACCCAAAAGGAGGACGCGAAAGATGAACAGGATCACAGAAAAAGAACGATAGGCTTTAAGAGCGACAATCGAAAGTGATTTCCACGACGGACGAGACGTCATCGACTATTGGGTCTGGGCCGACGACGTGGCGGACAATACGAGGATCGAGGCCGCGTCACGCGGCGGGGTCTTTACCAGCCTGCAGAAAAAGAAGTACGTCATCATCAGCGGTGAATGTATCTGCATCACTCAGGCAGGGTGGGACGCTTATCACGGAATCTGGGACGTCTACCGCGACGACTTCGATCAGAAGATGCCTTGGCGAGTCAGAGGCCCGAGAGGGATTTTCCCCTTCTATTCTCAGACCGGCGCAGTCGAGTTCGCCCAGGCAAATATCGAACTCACCAAGGAGGGCTGAGGATGAAGCGGGTTACGAAAAAGATGATAGCTGAGCGACTGGCCGAGCGATTCGCACCGCGCGACTGGATCGAGGATATCGATATCGAAGATGCCTACAACATCCTGCGCGACGAAGCCGGCAACCCGACCGGCTATTATTCAGATGACCCGCGCGGTCATCACACCCCGGAATGGAGAGACTCGATCCGCCACCTGGCGGTTGAAGTCTACGCCGAGAGGAGGTCTCAGGGATGAATGAGCAAAGCGAAAGCAACTACGAGCACGTAGCAGCGTGGTGCAGAGTCACACTGGCAGGGATGGGCGACTTCGTCCCTGCCCACATCGAAAAGCAGGTTGCAATCGCGAAGAGCGATAGCGCCCCGGTCGATGCGACTTTTAAAGATGCGCAGGGCAGGTGGCACACCGTCCGTGAAATCGCCAGCGAGGAGCTTTTTACGAAGGTGGTCGAAGAGGCACAGCGACTCCGCGCACACTAATCGACTCCTGCCCGGGTCCGCGACGACCAGCTGTCGCGGGTCCGATCGGAAAGCCGATCAACTTAAAACAGGAGGACGCGAACGATGATAAAAATCAGGATCGAAACAGAAGACGGAACCGAGGTCGAAACCTTCACAGACGGCACCGAATTCAACGCAAGCGGCATTATCAGGAACGACGCAGAGTCCATTCACGAATTCATCAGGGCAATCGTCACCTCTCTCGAATCAGCGCGCGAGATGGACGCGGTTGAAGGGAACGGCGGTTTCCCCACTCACGAGATCCTCTTCCCCGACGTCACGATTCCCGAAGACCTCCCCGAAGGATTCGAAGACTCATCCAGCTACATGGAAAACTGCCCGACCTTCTATCATCGGGACCTCCGCGTCACCCTCTACATCGATCACGAAGAGCGCGACCGGCGAGTCTACGCCACGAGCCGATTCACTCTCGAAGGTACGATAATCGATCCGAAAGGCGACGTCGAAAAAGTCGATCTCGGGAGTACCGATACCGTCGACGATCTCAAGAAGCTGGTCTCGATTCTCAGGGATTGAACACCGCCCAGACTTCCGACCCTCAGGGGTCGGGGGTCGGATCGGTAGGTCAACCCCGACCGCCGAAAACCGAAAAGGAGGACGCGAACGATGGAAGGCAGAACGACTCAGGATCTGGTGAGCATGATAGAGCAGGAGCGACGGGTGATCATGACAGAAGACGGCCCGAGGGTCATCGACGAAAGGCGATAACGATGGAGATGATGCAAGAAATCATCCAGCGTGACCCGGAAGTCGCCGATCTTATCCGCTCCGAGCGCCTCAGAATAGCGAAGGTCATCTATTATTCAACCGGAGCGAATGTGCGAGAAGACCTGATAGAGCCTCTGGCCGCGGCATATGAATCAGTCGGCTGGACTCACTACGCAGACGGGCTCAGGGATGGTTCTCTCGCACCGATCGTCATCTATGACAACGGGTCAGGCAGAACACAGTCGGTCAAAAACCTGTTCATCAAAACCAGGGAGGGGCAAGCCATGCTGAAAACGAAACTCAAGGCAGGGCAGACGGCGAAGATTTTCCAGAAACCGCTCACGGGCGAAGACTACGAGGGTGACGCGGTCCTCGTCGATAAAGTCCGCGACGGGCAGAAACTCGGATTCAACAACAACTGCGAAGTCTGGAACGTCAAATTCGGTAACGACGGACCCTATGAACGAGTGGTTATGCTGAGAGACGTGATCACGGAGAGAGGTGGCGCAGATGGCCGGTGAATACAGGACATCCGAGGCACTCGCACAGATCGACCAGGAAATCGCAGAGCAGATCAGGGCCGGCAAACTCAGAATCGCCAAGGCCGACCAGCCGATGACGGGGGTGCAGCGCCGCCCCGACCTCTCTGAAACACTCGCCGTCGAATACGAGCGCATCGGCATGACGAGCTATTCGAAGGGACTCCGCGACGGCACGAGTATCCCGATCTTCATCACGACTGGCGGGGACGACCACTACTGGACCCCTGGCGAGTTGTTTTTCCGAAGCTGAAAGGAGGCGATATGTTCCAGGCATGGTTTCTCGAACAGCTGAACATCGGGGGATTCCCCATTGAAGGTGTGACAGAGCAGACGACCAAGATTCTCTTCGGGATGTTTTTCCACCCCTGGAAAATCGCCGCATATTGCGGCGCCGACCAGGATGTCACCAATATCAGGCCGTTCACGGTGAGCAGGATTTATCGGCAGGGTTGACCCCCGCCTCGGTCCCCGTCTCAGGACGGGGGTCGGATCGGTTGGTCAATTCAGACCGCCGAAACTAGATAGGAGGACGCAAATGAAAACGGGAATGAATTTAACGGAACTGAGAGACGAGATTGCCAGGATCGAGCGCGAGAAGGCCGACTACACCGCCCCGTCGCGACGG
>Ga0180431_10000555_pt1 | contig 53844 bp, 67 predicted proteins | sample SS_ome_11_FD_132459 | JGI IMG/M metagenome (GOLD analysis project Ga0180431, IMG submission 132459) | Hypersaline lake sediment archaeal communities from the Salton Sea, California, USA - SS_1_MS_1 metaG | ecosystem: Environmental > Aquatic > Non-marine Saline and Alkaline > Hypersaline >... | reverse complement strand
CATCGCGCGCAGGGCATCAGCATTGGCAGGGACTGGCACAAGTGAAACCTCCAACAGTTCAGAATCCAGGAAATCCAGGCCCCCAGAATCGTTGTCTTTCCACTTAAGGGGCTGGAATCCGATGCTGAAAGCCCTGACAAAGTCCTGGTCCCATAACAGCTGAATGATGTGCATGGGGTCCTGGGGGCTGGCTGGTGGCCGCCATACTGGCAGCAATTTCAGGCCATCCTGGGTGGGTTCCACCTCAGTGGCGCGGCCGATGACAGCAAAGGGGTCAGCATAGTTATGGCCCCACAGGACCACAGGGTTTCTTTCATAATTGCCCAGCCGCAGGCCCAGAACCCTGTCTGACTGCCTGTCCAGCCCAGCTGTGCTGACTGTGACCTTGCCATTGGGGTCCTTTTGGATGGTGAATTCTTTGTGGACCACACCCAGGGGGAATTTGTTGTCATTCATTACACATAGCTCCACATCTGGTCTGGGCTTGCCCCAGCCACTAGGTAAACAGCATCACACCGACATTGTATATTCTCAGCTGGCACAGTCCCCATCCTGGGGGCCAGCATCCTGTCAGCCCCTATCTGGAATTGGTCATCCAGACCAATGGGGGCTTTGCTATAGGTCAGATGGGCATCAAAGTGGGTGTCCCTGGTTCTTTCGTCCATAGCAGCCAGCCATGTTTTCTGTTCAATGACCCCAGACTGTCTGGCTGATTCCTGCCTGCCAATGGACCTGGCTTTCCCCATTTCTGTTCTGGCAATTCTCTGCCTCTGCCAGTCCTCAGTCCTTAGCCCAAAGACATTGTCAGTTCTGATGCCCAGTTCTTTCTGGGTCTGCCAGGCTGTCCAGCCATTGTCAGCAGCATCTGTCAACAGCTGCCGCAGGGCCTTTTCAAGCTGTTCCAAGGTGGCCCCATTGATGTCATCAGCAAACTTGAACCGCATGTCCTTGATGGCCTGCTGAATGTAGGGGACAGACATGTCAAAGGGGACATCAATGGCCAGTTTTGCCAGCACATCTGCCCCAGCTGCCCTGGTCATATCAGTATACAGGGGTTCATAGGCCAAGGCAAAAAACAGGACCCATTCATCCAGGTCAAAAAGGTCCTTGGCTGTGCTGGGGATGTGGGGTTCCCTGCCCTCTGGGACATCCTCAGCCAAGGCAGCCACAGCCCTGGCCACAGCCTTGGCCTGCCTTTCCAGGTCCCTTTCCAGCTGGTCTGCCATCCTATTTTCAAAGGGCATGGACACACCCTGGATGGATTTCCACAGGGCCTTGTGGACCTGGCCACCATATTCTGGCCCCTGGGGCTGGACCTTGATCTGGGACACTGCTGCCCTGACCTGGGCCAGCTGTTCAATGGCATCACTGGCATCAGCTGTGATCTGGATGGCTGGGCCTGGGCCATCGGCTGTCAGGACCTGGCCAGGAACCCACAGTCCAGACATCCTGTCTGCCAGCTTGTCTGCCAGGCCATCCAGGGCCTGGGTGACAGACTGGTCAATCATCCCCTGAACCTGGGCTGGTTCCATGCCAGTGGGGGCTGTTCTCTCAGCTGCTGCCAGGATGGGCATCACTCCAATGGGCACAAAGCCCACATCCCCACCAGGGACTGGCCCCAGGTCTAGGCCCAGCCTGTCATTGATCATGTTCCAAGGGATGCCCATGGACCAGTATTTCTGGGCAGCATCAGCCTTGACTGTGATGTCCTCTTGGACAGCCTTGACTGTTGAAAGGTCAGTGGCCACCCTTTCCCCAGCTGTCAGCATGGGCCTGGTCCTGGTGAAAAAGGACGACAAGGTCAGGTCCCTGGCCCTGATGAATGGCAGCAGGGTCAGCAGCCACAGCCACTGGTGTGCCTGGTCCATGTTTTCATAGGTGTCCTTGCCCCAGCCCATGACCTCGTCTGGGATGCCCAGGATGCTGCCAACAGCCTGCCGACTGTTCCCCCTTTGTTCAAGCCATTGGACGTCAACAGGGGGAAAGCTGAAAGACTTGATGTCTGTGACCCCATGTTCTAGCACGATCGGTTTATGCCAGTTATCTGGTCCCTGGTGTTTCTCAGTCAGGATGGCCAGATATTCATCCCTTTCTGTGGGTCCCAAGCCCTCTGGGGCAATCAAGGCATAGTCTGGCCTGGCGCCATTTTTCAGAAACCTCTGGGACCACTGCTGGGCATAGATGTCAATGGTGACATCCTCCCTGGCAGCTGAAATGGGGGACAAGCCCCGCCAAGCTGACAGGGGATTGACATACTTGTCATGGATGACCTGGTCCCTGCCTAGATTCACATCGTCAGCAGTCTGGTCAGTGTAACCAGCTACAATGGGAAAGCCCAGCCTGGCCTGGGTTTCATCTGGAATGACCAGCATCTGGTCAGGTCTGCGCGCCCACAGTTCAGCTGGCTGGCCAGCCCTGTCATCAATGACCCTGATGAAAGATTCCCCACCCAGCAACTTGTGTAAACAATAGGACTGCCACAGGTCTGCTGGTTTCTCAGATTCATTGACATGGCCCAGCAGCTGGGTCAGGGGATGGCTGTCCTGGGGTTCCCCATCAGAATTGACCACCCTGACTGGCAGGGCTGCCACAGAATTGGCATAGATGGTCACAGCCTTGGCCACCCAGACATAGCTTTGATAGACTGTGGCCCAGCCCACATATTCTGAAATCTGCTGCTGGAATCCCTGGTCAGCAGATGAACTGTATACATGTTGCCGCCCCTCGAGTTCAGGGTGATGGCTGATTGCCTTGCCAGTCAACAGCTGCCAGGCTGCCCTGGCCCTTTGCAAAAAAGTCATCTGGTCCACTTGTGTTGTCATGCTGCCCTGCCCCTTAACCAGACCCAGTTTTCAAGGGCCTGACATGCGTGATCATTCCCATCAGCTGGGTCATCCTCAAAGGACCCATCCCTGTTTTCTTTGTTCCTATAGCCTGATGTGATTTCATCCAGCAGGCTGACACATCTGGGATGAATCATCAAGGTCCTGACCCCTTGGCCATCCTTGATCAATGCCCTGGTTTCCCTGATGGCTGCCTTTCTTGTGCTGCTTTCCCCCTTGACCTTTCTGGCCATCCAATTCCTGGCAGGGATGTCAGCCTGGGTCAATCGTCGACGCAGGGCCACCGCTTCATGGGCCACTGCTGCCAGTTCTGGGAACCTGACCCCATGTGCCCTCAGCCAGATGGACCTGTCCTGATACCTGGTGAATGTTTCTGGCATGGGGGCCTTGTGGCCTGCCAGCCTGTGTTCATGTTCCAAGGCTGCCCAGGGGGACTGTTCATAAAGTCTGGTCTGGATGTCCCTGATGGTCTGTTCCTCCAATTGCCTTGATCTGTAATTCTCAGCAAAGACCAGGGCCTTGGAACCCTGTTTCTGAACCCAGACCACTGCCCTGGGATCAATGTAGCCATCGTCAATGCCCAGTTCAAAGGGCAGCTGGGGATCATAGTCCATCTGGTCTGTGACATTGGCATCACTGAAATCAGCATAGACCAGACCGCTGACTGGTATATACCAGTCGCCATCCACCCAGGCCCTTTGCAGTCTGGGTGGCAAGGTGGCCAGCATGTCCCAGTAGCCCTGGTCAAGGTGGGGATTGTCCCTGGGCAAGGCGCGCACAAAGGCGAATTCATGTTCATGCCCAGCCATGTGGTCTGGCATCTGCTTTTCAACAAAAAGGGACCTGACCCACTTGAAATATTTGCCATCAGGGTTAGTGGCCCCAGCCAGAAAGACGTCACTGATGCCTGGCCATCTTAAGGACCCTCTGAGAATGTCAAAGACCTTGGGTGGGTTTTTGGTCAGTTCATCTATGCCCATCCCTGCGAATTCTACAGATTGATACTTGCTGGGGTCATCCAGGTTTCTTAACAGAATCCCGCCCCCACCATAGCAGTCATGCAAGAACCAGCCCAGGCCATCTGCTTTCGTGGTCCCCAAGTAGCCCAGCCAGTCAGGGAATTCAGCCAGCTTGGAAATCTGCCTGTCCTTAAGGCTTGGGTAGTCCTCGCAAAACAGCCCCACCCTGACCCTTTCATGGCCCTGCTGTGCCCACAGCAGCAGCCGCCGCACAAGATACCACCTTAGCCAGAATGATTTCCCAGGACCCCTGGCCCCACCGAATAAAGTGTATTTGTGGGTGTCAGCTGCCCTGGTGGCATCCATCTGCTTTGTGGTGAATGTGCAAAGGTCAGAAAGTTTGACCATCAGAAATCCACTGTGATCAAGGGGCTGCCCTTGATGTCCACTTGGGTTCTTTCAGTGTATAGGCCAAGTAGCTTGGCCTCGTCTTGTAAGATTCTCAGCTTGAATTCTGGGTCCTGGCTTTTGCGTCTCAGTTCTCGCCGGGCTGCTATGGCCTGGCCTAGTGCCGACACCATGCATTCATCTGTTATTTCAGCCAGCCTGGCCCTTGCCTTGTATATGTAATTTCTGGCCTGCCTGTGCCCCAGGTCCCATTCTTTGGAAATAAAAGGAACCAGGGCCTGGTCATCCCAGCCATCACATATCAGCTGAAAGACAGTATTGATCCGCTTGGCCAATTCCCCATTGGTGGCCCTTTTTTTCTTGGGCTGGTCCTGGTCCTTGCCCTTGCCCTTGTCCTTGTCAGCCATTGCCCCCATCCATCACTTGATGGCCACCCAGCCACAGAAATTCATCCACCTCCAGAAACAGTCAACAGCCCTGAACCCAGCCTGGGTCAGCAGCTGTTCATTCCAGGCAGCTGTCACAGGGACCAGGACCCCTGACAGGGCCAGCCGCTTTCTTTCAATGTCATCCTGGGAATAGCCATTCTGGGCCTTGAATCCGTGGTATAGGTCCACCATCAGGCCATTGACCTGGGCAGTGGCCCCCAGGACCTTTTCCACCAGGATGAATGCCCCACCATCTTGCAAGCTGTCATAGACGTCCTGGACCAGCTGCTGTCTACATTCCAGGGGGACAAACATCATAGTCAGGATGGACTGGATGACACTGGCCATGCAAGGGGGGAAATCCTTGGCCAGGTCCAGGTCCTTGATTCTGACACAAGGGCTGGGGCCATCCACAAAGCCCCCAAAACGATCGCGCAAGACGTCAAGCATAGGGGGGCTGGTTTCCACCAGGACAAAGCTGTTGGTCATTCCCCACAGGTCCACCAGGGGGGCAATGCTGGCCCCTCGACTAGCCCCCAGGTCCACTATGTCAGTGTGGGGCATCCTGAACCTGACAGCCAGGTCATAGCATGCGCGCCGCATCACATCCAGCTGGGGGATGGACCTGGCCAGCATGTCATCAAAAACCTGGGTGACCTGGTCATCAAAGGCCCAGCGGTCTGGACTGTAGCCTGTGTCAGTTGGGTGATCCTGTGAATGATCCATTGATCCTGTCCCCCTATGCCTGGACCCCTGAAAAGGCCCTGATGAATTCTGCCCTATAGAATCGGGCTGGACTGGGCAGTCTGTTTCTGATGGCAGCCTTGATGCCCATCCCATCCTGGAAAGCCAGCTTGGGCCTTTCACAGATGTGGTCAGGCAGAATGCCCCTATAGGCCAGGGACAGGACTGCCTTTTCCTTTTCGTGCTCAGCAGGCCCCCTGACAGCTGCCCTGGAAAGGCCCAGGGCATACTGAACCAAGCCCTGGGACAAAAAGGGTAGTCTACATTCTACACCATAGGCCATGAATGCTTTGTTAGCCCTGGCGAAATTTTTCCTATGCTGCCCCAAGAAAAGGCCCCGCCGATAGGCATGCCAGCCAGATGAAATGACCCCATGATAGCTGAAACCATAGCTGGCCCACAGTTCGTCTGAACCCTCCCCAGAATAGGTCACCTTGAACCCATCCTGGGCCATGGCCTTGGCCAAGTGTAGGCAGGGCCAGCCAATTTCCACTTGGGCCTTGTGGGGCATTTCAATGATCTGGACCACCCTGGCCAGGTCATCCCTACCAGGGCAAGGGACTGGGATTTCTTTCAGATGGACACCCAGCTGGCCGCAGATGTGCCGAGCAGCAGCCAGGTCCTTTGAATGGGGATTATAGACAGCAGTATAGGCAGTCACATCCCTGAAATGCTGGACCAGATGCCATAGAACAGCCGATGAATCAATGCCCCCAGAAATCAGGCAGCAGACAGGGACATCAGACAAGGTTCTGGCCAGGACCCCATCCTTGACCAATGTCTTGACCTGGACTGATGCCTGGACCAGGTCATCTGGCAGCCTGCCTGGCTGAATCTCAGCAAAGGGCCTGGCAATCATCCCATCCTTGTGGGCAGACACCACATAGCCAGGCTGAACCCAGGAAACAGACCTGGGATGGCAGCCCATGGCCAGCAGGGCCTTGATTTCAGATGCAAAGCAGAAAGGCTGCTGCTGGCTGATGTGGACTGGGATTTCCCCAAAGATGTCCCTGGCCACAAAGACCTGGCCATCTGCCCAGGACCAGGCCATGGCAAACATCCCATCAAACTTGGGCAGGGCATCCAGGCCCCATTCATTCAAAGCCGCGGCTATAATCTCAGTGTCCCCAGTGGTCCTGAACTGGTGGCCGAGCTCGAGCAATTCAGCCTTGATCTGGGCACAGTTCCACAGTTCCCCATTATAGACCAGGTCCAGGCCATCCCTGTGGAATGGCTGGTCTGACCTGGGCAAGGGGTCCAGAATAGCCAGCCTGGTGGCCCCCAGAAAGGCTGACCCAGACTTGACCAGCCCCTGGCCATCAGGCCCCCTGTGGACCAAGGCAGCCATGCCCTGTAGGGTGGCCTTTTCTGACCTGAACCCGCCGACTATACCACACATCAGACAGCCACCTTGGCCAGGACCTGGTCCCTGATCGCCGATGCAAGATGGCACATCATAAGGGGGGGGGACTGCCCTGCCCAGCCTTTCCCATCGCTTATTATAGGACCCTGTCAGCTGGAAATCTGCTGGGAAAGAACAGATGGCCATCACTTCTGGGATGGTAAACTTGCGCCGCCTGGGGGATGTGGGCTGGCCAGCCTGGTCCTGGTCCCTTTCTATGTATAGATGGCCTGGGCCTGCCTGCCTGACTGTGGGGGCTGGCCTGCTGGTGAAATCCCCCATGCCCCAGCTGCCCCCTGTGTCCTCGATTGCCCGGACAGTCCCAGCCAGGGCATCAGCCACAGTATAATAGTAGGGCAAGGGGCTGGGCCAGGCATGGTCCACATCCAGGTCATCCCTGATGCCCTGGAAAAATAGCCTTTCCCTGGACTGGGGGACACCCAGCCACTGGGCATCAAGTTTGACCACCTTGACCCTATAGCCGCAATCTTTCAGCAGGGCCAGAATCTGCAAGAAATAACCCTTGGCCTTGCCCCTGACCAGCCCTGGGACATTCTCAGCCAAGAATACCTTGGGCCTGATGCCCTTGACCAGCCTGGCATATTCCCAGAACAGGTCATCTGTTCTTTGCTGGGTGTCAGAATATGCTTTCACCTTGCCCCAGTCCTTTTCCCTGTGGCCAATGACTGAAAAGGACGCACATGGGGGGCTGCCATCCATCAGGTCAAGGTCACCCTGCCCCAGGCCGATGGCATCAAGGATTTCAGCAGCTGTGACCTGTCTGATGTCCCTGGTGTCAAGGATGCTGCCTGGGTGATTCAGCCTGTAGACCTCTTGGGCAGCTGGGACAAATTCATTGGCCCATAAGACCTTGAACCCAGCCATGCGCAGGCCGAGACAAGAACCACCAGCCCCAGAAAAGGTGGAAATGGCCCTGAACCCATTCCAGGGGACCTGTTCAATGTCTGCCATGCTGGGCAGCTGGTATGGTGGCTTGAATGTCCTGTCTTTTCCAGGCACTATTTCACCCTCTAGCCAATAGTGTGATAGATTGTCCCCACAGATGCCCCCAGCCAAGATGGCTGGGCTGGGCTGTCTGTCCAGGTCAAAACGCTCCACCATGGGTGTCATCCCATTGGGGTTATGGTGACAAAGAATCATCTGGGCTGCCCAGACCATTCATAGCCACAGCTGGGGCATCTGTAGTCTGTTTCCAGTTCATCACCATATTCCTGAAAGGCCTCTGGGGCCTGGTCCTGTTCAGCCAGCCGCCGAAAAAGGGCCAGGTCATCAGTGTCCACTGTCACAGGCAGCTGGTCTGCTGTGTTCAAGGTTTCCAAGAACTGGGCATAATTGGCATCATAGACCCTGCTGATGTCCAGCTGGGTGACATCCCCACCAGCCATGACCAGGCTGTTGTGATCGATGCTATAGGCCCAGGCAGCATGTTCACTGGCAGCATCCACACCAAAGATGACCGGGACTGCCCAGTCATCAGATTCCTGTTCAAGCAAGATGCCCCTGGGCACAGGGTCCCCCTGGCCTTTCATCCAAGTCAGGGCCTGGATTCTGCCATTGCCAGCCACTATGCCACCCTTGCCACCATTCAGGGTGGGTTCCCACTTGGGTGGGTCCTTGAACCCATGCCGCTTGATTGAATCAATTATGGAACCAAGGTCATGCAGTTTGACATTCTGGGCAAACAGCAGGCATGTGGCAAGTGGGACATATTCAAGGCGCAATTTCTCAGCAGGGCTGGACAAGTGGTCATCCTTTCGAGTGTGGCAGCCATCCTGGTCAGATTGACCACTGTGACATGGGCTGTGCCCTTGTATGTGGCCAGGGCTGTTGGGGCATCAAGAATGATGGGCTGGGTGGGGTCTAGGTCTACTCTGTAGGGTGAATCTGGGCCAAGGTTCCCAGAATCAAGGGCTGTGGCAAAAAAAGGGGCAGCCCCCTGGGGCAGGGCCAGAATCTTTTCCCGACAAGACCACCAGGTCTGGCCTGGGGGCAGGGCCACCCAGGGCTGGGCTGCCAGCTGCTGTTCTGTATAGTAGTATGAATGGACCCCATCTGAACAGTATAGGGGATTGCCCCTGTGGGGTTCTAGATCATAGGTGGTTCCCATCCCTGTGACAGAAAAGATGGCCATCAGGGTCAGGATGATTGATTCCATCATGTTTGGATACACATCCAAAAAACCCCTTTTCAGTGGGGCCTGGTTCAGGCTGCCACAGGTGGGGGGGAACCCATGACAATTATGGCCTTGCCCACCATCACCAGGCCCACTTTCCATCTTTGCCGACCAAGACAAAGGACGGAACAAAAAGAAAGGATGGCAGCCAGCCTGGTGAAAGGTCCCCAGCCGCATCCTGGCATATACACTGCCCAGGCTGGCTGTGTCCCTGGCCCGGTGGTCTGTGGGTGGTCAATCCACGCCCCCCAGGCTTGCCAGCAGGAAACACAATTTGAGTATACCATAACAGCTGGACACTGTCAACAGTCCCCCAGTCCTAGATTGATTATATGACTTGCTTGACAGGACCATATAACTGTGGTACAATGGGCTTGTCCCAATTGAACAGCCGACCAAGACAGAACCAGAAAGGACCCAGACAATGACATCCCCAGCATTGGCCCCCAAGATGAACACCATCACAGTCACCCGACAGGCCCAAGTCACCATTGAAACCCCAGTCAATTTCCCCATCACCATTTCTGAACCCCAGCTGACTGAACTGGCCACAGCTGCTGCCTTTGCAGCCGTCAAGGACTGCCAGGTCCTGAATGGCCACCAGGGCCAGCCCACAGAACTGTGGCTGACCACCAATGCCCTTGGCCAGACAGTGGTCAAGGCCAGCTGGTCAGTGGATGTGGACACCATCACAGTCCAAGTGGAAAAAAAGACCTGGGATGGGATGACATCCGAGGAAAGCCAGGCATTCAGCCGCAGGGTCATAGAACTGATGACCCAGGACCATCCCCTTTTCTGGCCTGCTGACCCCACTGACTGGGGCCTAAAAGTCATCCAGCTGGTCTGCCAGGCAGCCAGGCAGCTGGGCCAAGCCCACCGGCTGTTCCCCAACCATCACTATTATCAGATGGTGGACAGCATTGGCAAGCATCTGGCTGCCGAGGCAGCAGACAAGCTGGCATGGGCTGCTGGTGAGATTCCAGCCAGAATCAAAAAAGGTGATGACTGGGTCTGGGATGAATTCATTGCCCAGATGGACTGCCCTGAAACCCAGCTGACCAAGGCCCAGGAAACCAGGTTCAAGACCACCTTGATCGCCCGACTGAAACAGGACCAGGACCCAGCCACAGTCTGGACCACAGCTGGCATAGTCCTGGCTGACCTGGTGGCCGAGATTGCCGAGGCCCAAGGCTTGCAAGAATTCATGGCCTATGGTGGCCCCCTGATGGACATTGCCCTGGCCACTGTGGACTGGCTTGATTCTTTCTATGGCCCCCAGAACTAGACAATAACCAGCCGCCAGGCGCGATTCTGAGCGGAGAACAGCAGAAATTCCAAGGGCCAGGCAAGGTTCCTGGCCCAGAAAGGCCCCAGAAATGACAGCCATTATGGAAACCAGAAAGACCACCAGCTATACCTTGATCGTCACCATCCCCCTGACCAAGGCTGAACAGGAAACCCTGAATGATGTCCAGCTGGACACCCTGGCTGTGGCCGAGCTCGAGCGCCACATGCCCCAGGAATTCAGGCACATCCCCTGGACACTGGCAGGCCGCGCCCAGGTCTATGAACTGACTGCTGATGAAATGTGGGCCAAGGCTGAATGGTCTGTCCTGGACACTGACCAGATTGACTATGGCCAGCCCTTTGAACCCAAGCCCCAGGACACCATCAAGAAAGTGGGCCTGGACCTGACCAGGGATGTGGCCATTGGGGACACCATCAGTGTCCCCCTGGGGATGCCCAAGCCCACTGCCCTGAAAGTGACAGCCCTGTCCTGTTCCCTTGCTGACCGGACCTTTGATGTGGAGGGGACCATAGTCCCAGCCCCTGGTCATAGCTGGGTTCAGATGCACAGGACAGCCAGGGCCACCCTGGACTGGTATCCTGCCCCTGATGCCACACCAGTCCAGGAATCCACTGACAAGCTGGCCCAAAGGGACAAGGACACCATGGCCCTGATGCCCCTTTGTGACGACGACATGACCCCAGCCCAGAAACTGGCCTGGAAAGGCATGATCCGCCATCTGGCCACCATAGAGGATGTGGGCCTGGACCCCAGAACTGGTGAATATGATGCCACTGCCCTGGTGGAATCTGCTGCCTGGGAATTCCACTGGGACCAGCTGCTGGATGACCCTGACCACATAATCTGGACCCTGGCCCTGGATGTGGTCTTTGAAATCGAGGCCAGCAAAGAATAGCAGGCCCCCTGGGCCTAGAAAAGGAACCTGACCATGACCTATGAAAGCCATGAACTGACCGATGCTATGAACCAGGCCCAGCTGGCCTATGCCCAAGCTATGTGGGCTTGTGTGGACCACATCAGGGGCCAGCTTGGGATGCTGTGCAAGCCTGATGGGTCCCCTGACCTGGATGGGGCCAATGCCCTGGATGTGGGCAGGCTGAATGATGGCAGCTGTGACCCTGGGGCTGTGGCTGCTGAGATTGAAACCCTGCGCGCCAAGCTGGATGCCCTGCTGTCCCTGCTGATAGGGATGCCCCACACCCAGGCTGTGGACTGTGGCCAGTGTGAACTGGCAATGATGACCAAGATGACTGCCAGTCAGCCTGGCCAGCCCATGGGTCCCTGGTCCAAGCCCATTGGGTCCTAGTCCCAAGCCCCACACATGTGGCCCTGTCAGCCAGGCTGATTCCATAGTCTGGCTTGACAGGGCCATATAATGTGTGGTACAATGGACCCAGCCGACCAAGCTGAACCAAGACCCAGACAAAGGACAGGCCCCATGACAGAACTGAACATGCCCCCAGCTGAATTCCTCAGATTGATTGCCACTGCCAGCCAGGGCCTGGATTTCACCAGCCTGGCCAGCAATATGGCCCAAGCCAGGGACCTGGTCAAGGCCAGGGAACAGGCCACATCCCCTGACCATCCCTTGATGGCCCCTGAATTTGTCCCCTTTTTCCTCTTTCTTGAACAGCTTGTGGTGTCCTATTATGTGGGCACAGGGTTCGCCCAGCTGCTGACCAGCAAAGCCCCTGAAATCATCAAGGCCCTGGATGCTGAATTCTGCCGGGGCTGCCACTATTATGGCCCAGATGGGCAATGCTTTCAATTCAGAACCCCAGCAGACTGCTGCTAGAAAGGACCCCAAGAATGACCACCCAAGACCCGACCCCTGACAAGATGGCTGAATTCAAGCCCCTGGCCTATGATTACAAGCCCAAGGACATCAGGGCTTTTGACCTAACCCAGGCCCAGACCTATGATGCCCAAGATGAAATCAAGGCAGCCCTGTCATCAGAACATGCCTGGAATTTCAGCCCTGACTATGTGGCCCATCTGAAAAGAATGAAAAAACGCCTTGAACGTTATGCCACAAAGAAAGGCTGGGGGGCCACCAGGAATGCTGAATCCACCAGGCAGTGGCGCCGAGAAAAATACAGGGCCAAGTGGGGATGTTATCCCGAGGATGACCCCTGGCAGCCTGGCCAGCCGATGGTCCCAGCTGCTGAACTGGACAGCACAGTCCATAGCTTGCCCCCAGCTGAGACAGGCCCCACCATGGGCAAGTCCACAGCCTTGACCAATGCCCTGCCCAAGGAAATGGAAATTGACCAGCAGTGGGGACCCATGGACCCGGTCAGCCGCACCGAACAGCCCAGGGCCTTGCCCCTGGCCCAGGCAGACTGGATGCCCCAGGGTTATGGCCCCAGCCCAGCCCTGGCAGCCCACAGGGCCTGGTGGACTGAACAGGCAATCCGTGAATACACTGGGGCCTGGGATGGCCAGCAGCTGTGGACCCCATCAGACCTGGTCTGGGAAATGCTGGAAATCCTGCTGGCTGACAGCAAGGCCCAGAATGCCATCCTGAAAGACATCAGGGTCTATTCCCCAGATGACCCAGGCCCCATTCCCATCTGGCCAGACCAGGAACAGATTCCCCTTGACACTGGGGATGACACTGCTGACAGCACAAGGGCTGCCAGCTATCACATCTGAGAAAGGAAACCCCATGCCCACCATTGATGTCCAGATTAAACCCAAGCTGACCAAGCTATACACTGAACAGCTGGTCCACTATGATGAAAGCCTGACTGGCCCTGGCAACATGCGCGGCCTGTGCCACCAGGTCTGGGTCCAGGTCAGACAGTGGTCTGGCCAGGCTGCCCCTGACACTGTCCTGGAATGCATCGTCCATGTGGATGGTGAAAAGGTCTTTGAAAAGGCCAAGCTGATGCCCAGGGACTGGACCAAGGCCCAATGCATCAGGGAGGGGATCAAGGTCTTTGACCAGCAGGCTGCCCAGCATCCCTTTTTCTATGCCCAGCCCACTGGCCAGAATGGGACCTGGTCTTTTGACAGCATCTGCCTGGCCCCCATTGGGGAGGATGACCAGTCATGATGACCATCAAAGTGAACCCCACAGCCCTGGTGGATGACATCCCCTTTGCTGACCCTGCTGCCAGCTGTGCCAGCTGGGTGACCCAGGTCAACCAAGAACTGGCAGTCTATGGCCTGACAGCAGCCTTTCAGATGGCCTGGGATGGGGCCTTTGTTTGGCAGATTGCCCAGCCAGCCAATGAAAAGGACCTGGCTGAAATCACAGACTGGGACCCTGAATTCATGGTGGACAGCCTGCTGGACAAGGTCACTGATGAATACACTGACAGCTGGCTGGTCATCCAGGACCCTGAATTCTTTGTGTCAGATGTCCCAGACCACATGCGCCGGGCTGACCTATAATGCCAGCCCCCAAGTATTCTGCCAGACCAGACACGAACCAGCCAGAAATAGTGGCAGCCCTGACAGCCCTGGGCTTTCTGGTTCTGGTGGTAGGGGGCAAGCTGGGTGTCACTCCGGACATTCTGGTCTGGGGTTACAATGCCAGAACCCAGCAGCATGAATGGACTGCCTGGGAAATCAAGACAGCCACTGGCAAGCTGTCACCAGCCCAGAAACATTTCATGAACGTCCTATGGCCAGGGGCAGTCAAGCTGACCAGGTCACTGGACACCATTCTGGCCTACTATGGCCAGGGAACACAAGGAGCATAGAACGTGAAACCAGCAAAGGACCAGATTCAAGAATACCTGGCCACCCAGCCTGTGGTCCAGATTGTATCTGTGAACCAGGCCACACCAGACCAGTCCCAGGTCCCCCTGTCTGACAATCCAGTCAGCCGGGAAAGCCTGCTGGCTGCCAGACAGACCTTTCTGAAAGGGGCCACCATTGCCCAGATGACAGGGGAACCCAAGCCCCCAGTCAGCCTGGACCCTTTCTGGGCCATCAGGGTCATTGATGAAATCCTGGCTTTCAGGGTCAATCTGGCCATAGGGTCCTGGGTGGCTTTCGTCGACGCAGCCCCCACACCAGACCAGGATGTCTTGATCCTGGGCCACATTGGGGGCCACAGGGTCAGCCTGGTGGCATCCTGGGACCACGTCACTGGGGCCTGGTATCTGGCAGGCCAGAAAGGCGTGAAATTCCTGGGCACAGTCACCCACTGGCAGACCATCCCCTGGCCAGGCCAGCTGCCTGCCCCCCAGAATGCCTGGCTGGATGCTGAGACAAACAAGCCAGCAGATGGCCAGACTGTCCTGGTGTGGACAGGGGAGCAGTCCAGCTGGGGTTCTGGCCCATCCATTGCCAAGTGGCAAGCCCAGGGATGCATCTGGCGCGAGGCTGACACATCCTTTGAAATGACCCATGTGCTATACTGGCAGCCCATCAGCAGCCCTGAAACAGACCAGAAAGGACCCCTGACATGATCCCCTTGACAGACAGAAACATCCCATTGAATGCCTGGCCTGAGACAGGCATGCTTGAACCCCAGCCAGAACCGGCCGAGGCCAGGCAGGCCAGGGCCTGGGGCTTGTATCAGATGACAGGCTGGCACATCTGCGACCTGGTCATGAATGATGACATGGCCCCCCAGGAATATGCTGACTGGGTCCACCTTTTCAAGGCAGCCCCCACCATGCTGGTGGCCATCCAGGCTGATGAACTCTACCACCAGCATGTGGTCTTGTGCCCCATCTGCCGGACTGGGGACCTGTGCCCTGCTGGCCAGGCCATGAATTCCCAGGCCCAGAAAGCCAAGGACCTGGCCATCCTGCTGGCCAAAGGTGTGGACATTGGCATCCTGACCAAAGAATACATCAAGGCAGCCAGGCTGGACCTGGGACCCACACCAGGCCCCTGGATTGACATCTGTGATGCTGCCCCCCACTATGGCCAGACAGTCTGGGCCTGGTGTGAAAAGGCCCCCCAGTATAGTGGGCCTGGGCCTGCTGTTGTGCGGCGAGTAGGGGCCAGATTCAAAGCTGTCAGCCACCCTGACCGGCCCTGGGTCCACATCAGCCACTGGATGCCCATACATGAACCTGACAGCCCACAGCCCCTGTCCTTTTCTCAGCATGTGGGCTGGGTGGCCATTGATGACCAGGAACCCCACCAGGACACTGACATCCTGGTCTGGGTCTGGGACGATGGCCAGGGCTTTCCCATAGTGGCCCAGTACAGTCCCCCCACTGACCAGGTCAGCATTGACCATGGGAACCCCTGGACATTCCCGAACCTGGCCACCAGGCCAGTCTATGATGACATCACCCACTGGATGCCCCTGGGGCATCCCACAGAAAGGAACCCATCATGACAGTCTGGATCAAGATTGATGAATCTTTGCCCCCCACAGAAACAGTGGTCCTGGGCTGGATCGAGGAACCCGACAAGCCAGCCATGGCTTTCCCTGCCTTTGCCAAGCTGACTGCTGCTGGGGACTGGGAAATTGGGGACCCCAGCCCAGCCATGCAAGTCACCCACTGGGCCTGGATTGCCAGCCCCCAGGAAATGGCAGATGCCCCCACTGATGCCAAGGCCCTGACTGCCCAGGCCCAAGCCCTGAGAATGGCAGCTGAACATGTAGTCAAGACCAGCCCTGGTGACAAGGATGCCCTGGACCTGGCTGCCCTGATGACCAACACAGAGGCCATCATGCGCGCTGGTGATGAACTGATAGCAGCCATGGCCCAGCCCATCCAGGTCCTGGATGACCAGCCATTCCAAGTGGTCAACAGCAGACAGGATGGCCAGCCAGATGAATTCCAGACAGCCCCCTGGGCTGGGGATGCCTATCTGGATGAATTGCAGCTGGACCTTGAAACCATATTCCTGGCAGGCCATCTGGACCAGCTGCCTTTCCAGATTCTGGATTCTTTGCGGCTCCACTTTGGGGCAGATGGCCAAGATGACACCAGCATGGACCTGACCATTGGCCAGCTGTCTGTCCTGGATGCCTTTGCAGCCTTTTGCCAATGGAACCATGACAGGGTCAATGTTCACCCAAAGACCCTGGCCTGGGCCTTGAATGCCATCCTGATGGCCTGCCTGGGCCAGCCCACTGACCTGGTCCACAGGGCAGCCTGGACAATGAGAATGGCAGCCATCCAGCTGGTGGACAAGGACCTGGCTGCCAAGGTGGATGACCTGGGCAAGCAGCTGGCAGAGGCCACCCAAGTGGATGACAAGCTGGCCATGGACATGCAGCTGTCAGGGACCCTGGTCTTTCAGAAACACTATGCATGCCAAGGCCAGGGCTGTTCAGCCTGTGACCAGGGCTGGGTCTGGGACTGGGCAGTCCATGACCTGGGCCATGGCAAGGGCCAAGGGGCTGACTGATGACTGGCCAGACTGGCTTTGTGGGGGAACAGATTCAAGATGCAGCCCTGCTGTCTATCTCAGATGCTGGGGTCTGCCACTTTCGCTGGGACGATGACCCAGCCCATGTGCTGAATCTGCCTGCCACCAGCTGTGCCAGGGGTTCCCAGGTTGGGGACACTGGGGTCCTGACCAGATTCAAGGATGGACCCCAGCCCCAAGACTGGGCCTGGCGTTTTGAACCTTATCCCAAGGATGGGCCTGTCCAGTCCATAGTCCCCAGCAGCCTGGTCAAGGTCACACCAGTGGGGGCCAAGGTCCTTTTTGAACTGTCCTATGCTGAATGGTCTGCCCAAGTGTCAAAGATGTGGGACCTATACCGAGCCATGCCATTCATCCTGGGGGACCTGATCGCCTATGGTGAACACAGATGGGGCCATACTTATGACCAGGCCCTGGATGCCACTGACTATGAATATGACACCCTGGCCAGTTTTGTCTGGGTCTGTTCCAATGTGCCCTTTGAAATTCGCAGACCCAGCCTGACCTTTGAACACCACAAGGCTGTGGCCAGGTCATCCATCCCCATCAAGGACAAGGTCCATTATCTTGAACTGGCTGAACAAAAGGCCCCAGGCTTTGAATCTGCCAGGGCAATGAAACAGACCATCAGGGACAGGCTGGGCCTGTCCAGTGGCCAGGAAAAGATGGCCTGTCCCATCTGTGGTGAACTAGAATGGAACGTGAAAGCCTTGCATGGTGTGACCTGTGGCCACTGTGACACCCATGCTGATGAATTGGTCAGACAGCTGCTAGACCTGACAGCTGACTATGATGACTTGCTGGCCGAGCTCCAACAGGCCAGGCAAGAAATAGCAGCCCTGGAAAGGGCAAGAAAGGAATCCCATGTCCCTAGAATACTCGGCCCTAGATGAAAACACCATCATTGAACTGGCTGGGGAAAAGACTGCTGCTGAACTGGCTGCCCTGTTCACAAAGAATGGCACGCCAAGGACTGCCCGCAGTGTATACCAGAAAGCCAGGTCCCTGGGTGTCAGATTCAGGGGGGAACCTGAACCCTGGGATGATTCTGAACTGGACGTCTTGAATGCCTGGGCAGGCAAGGAAAGCCCCAAGGCCATCGCCGGCCGATTGCCCACCAGGACCAAGGCTGATGTCTTGCACATGGCCAGGTTCCTTGACCTGGACCTGACTGTCCTGGCCACCTTTGAAAAGTCTGAAAGGGTCTGGGGCAGGGTCCCTGCTGAGAAAGCCCAGGATGTGGCAGATGCCCTGAATGGCCTGGCCAAGTTTTTTTTGGCTGAACAGAAAGGGGACTGCCTGGTCCAGACCATCCTTTATGCCTGGGAACAGGCCCAGCTGGTCCAGCTGCCCAGAAAGGGGGACCTGTGAACCTGAACACTGACAATCTTGAACTGGTGATGGATGGCCCACAGTTCCTGGTCACAAAGCGTGAAATCTGCCCAGACTGCAAAGGCAAGGGCAAGATCAAGCATCCTGACTGGGAAAGGCTTGACCAGGTCATGGCTGACCCTGCTTTCCAGGATGTGTCTGACAAGGGCCACAGGATTGCTGTCCTGATGAAAGAAATGTGGCCTGATGGGAACCAGCCCCCCACTATCATCCCCTGTGACACATGCCAGACCGAGGGGATCAAGGAAAGCCTGGTCCCCCTGGCCAAGGCCCTGGCCCAGCTGGGCTGGCAGGCCCCACTAGAAATCAAGGGCAGGCCAGAACTGTGCATGGATTTCCCTATGGACCATGCTGAACATGACCTGGCTGAACTGGACATCAATCCCATGATCAAGGGGCTGCTGGTTCAAAGGGGGGGCATCAGCACAGTGGAACAGCTGCTGGACAAGCTGTCACAAAGCCCCCAGGCCATCACTAGCATCAGGGGCATTGGGCCTGCCTATCTGAACCAATTGCTTGAACAGCTGTGGGCCTGTGGATTCCCCAAGTGGGGACCCTGGCCCTGGCAAGCTGGGGATGGCATTGACCAGACCTGGTGGCAGCCCACACCAGAACAGGCAGCAAAAAGAAAGGAACAGGCACAAAAGGCCAATGACTTGCCATTCTGAATTTTATGAACTGGCCCTGATGGCCCAGCCCAGGGGCCTGAAAGTGGTCATTGAATTCTGGGCATCAGACCAGGGCATCCCCACCATTGATGCTGACACCACAGTCACCATCACTGAACAGGCTGCCAAGCTGGCTGGCCAGCTGCCGATCGTGGTCACAGCCAGGGGGCCAGCAGCCAAGATGCTGACTGTGGCCACTGAGATTGTCAAAGGGTTCCCCAGGCTGGATGGGCAGCAGGCCCAAGAATAGGAACAGACAGATGAAAGGTCCCCAAGAACAGAAAAGAATCAATGCCATCAAGACCACAAAAAGGTGGGGGCTGGCCCTGACCCTGGCAGCCTTTTTCAGCCTGCTGATTATGGCTGGGCACATCTGGCCCCAGGATGCCAAGGACTGGCCCTTGTTGGTCACAGGGGCTGGCTTTTCCCTGGGCTTGTCCTGGCTGATCGCCGATGGAAAAGACTGGCTGTTCTGATGAATAGCTATAGGGCCAGCAAAGGCAAAAGGGGCAAGCCCATTGGCTGGGCTGACTTGCCTGGTGTGGTCTATCTGCTACACTTTGACAAGCCCCACCATCATGCCCAGCACTATCTGGGCTTTTCTCAGCAGCTGGAAACCAGGCTGGGCAAGCATTTCAGTGGCAATGGGACTGGCTTGACTCGAGTGATCAAAGAACAGGCAAACAACCATGCAGTCCTGGCCAGGACCTGGCCACACCCAGCTGGCCTGGGACCTGTGCCAGACAGCCAGCTGGTGGACCAATGTGTTGAAATGGTCCTGAAAGCCAGGGCTGAAAGCCCCAGGCTGTGCCCCATCTGTAACCCGGACAAGGCCCTGTCCTTGGCCAGGTATTACACTGTCAAGCCCACAGCTGCTGACCTGGATGGCCAGGACCCTGATGACTGTGAATGGTGGAAACATGACCTGGGTCTATTCGTTTTTACTTATGATCCAGACCTGGACCTGATGACAGCTGCCCCACCAGAAAGGACAGACACATGCCAGACATCCCTGGCAACCTTAGAAATGCTATTCTGAATGTGGATGCCAGGGACCTGGCTGACCAGCTGCCTGATGCATCCATTGACCTGGTGTTCACTGACCCTGTCTATGACCAGCTGGATGACTATTTCTGGCTGGCCAAGACAGCTGCCAGGGTCCTGAAACCTGACAGAAATCTGCTGGCCTGGGCCAGTGTGCCCAAGGCTGCCAGGGTCCAGGGAATGATGGAAATCAGCCCCCTGGACTATGTCTATACCTTGACCTATACCGTGAAAGCCAAGACCTATAGAATGCGCGGCTATCACCTTTTTTGCTGGACCACACCCTGTCTGTGGTTCAGAAAAGGGGCTGGGTTCATGCCTGACCCCTGGGTCCCAGACACGTTCATCAGCAGCAAAAGACCTGATGGCGCTCACAAGTGGAACAAAAACCAGGCTGTCCTTGGGGCCTGGCTGAAAGCATACTGCCCCCCAGGGGGCACAGTCTGGGACCCATTCTGTGGGGGCGGGTCAATCCCTGTTATGTGCAAGATGCTGGGCCTGACCTATGTGGCATCTGAGATTGATCCAGACACAACAGCCATGGCCATAGACAGGCTGGCCAACACGCTGCCCCTTTTTGAAATGATCCAGGGGCAATTCTGAGAAAGGACCCGACATGGCCGACCAAGCCAACAAAGAAAGCCCACCAGATGAACTGGATGTGATCCAGCACAGAAATCCAGTGGATGCCCTGGGCTGGGCAATGATGTCCCATGCAGCCACCTTGGACAAAGACCTGTCTGATGGGGCCTATAGACTGCTGGGCCTGCTGATTATGCATGCTCAGCAGAAAGGAATCTGCTGGCCCCTACGTGAAACCATGGCAGACAGGCTGGGTGTGTCCCCTGAAACCATCAGCCGCCGACTGAAAGAACTGGCCCAAAGGGGTTACATCACCAGACAGCGCAGGCTGGACAAGTCCACCCTAACCTGGATGGAAACCTGGAACCAGAACCCCAGATTGATCATGGTGGCCATTGATGAACTGGTCAGACAAGCCCAGGCCAGGGCTGACAGGTCCCAGGGCACACATGTCAGAAATGACATGAATGACCTGTCAGGAATGACAGGAATGACCTGTCAAGAATGGCATGAGGAAGAAGAACAACATGAACCAGAACAACATGAAAAAGAAACTGGCCAGCCAGCTGGCCAGGGTCTTTCTGGGGACCAGGGGCCTGAAAGTGGGCCTGGGAGTGGGGACCCCACATCTGACCTGGATGCCCTGCTGGGCAGGCCCCCACTTTCCAGCCAGCCCAGGTCTGGGCCAGCCACCCAGGGCCTGGACCTAACAGGGGCCACAGACTTGCTGGACGTGATTCAAAGGGCAGCAGCCCACAAGGCCAGTGGAAAGGCAGCCAGGGCAGCAGCTGTGGCCAGCCCCCACCAGGCAGACCTGTCCCCCTGGGCAGCAGGCCCCCTGGATGAATTCTGTGAACTGGTGGCCAGGTCTGTGGATGGCCTATCAGCATCTGAGGCCAAGAACTGGCCAGCAGAATTGGCCAAGCTGGCCGCCGATCGAAAGAAACCAGCCACACCAGATGAACTGGCAGCAGCCATCAGGATGGTGGCAGACCCCAAAGGGGATTTCCATTTCATGACCTTTGTGTCCCCTTTTGGGGATGGGTTCAAGTCTGCTGTGAACACTATGCTTGATAGGCATCGGCGGGGCGTCTCAGCTGATGCCATCACCCAAGGACCCCAGGACCAGGCCAGGGATGGGGACATTGGGGCTGACCAGAAAGCATCCTTGGCCCATGCATTCAGAAAGGGAAACTGACCATGGCATTTTTCAAGACCAAGAAAGATGGGGGGCTTTATGAACAGACATACTGTGCCCACTGTGTCCACCAGCAGGGCTGTCCTGTGCTCGAGCTCCACCAGGCTTGGAATGATGAACAGCATGGGGTCACTGTCATCCAAGAAACCAAAAGACTGGCCCTGGAAACCTTGATCCCCCAGGGGTCTGCTGGGCCTGGCCCTTGCCGCCTTTTCCAGCCCAAGCAGACCAGCTGGGCTGGGGATGAATTTGAATACCAGGTCATGCCCATCACATCCATTGGCCTGCCCCTGACAGAATATCCTGGCCGCCATCCCCCTGGGCTGGTGGACCTGGGGAACCATGGCTGGATGCTGGCAGCCATCCACAGCCCAGCTATAGGACCAGTGTGGGCTGTGTTCTACCGTCGCAAGGCCCAGGGAATGCCCCTGGCCAGCAGGCTGGCTGCTGTCAGGTTCCTGGTGGAAACAGCCCCTGGCAGCCCAGTCCCCCCACCTTTTGAGGTCCCCGGCTTTGCTGTTGGGTTCCCTGAACCAGACCAGACCAAGAACCCAGTCCAGCCCAACAGCCCCCCAGAGGATGGCCCATGTTCCTAAAAGCCCTAGTGGGCTTGATTGACTGGCTGGGGGACACCCTGGCCAGTCATCTTTCCAAGCCCCCAGAACCAGGTCAGGTCACTGACAAGGAAAAAAAACAGCATCAAGCCTGGGCAGCCCTGGGCAGATGTGCCAAAAAAGATGACCAGCCCCAGGCTGATGAAAGGAATAGGAAATGAAACAGGGTTCAGCCCCACTGCCTGGCTTGGCCAGGGTGACGAACGTGTTTTCAGAATTCCAGCAGACTTGGACAGCAGCCACCGAGGCTGAAAGGGCTGCCCTGAAAAAGGAAAGGTCCTGGGTCTGTCCCCACTGTGGGGAGGATGTGCCCCCCAAGCTGATTGAATACCAGGGCCAGCCAGTCATGCTGTCCTTTGCTGATTTTTGTGGATGCATCCAAGAACAGCAGGCCGAGCAGGCCAAGGCTGATGCCACCAGGGCTGCTGAACTGAAAGCAGCCATGTCCACTGCTGGCCTAGTGGGCAAGCTGGGGCGGGCCACCTTTGACAGCTATGGCATAGAGAATGAACACCAGGCTGAACAGAAAGCAGCCTTGATGGCCTATGCCCAGACCCTGACCCACAGGCCAGATGGGTCCCCAGTCAAGAAATACAGATGGACCCTGGGGGACTGGCCTGGCCTGCTGCTGACTGGCCCCTGGGGCACAGGGAAAAGTCATCTGGCAGCAGCTGTGGTCAGACAGGCCCTGGAAATGGGCTGGGACAGGGTCTATTATAGGTCCTGGGCTGCCTACATCAAGCGGCTGAGGGCATCCTTTGAAAAGGGGGCCAAGGAAAGGACATCAGCCATTGAATTTGAACTGACCCATGGCCAGCTGGTGGTCATTGATGACCTGGACAAGATCAAGCCCACAGAATTTGTCCAGGACACCCTGTTCAATGTGATCGAGTATAGGCAGAATCGAGAACTGCCCACCATCCTGACCAGCAATTCTGAACCACAAGACCTGGTCCCCTGGGTGGGGATTGCCACCCTGGACAGAATTGGGGGATTCTGTGTTCAGATTGAATTCAAGGGGGAATCCTACAGGACAAAAGTGGCATGGCAAAAGTGACCAGGTTCAAGTGTCCTGTCTGTGGCAAGCTGACAGCAGGCAGAAAGCCCAGGCATGGGGACCTGTCTGCCAGGTTCCCAAGACGCCACAAGGGGCCTGATGGAAAGCCATGCCCTGGGAACACCAGGCAAGCCATCTGGGTGGATGTCTCAGCATGAAAGTATACAAGCTGACACCCAGCCTTGATGACCTGGCCCCAGCTGTGGAATCCCCAGAAAGCAGGGCAGCCAGCATCAGGGCTGCCCTGGCAGACAAGACCAGCCCCAGGGTCCAGTGGTCTGTGGCCCCAGAACCAGGAAATGCTGGCTTTCTCTATAATTGCCAGGTCACTTTCAGACTAGACAGCAGGGACTGGCATGGGTCCAAGGTGATCAATGACCAGGACCTGGCTGTCTATGGAATGGACCAATGCTGTGACAAGGTCATCACTGACCTGGTGGCCTATCTGGGCCATTACATCATGACCCACATCATGATCCATGACCCTGGGCCTGAACCTGGCCCCCCTGTCTTTATATGACCCGCTTGACAAGGGGGCTGGACTGTGCTATAATTTCCTATAGGTTTCTATAGTCTGATAGGCAAGGCCACAGCAGCCAGAAAGGACAACATGACCACAGAACAGGGTGACACCACAGTTGGGGTCAGCAAAGCTGACCACAGCCAGCTGGCATCCCTGGCCAGGTCTGATGGACGTTCACAGAAAGCATTCATCAGCAGGCTGATGGCACTATGGCTGGCAGTCCCCCCAGCTGTGCGCGAACTCTTGATCCTGGGGCTGGTCCCCCCAGATTTCCTGACTGGGCTGATGGCCCAGATGGTCCCTACTAGAAAGGACACTGAACAGAATGACTGAACCGACCAAGACGGATGAATCCACTGCCCAGGCCCCTGTGGCAGACCTGGACCAGCAGGCCGCTGATGCTGCTGCTGATTTCCTGGCTGCTGAACAGGATGCCCTGGACCAGCTGGCAGCTGAAACCCATCCCAGCCTGGCAGACCTCGCCCTGGCATCCCTTGACCTGGTCAAGGATGACCTGGCCCAGGTCCCTGTCATCTTTGCTGGCCAAGCCCTGGCCACCTTTTCCAAGCGTTTTGACATCCCCACTGACACCATTGATGCCTATGCCATTTCAGACAATGTGGCCAGGCTGACTGTGGACCAGGTCTGGCAATTTGAGGCACGCCGAGACATGGCCAAGATGGACATCCATCTGGAATTCTACATGGCCAGCCATTGCATGATCTGTGGCCAGGTCATGTGGTCCTATGTGGACAGCCTTGAATCCATCGGCTATCACATGGCCAACAGAATCCCCTGTCCCCACTGTGCCAGACCTGACAGCCCCTTTGAACCTAACATCACCCTGATGGACCTGGACCAGCTGGCTGCCCTCGAGAACCTAGCAGCCACAGCAGTGGCCCAGCTGACACTGAGACTGGCCAGGGAACAGCTGGCCCTTGAACAGGTCAATGCTGACATCCTGCTGGCTGCTGACTGGGATGGCAAGAATACGCCACTTTGCAAGGCCCAGGCTGTGGCCATCCTTGCTGAAAGTGAACAGGCCCAACAGGCCCAGGACCAGGTCTGGCTGACAGAATGCGAACTGGACCAGGCCAAGGCTGAACAGGCCCACTATGCCCAGAAAGCCCGGCTATACAGGGCCTATCTGGACAGCATGCCCAGGCCCAGAAACTGACATCACCCAGGGGCATCAGTCCCCACCCACATTGGGGCACAGCCCCCAAGGAGCAAAACAGATGAAAGAACAGTGTCCGGTCCCCAAGGAAACCCTGGCCCAAGCCAGGATTGAAATCCCCCCTGGTTCCCCCTATGACCGCAACCGCGCCCAGCTGGTGAACAAAGACATGATCCAGGCCAGCCTGGGCCACATGATTGATGAACCGACCACCAGCCCTGTCTGGTTCGGACCCACACCAGTCTGGTCAGCAGGCATTCACCCTGGCAGCCAGCCCCATGGAACCTTTCTGGGTTTCCAGATGGCCATATTCAATCTGAACACATTCGGCCATGTCCAGATGGCCGCCATTCAGGCCAATGAAATCTTTGACTGGTCCCAATGGCCTGCCCGGCGTGCCACCTTTGCAGCCCAGCTGGTGTCCAGCTGCCAGACTGCCATTGACCTGAAAAAGGCCATGCTGACAGACCTGACCAGCCAGCCGCCCAAGACTGTGACCAAACGTTACAAGGAAAGGGTCCAGGCAGCTGAACAGTCTGTCCAGCAGGCTGAACATAACCTGGCCACCATGCTGGATGTGATGGGGATGTCCCCAGACAAGGATGAATCTGATGACTGAGAAAGCCCAAGACCAGGCCCCTGTGGCCTTAGTTCAAGTCCAGACCATCTGGGCAGCTGGCAAGGAATTCCCTGACATGGATGCTGCCCTGAGACATCAAGACCAGATGCTGGTGGCCCCCTTTCTGTCCTACTATGTGAAATGGCGAGCCATGCGGGTTTCCAGGGACAAGAAAAGGGCCTTGGCTGCTGCCTACATTGACAGCCGGGCTGTGATGGACAGGCTTGATTATGTGTTCGGGAAAAGGGGCTGGTCCCCCCATTACACTGTGACCCCAAAGGGCCTGATGTGTGACCTGACTGTGACCTGGGCAGATGGCACAGTCACCACAAAGTCAGCCCTGGGCCATGCCGGTGGGGGCATTGACATTGGGGAAAAGGGTGATGAATCTGATGCCCTGAAAAGGGCTGCTGTGGTCTATGGTGTGGGGCGCTATCTTTACAGAATGCCCAGCCCCTGGGTGGACTATGATGACCGAGCCAAGCGGCTGACCAGGCTGCCCCCCTTGCCTGACTGGGCTGACCCCAAAGGGGACCCCACAGCTGATGGCGCGCCCCCTGTGGGTTATGCCCCAGAACCTGAACCTGACACCACAGAGGCCCCCAAGCCAGAACCCCAGACCAGGCAGCCTGCCAGGCAGACCAGGCAGCCCAGAACCCCTGGGGAAAGCCAGCCGGCTGCTGGCCAGGAAATCCTGACTGCTGGGTCCAAGACAGGGGAACCCCTGGCCACACCCATCCAGGACCTGGCCATCTGCAAGGTCACTGATGAAAGACCACTGCCTGGCAATTGGAAACTTTTCTACGAAATGGCCCTGGGTGGCAAGTATGGTGAATATGCTGCCCAGCCCCATGTGGTCAATGCAGTCAGGCAGTATTTCCCTGGGTTCAACCGGCGTGGCAAGAACAGGCAGAATGTCAGCATTCACCAGGCATGGTCTGTGATCCTGTTCAGGACCTTGACTGAAACCCAGCAGGCCACTGTCATGGCATCTGCCAGCCAGTCCATCCAGAAAGGTGTCCCCCAGGAACCTGAACAGGATGACCTGGATGAAACCAAGGGCAAGCCTGAACAGCAGGCCAAGGCTGGTGGGGATGCCCACTGGGCTGACCAGGAACACCCAGACAATCAGCTGGTCAGCTGGTTCCAAGTCTTGGGCCTGATGGACCTGTCCCCAGCTGTGGCTGTCCATGACGGTCTGGGGACAGCCACCCTGCTGGACTATTCTGGGACCTTTGACCAGGCCATCACTGCCTTGATGGAAAAATGGCCTGAAAAGGCCAAGGCAATGGAAAAGAAACTGGCTGCCCAGTCCCAGAACTAGGGCAGACAAGCTGAGAAAGAACAGCCGCCATCCCCCTGGGCACAGCCTGGGCAGGGATGGCGGTAGAGCGAGCAGCCCCACTGGGGCAGAAAGGTCAGGATCAAGATGTTTGTGGCTTTTGATATTGAAATCACTGCTGGGGTCCATGGGCCAGACTGGTCCATTTTTCGCCCCTATGGCATCAGCTGTGCTGCCACCAAAGTGGACGATGAACCAGTCAAGGTCTGGCATGGGGATGGGGACAAGCTGACCCTGCCTGGAATCACCCATCCAGAAAGGATGACCCCAGGCCAAGTGGCTGAACTGGCCAGCTATCTGCTGAGCATGACCCACTGTGGTCACAGGGTGGTCACTTGGAATGGCTTGGGCTTTGATTTTGACGTCTTGGCCGAGGAAAGCCGGAACCCCAAGCTGGCCAGGGAAATCTGTGAACTGGCCCTGAACCACATAGACCTGGGGTTCCTGATGCGCTGTCAGCTGGGGTTCATGGCCAAGCTGGTCAAGGTGGCCCAGGGCCTAGATGTGGGCAACAAGACCGAGGGCATGCATGGTGGCCTGGCCCCTGTGCTGTGGACTGGAAACTGGCCAGACATCCAGGATGAACAGGACCTGGCCGAGCTCCGCGCCCAGGTCCAGGCATTGGCCCTGGCCCAGGGGGCTGGGTTCATGCCAGGCAATAGGATGGCCCAGGACCTGGTCTGTGAATATGTGGGCCAGGATGTGATCCTAACCATGGATGTGTGCCAGGCCCTGATTCAAAGACGATCGGTTAACTGGATCACTGGCAAGGGGACCCCATCACAAAGACCCTGGCGCCCGACCATGGCCAAGACAGGCATGGGTCCCAGACCACTGCTGGCCAGGGAATGTCTGGCCAAGGTCCAGGAACCAAACACCAGCTGGATGACAAACGCACCCAAGCCCAGGGAATCCTATTATGAATGGATGAAACCCCATCTGGGGACCTATAACCTGGCCATGGCCCTGACTGGCCAGCCCCTGGCAGACTAGCAGAAAGGGAACCCGATGACAAGCATGACCATGGCAATCAAGCCATACTGGAAACCAGAACCCAAGGCCCCAGACAAAGACTGGCTGGCCCCACTGCTGAAAAAGTCCCTGTGGGTATCAGGCACAGGCTGGGCCATCTATGGGGTCTTTGCCTTTGCCTTTCAGGACATTGATGTCATCCCTGGCTGGCTACAGTCAGCCCTGGTGATCTTGGGGTCTGCCCTGATTGTCATCGGCGCTGAAATGAACACTGCCCCCACCAGTGTGGCTGTGTTCAGGAAACTTGGGGCAGGAAAGGCCCACTGGCTGGATGTGGCTGCCCTGCTGCTGTCCTTTGTGGGGTCCATCTTTTCTGCCCTGCTGACATTCTCAGCCAGACAGACACTGCTGGGGGAACAGGGCTGGCGCGCGTGGATGCTGGCCAAGGGTCCCATCTTTGCTGGTGTGGCCACAGCTGCTGACTATTATGCTGCCACAGCTGAACTGGGCCTGTTATCTGCTGACTATGAAAGGGACATGGAAACCTGGCTGGCAGGGAAAGCAGAATGGGAACAGGCCCAGCTGCCCCAGCTGCCTGCCCATGTCGACGATGACCAAGCCTGGCAGCCCAGGACAGCCCCCTTGGCCCTGCTGGCAAGCATCCTGGGGATTGAACTGACTGATGAAATGATGGACGCCTTGTCAGCTGCTGACCCATCAGTCCAGGACTATGCTGAACTCGAGGTGGACCCCAGCTGGCCCACAGGGGACCTGGATGACCTGAAAGTCATCATTGGCAGGCTGAATGGCCAAGGGGCCACCATCACCAGGGGGCAGCTTGAACAGGAATTCATCAAGATGGAAAGGCAGCCCCCCAGCCTTTCCACCATGAAACGATATGTGAAAAGGGTCCACAAGGCCAGCAGGGATGCTGCCCATGTCTGACCAGCCAGAAAGACTGCTGAGACTGCCCGAGCCCAGGCCCCCAACGCCCACCAGCTATCTGGGTGGGTCTGGGCCTGACACTGACACTGGCTGTGACCTCTTGGGCCAGGCTGCCCTGATTGTCTTGGCCATCTGTGTCCTGGCTGTGGTAGGAATGACCCTGGCCACTGAAATCAGGGACAGGGTGGCCTGGTCCACTTGCCAGGCTGCTGGCTTTGACGATGTCTGGGTCAGCAGACAGGCATGGTGTGTCCAGGCTGACCCATTCATCCTGGTCCCCATTGACCAGGTCATTGGGCAAGTGGATGGGCTGAACCCAGGCTGGATGCCTGGCAGACAGCCAGAAAGGAATGGTGATCAAGATGCCTGAAACACCAGACACAGTCATCACTGGTGGGGGCAGAGGTTCAGGGGTCAGGGAATTGATATTCCGTGGCGAAAGGACGAACCCGAAAGCTGTCATGGCCCAGACTGGGGCCTTTGCCCTGGCTGGGGCCTTGATGACCTGGCTGATAGTGGCCATCATAATGGTCTGGGTCCCCAGGCCCTGGGCCTGGCTGGGTGACCACTGGCGATGGCCAGTCACCATCAGCCTGGTCAGTGGGGTCATAGGGGCAGCCATCCTGGGCCATGTCATGTTCATTGAAAGCTATGATCCCATGCATCCAGGGGCCAGACAGCCACTGAACACATCCAAGCCAGTTTTCCCCTGGACCAAAGAAAAGGCGCGCTGGCCTGAAATGCCAGCAGCAGAAAGGCTGCCAGATGTGGAATCTTATGATCTGGATTCTTAGGGTCATCCTTGTGGGCCTTGGCCTGGCAGCCTTGACCTGGCTGGGGTCCATGGCCTGGGATGTGATCTTTCTCAGAATGCGCCGCTGGCAGATTCACCAGGTCAAGCTGGGGGCCTTAAGGCACAAGGCTGCCATGGCAGCATTCAAACAGCTGGCCACTGACCCCAATGGGCGTGGTGGCTGGGTCTTGACGTCCACTGGGGACATCTTGCATGACCTGGACAGCCCAGCTGAAAGAATCCTGCTGGCAGCCAGCAGGGCCAGCAGGGCCACCCAGGCCCAGGTCCTGAACCAAGACCCTGAACTGGTGGACCCTGACCCTGTGCCCCAGCTGCCAGAATACTTGCCATCAGACAAGGTCATCAGGGGCCAGCAGCTGACCTATAGGTCCCTGATTCTGGGCCAAGGCCCTGATGGCCTGGTCCAGGCTGGGATGGACAAGCTGGTCCACTTGGCTGTGGGTGGGTCCAGTGGCTGGGGGAAATCAATGATGCTCCGCTGGGTGGCCTATCAGCTGGCCAAGTCTGTGGACATGGTTCAGCTGGCCCTGGTGGACCTTGAGGGTGTCACCCTGGCCCCCTTTGAAACCTGTGCAAGGACCCTGTGGCCAGTGGCTGAAAGTGGGGCTGGGGCCTTGAGGCTGGCCCAGGCCCTGACTGATGAACTGGACCACAGGAAAGACCTTTTTACCCAGTTCAGGGACCAAGGTGTTGACAGCCTGGCTGCCTATAACAGCCTGGCTGACCAGCCCTTGTCCCCAATTGTGCTGATCGCCGATGAAATGTCAGCCCTGTTGGAGGATGCCAAGGTTGTGGATGCTTTCAGGCCCTTGATCTTTAGGTCCAGGAAATATGGAATCTGGAATGTCTGGGGCGGCCAAGACTGGAAAGCTGGCACGATGCCCACAGCAGTCAGGAACCAATTCAGCAGCCGCATGCACTTTCATGCCATGTCCAGCAGCCAGTCCAGGGTCTTGCTGGGAATGCCTGGGGCTGAACACTTGACCACAGCTGGCAGGGCCTTGGCTGTTCTGCCCGGGCGGCCGCCGATTGAATTTCAGGCCCCCATCTTGGGTGACAATGACATCAGGTCCATCATAGGAAATGGCCCAGTCAATGACTGGCCAGACTGGCATCCCCCTGGGGGCTGGGACAATGCTGCTGATGAATGGGATGCTGAACAGGCCACCCTATATGACCAGGTCAAGGATGCCCTGGCTGCTGGGGCTGACAACCCCACTGCCATCTGTAGACATCTTAAGATGTCAGCTGGTGGTCAGAACTGGTATAAAATCAAAGACATCCTGGCCACCATCCAGGAAATGGAACCCAGGGCCTAGTCTACTACTCCTTACCCTGGCCCCTTACAGGGCAGGAACAGGCCCCTGGGGCCTGTAAGGAGTAGACCGACCAAGACAGAAAGGGAAACCAAAGATGAAAAAGACCAAGAACATGACCCTGCTGCTGGCAATTCTGATGGCTGTCCTTGTGGGGGGCTGTGTCCCGACTCAGCCCAAGCCAAGTGAATTGGCCATGGCAAGCATAGTGGCCCAGCAAGAAATGGCCAAGGCCCAACAGGCCCAGGCCGAGACAGACCAGGCAGCCTTTGACCTTTTGACCTTTGTGGCTGCCCAACAGAATGAACTGGCTATGGAAATCGCCCAGACCAATTCCTATGTCACCAAAGAAACCACTGATGCCTTGCTGGCCCTGGCACTCGAGGAACACCAGGCCAGGGTGGAATGGCGTGAATACTGGCAGACCATTGGCTATGTTATCCTGGCCATCACATTCATCACCCTGTTCATCTTGCTACTGATAACATGTGAGGACCCAGGCTGGCTGCCCCGGCGTCTGGGCAAAAGGACAGTCACTTACAGGGTCAGGGGGCAAGATGACCCCAGCTGAACAGGAAATCCAGGCTGCCCAGGCCAGGGCAAAAAAGGCCCTGGTCAGGCCCCTGGGCATTGACCCTGATGCCAAGAATCCCAGGCTGCTGGACATCAAGCCTGACCCTGACAAGGTCCTGGCTGAGATTCACACCGACCTGTGGTCAAGTCTGTGGTCAGCCTGTGGCAGAAATCCTGACCTGGTCAAACAGGTCATGGCTGCCCTGGCTGACCCTGATGTGGTCCACATCACAGTCACTGCTGAAAGGGCTGACATCATGATTGAACAGGATGTGGACCATGTCTGAAACAAGCAGACCATTCAGGGTTCTGGCCTGGGGCTGTGGGGTTCAGTCCACCCTATTGGGTGAACTGTCAGCCAGGGGCATCATTGAAAAGGTGGACCTGATTCTGTCTGCTGACCCTGGCTGGGAAAGGGCCATCACCTATCAGATGCGCGACTGGTATGCTGCCCGATGGGAAAAGATGGGCATGAAAGTGGTCATAATGCCCAAGGATGACATCAAGGGCAAGGGGGCACGGGACCATATTCATATACCTTTCTGGACCAGCACAGGGGGACCACTTACCAGGCAATGCACAAGGGCTTTTAAGATTCGCCCCATGCGTCGATGGCTCAGAACCCATCTGGGCTTTCCCCCTGACAGGCCCCCACATCCCCCAGCTGGGGCCATTGAACAGTGGATGGGCATCACCACAGATGAATGGACCAGGGCCAAGCCATCCAATGTTCAATATGTGATCCACAGATGGCCCCTACTAGAACAAAGAATGTCCAGGGCTGACTGTGAACAGACATTCATCAGCCTGGGGCTGCCTGTGCCCATCAAGTCTGCCTGTGTCTGCTGCCCCTACCGCAGACCCACAGAATGGCTGGACATGATTGACACAGCCCCAGATGAATGGGCTGATGCTGTGGCCTTTGACCAGGCCAACAGAAAAAACCCACTGGACAGCAAAGCTGATGAACTGTTCATCTATAGGGGGGACCAGGTCCCCCTGGACCAGGCAGACCTTGATCATGATGCCAGCCGAGAACGCAGGCTGGGCAGGGTCCACATGTTTGCCTGTGAATCTGGCTTGTGTGGAGTGTGAACATGAACTGGCCACCAGGGACCATATTCAAAACAGCCTTGGGCATCACTGTGGGTGACCAGGTCAGCACAGAATATGACTCTGGCCCCTACCGGGTCAGGTTCATCAATGGGCCAGTCTACTGGCAGGAAATCAATGACATAATCATCAGGACCTGGCCAGTGGTTCATCTGGCCTGCTGTTCCCTTGAATCTGTGGAGGTGTGCGCCTATCTGGGGGCCATCAGGCAAGCTGAGAATGGCCACTGGTATGCTGATGGTGGGGATGAAATCTTTGTGACCCCAGACCCTGACCACCATCCCCAGCTGGTGGACATGTTTGATTCCTATCCTGTGGCCGAGCCATACCAGTTCAAGGATGGTGTGGACTATACCAGGGTCAGGGGCTGCTGGCATTGCCGCCGCTGTGGGGATTTCAATGCCCCTGAACAGCATCCCAGATGTAATGTGGTCAGCTGCCCGACCTGTGGCCAGTCATCCCAGCTGGTGATCCTGATGCCCCCCAGGGTCATTGGGACCTGGCAGCATAATGCCTACTACTATGAAACCAATTATGGCAAGGTCTGGCCAGGCCATGTCACCTATGGCCAGGCCCTGCCTGAAATACACAATTTCCGCAAGGACAAGCCCTGGGGGCCAGTGTGACCCAGCCACAGCAGCTGGACATGCTGGCCTGCCTCGAGCTCGCCCCCATCTGGCATGAATCCACACCAGACCAGGGATTCTGGGCCTGCCCTATCTGCTACAATCCCAAGCCCAGATTGAATGTGGACCCCTGGTTCCACAGCCTGACCTTTCAGCCCCCTGACTATACAGTGGGCCTGTGCAAGCCCTGTGGCTATGCTGCCAGGTTCCCTGTCAAGTTTGGGGGCATCCACAAAGATGACCAGGTCCCCCCTGACCAGGTCTGGCAGATAACAGAACAGGGCAGCCACTAGGGCTGCCCTGTCACCATCCCAGGCCCAGATGGGGCCTGCTGCTATCTCAGCCGCTTGAAAGCCAGTTTGGCCACATCCCTGACCAGCGCGCCCCCAGCATAACCCAGCCCAATGGCAGCCAGGGGCAGGGTGTCCACCAGGACCTGGGCAGCCCCAGGCACAGTCACCAGGGTCAAGATGTAGCCCAGCAGGGCCATGGCGAACGTGGTCAAATACTTGGGTTCAAACTTGGGCCAGCTGGCCCAGCTGCCACTGTCCCCGATGGCAGTCAGCCCAGTGGTCAAGTAGGGCACAAAGGCGCGCAGGGCACAGCCGATGGTCAGCCACAGCATCCCCAGGCCGATGGCCCCCAGATAGGTCCAGTCAGGCCCTTGACCATCCCCAGCAGCCATGGCACAGCCACCCAGGATCAAGGTCACCAGCAAAGCAGGCACAAGGAGCAGATACTTTTTCCGCATGTCAGATTCCTTTCTTTTGTGGGTCATCTGTTCATAAGATAGCGAACCAGTTCAATCAGCAATAGGACAATGGTGGGAATCCCAGCCGCCACAGCAGCCCACTGGGTCAGTTTTGTTTTCATGACAGCCATTTCCACTTTCAGCTGTGTCAGGTCAATCCTGGTCTGTGACATGTCTTTCTGTAGGGCATCCAGTTTGTCATCCATGCTTGTGAATTGATGCTGACAGCCCTTGGCATGTTGGTCAGCCACGAACCTTGCAGCCTCATTCAGGCTGACCTGGGCCAGCTTGTCTGCCACAGCCTGGGTCATGTCATGGTCCTTTCTTGTGTGATAGTGGCTAGTCTGGCCAGGTCAGTTCAGGTCTGGCCCTTTCCAGTTCCTGTCTGAACATTGCCCTGAATGCAGCCATGTCCAGCTTGCAGCCATCCACAGGGCCTGGTGGATCGATCGGTGGGTCCTGATCGCCGATGGCCACATGGACCAGGCTGGCATGGTCCAGGATGACATCAGCATGCTTGGATTTCCATTTATTCCATCCCCGCAGACAGACCACCAGGCTGTCAGCCATGGCCATGATGGGTGGGGTTTCCAGGACCTGGAATTCAGCCCCCACATAGGCCCAAGGGGTCCAGACTGTGCCAGGGGTCCACTGGCCAGCCCCCCGGTCCCCCACCAGGTCAGCCTGTCCCCAGGGGTTCAGGCCCAGGCTGATATACATTTCACGCTCACTGACCCTGGGGTCATCCCTGTTGGAACACCATGCCTGGACATTCATGGACAGCTGATAGAACTGGCCAGGCTGGATGCCCTGCTGGACCACTTGCATGACCCCAGCGTCCATGGTCCTGTGGAACACAAAGAAACACTGGCTGGACGTCCCATTCTGGACCCTATAGGGAAACTGTGCCCCCACCAGTTCCTTGTATTCTGGCCTGGCTGTGGGTCCCTGGTGCTGTTCCTGGGGGACACTGGACCTTTCTTTCCAGACAGGCTGCCAATGCTGGGACAGAATCCCCTCTGGGAAACTGGCCTGGGAATAGGGGCCATCAAGGTTGGGATTCTGGATCAAATTCTGTGACATGTGGGTCCTTTCTGGTGGCAATGGCCACCCTAGTCTGGCCAGGTCAGCTGGGGCCTGGCCTGGGCCAGTTCATCCCTGATGATAGCTTGCAGCTGGTCCATTATGGTGGGGTCTGGGGGCTTTTGCGTCGACGATGGGCCAGATGTGTGGCCCAGCTGCCAGGCATCCATCCAGTCTGCTATGACCAGGGGCTTGTCTTGAAAGGCCCACTGGTCCCCTTTCCATCTGTAGCAGGCCAGGCCCCTGATGGGAAATTCTGGATGGTCTTGATTCCAGGCATTGATTTCAGAACTGGCAGCAGGGATGAAACCAGCCCTGACATTCAGCCATGGATCATAGGCGTTGAACTCTGTGATGATTGCTGGCTTGCCATAGTTCTCAGCCAGGGTCCAGTCTGCCCAGTTCCGAAAGACCTGAAAGCCCCAGAAATGGTCCTTGAATGGGACAGACATCTGGACTGGGTCTGTGATGTGATCTGGGGTCTGCCCCCTGGCATAGGCATGCCAGTCAAAGCCATCAATGGTGATGCCCAGCATCTGGCAGGCCAGCTGGATGTGGCGATAGTAGACCAGCCAGTCCCCAAGGGCATTGGGTTCCCCCAGGGGATTGTCAGCACCATAGCTGGTCTGGTTATTCCAGGGGGCCACAGCCCCCATCAGGACTATGTCATCCTGGTGGCCAGGCTGGCTTTTGATCTGGTCCTTGCACAGCCCATAACATCTGGCATAGTCCCAGGGCATGATGTCCTGGCCATCCTTGCCATCCACATTGCCTGGCTTTTCCTGGCCATGGTTCATTTCATTCCCAATGGCCCAGATGTGGCAGCCCTCAGAACTGTTTCTGACCCAATTGCCCACCCTGATGCTGAATGGGCCATACTTGTCAGGGGATGGGATGGTCCCCTGTGAACCGTAACCATGATTCAGCCTGGCCACTGCCAGCTGGCCTGCTGTGGCAATCCCCAGATAGTTATGGCCATGCTGGTGGCCTGGGTCTGCCCCCAGTTCATGGGTGGTCACACAAAGGCCCCCCACAGTCAGGCTGTGTTCACCATGGATGCCCAAGATGGGCCAGTCATGGTCCAGAATGTTTGTCACTGGTCCCCCTGTTCTGGCTGTTCGTCGCCGGCCGCTGCTGCCTGCTGGGCTGCCATCTGTTTCATCCTGGCTTTCATCCCTGGGGTCATCATAAGAAATTCAGTTCTGACAGCCTCACAGGCTGACATGCCCAGTTCTGGTGTCACACCAGCTGAGAAATCAAAAGAAATCCTGGGCTGCTGCTGCCCTGGGGAATAGGCCAGGCTGATGGTTATGATCTGATTCCCCCTGGTCATGTCAATGACTGGCAGCCCATTCAATGTTTCACCCTCTGGGGGCTGTTCCGAGGATGCCCCCTGGTCCTGTTCCTTGCCCTGGTCTGTCAATGTGGTCCCCTTTCCTGTGGTGTGGCCCTGGTCCCCCCAGGACCTGGCTGATTATATGATACCAGCAGACAAGCTGGCAGTCAAGGCATCAATTCAAGGTTCCAAAGGCCACATGATAATAGCCATCTGTGATCCTGTTCCCATCGTCTTGAATGTAGACCTTGAAATAACCTTTGGTGACCATTCCGCTGACCCCGCTGTCATCCTCAGAAACCAGACATCTGGTCTTATTCCCATCAGCCCCTGTGCCCACAAGACTGATGAAATCCCTGTCATTGTCATCCTGGTCCAGCCTTAAGACTGGGATATTGCCACCAGTGTCATCCTGGACAAAGTGGCCAATGGCCCCAGGGCTGTTGGTCCCTATGCCCATTCTGCCATCCTCCTGGATTCTGAAAACTTCTGTGGCCAAGGTGAAATCATCGTCATCTTTCAGGACTGCAAAAAAGTTATTGGTCCCTGTGCTGTCATCACAGTCAATGAATATGCCCACATTCCTGTCAGCTGACAGCCCCAGCTGTTCATGGCCCCAGATGTCAGATTCTGCCCCAGCCACATTTCCACTGGTCCTGATTTCAAGGATGGTGGACCCTGCCTGGCCAATTTCCAAGGCTGATGCTGTGAAATTGTATGTGAGACTGCCCCCCACATAAAGCCCTAGCTGGTCATCCACACCCATGGTGTATAGATAGGTGTCATTGTCAGCATCCAGAAAGATGGCCCGCCCGCCCATTCTCAGCTGTGCCCCCAGGGCCACATAATTGGTGGCAGCCTCGACACAGTCAACCATGTTGACAGCCCCAGCCGCAAGGGTTAGCCTGTCATCCCTGAATCTGACATAAGTGTCAATGTCCCCCAGATGGGCCACATATTCTGCTATCTGTAATGTCCCAGACAAAGCCAGGCCGCCCCCTGAATTGCTGGCCAAGATGGCTGATGTGGTCCCTGGATTATTGCTTGTGGTGATGGCATGGCTGTGGTCAGCCCTGGCGAAATAGGCCCCTGACCCCTCTGAATTGCCTGAACTGAATGAAAGGTTAGAACTGGGGGCAGCAGTGGCAATGCTGTGGACATGATCGCGTCTGGCTGCCACTGATGCTGACCCTGTGTTCCCTGACTGGTCTGGGGTCAAAACGTCTGGGACATTCCCATCAAAAAGGGCAATGGTGGCATCAGTCCTGACATAGGTGCTGGCAGACCCAGCAGCATTGGAGGTGGAAAAGGACAGGGCTGGGGTTCCCCCCAGGCTGGGGAGATCACTGGCCTGAATGGCCCTGGGCAAGAACCTGGTCCCATTCCCAAAGAATCCCCAGCCAGCTGTGTTCCCATCAGTGTGGATGAACCCCTTGCCAGATGTGGTGAAATCAAGGTCAGTGTCCATGACCTCGATTCTGTCAGTTCCTGTGTCCTGGAATCTGAACCTGGGGCCATTGTAGGCCAGGCCGATCCAGGCATCGTCAACCATTTCAATGCTGTTGTCCTGACTTGATGTGGTCCCAATGCCGAGCCGTCTTATCTGGACCTGGCCATTGGTGTCAGTGGCCAGAATGGACTGGCCTGCCCCAGGGTTATTGCTAGATGTGACCTGGTGGGTGTGGCTGGTGGCTGTGGTCCCATTGGTGGACGTCACATTCAAAGTGGATGGGGTCCCCAGCCAGACAGTATATGCCCCATTGGCCCCACCATCACTGGAATCTAGGCCATTCCCCATGCTGATATATCTTTCAGCTGACAGACCTGAAACCCCACCCACAGTCAAGAATGGGGCATTGATGGGGGCATAGCTGGCAGACAGGTCCAGGGCATGGGTGTGGTTGGACCTTGCAAAGGTTGTGGCGTTGCCCTCTGTATTCGTGGATGATTCTGTCAGGGACCCTGTGGGGGCAGCACAGCTGATGGCATGCTGATGGTCATGCCTGGATGCCCTGACAGCTGTCCCTGGGTCACCAGTCTGGTCTGGGGTCAAGATGTCTGGGTCACTTGTGTTGAAAAGATGAATCTGGGCATCAGTCCTGACATAGGTGGCCGCCGAGCCACCAGCATTGGATGTGCTGAATGTCAGGGCTGGGGTTCCCCCCAAGCTGGGCACATCACTGGCCTGGATGGCCATGAACCTGGCAGCAGTCGCGCTGGTGGCTCTCAGCACATGGCCTGCTGTGGCCCCACTGATGGTGTGGTCAGGTCCCAAGGCAGAATTGGTGGCCAAGACATGAACCTGATTATGATGCAAGTTTGCCCCCAGGCCAGCTGGGTGTGAATGAATGTGGTCTGACCTGTTCATAGTGTCTGCCACACCAGCCTGATCGGACGTCCCAATTGGGCCAGGGATTCCTATAGCAAAGCCATGCTGGTGGTCTGCCCTGGCAGCAAAACGGCTGACCCCTGGTTCAGTGGGGTCATCTGGTGTGATGGGTTCTGTTTCATCAGCCCCAAAGATGGGACCCCTTGCCGGGCTGTTAGAGTTCCCCCCGCCCAGGTTGTTCCTGTCCACAGTCTGGTGGCCCAGTTCAATTTCATATTCTCTTTCAGACCCAGTGTCATTTCTTGGCCGCATCACTGCGCGTCTGACCCAGAGAAATTCCCCACCAGGGACCCAATGAGAATGGGTCAGACTCAAATATTTATATTCCCAGGCAGGGTCATCCCAGCAGACCAGCCGCCTTTCTGTGATCCCATCCCCATAGGCATCAATCAAGGCAGCCCCTACAGCATCAATGCCATCCTGGGTGGTCACATTGGTGTCATGGACTATGGCCTGGTATTCACCAGTAGGCGGGTCAGGATACCAGCCCTCTACACCATCCCCGACCACATAGACCTGGTCAATCTTTTGGCTTTCATCCTCCCTTTCATAGTATTGACCATAGGGCATGTCAAAGGCATCCTGGATGTCATCTGTAAGATTCCAGGCCCCTGTCATTCCAGGGATGCTGCTGGGGTCATCCACATAGTATAAAGACTTGCCCTGGCTGACATAGAAATAGGCCCCACCAGCCTGGGCGGCTATTGCTTCCAGGGCTTGCCTGAATGTGCCCTGGATGTGGATTTCCTCCAAACTGGCATTCAAGGTCATGATGTAGCCAACAGCCACGCCTGGCAGATAGGTGGACAGCAGGGTCTGAATCTCTGTGCTGTCAGTGTCCCCAGCATCAATGGTATAGTCATCAATGACAGTCCTGTCCAACAGGACATTATAATCCTGACAGCTATACCTGGCCCCTGTGTTAGGCCCCAGCCTGACCCTTTCCCGCTGGGTCACTATGCCAGCAAAGAACCCCATGCCTGTGGTGGCATCTGTGATCCTGATTTCCTCCCCTGGGGCAGGCAGCCTGCTGCCAGGTTCCACCAGGCCAAAACGTGCTATGGCCAGGCCATTGCCAGCCACCCTTTCAGTCTGCGCGATCGGCAAGCCCAGCAAAGGATAGCCCAGCCAGGGACACTGGTCTGTCAGGTCTGACCAGGCAGGCCCACCATAATTGGTTTCAATCTTTAGAACACCCATTCAAGCCCCTTTATGAAAGAACCCAGTCCTTGACCTGACCCTTAAGGCGCATGTAATTTTCAATTTCCCTGACAGTGGCCACTGGGTCTGGGTTCTGGATGTGGTTATGATTCACTATGGTGATGGTGGCCCCACCAGCAGCCATCCCCCTGGACTGGCCTGCTGTATAGACCTTGGCCCCCCTTGGGAGTTCCACCAGTTCAGCCCCGAATTCCCCCACCCAGGCCATGCCCCCTGGGTGATAGGTGGTCCCCCCAGCATACTGGGGCACATTGCCGCCCCCACCAGATGGGCTGCCTGTGGTCTTGTAATTGATGGTGATCGTTTTGCTAGTGGGCAGGGCATCCAATGAGGCTTTCAGGCCATCCACTTGGCCAGCTGTGTCAGATGCTGCCCCAGACAGGCTGCCCAGTTCTGTGGTCTGGTTCATAGCTTTCTGGGTGGCAGTGTCCAGCAATTCACCATAGGTTTCAAGCTGTAAACTCTCAGCAGCATGCTGTTCCACCAGGACCCCAAGCTGGGTGGCATAGTTCCCAGCCTCAACAGTCCCATCTGACATGCCTGTGGTCAGGTTCATCATGTTTGTGGCCAGGTTCATGCTGGCCTCGTCAGCCAGCCCAAAGGCCAGTTGGACATCCCTGACAGCTGTGTTGTACTGTTCAGCTGTTATGTCACCATCAGCCAAGGCAGCCCCCAGCTGCTGGATGGCTGCCTGTGCTATCTGGGCCTCATTGGCCCCTTTCAGGCTGGCTGCCAGTTCAAGCTGGCTGCTGATGGCTTTCTGGGTGGCCGCGTCTGCTTCCACTTGGGCTGCTGCCAGGGCCAGGGTGGATGCTGCCCTTGCAGCCTCGCCCTGTTCAGCTGCTGCCAGGGCTGCCTGGTATTGATTATGTGAATCGGCTGACATGCCCACTGATGCTGTGATATTCCCCAGGGCGTCAGTATAGTGGGTCATCCCTGTGGCGCTCTGTGCCCTGATGGTGTTCAGGGTTTCCAGCATGGCCTGTTCTTTTTCATAAGTGGGCAGGCCAGCCAAGTGGGCATAATGCAGCTGTTCAGTCCCTGCCCTGTGTTCCTCGAGTATGCCGACCCCTTTCAGCATGGTGTTATTGAAAGCATACTGGGCCTTTTCCAGGGCCTGGCTGATGGGAATCTGCCCCTTGCTGGCCTTTTGAAATACTTGCAAGGCAGCACTGGCAGCCGCGCCGATCGTGACCACTTGCTTGAATGTTTCAGGCAAGGCACGAATCCGCCTTGACAGTTCTTTGACCCCACTGACCCCGCCCAGCATTTCCACAAACAGTTCAGCAAAGCCTGTTTTTGCATCTGCCACAGCAGCAGTCAGCATTTCAATCTTAGCCATTTCATCAATTTCATCCCCCAGGGCAGCCATTTTCTTTTCACCCTCGACCAGCATCAGGTTCAGGAATGCCTGTTTTTTCTCAGCATCAGTCAGGGCATCAGCTGTCTTGCCCAGCTTGGCAGCAAAAAGGGCATTCGCCCTGGTGGCTGAGACAGTCAGACCGAGGTTATCAGCTATCTGCATGGACTGGCGCGCAGCAGCTGTGGTGAAATCATCAATTGACTTGGCAGCATCCTGGCCCATGGCCCTGCCCAAGGCTGTGGCCACTTTGGTCATCTTGGCGAATTCATCAGGGGTCTTGGCCACATCCATGACCAAGGCTTTGTTGGCAGCAGACATGGCAGACATCCTGTCAACAGTCAGGTCTGATGCCTCTTGCATGGCTGCTATGATTTCTTCCCCAGATGTCCCAACGGATTCAGCCAGGTTGTCCAGGCTGCCTGCCTGGCGCCGAGCCTCAGCCCCCACCTTTGCAAAGTCTACTATAACCTCAGCAGACTTGATGGCAGCAAAGGCCCCAGCCACAAACTTGGCAGCCTTTGTGATGGATTCCAGCCCTTTTGATGTTTGTTTGTCACCCTGGCCCTGTTTCTCTGTGGACAGGATGATCCTAAGTCTTTCAGTGGCGCTCATTCAGCAGCCCTTTCAATCCCCCCCTGATTTCAGCTTGGCAGCCTCTTTCTGTTCTTTCAGCAGGCCCTTTTCTGCCAGCTGGCATTGAATCTGATTTCCATAGACAATCAAAGCAATCCAATGCTCTGGAATGTCGCCAAGGTTCCATGGTGTGATGTGGGTGGTTCCCATGGCAGCATTCAAAAACTGGGCCAGCTTGAACCTGGCCCAGTCATCAGGCGGGCTGTCCGTGTGGCCCATCAGATAGCTGGACAGCCGCCTGGTCAGTTTTTTAGGTATTCGCTCCGATAGTCCCCCATCAGAATCCCTGTCTGTTCAACTAGCCAGTCCCAGGCCATGGGATTCCTGTCAGACAGGGCAGCATGCAGCTGGTCCACCTCGTCTGGTTCCCAGTCCAGCCAGGTTTCTGACAGCCAGGCTTTCATCCTGGCCACCCATTCCCTGTGGGTCTGGGCTGTCAGGACCTTTTCACATTCAGCCCTTTCAGCAGGGTCCTTGATCTTGTCCATTTCGCGCTTGACCCTGGACCTGGAATCAAAAAGGAATTGGGTGATGTTGTCTATTTCCTCTTTGTGTTCCCTGGTGGGTGTGACCCAGACCTGGAATGTGACCCCCCTATACAGTTCATTCAGGTCACCCAGGTCCAGGACCTTGAATTCCCTGACTGTGCCCACTGCCTGGACTGCCTGAATTCTGCCCAGGGCCTTGCTTTTGTCCAAGCCCTTGCCTGGTTCATCTGCCATGTGTTGTTTGTCCCCTTTCTGTCTAGGAATAGATAGATGACAAGTCTGTGACCACCTCAGCAGCCAGGACCTGTGCCCCAGTCTGGTCATAGCCGAAAGTCATGGTGGCTATGTCCAGGTTATTGCCCTCTTTTTCAGACCCAATGGTCTGCCAGTCTGTCCATAGGCCAGCAAAGTCCAGGGTCAAGGTGTGATAGACAGACCCGCCGATCAAGGGGCCTGTGGTCTTGAATCTCAGAAACCGTTTTGTCAGGTCATGCCCACTGGCTGGCCGATAATAGGCCATTTCAGCCAGAACAGCTGCTGTCCTTTCAAAGGTCAGCTGGGCAGTCCCCCTGATGGCCCCCTGGCCATGGTTGTCATATTCCATCTGGTCAGACCCCAGCCACTTTGCATGCAGCCCTGTTTCAAAGTTTATTTCAAAGGCGACAAGGGCATTGGCCAATTCAGTGGTCCCCAGCCCAGCCCAGGTCCCATCCACATAGACCTGGGTCAGCTTGGCAACACACATGTCCACATTGCCCATGGACAGGCCGCTGGTCTTTGTGGTAGGATGGACCTTTTGGCCGACCATGTCAGCTGACACATCAAAAGTCCCATCGTCACAGTCCCCACTGATGCTGATGGCCTTGACAAAGCTATAGGGGATTTCAACAGCCCCAGAATCGTCAATCACTTCCAGGGTGGCTGTGTCCACATTCACAGCCGATGTCATAGGGGCAGGAAAGGAATAGGTATAATCCCCATCGCCCCCAGCTGATGGTGTTTCCTTGACCAGCCCCATGCTGAACAGATGGGGGAACAGCTGGAAATAGGCCCCATCCCTGGCAGCCATGGTCAGGCCCACTGCCCCCACTCGCCGGACAACAGCAGCATCCAGCAAAAGGTCAGCCCTGACCCCAATTTCCCCTTGGGGGATGTGAACCTCCCGATCTTGTCCAGGGGGAGTGATCAAGGTCAGGCCCTTTGTGGTGGCTGCCACAGCTGTGCCTGGCGTGTTTTCATAACCCCACTGGAATTCTTTCAGTTTTGTTGTGCCCATGGCTATTGCTCCTTTTCTGGGTCTGGGGCTGGGTCATCCATGGGCAGGAATTCCCAGCACTTGCCTTGGACCAGGACAGCCTGGCCCCCATACTTGACCACCTCGTCTGGGGTCAGGTCCCTGGCAGGGACACCAGGCACAGCAGCATGGGCAGCTGTGCCAATGTACCTGGCCCAGACCTGGCCATCAGGGAGAGATTGAAAGCCGGTTGACATGGAATTTGGTTTTGATGTGGTATCTGACACCGAAATGATCCTTTCCAGCCCAAGTGATAGGTCCTGGGCCATCAATGTGAAAAAGGTCCTGCTGGGCACAGGTCCCATCTTGGGTGACATGCCCCAGAAAGTATTCTGTCCCTAGTAGAATGTAAGGTCTGGCTGCTGCCTCGACCACTGGCAGGCTGTTCCTGTCCAGCAACACATCACCATAGATCAAGCATGTGATGGTGGGTGATCTTGTGGTGTCTGTTTCTACAATGTGACAGACCACCATGGGGCAGTCCTCCAAGCTGTCTGGTGGATGTTCTGGGGCTTGATTGATGCCAGTCATAGTGGCCAGCCCAGCTGTCAGGGCTGTGATGTATAGGTCCAATTCATCTGGTGAATGTGGTGAAAGGTCTGCCATCTATCTGCCTTTTCTGGCCCTGCTGGCCACAGCATCAATGATTTCCTCTTGGGCATCTAAAAAGAACCCTTTGACCAGGGGCCTTGCTTCCATCCATCCCCTGGCAAACATGAATCGCCCTTTGATGCCTTTGCTGTATATCTTGGCCCTGACAGCATAGGCCGCCCCCTCGTCACCCAGGACCAGCCTGGCCCATCTTTTCAGGGGTTCAATGGGGACCCAGGTCCCAGGCTGCCTGCCGATTTCAACAGGGAAAGCATAGTCCAGGTTAGATTCAGCAATCCCCCTGATTTCCCCACCTATCTGGCCAATGGTCCCCAGGGTTTCCACCCTGCCTGCTATGGACCCCAGCAAGTCACCCTCATTGACTGGGGTCCTGGGCTTGATTTCAGCCACCACAGCATAGATGGATTTTTTCATGGCTGTGACCACGATGGGTTCAGCCAGTTCAGGATACATGGCCAGGACCTTTGACCAGGCCCTGACTTGGCTGTCATCTATCTTGTATGTGGCAGTTTGGGACATCTGTCAGAAAGCCCCCTGGGCAAAAGTGTGGCAGATTTCCTGCCAAGTTTGGATCATTCCCTGCTCAGAATCGCTCCTGACAAGCGTGTTTCTGGCCATCACAGCCTGGCCATTCTGGGTGGGGCACGCCGGACCAGTTCCTTGACCATTGGGTCCAGTTTTCTGGGCAATTCCACTGTCCCCAGTTCTGGGGTCCCTGAAATAGTAGACCAGCCAGACTTGACCAGATTATACCACTGGGCCACTTGGGTCATGGTCGCCCTGACAATCAAGTCAGGGGGACTGGTGGACACTCCCCAGACCCCTGTGACCCTGACCCTGTCCATGCCTTTGGTCCAGGTCTGCTTTGTGCCTGGGCTTTTGTTGTTCACATCCAGCCGCCTGATGGGGTCATTGGTCAGGGCATTCCTTGGATACCTGACCCAGTCAGTGGATGCCCAGCTGGTATATGTCCCGTCTGTTTCCTCGACCTCTACCAGGGAAATGCTGACTGCTGGCCAAGGCAGCCACAGGCTTGCCCTGCCATTTCCATCAATGGTTCTGGCTGATGACCCGCTGGCCATGTAGGCCCCAGGTTCAAGACCCTTGTATTGATCCACCAGCCTGGACACTGCCACAGCACAGGACCACAGGACCTGGTCCCACTTGGGGCTGATCGCCGATGACCCAGACCCAGTGGACAGTTCCTGGCGCACATCAAAGGCAGTACAATAGGCATCAATTGTGCCACCCTGCTGGGCATCAGACTTGTCAGACTGCCCTGGGCTGCTGCCCCAGTAGGCCACTTTATACCAGGTATCACTGTCCCCATCTGGGTCCACATAGCTATAACCGGACGTCTGGGCCACCAGTGTGACAGTCCCATCCAGTGTGGTGAAATCCCCATCCTGGGCAGTGTCTGTGAACACTCGGATCAATGTGTAACCCTGGGCAATCAGATTGTCAATGTCAGCCGCTGTGATTTCTAGTCGGATCATGTTTCATCTGTCCCCTTGATGTCAGGGTCCCCAGTCCTTGCCCCCCTGATGGTGGGTGGGGCCAGGACCCTGCCAGCCCTTAACCTGATTCCTTGAACAGCCGCCCGGATGACTGGCCCTGCCTGTTCCCATCGCAAGGGAACCAGGGTTCCTGCCAAGCCCAAGGCCCTGGACAGAACCAGCTGAATGAATCTGGCCAGGCCACCAGCCAGCAGCAGGCTGCCAGCCAGGTCCAGCTGGGCTTTCTTGGCCACTGTGCCAGCCAAGACCAGGGTCCCTGTGACCAGGACAGGGATGCCCAGTTTTCTGCCATCCCCCAGGCCAGCCAGGCCCAAGGACCCTGCCAGGGCCTTGCCTGTGGACCTGGCCAGCTGGCCTGCTGGGCCGAGCTCGCCGGCTGCTGCTGTCCTGGTGGACCTGGTCAGCTGGCCTGCTGGGACCAGGTCCCCTGTGAATGCCACCAGGGCAATGAACCTGAACAGGCCCCCAGCTGGGGACAGGCTGCCAGCCAGGACCAGCCTGGTGATTCTGGTCAGCTGGCCTGCTGAGACAAGGACCCCACCCAGGCTGATGCTGACAGCCCTGGCCAGGCTGCCTGCCATGGCCACTGTTCCTGCCAGGGTCAGCCGGGCAGCCCTCGAGACAGACCCAGCCAGACCCAGGTCCCCAGCAAAGGCCACCAGGACCACCAGCCTGGTCATTATTCCTGATGGGGCCAGGCTGCCTGCTGTGCTGGTGGATGTGTGCCTGGCCAGGCTGCCTGCTGGGGACAGGACCCCTGTCAGCTGTGCAAAGTATAGCCTGATGCCTGTGGCCACACCAGCCAAGACCAGGGTCCCTGACAGACTGGCCAGCTGGGTCAGCCTGGTCAGCTGCCCAGCCATGGCCAGGCTGCCATCTGTGGAGGTGGATGTCTGCCTGGTGATGGACCCTGCCAGGCCCAGGCCACCAGTGGCCAGCTGGATGATTTTTTTGAATGTGGTCAAGCCCCCAGCTGGGGCCAGGCTGCCAGACAATCCTGACAAGCTGACCAGCTTGGCTGCTGCCCCAGTCAGCCCCAGAACCCCAGCCAGGGCAAGGGTCCAGGCAGTCACTGTGGCCACTGCTCCGCTGGCAGACAGCTGCCCAGTCAGGACCACCCTGACCACCAGGGCAATGCTGCCAGCCAGGGCCAGGTCCCCAGCCAGGCCAGTCAGCCTGGTGGTCCTGGTCATTGCCCCAGCCAGGCCCAAGGTTCCTGCTGGGCTGTGCGTCGACGATCGGCGGGTCACAGCCCCAGCAGCTGAGACTGTGCCAGCTGTGGATTTCCTGGGCAGCCTGGCTGATGTGCCACTTGGGGCCAGCAGGCCAGCCAGGGCTTTCCCTGCCTGCCTGACCAGGTCACCAGCTGGGGCCAATGCCCCTGACCTGGTCACTGACACTGACCTGGTGGCTGCCCCTGATGGGGACACTGTGCCCTGGGCCAGCTTGCCTGGCAGCCTGGCCAGAACACCAGCAGGAACCAGGACCCCACCAGCTGTCTTGGCTGTGCCTCTTGCCAGGCTGCCTGCTGGGACCAGGGTCCCCTGGGTCTGTTTATCAGTCAGCCTGACCAGCTGGCCTGCTGGGGCCAGGATGCCTGCCACTGTGCGTCTGGCTTGCAAAGCATAGGACAGCTGGCCTGCTGGGGCCAAGGTTCCTGCCTGCCCCCCAAGGCCAATTTCCCTGGCCAGGCCCCCTGATGGGCTGATGCTGCCAGCAGCTGACTGGTCAAATTCCTGGGAACTCTCGCCAATTTCTGTGCCGTCGTCCCGAAAAATGAACTCGTCAAGATAAAATGTGGAATTCCAGTCATTCCCTGTGTAAGGGACACCCATCCTGACACTGGATGGCTTGCTGAGATTGTATAGATCAATGTTTGACACTTGCTGCTGCTGGACACCATCTATATAATAGGTGATCTGGCCATCATTGGCAGATGCCCCGCTGGCATATTCCACATGGATTTCAATGTAATGTTCAGCATCACTGATGCTGACACTGCTGCCCAGATAGGTCCAGCCCATGCTGTCATCCATATAGCGGACCCTGACACTGTGGTCAGGGCCACTGCTGCTGGTATAGGATACTTGCAGCCTGCCGCTGTTATTGTCAAAGATGGTCAGAATCTGGCCTATTCCATACTCAGCATAACCGTTAGGGTCAAAGTAGAATCTGAATCTGTATTCATCACTGGTGATCTGGGTCCAGTTTTTGCGGCCATAGATGGTGACAGTGTCATCAGCCTGAACAGAAACCCCACCAGATGACCCGCCCAGGCCAGCTGAACTGGACCAGGACAGCCGCCCCCCATCTGTTACTGTGCTGTCAAAGCCATCAGACCCAGTCAGACTGCTTTCACAGTTTATTTCACATACTAGGCCCAAGGGTTATTTCCTTTTCCCAGAACCAGGTCTGATGGCCCCAGGGTCAGGGGGCTTGATGTCTGGGATTTCAGGTTCATGTTCCTCGTCCTCTGGCCAGACAAAGTCCCTGGGCACAGGCAATGGCCCCACCCTGATGGCCCATGACTTGTCCCTGTTCAAGTGGACAGCAAAGTCAGGCAGCTTGATGCCTGCTGCTGCTGCCCTGGCTTGCAAGGCAGCAACAGCATCCCGGTCAGCTGTTAGCTTTTCAGCCTCCCTGTGGGACAAGGCAATTTCAGCCCTGCTGCCTTTGACTGTCAGCAGCAGGGCCACCCTGTCTTTTATTCGGCTAGTGGCTGACCCAGTCAAAGACATCAGGACCCTGCTGTCACAGTCAGTTCATAGGTGAATTCAATGCTGTCCCCATTGGACACATTGATTGCTGAAAAGACAGTCCTGTCCAGCAGTGTGCCGCTGGTGCTGGCATTCAACAGGCCATGTTCTGTGATGGCTGCTGAACCAGTATAGGACAGGGTCCCCACTGAGCGATAGATGTTCGCGCTGGCCCCCTCAGTCTGGGTCCCAGTGGCCCTGGCCAGGCCATCCCCTGTTTCAATGTCAGTGTCCCCCACAGCCTCTGCTGTGGTCCCTGTACCACTGTCATGATACTTGAAATCGCCCCATGTGCTGGTTTCCGTTTGCAGCTGGTCAACCATGAAATTGACAAAGGCTGTGGTAACCACACGATAGCCCAGGACCCCAAGGTCCAGCCGCTGGCCACCAGACTTGACCAGGACAGCCCTGACAGACCCCAGCATCACTGGCAGCCTGGTCAGCTTGGCAGTCCACAGGGCCAGCTGGCGCTGTGCCCAGCCCAGGATGAAAGCCGGGCGGGCCTGATTTTTCAGCTTGTATTTCCAGGGGACCACCTTGGGGGCATGATGGACCTTGATCCCCAGGTCCCCGGCGATTCCCACATTGCCTGTGTAGGCCATGATTCAGATTCCTTTCTTTGTTGTTTGGCCAGATGCCATGGCTGTGTTTCTAGGGGGGCCATCAAAGGCCCTGGTCTGGACAGACCCCTGGGCCACCAGTTCAAAGTGGCCAGGGGCTTTCTGGTCTAGGGCCTGAAAGGTAGCCAGGGACATTTCAAGGACATCCCCCTGGCCACATTGAAAGACTTGGCCCTGATAGTCAGCCAGGCATCTGACCTGGACAAGGGTGGCCATCAGCCTTGATTGATGTCCACATAGACGGTCACCAGGACACTGGGCGTGGTCCCTGCTGCCCAGCTGGCATCTGTGGTGACCTTGCAGCCGATCCGCTGTGCTGCTGTGACAGGATGCTGTCCCCGGCGCGCTGTGTTGGTGGCATACTGGGTGTCAGTGGCATTGATGACCGCTGTGGTGCTGATGGCAGTCCCATTGATGGTGGGGGCAAAAGTGGCAGTCCCACCCGTGCGCGCAGCCTCACAGCTGACCCCAATGCCGACAATGGACCCAGGCCAGGGGATGGGATGCTGTCCCAAGTCAGTGGCAGTGGCCTCCCCAGGGGGGGACAGGACCACACCAGACTGGCTGGCTGCCAGGTCTGCCAGGTAAAACCTGAATGATACGATATTGCTTTTGTCTGACCGCATTTCAGCAGGCATGCTGATTCCTTTCTTTGCCCACTAGGGGGCTGTGTTGTTGTTTGACAGGGTGAATGACAGGTCCCTTTCACCCACTTGGATGGTTTCACTGTCACCAGGGGCCAGGCCGCCCACAGCCATCAGATGGGCCTGGGCATTGCCTGTCAGGGTCACTGGCTGGCCACTGGTCAGAATGATCATGGTGATGTCACCCAGGGCAGGGTCTGACCCTATCACCAGGGTGGTCCATTCCACCCTGGGGTCATCGGCCTGGGCCTGGATGGCCTGGTCCTGGTCACCAGCCAGGCAGCCCACTGCCAGCACAGCCAGCAGCAGGGCAGCCCACAGCAGGGCAGCCAGGGCCTTGATTGATGGCCGCCGAACGTTCATGGGGTCCCTTTCTCAGCAGGCCAGCATGGGCCTGGTGGGGGACAAGGTGGCCAAGGCGGGGTCACTGCTATCAGCTGCCAGCCTGGGTTCTTTTCCAGGACAGGCAGAAAGACATAGTGGCCAGACTTGGCCAGCAGCCTGGGCAAGGCCAGTGTCAAGACCAGGGCCAAGATCAAAAGGCCCAGGGCCACCCTGGCCGCCCACTTTGCAGCAGGCCCCTTGGGGTCCAGCTGGCTGGGCATCAGTTATCAGCCCTGCTGAGCTCAAGCCAGTTGGTCCCATCAGACATCAGGGTCAAGGTGTCATACTGGCCAAGGGCTGCCGCTGCTGTCAGCATCAGGGTCCCACTGTCAGCCAGATTGATGGTCTGGGCTGATGTGTTCACCAGGACCACCAGGTCCCCAGCTGTGGCCCCAGCTGTGATGGTGGGCGTGACCTCGCCGGCCGCTGAAATGGGCTGATAGGACCCAGTCACTGTGAATGCTGCCCCATTGGTCACTGTGATGCTGGTCTGGGCAGCAAAGGTCAGGTCATCGGCTACAGTCAGGTCACCATCAGCCATGGTCAGGTCGCCGGACGTCATGGTCAGGTCACCCAGGGTCAGGGTCAGATTCCCAGCAGTCAGGGTGGCATCACCGCTGGTCATGCCCAGGTCCCCATTGTATAGGGTCAGGCCCCCACCAGCAGCCCCATCCAGTCTGATGGTTTCTGTGGACATTTCGTCAGAATAGAACCTGATGTCCCCACCAGCCCTGACATAGGAATCCCCGCGACAGTTGAAACAGATGTTTTCCCTGGGGGAACAGCCAGCCACAGCCACCAGCAGCAGGGCTGCCAGGACCAGGGCCTTGGCCAGGGTCTGTTTTGGTTGGTTCATGCTTGTCTTTCTCCTTTGGGCCAGGACTGGCCTGGCCCTGATGATCGCCGATGGTCAGCCGAGGTCTAGATCAAGATGTTCAGGATGCCTGCTGTGTGGGTGTTTGTGGACCTGGTCCCATGGGCAGCCACAGCCTGTCTGAAACTGGTGACCATCATATACACGCGCCGACTGATGTCCCTGTCCACTTCCACAGTCACAGACCGGCGGAACCCAAGGAACCACTTGTCCCTGTTGAACAGGGTCAGGCTGCCCAAGGTGTTGCTGGCAGCAGTGGCGCTGACCTTGCCGTCAGACTCGCCCAGGGGATGGCTGACACTGGGCAGAATCGGGATGCCCCGATAGGCAGCCAGCTGCCCAGTCAGGACCACAGCATTGGACCCAAACTTGTCCAGGGTCAAGGTGTGGTCAAGGTTCAGCAGCCCTGACAGATAGGTGGAAATGTCACAGACCATGGCCACCCGGTCTGGCCTGACAGCATACTTGCCCATCTTGACCAGGGCCGCCCGGATCATGGTGTCAGACACTGCCCCGCCACTGGCATCATAGGTCTGGCTGGTGTTCTCAGCAATCCACTGCCGCCGCAGCCCTGCCTGGCCATTGGTCAAGTAGTAGCTGTCACTGGCCGGGGCAGCATCGTCACTGTTGATGTTCCCAGTGGCAGTGGCTGTGCTGTCAGCATTGATGGTGAAAGCATCAATCTGTTCAGCGCCCTCCCTGGCCAGGGTCGCCCGCAAGGTGGGGGCCATAGCAAAGGCCGCATCTTCTTCCAGGGCATAGTCCCAGTTTTGTTCTGCCACTTGTTCAGTGGATGTCATCACTGACTGGGCTGTGGTGGGGTCCTCAGCCGTGACAGGAACCCCAGCGGAACCCTTTCTGAAAGTGACAGTGGTCAGACCCAATGGAACGTTGAAAGGGTCAGTGGGCATGGGGATGACTGGGATGGCCCCAGCCACCAGGCTGGGGGGGAAAAAGTCCTCCCATAGCTGGGCAGCCAGGTCAGTGGGGACCCATTCATCCCCAGCCCCAGTTCCGGTGGCAGTCAGCAGCTTGATGACATTGCCCATGTCCTGGCTGGGCAGCCGGACCTTGTCATCCCCAGGCATGTGCCCTTTCTGTTCCTTGATGGTGTGCTGGGCTTGCAGCATGACAGCTGCCAGATGAAAGTCCACTGGCTTGACCTTTTGGCCGCCATACCAGGCATAGCCATCCTTAGTCATGTTCTGGACCAGATGTCTATACCTGTTGTCAGCCAGCAGCCTGACTGATTCTGGGCTGTCTACACTGTAGGCCCCAATGGGCGTGCCGCGCACAGGCTGACTGTTCAGCTGTTCCTTGACCTGGGCATCCACCAGGGCCTTGATCTGGTCCCCAAAGGTGTCCACGATAGTGGGCCAGTCCAGGGTGGCCCGGTCGCCGGCGCTGTTGTGTTCTTTCACTGTGGTGGTCAATTCCTGAATGCCTTGCAGCAATTCAGCCATGGTGATGTCTTGTTCAGACATGGTTCAGTTTTCCTTTCTAGGTGTGGGGTCCAGGACCCCTTTCAATTCATTCAACGCTTGGCCCAGGGCATTTCTGGCATCCTGGTCCAGGGCCTGTGGGCTGCCGTCTAGGTCCAGCCCAGCACCATCCTGGCCAGGGGCATCCAGCCCCAGTCTTTTCTGGACCAGGGCCTTGGCTGCCCTGATCCCCCTATATGTCAGCTGACAGATGCCCAGTCCCCGGTGGGGGCTGCCGTCTAGGTCCAGCCCCTTGACCAGGCTTTCCCTGGGCAGGGTCAGCAAAACATCAGACAAGTCACGCACGTCCCAGGCATCTGACTGGACCAGCCTTTCATCAGTGGCATCCCTGCCACCAGTGGACCAGACAGCATCCTCCCCCCACTTTTCACTGTAGAATGGAATGGGGGGCACATAGAAACAGTCAAGGCCCTTGATGGTCTGGCCAGCATCTGGGTGGGGGATTTCAGTCAGGTCCCCAGTGTCAGGGTCAAAGTCCAATTTCGTGGCATCCTCTGGGATGTCCATCACCCAAGGGCTGAAACAGGCCAGGGCCAGCTGGACCCCTGTGTTGGTTTCCACCTCGAGACGACGAACCCAGGCCAGGTCATCCCCCTGGGGCTGGGCCTTGCATTGGTCACATAGGAAAGGCAGGCCCCTGGCTGTCAGCAGTTTGACCACTGACTGGGTGGCCTGGAAATCTGACCCGCAATTCCTACAAACACAGTCAACAGGGTCAGCCCCTGGGGCAGCCAGGTCATAGACCTGAATGGCATACTGGCCACTAGGGGCCACAGCTGTTGAACAGTTATGGTCTGACCAGGTCCCTGTGATGGGGTCCTGGACCAGCCGCTGTTCAGCATCAGCCATCACCCTGCCTATGAATGCCTGGGCCTTTTCACCATCAGACAAGGTGGCTGTGGTGTCAGACTGCAAGGTCCCAGCTGATGGCCAGGTCAAGCCCTGGGGGGCAGCCTGGGCCTTGAATTCAGCAGCATCTGGCCAGACCCAGGCCCTGGTGTCCAGCCCCTGGTCCCTGGCATAGGCCAGACCCTTGGCCATCGCGCGCAGGGCATCAGCATTGGCAGGGACTGGCACAAGTGAAACCTCCAACAGTTCAGAATCCAGGAAATCCAGGCCCCCAGAATCGTTGTCTTTCCACTTAAGGGGCTGGAATCCGAT